>WNGB01030664.1_pt1 | contig 11025 bp, 9 predicted proteins | sample 5400681 | NCBI WGS metagenome assembly WNGB01 (sample SAMN13153367, study PRJNA577476) | soil metagenome | isolation source: 115 cm soil or saprolite under grassland replicate 2 | place: USA:California | collected 2016-06-15 | reverse complement strand
TTAATCGGCTCATCTTTGCGATTGGTAAACAGCCACTCGCCGGTAGTTGCGTCCTCAAGCAAGATCCTGAAGACGTTCTGTGCAGGGTGGTTTAACGGCAAAACGCGAGGCTTGCCATCCTTTCCCTTAGCAATCAGAACCGCATAGGGCGGAACGAGCACATCTCCTTGTTCTACTCTGCAGTAACGCGCTTCAGCACCCAGATTGACGTGCTCTTTCCTTATGGCAAGTACCTCTTTAGGAGGCCGGATGCCAGTGTTAAGTACAATGCGACTGATAGCTGCCAAATGTTCGCCGTATTGGTTGAACGGGCAATCAAGTTAATGATCGAGGTACACTGCGAAGGTCAGGGCTCACTGAGAATCCGGCCCAAAAACCAAAAGGGCGGAAACTATGAGTCTAATCTCTATTTCTCTTTCGGGAGTCAGAGCCTTACCAGCCCTGTCGCTCGCGATCTACTGCGAGTAGGTCAGGCAGCCTTCCTTGCTGACAGGGCTTTTCGCAGAGGTACTGTTCTGGGGCAGCGGACGCGGCGCTTGACCTTAGTGCTTCCCGTCGAGGAACCCGACCGATGGTCGGACATTAGCGGTCTTGTCGGACAACTGGCTGAGTTTGCCTCCCAGGATTACTGGCAATTTGAATTCAAGTCGCTAAGGAAAGCCCGCAAGCAAAAACTAAGGCCGCCCTTGATTGGGTCTGACAATGTCTCAATCAATCTCTTTTCCAACGGTCTCGATTCTTTGTGTGGCGTCGCGGCGGCATTTAAGCGCAAAGAAGTGCCGGTTCTCGTTTCCCACTCCCCTCCTGGCATTCAACACGTCCGCTTGAAGATTACGGCTCTTGCAGAGGCACTTGGCTATGGAAATCTAAAACCTCAATTCGTCAATATTCGCTTCCGTGCAAGTGACCGTGATCGCTCAGGCAGGAGGAACATGTTCCCCGAGCGGTCGCGCCGCACACGCCCGATGCTATTCCTTTCTATGGCCGGAGCGGTGGCTCTGGAGCTCGGGATATCAAAGATACACATTAACGAGAACGGGGTCCTGGCAATTAACTTACCTTTCGAATCTCACCTTCACGGTGCGAACGCGAGCCGCCATGCGCATCCCGAGACGTTGCGAAGATTCGAATCGTTACTCAAGGCCCTCTGGCCGCTCAGTTCGCAACCATTGGTGCGCAATCCCTTCTCGCAGCTCACAAAAGCCGAGGAGATCAGACACCTGCACAAGGCCAAAGATATGGCCGAACGCACGATCACTTGCGAGTATGCCGGACAACAGATGGCTATGCTGATCAACTGGCTCAAGCGAACTCGCGGACGGCATGAAGTAGCCAGGGAGTGCGGCCTGTGTATGCCCTGCCTGGTTCGTAGGTGTGCTATGGAGTCTGCTGGACTCTTTGAAACAGCGGGCCACTACGTTTTCGACGCTCGGCGCACACTGAAGAAACGGAAGGCTTACAAAGACGCGCCGCTCTTTCGAGTTGTCCAGGAGAATGTCAAAACGCTGCACGAGTTCAGTCGCAAGATCGATCAAATGAAAAAGAGTGAATTTGCCCTCGCCTATCTGTCCGATTTAAGCTTAGTTCCAGCCTCGGCGGAGGAAATTGGTGAGTCGACTCGAGCAACTTATCGCTTGTACCAACGCTTCGCGCGGGAATTTATTGATTTCATAGCAGCCTAATTGTTCAAGATGGAACCTCTCGTAGCATTAAGCATCAGGCAGCCGTGGATGGACATGATCGTGCGGGGTGCAAAGACCATTGAAATACGAACCTGGAAGGTACAGCGCCGAGGATTGATCGCCCTTCATGCCCCACGCCGGATCGATTTCAGCGCCGCTTATTTGTATGGGTACAGAAGTCCGTGGACGCTAGCGCGTAGCAAGATCGTCGCTGTAGCGGAGATTGCTGATGTCGTTGAACTGAACGATGAGTCATGGCTGACCTTCGTCACGCAGCATCGCCAGCCATTGCCGATGGTCGAAGGCGCTTACGGGGTTTTTCTGAAAAACGTGCGCCTTCTCGAACGTCCTGTCGCCTGCAAAGGCCGACAGATGCTTTTTCCGCTTGCGGAAGATGTGGCTGAGCTCGTGCGAAAATTTGCCCATCTTTGAGTCTCAGCGAAGCTGCTCAATACGCTAGAATGCGCAGGCTGATCCCAGTGGGGTTTATTGCCTTGCTGCCGGGCTCGACCTTCTCATAGTTCGCCCTCGATTTGCGAGCTTTCGTAGCTTTGACTGTTTGTTTCATCGGTCACGTCCTCGGCGTGTTAAGCGCGTTTTGTAATCTTCTTCAGGTTTAAAGTTCTGATATTTGCGTCAGCTTAGCAAGTAGCTGGTTAATTCGGGCTTGGCTGGCCGAGTCGGGCAACAAATAACCAGGAAGGGCATCGATGAACTGTCGGGCCTTCAGCATCTGACCGACGGCGTCTGCGATGTAGGACCGAACGTCTTCAGGTGCCGATCGCAGTTCGTCCAGGAGTTCTGGTCTGCCGTCGACTACTGTTATTAGATCTTCAAGATCATGACTCGCTAAGTAATCGCCTTTGCCTCGACCTTTGAACGCCTCAAGCTTGGTTGCACAAAAATAGGGAGCCGTCACAACGCGAATGCGAATGTCTCGTTCGATCTCAAATTCATTAGCTGTGTCCATCGCTGCCTTATACCAGCGGTTGGAAAAGCCAAGAATCTTTTCGTCCAAAGGCATGAGATCCAACTTGATCTGACCATGTTGCCAACGGCAAATGGGAGCGCCCTCACTGGCGTCTTCGGTGAAGCCAAGTTTATGAAGCCTTTCGCCGAAGGTTGTGTACTCCACGTATGACGTGATCTCAGCGATAGCATCTACGTCAAACGTGGGGCGAACCTCGGCTGCGGCCTCATCGCTAACGAGCAAACCTGTGGCGCACCCGCCCACAAATACCAATTCATCAAGAACTGGTCTCAACAGCTTCGCGGCTACTATGAGCAGCTCCAGATTCCGGTTAGCCATCGGCCTTCTTGCGCAAGAGTTTTTTGAGTTCTTGTTCGGCCAATTTACGCTCGCGAGTGCGACCGTCACGGAGAGCGTCCACAAGAGCTAGTTTTTCGTACAACAACGGATCGCGCATGGCGGCAATCGGCACAGTCTTGTAAAGCGGTGCGAGCGCGATTCCTCGCATCTTGCCTTCCGGGTGGGGCCAAACTGGAATTGGTTCATCGCTGGCGGCAATCAGTCGGTTCAATGGCGGCGCCGCGTAAGAGGTCGGCAGGCCGCGCGTTGGTCCACCGTGCTCCGCGGGAAAAGCGTACTTCAATCCATGAATGAGAAACTCTTCGAGGGCGCTCACGTTCGGACGGCTATTCATCTCGGATCCATGTAAAAGATGAGCGGCCTGAGCACGCTTCACCGCGCCGTGGACTTCGGAAGGACTCATGGCAAGATCAGCGGCAATCTGTGCGAACGGCGGCCGATTCGATCCGTATCCGCAGAACTTGAGAACAACAACGATGTCTTGGGGCTTGAGCGCCATGTGGCGATTATACATTCGCAATTCGCGAATAGCGAATGAGGTAGGGTTACGTGGAGAGCGGTGTGATCTGCCGTTGCTTGAATTCGACTGTCACGTCCAACCAAAGGCTGGTCCCTGGATTGTGGAGGTAAGAGTCTTGCCGTTACGGACCAGGGCCATGGGAATCCGCTTTAGTAATGGTAACGCCAACAGGGTAACCGTAATCAACTTCCTCTCCAGGTTGTGGAGTTTGATCGATAATCAGTCCGGGCCGAAGAGATAGATCGTAGCGTGTCGCGAGCAGTTGAATGTTCAAGTTAGAGGCGTGAAGTTTGGCTTCGGCGTTTTCATAACTCAATCCTTTGAGCGACGGAACTCTGGTTTGAGCTGGTCTCGACTGGCGCTCTCGCCGTACGTCCAAACTGAGGGCCAAGAGTGCGACTGCCGGCAAGATTATATAGACAATGAACTCTGCGGTCGCAAGGACTGTGATTAGTAATTTCTTGTTGCCTCGCATGCTGTAGCCAACGAGTACGCCAAGTAAGAATCTCATTTGTTGTGCTCCTTTGGATCTCTCTTATGATCCGCAGGTGACGCTGTCCGCCCTTATTTATCCTGCTTGAGTTGTTGCGGAAGGTGAACAGGTGATCGCGGAACAAACCGGGTAGAAAACCAAAAACGCCCTTGGGCATTCCGTATTTGAGTCAATGCACTGACACTTTATTCACTTGCGAAATTGGAAGGGCCACAGGGGCTAGTGAGGTGGTATATATGTCGGTTAGGACTTGTGGGGAATAACTGTGCCGGTCTTAAACGGAAAGAGGCGGTAACAGGTGTATGATGGTTGAGGATCACCATATAATAAGGACACGTGAAAGGGACGATTCAGGGAAGGCTTGGCAGACTTTTGGCAGACTACGCCTCGACCCTATTCCTTTTTAGAACTTTGAGCATGACTTCTCTAGCGCCTTCGTCAATGTTTATGGCGCCAAGGATGATTACGCGTCATGAGAGTTGAACAGGGACGGCGTTGACACGGTAGGGGTCTGGGGTTCAAATCCCCACGCGCCTACCAATCTTTTCAACAACTTAGCGCATTTCAACAACTTAGCGCATTTCACCGCATTTATCGTTACGCCAAATTACGCCATTCGGCGATCCGGATCCTGATTTACGAGCTCGACTACTGACGCACTCGCGAACTAAAGCTAAGACCAACGCGCCTCACAATCCCGGCGAATCTTGGATCGCTGCGTAGGCTTCTGAGAAATGTTATTCGACGTTACCGACAAAAGATCAAAGGCCTAACACGAAAGACCACAAGGTGCTGCTCCGTGAATTTTAGATATCCGGCGGATGGTAATCGTGCGGAGGAAAAATGACAATGACTGAGAGCACGATTGAAAGCGCAAGCCGTCCAGTTATCTCACGCTTCGAGGTTTCTCGCGCTCGCGGTGCGGCAAGTATTCATTTACGACGGTCGCGAACGCTGAAGGTGTATTCGAAAATTCGCAGGTCAGGAAGGGTGGTTTACCCCCGCTCACGTCACATCAGCATCCTTACCTGCAATTTTCGATGGCCATCGCGCAGCTTTGATTTTGCGGTCGTTATGGTGTCTACTCAACAACGACTTGATTTTCTGAGCGTGTGAATATGAAAACCGTTGCAACCTTTTTACTTCTGCTTCTCGTCTCATCGTGCACGAAGGAACCAAATACAGCCTCCGTAAAAGATGCTGATCTAACACCTCGAACCACGCCGGTGGCGGTAGGCGAAATGGCTCCGAACTTTACACTCGAAGATCAGAATGGGCAGAAGATAACCCTGGCAGCTGCTCGGAGAACAGCACCGACGGTCCTGGCCTTTTATCGGGGGAATTGGTGACCGTATTGTGCTCGGCAGTTAGCCGAGTTACGTTCGCTGCTGAAACCCAATGAGCCCATTCGGTTGTATGCGATTAGTGTCGACAGCCCGGCGGAAAGCAGAGAATTTGCCGAAAAGATCGCTGCTGATGGTAAGGGCAAGATTAACTTCTCCATTCTGTCCGATCCTGGCCATCGAGTGATCGATGCCTACGGCATTCGCGATCCTGATTACAATGGGCAGAAATTCGAAGGTATCCCTCGTCCCACCGTTTTTGTAATTGACAAAAGCGGCCGGGTTACATGGTCTAAAGTCGAAACGAACTATCAGGAGCGGCCGACTAATGATGATATTAGAGCTGCACTGACTGCTCTAGGTAGTTGAAGGGAAACTACTCAACTTAACGAAAGGTTGTAATTAAAACGACGTCGCTGATCACGGCGCCGCGACTGAAGATCACCTGCTTTCCATTACGAGACCAATCAAAAGCAAAAATCTGGTCGGTTTTGAAGCTCGTCAATTGTTTTGCCGGCTCACCTGAAACCGGCTGCAGCCAAAAATTAGAGCTGCCGCCAGTTGTCACAATATAGGTCAAACCGTGCGCGTCAACCGTCCAACGCAGCGGTGGCAGGCGACGTGTGATCTCCGCCGTCATCACGGCATCGAAGATGCGCGTTGGCTGCCCCCCATCGATCGGAAACAGCGCCAATTTGGTCTGATGATTCGTTTCTGCATTGCGATAGAAGCAGGCGAACGATTTGCCATCCGGCGAGACAGTTGGAGAAGCCGAATAATCATGGATCATTTGCTGTGGTGCTCCTCCCGTGATCGAAACACGCCAGATGGTGGGTTTGCCGGCGCCCAGTAGCGTGTACAAAACCCATTTCCCGTCAGGAGTGCATTGCGGATTCTCTTCGCCGCTGCCGCTGGTAAGTTGCTGCGGATTGTTGCCGTCTCGATCAATTCGCCAGATGTTGACGGTGCCACCGCGATCGGACACGAAGAATATGTACCGTCCATCCGGCGAAACTGTTGGTTGCTTGTTGTTATGAGAGTTAAATGTTAGTTGTCGCTGCTGAGTGGCGTCGGCTTTCATGGTCCATAGGTCAAGATTGCCGCTGGCCCTGGAAGCATAGACCACCTCTCCATCAGGCGCATAAGCAACACCATCGCGGCCGTCGATTCTGCCTGACCCAACCGTCAGTTCAGACGCCGTATTCCAATCAGAATTAATCGTCCAGAGATTTCCCGCTGTCTCCGATTGAACGGTTACGAGTCGCTTTGAATCGCTCGTGATACTGACACCGGTATAGTTGTTCAGGTCGTAAGTAACTCGACGCGTGTTGCCGGTCGGATAAGAAGTGTGCCAAAGCTGTTGCGAGTCACCGGTCGATTCCTGATCGGAAGCACTGAAAATCAATCCACTTCCATCTCCAACCCAGGCGAGGTCACCCATCGAGCGCCAGCTTTGCGTGCCGAACTGTTGCTCCCTTTTTTCGTTCAGCGGTATCTCAACGAGATAGAAGCTATAAGTTGGAACGAAACTGCCGGCGATGCAAATGATCGACTTCCCATCGGGAGACCAGGAGGCAGCGCGAAAGAAGTTTGGAAGTTTTCGAATTGCGAGCGCGTGTTCATTCGTCCCGTTTGTGTCGGCAACAATGACAGAATACTCACCGGCGGCCGCCAGATTTCTTATGAAGGCCAACCGTTGTCCGTCGGGCGATAAAGTGACTGAGCTTGATACGTTCGAGATCAACATCCGAGCATTGCCGCCCAATGCCGGTATAATGTAAAGGTTTGAGGTGCTGTCTTTTTCAGAGGCGACGTAGTAAACGAAGTCGCCGTCGGCTGAGAACTTCAATCCCAGATACTGCACGTCGGATGGCGGGACGATCTGGACATCACTATTCGTGTTTACTTGTCGAATTCTGAGACTCTGTTGTCCGTTCTCGCTTGCGGCATGAACGATGTATTTCCCATCTGGCGATATAGCAGCCTTGTCGGCTGTCCCAGTTGTCGTAAGCCGGGCAATTTTCATGTTCGCCGCTGGATCGCTTGGCCGTGGAGGGCCACCGCGAAGATAACTAGTGCTAACGATTACTGCGACAGCTATCAAAGCAATGATTGCCAGGCCGGACATCAACAGCTTGGGATGTGCCTTTAATTCGCTGATGACGTACTCGGCGCTCGAAGTTACTTTCGGAACTGCTATCGCTTGCGTATTCGCAGTCTCGCGTGTAGCGGTTACAGTGAGGCTGTTTCGCAGGCTGGCGCTTTGAGCAACTGATTCGATCGGCTGTACAGAGCGCTCGATTTCGGCACTTAATTCCAATTCCCGGCGGAGGTTCTTCAGGTCCAACGCCATCTCTTTTGCGAGATGGTATCGTTCGTCGGGATCCTTGCGCAGAGCCTTGCGAACGATGCGTTGTAGTTCATCTGGGACATCTGAACAGTAACGTCGCAATGCAACTGGCTCGGTTCTTAATATTGCGGCTACTACATCACTGGAGGTCATTCCCTGGAAAGGAACTCGACCGGCAACCATTTCATAGAGAATTACTCCCAGACTCCAGATATCAGTCCGCTGATCTACCTCCAGACCTCGAGCCTGCTCTGGTGACATGTAGTTGACAGTGCCCATCACTTTACCGGGATCCGTCTTCACTACTTGAACAGTGGCGGCTTCTGGATTGCTTACGAGCCCCTTGTACTCAGTTAGCTTGGCGAGTCCAAAGTCGAGCACTTTCACATAACCATCATCACGTATGATGATGTTGTCGGGCTTAATATCACGATGAACGATGCCGGCCGCGTGTGCAGCCGAAAGAGCTGATGCGATCTGCGCTCCCAGGTCAAGTACTTCATGAATTGGCAGTGGTTCTTTGTCCATGCGGTGCCGCAATGAGAGACCTTCGATGTATTCGGTAACAATGAAATGAATGTCGCCCTCATGGCCGACTTCAAAAATCGTAAAAATATTTGGGTGATTTAGTCCGGACGCTGCAAAGGCTTCCTGCTTAAACCGGCGAAGCCGCTCTTCGTCGCGCGTGAATTCGGGAGGCAGAAGTTTCAACGCTACAAGTCTGCGTAACTGTGTGTCTTGTGCTAAGTAGACTTCACCCATGCCGCCGACGCCTAGTAACGAGCGAACTTCGTAGCGACCGATATGTTTACCGGCGGGTACCGCCATATTCGGGTGGCTGAGTTGGTCTATTTAAAACCCCCAGTTGAGAGCCGCGCAAGTATTGTGTCATCTGCCCAGCATCGTGAGGTTGTGGTCCCTTTTGCGTGCGCGGCCTGTAGCCGCTTTCATCTATCGCCAGTTGTCGCGACCACGCCCGAGATGCTTTCCTCCGCCTAGTTCCAATTTAAGGTCGAATGCTACTACAGATCCGCCGGCGTAGTGTAGCCCTTCCAATATAACCCTGAGTCCGCCCTTTGAACCATGAGTTGACAACGATCATTTGGCTTCGCTACAAGGGATGGATAATCGATCTACAAAGCTTAACGACAGGATAATCAGTCGGATCTCTATGCAAAAGATTCGCCGATGATCCACGTTAAGTCAGGTTGCCTCTGCGGGGACATATAATGAGGACATAGTTTCAAAAGGAGCTAAGTGTTTGCCAGAAAATTTCGGCTGCGGTTAGGGAATACTGTTATAAACTGGCACACAGATTGGCACACAAAAATGTGCCGCCTGAGCAGTTGAAGCAGTGGATGCAGTAGATACAGCGTGGATTTTACTGAGCAAATTTCGTGCTTGTTGATTTCAAAAGACTTAGAGAGCAGCTGAGCACTACCTTGACACGCTAGGGGTCTGGGGTTCAAATCCCCACGCGCCTACCATTATCCCTAGTCCTGTCAAACCTTACTGAAGCTCTTCCGCGCCTTCACCGAAATTGTCAGCCATATGTCACACTGCAAACCAAAACACGATCACGGCCGAGTTGGTGTCGGTTATGATTCCTGTGTGAAAGCCAGCAATGACAAGATCAGGACCATGTGAGAACAACCGTTTTCTGTTTATAGACTCAACGAGGATTGCGCCGTCGTAGACTCGTTTCTTTGTTCGCAGTTTGACAATATCATGTGCCGTAGAAAAAACCGCCGAGGCTGATCGCAGTCACTGGGAATCCCTTATAAGCACGACATCGCTAGTAACAGCGCCGCGCGCGTACACCAGTTGTTTGCCGTCGCGTGACCAGCCAAAACTGAACATCGAATCGGACTTGAAGTCAGTCAACTGCTTCGGGCGTCCGCCATCCAAGGGTTGGCTCCAGATGTTAGAGACGCCCCCCGTTGTCTTGAGGTATGCAATAGCTTGCCCACCAGGTGTCGATTGAAAAACTCTGTTTGTTTGAGCCGGATTGCCGCGCGAGAAAGGTCTTAGATTCTCTCGGCGGTTATCAAACAGTTTGATGGGGTGCCCCCCTTCAGGGAGAATGATTGCTAAACGGGGGCCGGTGCTCGGGTCATCGCGGTATTGACATGCTATCAGGTTTCCCTCAGGTGAGATGGCAGGAGCAGTATAAGCTGCCATGCTGCGACAGCCTCGCGATCCCAAAGACAAGGAGGCGATCGACGAAAGCACTGATACCTATGACACGATCGAGTGGTTGCTCAAGAACGTGCCAAACAACAACGGGCGCGTCGGGATGGCCGGCACGAGCTACGGTGCGTGGCTAACAGTGATGGGGATGCTCGAACCGCATCCGGCGCTCAAGGCCGCCGTCAATCAGGCCTCTCCGGCGGATATGTGGATCGGCGACGACTTCCACCACAACGGAGCCTTCCGGCTGAGCTATGGATTCGAGTATGCGTACATGATGGAATCGTCGAAAGAGATCTCGGACGTTACGGCAGTCATCGACGCCCGGGACGCGTACGAGTGGTATTTGGGTCTCGGGCCGCTGTCGAATGCAAACGCGAAGTACTTCCACAACCGGCTCCCCAGCTGGAATGATTTCGTGAACCACCCCGACTACGATGCGTTCTGGAAGCGGCAAGGCTTCGCGCCGTGGCTTAACCGCGTAACCGTGCCGACGCTGAATGTGGCTGGCTGGTGGGACCAGGAAGATTTCTATGGCCCATTGAAGATTTATGAACTGCTCGAGCGGCACGATTCGGCGAACAAGAACTTCCTCGTCGTCGGCCCGTGGAACCATGGCGGCTGGTCGAGAAGCGATGGGCAGAAACTCGGTCCCATCGATTTCGGCAGTAAGACGTCGGAGTATTATCGGAAGAACGTGCTGGCGCGCTTCCTGGCATATCACCTGAAGGGGAAGGGCACCCTTGATCTGCCTGAGGCGCTGACGTTCAGGACCGGCGCAAACGAGTGGATGCGGCACGACGCGTGGCCGCCGAAACGCAATACCGTTGCGCGGCAGCTCTACTTTCAGGCAGATGGGAAGCTGTCGTTCGACCCGCCACCCAGGACCGCTCCGGAGGCATTCGATAGTTACGTCTCGGACCCCGCGAACCCCGTTCCCTATCGTCACCGACCTGTTGAGGTGCGCTCGGGATGGACGACTTGGTTGGTCGAAGACCAGCGGTTCGTGGATCATCGGCCAGACGTGCTCACGTGGACTACCGAACCACTTAAGGATGACGTCGTCGTAGCGGGGAAAGTTGTGGCCAACCTCTTTGCGTCGACCTCTGGCACGGAC
>WNGB01013447.1_pt1 | contig 11025 bp, 12 predicted proteins | sample 5400681 | NCBI WGS metagenome assembly WNGB01 (sample SAMN13153367, study PRJNA577476) | soil metagenome | isolation source: 115 cm soil or saprolite under grassland replicate 2 | place: USA:California | collected 2016-06-15 | reverse complement strand
GCGTCGAATTGATAATCGAACGTGAAGGGCTGCTTCCGCGCCTTGTTGACGGTCTCGATCACATCGCCCAGCTCGGTCGAGAGGCGGCGCGTGCCGATGAGCTGCAGGAATCCCGGACCGCCGCCGTTCTCGTCGTCGGCGCGGCCACGCCCCACCATGTCCATGTTGAGCTGCGCCACGATCGAGTCGCGGGTCACCGTCGGGTGATCGGTGAAATACTGCGATCCGAACAGCCCCAGCTCCTCACCAGTGTGCCAGACAAAGATCAGCGACCGCTTCGGCTTGGCCGCTCCGCGCGCGCCGGCGAACGCCTCGGCGATCTCCAGCACCGAAGTCGTGCCTGAGCCGTCGTCATCGGCGCCGTTGTAGATCGAATCGCGCCGCGCGGGATGGACGCGCCGCAGGCTGTCCACGTTCACCTGGATCTGCTGGACCTGCTCCGGCGTCACGCGGTGGTTGGGAGCGGCCAGCTCGAGCCGGCGCATCGCCCCATTGTAGGCGCGGATCGAATCGTGGTCCACCGACGTCTGGTCAAACCCGACGTGGTCGTTATGGGCCCCGATCGCCACGTACTGGCCCTTCAACTTGGGATCGCTGCCCGGCAGAATGGCGACGACGTTGCGCGCCGGCGCGGCGACCTCGACGAATGACACCGAGCCGTGCAGCGTCTTGCCGGCCGCCCCCGCGCGCAGGCTATCGATCGACGCACCCAACAGCGTGCGGGCACCGTCCGCGTTGACGTACACGTACACCGGAAGGCTGGTCGTATCCGTCGCGGGCGCGTCGCGCATGATGGTCTGCGGGCGTCGGAAGAAATCGACCGCCTGCGGCGGGAACGTCTCCAGGGCCTCGACCGCGATGCCCGCCGCGGTGCGATACTTCGCCAGCAGCGCGCCGCGGTTCACCTGAGCGGCAGGCGGAAGATTCGCGCCTCGCCGCACGCCGATCACGACGAACTTCCCCGCCGCCTGCTCCGACGTCAGCTGTGTGCTGTCGCCGAGCACGCCGGCGTACACGACCTGCGCGCCGTCGAAATTCCGCGTCGCGATTCCCGGATCGCGCGGCACGAAGTCATCCCACGGGCGCAACGCCCTGCCGTCGACCGAGAATCCGGAGCTTGCATCGAGTTGCCGCTTGACGAGCGGGACGTTCTGGAAATAGCCGCCGGAGTCGCCCGCGGGCTGCAATCCCATGCGTTTGACCTCCGACGCGATGTACGCCGTGGCTTTGAGATTGTATTCGCTGCCGGCCAAGCGGCCCATCATCGAATCGTCCGCGTAGAGGTACAGACGAGTCATGAGGTCCGCTGGCGTGATCGCCGTTTGGGTGCGCGCCGGCGCGTGCTTCATCGGCAGCGCGCTCTGCGCGCTCGCTTGTGCCGTGAGCGCGACGAATGCAACGAAGACTACGAACCGACCAGCTGCCTGCATGGGACTGTCTCCAAACGAGAGAAGGGAGGGGAAGGATCACCCGGGAGTGAGACGTGCAACTTCGCCGATTGGTTGCGCCGTGTCACGTCGGAGTTTCGTTAGGAACGGTGGTCCTGCGCCGCCCCAGCGACCGTGCCAGGATGCCGAGGCCGGCCCCCTGACCCTCGCGGCGGGGCATCGCCCGATACAGCAGGATGATGACGACCCACGTCAGCCAGCTCGCCCTCTCGCTCCAGCTCAGCGACCGCAGCAGGAGCCACGGCTGGGTGAACGCCGCGGTCCAGGGCTGCCAGTCGCCCTGCACGAGCGCGAGCGGCCGGGCAAAGACGCGATTGGTATGAAAGCCCTGCGCGCCGGGCTGCGAAACGTTCCATACGCACGTCACCTTGCCCCAGCCGTGATTGTCACTCGCGCCGACAACCATCAAATCGTGGCTTCCGGCGAGGGCGAGCACCTGGCGCCGGAGGTCGGACGGGAACCCCAGGGCCTTCGGTGCGCAGTTCACGATCTCGAAGCCGTCTACGCCCGCCAGCACGAACGCGCCGAGGTCGTCCCAATGGTAGCGCCAGTACTCGGGAAGCGAGGCGATGCCGAGTCCGCCCTGGCGTTCGATCGCGGCGAAGATCCGTATCATCCGCGCGGTGCTCCCCTGGAAGCTGTCGCGCGGCAACGCCTCTACCGGCCCGATCGCCACGACGTGTTGCTGGTGCACGCTCCATTCGACGCCCGGCAACAAACTGATGGACGTGCCCTCCGGGACGGGCAGCGAGCCGTCGTACACCACGTTGTGGTCGGTCACATACGACGCTTCGTACCCCTGCCGCTCGTGCCACTCGGCGAGCTTGGCGAGGGTCCAGCCGGGCCGGCCGTCGTGCGACGCGTTGGTGTGCGCGTGATAGTCGATCGCGGTGCCCGGGCCGTCGTGGACGAGGCGCGGGACGGGGCGCGGCAGGACGAGCGCGGCGACGGCGAGCACGACCAGCACCGCGGGGCCGAGTAACGACGTGGCCACCACGCGGCGCCAGCTGTGGGAGTCACTCGACGCCCGGACCGCGCCCCACGCGGCGAGGAGCAACATCCACACGGTGAGCGCCCACACGGCGCGCGGCAGGCTGAAGAACGTGAGCCCGTCGAGAGTATTGGAGAGCGGCGCGAACATGACGTAGAGGATCGGGCGGTCGAGATCCGCGTCCCCCGGCACGGAGCCGGTAACCGCATCGACGAGCGGGGACAGCGGGTGAATGGCGGTCGCGAGAAGCAGGACCACCAGCACGATCGCAACCGGGTGGCGGCGCAGCAGGTTCACTCGCAAATTCCCCGCATGTCGGGTCGGGTAGAAGCTAGTGGTCAGCGGCCCCTCACGCGACGACGAGTATGAGACCGCTCGGTGAGCTGCCGGACCTCGTGCTCGGTCACCTGCGGGGGCGTGCCGACAGCGAGTGGGAGCGAGGGCCCGCCGGCAAGTGGACGCCGGCACAGATCGTCGAGCATCTCGCGCTCGGACTCACGCTGAGCGCGGCGACATTTCAGTCGCGCAAGAACCACGCGCCGATGAAGCGGCGGCGCCGCACGCCTGCGGAGCAAATTGCGAGGCTGTTCATTTTTGGGTTGCGCTGGTTTCCGCCGGGCCGCAAAGCGGCGGAGCGCACCACCCCGCCGCCGCAGATCGATCGCAGGGCGGCGGAGGCGCACTTTTTGGCCGGGATCGAGGCGTGGGATCAGGTCGATCGCGCGCTGCTACCTGAGCGACGCGCGGATCTGTTCGTGAAGCACCCGCGCATGGGCGACTTGACCGTCGAAGAGTGGATGCGCTTCCATGTGATTCACGCGCGCCACCACGCCAAGCAGATCCAGCAGCGCGTCGGCCGATGAGCCGGAAGCGCGAAAAAAAGAAGGTCGTCGTGCGGGTGCCGAATCCGCGTGCCCCGGTGAAAGAGCGCTTGAAGACCCCATCGCACAAAGTCCACCGTTCCAAAAAGGCGTATCGCAGGCGCGAGAAACATCCTCGGCGGGTCGTCGAAGAGTAGGGAGTCACCTTCATAATCTTCATACTCTCGATTTGACAGCCAGCCCAACGCGCCATAGATGAACACGACAGATGTAACCAGCCGTTCACCCGCAGGGTCTCTCCCACGGGGGAGGTCAAATGGTCAAGCGGTTCCTGAGGGCCGCCGCACCGCTGGCGACGGTGCTTTGTGCGGCGATGACACCGAACCCCACCGGCACGGCGGCGCCGACGTACACAGCCGCGTATGCCACGTTCGCCACAGCGATTCCCGCGTTCGCCCGCAAGTACGGTTTACGCTGCTCCGCCTGCCACACCGTATGGCCCGAGCTGAGCGCGTTTGGCCAGCGGTTCAAGGACAACGGGTACCAGCTCGGTAACGACCGCGACTCGCCGATCTGGCAGAGTAACAGCTACTGGCCGATAGCCATGCGCACCACGCCACAGGTGCACCTGGAGAACACGACGCACCAGCCTATCGACCCGGCCCCGAGCGAGAGGACGATTACCCAGGCTGGGTTCGATCTCTCCGGCGTCGACTTCCTGATGCTCGGCACCTTGTACAAGAACATCACGTTTGGCCTCGTGCCAACGCTGGACGCCGACGGTACGACAGGGCTCGAGGCGGCGTTCGTTCGCTTCGACAATCTGGGGAACTCGCCCTGGGCCAACCTGAAGGTCGGCAAGTTCGAGCTGGACAACTTGCTCTCCGAGAAGCGGTTCACCTGGCTGTCCAACAACGGCGGATTCCTCTACGCCTACCACTACCAGCCTGCCGGTAGCGTCGATAACTACGCCTTCGGCTTGGGGGACAACCAGATCGGCGCCGAGTTATCGGGCCACTCGATCAACAGTTACACGCGCTACAGCGTGTCGCTGTTGACCACCGACGACGGGGAGGCGGGGTTACCGGGCGGCAAGAGCATGGACGCGATGGTCACGCTGAGTCAGGCCTTTCCGATGGGCGGAGCGTTGGGACCGCAGCGGATCGGGGTGTTCGGCTACCTCGGGCACCGTCCGACCGCCTTCGACAGCGTCGGCGGCGAGCCGATTCCCGGCACCGGCTCGGCGAACAAATCGTTCGTTCGGATCGGGGCCACGGCGCAGGTTTGGCTCGGGAATCTGGAGCTCTTGCCCCTAGTCTCGCATGCGTCGGACGATGCCGTGCTCGGCGGCAGTGCTCAGAAACCTGCCTGGAACACGGCATTGCTCGAGGCCCATTACGTCGCGACGCCCCGCCTTCTGGTGCAGGGACGCTATGAGATCCTGCGGATGTCCCGGCAGGCCGATCCCGCGACTCCGAAAACATTCGGCAACGTCGACGCAATCGCGGTTGGCTTCCGCGCTTACCCCTTCATGTTCAGTCGTGATGGGATGGCACTCCACGGCGAATTGGCCATGACGAGGACGATCGGAATGGCCCCCCTGAGCGGGGACGGTTCCGGGGTCGATGCCTATGACCCCGCGATGAAAGTGTGGAGCCGGAGCGTCCTGCTGGCGTTCGACTTCGCTTTCTGAGAGGAGGCCACAAATGAGACCGCAAACTCGATGGCTCACGCTGTCGGCCTGTGGCGCTGTGCTCCTGTTCGGTGGCGCGGTGCGGGTCGTGGCGCAGGAGGCGCACGTCGATCGACTGACCGGGCGTGCGGCGGCGGGGAAGCCCCTGTACACACGCTATTGCGCCGGCTGCCACGGCGACGAGGGCGACGCCCGAGGCGAGAACGCCCAATGGATCGATCCGAAGCCACGGGATTTCACGCTGGCCACGTTCAAGTGCCGCTCGACGCCGTCCGGCACGCTGCCCACCGACGCAGACCTCTATAACTCGGTGACGCGTGGATTCGTGACCACGAACATGCCGCCGTGGGTGGCGCTCACGCCGCACAACCGCATCGACTTGGTCGCGTATATCAAGACGTTCTCGGCGCGCTGGAAAACGGCAAAGCCGGGGACGCCGATCGCGATTCCTCCAGAGCCGGCGCCGACCGTGCAAGGCATCCTGCACGGGCGCGAGCTGTTCCAGCGCCTGGAGTGTTGGAAATGCCACGGTCCAGCCGGTTACGGCGATGGGCCCTCCGCAAAAACGTTGACGGACAGCAAGGACGATCCCATCCGTCCGTACGACTTCCAGACGGGTACCCGGTTCATGTGCGGCAATACGAACCAAGACTTGTATCGCATTTTCATGACGGGGCTCGATGGCTCGCCGATGCCGTCGTTCGCCGATCAGTTGCAGCCGGCGGAGGCGTGGGATCTCGTGCATTTCCTGCGCACCCTGCAACCGCTCAAGACACCGGAGGCGGCGATCTGGCGGACGTGGTTCACGACCCACGGCCGCGAGCTCAAGCCCATTGGTCAAGAAGGAGGAGGGCAATGATCGCGCGTGTTGTCGCAGGACTAGTGGTGGTGTCGGTCGCCGGTGCGACGGCCGGTCCGTCGCACCGGCCACCGCCGGCCGGCACGATCAGCGGTAAGGTGACCTACACGGGCACGCTACCACGGATCCGGCCGATCGACATGTCCAAAGAGCCGTCGTGCGTGGCGCAGCACCCGACCCCGGTTACGACGGAGGACGCCGTCACGGGGCCGGGCAACGGTGTCCGCTATGTCGTGGTGTACATCTCCGCGGGGGATCAAGGCGCGCCCGCGGCGACGGACACGGTGCGCTACGATCAAAAAGGCTGTCAGTACATCCCGCACGTGGCGGTGATGCAGGTGCACGAGCCGCTCGCCGTGTTCAACAACGATCCCACGTCGCACAACATTCATCCGCTCGCGCGCGTCAATCCCGAGTGGAACAAGTCGCAGCCCAAAGGGTCGCCGCCCATCCGCACGTCGTGGGAGCAGCCGGAATTCATCGCCGTGAAGTGCAACGTACACCCCTGGATGCACGGCTACTTCGCGGTGCTGGCGACGCCGCACTTCGCCGTTACCGATGCGAGCGGAGAATTCAGCATTGCGGGCCTGCCACCGGGGAAGTACACGGTCACGGCGTGGCATGAGCGGTTTGGGACGCAGAGTCAGGAAGTCACGATCAGTGGCAGCGAGGCCACAGCGGCCAACTTCGTGCTCACCGCGCGGCCATACTGATCGATGGGTAGGCTGTTCGCCGTCGTCGTGTCGGTGATCACGCTGGTCTCCGCCGCGATCTTTGCCGTGCACGTCTGGTGGCTGCCGCCCGACATCTCGACCCACGGCAGTTGGATCGATCGTCAGCTGAACGAGACGATGGTCACGGCCGGCATTCTGTTCGTCGCGGCGCAGCTCGCGCTCGCCGGCTTTGTCTGGCGGTCGGGAGTGCGCGCCGGCGCGCCGGCGCGCCCCATCAAGACGTTTCCCGGCGGCGTGACGCCGATGGTGGTGATCGCGACGGTGCTGGTCGGGATCGAGATCCTGGCGCTCACCCTGGTGGGGTCGAAGGTGTGGGCGGACGTCTATCAGACGCCGGCAGCGCCCGGGGCCATGCAGGTCGAAGTTCTGGCCGAGCAGTTTGCATTTTACTTCCGTTACGCGGGGCCCGACGGCAAGTTCGGCGCGACGCATGCCGACCTGATGAGTGACGCGACGCAGAACTTTTTCGGGCTGGATCCGGCCAACGACACCACGGCGCGCGACGACATCGTGGTGGGCAGCCTCGTGATCCCCGTCGATCAGCCGATCGAGCTGCGGATGCACGCCAAGGATGTCGGCCATTCCTTCTACGTCCCGGAGCTGAGGATCCAACAGGACTTCGTGCCGGGCATGGTGATCCCGTTGCACTTCACGGCGACCAAACCTGGCAAGTACGAGCTCGTCTGCACGCAGCTGTGCGGGCTGGGGCATTACAACATGCGCGCGTACGTCGAAGTGAAATCGCAAGCCGATTTCGCCCAGTGGCTCAAGGAGCAGGGACCGTCCCTATGACCCACGTCGCCGCGCCTTCCCCGCACGCGCCGCCGCAAGGCTGGCTGCGCCGGCACGTGTTCAGTGTCGATCATAAGGTCATCGGCCGGCAGTATCTCGATCTCGCGCTCGTGGCGGTGTTCGCGGGGATGGTGCTGTCGTGGCTGATGCGGTTCCATCTTGGGTGGGCCGACACGCCGGTTCCGGGACTCGGCAAGATTGCCCCGACGGGCGCGGCAGGCGGCGTGATCACGCCGGAGTACTATCTCGCGCTGATGACGATGCACGGCACGATCATGGTGTTCTTCGTGCTGACGACGGCGCCATTCGCGGGCTTCGGCAATTTCTTCCTGCCGCTCCATGTCGGCGCCGAGGACATGGCATTTCCGCGCATCAACATGACGTCGTTCTGGGTGACGCTGCTGGCGTTTCTCGTGCTGATCCTGGCGTTCTTCGTCGGCGATGGCCCGCCGTTATCGGGGTGGACGGCGTATGCGCCGCTCAGCGCCGTCGGGAAGGACGCGGGGCCGGGACAGGGCCTCGGGCAGACGCTGTGGGCCGTGTCGATCGCGATATTCTGCGTGGCCCAGCTGCTCGGGTCGCTCAACTTCATCGCGACGACGCTCGACCTGCGCACCAAAGGCATGTCGCTGGCGCGGCTCCCCTTCGCCACGTGGGCGTGGTTCATCACGTCCGTCATTGGGCTCATCGCGTTCGCTGTGTTGATGCCGGCGTGCATCCTCCTGATCCTCGATCGTGTCGCGGGCACGAGCTTCTTCATCCCGGCGGGCCTCGTGATCAGCGATCGCCTGCAGCCCCATGCCGGCGGCTCACCGCTGTTGTGGCAACATCTGTTCTGGTTCTTCGGCCATCCTGAAGTGTACATCGCGATCCTGCCGGGCTTCGGAATCGTGTCACAGATCCTTCCCGTCTTCACCCGCAAGCCGCTGCTCGGCCCGCGCGTGTTCGTCGCCTGCCTGATCGCGATCGCGTTCCTCAGCTACACGGTCTGGGGCCATCACATGTTTCTGAGCGGCATGAATCCGCTCTCGGCGACGCTGTTTTCCGTGCCGACGCTGGTAATTACGATCCCCGCCGCGATCATCACGCTGCTGTGGATCGGCACGATCTATGGGGGACGTCTCCGCTTCACGTCGGCGTCGCTGTTCGCGCTCGGCTTTGTCTCGGTGTTCGTGAGCGGTGGTCTCAGCGGATTTTTTCTCGCGCAACCCTCGACGGACATCTACCTGCACGGCACGTACTTCGTCGTGGCGCATTTCCATTTCGTGATGGGCGTCGCGGCGATGTTCGGCATCTTCGCCGGCACGTATTTCTGGTTCCCCAAGATGTTCGGCCGCATGGTGAATGAGACTCTGGGGAAGTGGCACTTCTGGCTCACGTTCATCGGGGTCTATTGCGTGTTCATGCCGATGCACTACCTGGGACTCGCCGGCAATGTCCGCCGCTATTCGGCATTCACCGACGACTATCTCCAGCCGCTCATTCCGTTGCATCGCTTCGTCACGATCGCCGCGCTGTTCACGGGCGCGGTGCAGCTGATCTTCTTGTTCAACCTGATCCGCAGCCGGCTGCGGGGTCCCAAGGCGCCGGACAATCCCTGGGAGGCGACGACGCTCGAGTGGTCCACCTCCTCGCCGCCGCCGCACGACAACTTCGGCGGCCGCCCACCGGTGGTCACGCACGGGCCCAACGAATACGGCGTCGCGGGCCCACGGGATTACGTGATGCAAGCCGAGCAGCGGTGAGCACAGCCATCCTGCCGCCGGCGTCGACGGGGGGGGTGCCTGCCGCGTTCGTTGCGTCGGCGGACGGCCAGCCGGAGCGGCGCGTCGCCGAGACCGGTGTGTGGATCGCCATCGGGACCATTTCGATGTCCTTCGCCGCGCTCACCAGCGCCCTGGTGGTGCGGCAGAGCAGCGGCGCTGATTGGCAGCACCTGCACCTGCCGGCGCTGGTGTATGTGAATACGCTGGTGCTGCTGTTCAGTAGCATGACGCTCGAGTTGTCGCGGCGCCGCCTGGGATCCTTCGGCCTGCAGGCCACCCTGATTCTCGGAATTCTGTTTCTCGCCGGTCAGGGGTTGGCGTGGCGGCAGCTCGCCGCGCAGAACCTCCATCTGGCGACGGGTCCGAGCAGCGCATTCTTCTATGTATTCACCGTGCTGCACGCGTTGCACGTCCTCGGCGGACTCGGCGGGCTAGGGCTCGTGGAGCGCCGGCTCGCCGCCGGCGTGTTGTCGCGCACGACGTTGAAGGCGGCGGCGCTCTATTGGCACTTCATGGCCGTCCTCTGGCTCTATCTCCTTGCCCTGCTGACGATCCGTGGCTGAGCTCACAGCCCTGCATGAGCCGTCGCCACTCGGCGTCCCCTCGCGCAAGCTCGGCATCTGGATGTTCATCGTCGCTGATGCGGCCACGTTCGCGGCGATGCTGTTCGCCTACGGCTATGTGCGCGTCGCCAATCCGGATTGGACACGCCCATTTTCATTTTGGCCGAGCATCACCAATGGAATCGTGATGACGGCGGTGCTGCTGACCAGCAGCCTGACGATCGTCGCCGCGGTCCTGGCGGCGCAGATGGGACGGCGAGCCGCGGCGCTGCGATGGCTCGGGGGGACGATGATCCTGGGCGTGCTGTTCGCGGCGTTGCACCTGCGGGAATGGATCGCCATGATCGGCGAGGGCTGGCGGCCGTTCCGGAATCCCCTCGGAGGCACGCCGCTCGTCGGCGCCACGTTCTTCAGCATCACCGGGCTCCACCTCCTGCACGTGGTCACCGGCGTCGTCGTAATCGGGGTGATCGCACTCGGCTACCGGCGCGGACGGTTCGAGCCGGGACACGTGGAGACAGTGGGTCTGTACTGGCACTTCGTCGATCTGGTGTGGATGTTCGTCTTCCCGCTGGTCTACCTCCTGAACATGCGCTGAGACACAGCATGAAACGCTACGTCGTCGTCTGGTTCGCTTTGTTAGCCATCGTCGCCCTCGAGGTGGCGGTGACGCTCAGTCACCCACCGGCGGGATGGCTGCTGGCGGGATTGCTCGTGCTCGCGCTCATCGAGGCAGCGCTCGGGTTGCTGTACTTCATGCACCTCAAATACGAGCGCCGCAGCTTGATGTGGAGCGTGATTCTCGCCGTGATGATCGCGGTCGTCTTGATGGATCATTTCTGGCTCGACGCATTTCGTCTGCTGCACCAGCGGCTGTCAGCGCCGTGAGCTCCACCTACATGCAGGCGACGATGACAGCCATGGTCGTGCTCATGGTGCCGGCGTTTCTCATCTGCGCCACGGTGGCCATCGCCGCGTATTGTAAACGGAAACCTCCTTCCTCGCCGGGGTGAGCTCCTAGAACCTGAAGCCGGCCGCCAGATTCAGATGATTGGCCGTGAAATCACCGGCCTGGTAACGCGTCTTCAGTTGCCGGAACTCGAACCCAAAGACGAGCGGTCCCGGCGGACGCCATTCGACGTGCCCCTCGCAGACGAAGTTGCGGAACCGGCCGTTTGGCGGGACATCAGCGTCCTTCGGGTCGTCGATTCCACAGCCGCCGCCGAGCATCCACCCCGCGCGGGGGCGGAGATTCACCTGACCCCAACCGCCTTTCGTGCGGACCGGAGCTCCGGCAACGCCGGTGTTCTGCGCCACACCGCCTCCTCCCAATCCAGCAATCGACTGGCCGACGAACG
>WNGB01014861.1_pt1 | contig 11026 bp, 3 predicted proteins | sample 5400681 | NCBI WGS metagenome assembly WNGB01 (sample SAMN13153367, study PRJNA577476) | soil metagenome | isolation source: 115 cm soil or saprolite under grassland replicate 2 | place: USA:California | collected 2016-06-15 | reverse complement strand
CCGAGGATGAACCGGGCACGGCTCTGCATGGCGGGAGAAAAAGGCCAACAACGGCGTTAGCAGTCGCTACCTTCGACATGACAGTTTTCCCGTCCCAATGAATCGCGCGCTTCAATAGATTGCATCGCCTCGGCGGCAAGGTCTGCAACATAATGCCCTTGGCGACCGACGCCGTGATCGGAGTGCTGGGCATGTCGCAAAGCAGGGAGGGCACTTTTATCACCGAACTTGCGCAACGCGATAATCGCTGCTAAACGTACATCTACATCTTCATCCGTAAGGACTACGTCGATTAAAGGACTAATTGCATGCTCAGTGGCATCCTCCGCATCAAGATGGAGTATTTCACAAACCTCTTGTCGGATATCGCTATCAGGATCCTTCAAAAACGGAAGTACTAAAGGCACCCCGGTGTGTGGATCGAGCTTGATTAAAGCTAAAATAGCATCGCACCGTTCATCAATAGCGCCTTCGCGATCACAAAGGATAGAAATCAAAGTATGCACTAACACTTGACGATCGAGTAATTGTAACCGCTGAAAAGCAGCTTCACGTACAGTTTGTTCAAAACTACGCAAGCCACCAATGAGCGTCACAATATGTTGTCGATCCAAGTCAGGCTGTAGATCTCTATTTGTTAGTTCGCTCATGTACCACCTTACACATCCTCATTCACCTTACACATCCTCATTACGTGAAATCATTAGGATGGTATTCTGGAAGCTAAGGTCTTCCAGAATACCATCCATTCTCATTGGTGAACACGAACCAACGAGGTCAATTTGGGATGCATTGTCTACTTCGGATAGTAGTTTTCGACATTCTCACCGGCTAAAGTAGGCTTACAATTACGCGCGCACCGACTATCGCCCGCCAGCAGGTCGGCACCCAGCACGCCAGGTTGCGGTGTTTGTGCGTCCGGAGCAGATGGGAAGTGAGTACTCATGCGCTCCGCCCCTGCCTGCATAGCGACGAGCGACTCAACGAAGATGCTAAGGGCTTGTGCGCCCATCTCTGTCAGATGGGGGGAACTGGCTGTGGCGCATCGTCCGACCCAGCAGTTTCGAGACATCATCCGCGAGCAGACACCGGAAGCACTCTCGCCATGACTGGAGGCTTGTCGAGCAAGTAGCATCAGGGAATTGATGACCTTTGCTGAAGGGCTCCAGTGTGAAGACACAAGCATCCGGATGGCACTGGAATTGCCTTACAGCAATGGCGTAACCGAGGGTCATGTGAACCGCCTCAAGATGATCAGGTGTACAGCCTACGGGCGGGCAAGCTTCGAGCTATTGCGACGGCGGGTACTCGCTGCCGCCTGGCCCGTCTTGCCGAAGCACGGAAGATGAGGGAGCGCGCAACTTATCGACAAACCCCTTTCAATCCCCTTGTGAATGATTACGCCTTTCTGATTCTATCTACTACTCATCTTCATACAACTTAAGATCCGTTGCTTCTGCTATGAGGTTGCTTCTTACTATGATATCATGTAATGCTAAGGTTAGAAACACACACCAATGATCGTTACCTCCATACAGTGAAAATATACGCTCATCCGAACCCGCCACTCTGAGCATTTTATTAATCATCGAGAAAGCTCTCTCCTTAGTGAGGTTCCATATATTTACACCAACTTTATCGACTTCCTCACCAGAATACATCACAAATTCTTTCCCATTTATATTAAGGTTATATCCATCACGAGAACATCTCTCATCGATGTTATCAATGATCACATTGTTTATCCGAAGTATAGACATGATGTCCATCATAAAATTTTTCACTCCGCATTCTGCGAGCCTCTCTTCGTCGGCCGGATAATCACGATTAACCATCACACTAAATAAGCTGTGCGTCTTCTTCATCTTCTGTAGCATTCTCGGAATATGCTTCTTTTTAGATTCTTTAACGTACCGAAAATAGCCAAGCTCTTCTATTTGATTACTAAAAAATTCCCAATCCATCTTTCTTCCTCTCTATCTTAGTGGAAATTATTTCATCCACAGTATTTTAAAAACCATTGCAACGAAAAACGTTATTCTTTTTATCCATGACATGTTATAGATAAGGATCTAACGGTCTGATCACAGAAACGATTATTCTGGAACTGTGTGCAATTGAAATCCACGAAGATATATAACATCGCTACACTGCGAAAAAAGCACATATGCAGAACAAGAGCATAGATGTTACGAAGTGGAAAGCGGACATGAGTTCCCAGTATGATCAGTTTGATATGCGCTATCTTACTAGACAACTCAAGCTCGTCCGCTCTCCACATTCCGAGATTACTCTCTGAGGTGCAATTGAGTTAATTGCGTTCGCTATGGTTATCCGAAATCAGGGTAGTGTAAAGATAAATACATCCACCCCCTTTCGTGCCGCCTTTGTTTGAAATCGAAGCAAAGCGTTGATTTGTCGATCGTATACAGGACCAGAGCTTGGTGGTATAGCCACCCATAGCTCTTTCTGCTTGATAGCTTGCTGGCTTAGGATTGAGCCGTTGGGCAATTTATCCGACTGGAATGATAGCATATCATCGAGGTCTTTGCTTAACGTCCTGTTTATGTTGCCAACGTTATTAGTGTACGTTGGCAAGTTTAGATCAAGGCTTTTAATACTGACCGCACGTTGATTCTGGGAATCCCAGTAATCATACGCCTTGAAGTTGCGCCCAGTATTTTGTCCAAACATGTCTTCTATCGCAGTACCGCGCGCCTTCGAATCGAGCGACCAAATCTGCGATGGCTGTGGACATGCTGTATTATGAACTAACCACTGCCCATCCCCGACAAAGAATGTATGAGCCTCGGCGACGGTAAGATTGTACATCACCCGTGAGTGCTGCACAACGACCACCGCCTGCACGATCCTATAGCCGCCGTCGGCCTTCCGCACGTGCTCCCCGCGCTGCAAGTCGCCGGCATTGACCCAGCCGCGCTCCTGCGTGAAGAACGGGTGCTCGGGTGTAGTCTCGATCTGCTCGCCGTCGATGGTCAGATCGATCAGCGTGGGATCGAGGTGGACTAGCACAGTGGTGACGGTGTAGCTGCCGGTGGCCCCGGTCGTCTCATCATAGGCCAGCACCTGGTCGCCGGCCCTGATTGCGCTAATCGGCTTCGCGCCCTCGGGAGTGGCCACCGGCGTGTCGGCGCTAAAGCTGTTGGCGCCACAGTCACCTGGCAGGCTGCTCGAAGCACCCGCGGCCTCGTCCGCACCCTGCCAGGCCTGGCGCGCACGCCGAGCCGCCCACCCCAGCCCACCGCCAACCGCCCCAGCCACGCCGCCGCCGACCACCGCACCGCCCAGGCCATCATACCATGTGCGTCCTCTGGCAACATTGCCAACCACCTGGCTGGCGCCACCAGTAACGATCCCCTCTAGCCCACCGCCGACGATCGCGCGCAGCAGCGCCGGCTTGATCTTGAGCATTCCGCCGATCGCCGGGCCGGCGTAGAAGCCCAGCCCGCCGGCCGCCGCGCCCTGGAGCGCGGCGATGCCCACGTCGCTCCAGCAGATATTGGTCCAGGGGTTGCTGCGGCCGCTGTGGTAGTTCTGGTAGACCTGCACGCCGTAGTCGATCGCGCCACCAACTAGGGCGCCGATGATGATCGCACACAGCACCGTATCGGCCCCGCCGAGGATGCCGATGCAGTGCCCGCTTGGGTCAGTCTGGGTGGCCGGGTTGTTCTCGGTGTAGCTGTAGCGGTTGAGTGATTGCGGCCGGTTCAGCGTGCCAGCAACGCTGTCTCGCTGCAGGAAGCGCCCGAGCGCGGGGTTGTAGTGGCGCGCGCGCAGGTACACCGTTCCGTCGGCCACGCCGGTCAGCTCGCCAGTGTAGCCCAGCCGCGTGACCGCACTCCCCGTCGTATGCCGGATGTTCCCGTAGGCGTCGTAGCTGCGGCTCAGCACCACCGCGCCGCTGCTGTCGGTCAGGTGCCGCACGCTCCCCAGCGCGTCCAGCAGCGGGTGCTCTACCCCCTGGCCGGTCCCGCCGATGAAATGCTGCTGCGCGCTGACTCCCTCCGGCCCATAGGCGTACAGCCGCTCAGTCCCGTCCGAGCGCACCTCGCCCAGGATCGTCGGTAGTGCCCCGCGCTCGTCTAGCACAAAGTCAGTCGTAATGCCGCCCACACTCTCGCGCACCAGGTTGCCCCAGCCGTCGTAGCCGTAGGTGGTCGTCACCCCGCCCTTGACCGTCTGGATCAGCCGGTTGGCCGCGTCGTAGGTGTAGGTCGTGGTCCCGTCGTTCAACAGGTTGCCATTGTCGTCGTAGCTGTAGCCCGCATTGGTGATGCGGTCGCTCCCGTCGTAGCTGTAGCTCGTGCCGCCCGCCGTGAGCTGGTTGCCCGCCGCGTCGAAGGTGTAGGGCACCGTGCTCGCCGCCGGCCCGCCCGCGATCGCCGGGTAGCTGGCGTTGGCCAGGCGGTTCAGCACATCGTAACCATAGGTCGTGACGCCGTCATTGTCGGTGAGTTGGGTCCGGTTGCCGTTGGCGTCGAGCAGATACCGGAGGTCCTGGAGCGTATTCGTGCCCTGCTGGTGCAGCAGGCGCGTCAGGCGGCTGGCCGTGTCGTAGCCGTAGCTCGTCGTCACCCCGTTGCCGCGGGCCTGGCTGGCCAGTAGTCCAGTTGAGCGGTAGGTGTAGTTGGTCGCGCTGGCGCCCCACGGCGTCAGGCTATTGAGCCGCCCGGCGTCGTCGTAGCCGTACTGCACGTTGCCGCGGCCCCAGTAGCCGATCTGCGCGACCTGGTGGGTTGCCGTATAGGTGTAGCTGACCGTGCGACCGCCGCGAGTGCGTTCGCGCAGGCGGTTGGCGGCATCATAGGCGTAGCTGGTCGTCCCCAGCCCGTCGGTCATGCTGGTGACATTGTCGGAGGCGTCGTGGGCGAAGCTCACGTCAGCCGTGCCGGCGGGATAGTCGATGCCAGTCTGGCGCTGGTCGGCGTCGTAGCCATAGCTGGTGACGCGGCCGGCGAAGTCGGTATAGCTCGCCAGCGTGTTGTCGGAGTTGTAATTCCAGCGCTCGGTGCGCCCATCCTGAGTCAGGCTGGTGGTGCGTCCCAGCGCGTCCAGGCCGTAGCTGACGCTGTGGTTCAGCGGATCGACCTGGCTCGTCAGCCGTCCCAGATTGTCGTAGACATAGCTCCAGGTCTTGCTGTCCGCGTCGGTGGTGCTCGCCAGCAATCCTAGCGTGTTGTAGCTGAAGAACGAGCTATGGGTACGCGCGTCCACCACCTCCTGCAAATTCCAGGTATCGCTACTGCCGGCGCGCGTGTAGCGGTACTGGGTCAGCAGGTTCAGCCCGTTCGGGTCGATCCGCTCGGTCAGCTTACGTCCGGCGGCGTCGTAGGTGTAGGCGATCTGCTGCGCCTCGCCGGCGACGTTGCTCCCGACCGTGCGCAGGGTGAGGCGGTCGAGCGCATCGTATTCCAGTATGGCCGTGTTGCTCAGCGGGTCGCTCGATTCGACCAGTCGGTCGAAGGAGTCGTAGCGCGAGGTGCTGATCTTGCCGCGTGGGTCGGTCACGTGAATGACCCGGCTATTGACATCGTAGTCGTAAGTGGTCGTCTGATTCAGCGCCGGCTGCCCATCGACCGCCTGCGCCCCAATTGTGACTGTCCTGAGCCGCCCGGTGGAGTCGTAGGTGTAAGTCGTCTTGACGCCGCGCGGGTCGGTTACGCTCAGCGGCTGGCCGTCGTTGTTATAGGTGGTCGTGGTCGTCCGGTTGCCGGACGTCGTGACCGTGCGGGGCCATCCCTGGGGCGTATACGCCAGCGTCGTCGTGTGACTCAGCGGGTCGGTGCTGCTGCTAAGTTGGCCAGCCGGCGTATAGGTGAAGCTCGTCTCGTGGTTCAACGGGTCGATCACGCGGCTACGCGCGTACTGGCCCCCGCTGCCGATTGGCGTGTAGCGGTACTGGGTGGTCACATTCAGCCGGCCGCTGCCCGCATCCTCGACCTGGGTGAGCAGGTTATCGGCCTTGTCGTAGCTATACTCCGTGCGCACGACCCGCCCGTTGGGGTCGCGCGTCATCGCCGTCAGGCGGTTGTGCAGGTCGTACTCGTAGGTTGTGCCAATCCCTTGCGGATCGATACTGCTCTCGCGGTTGCCGTCGGCATCGTAGGTGAACGTGAGCACATGGCCTGTAGGGAGCGTCTGCGTCAGCACCCGTCCGACCGGGTCATAGGTGTAACTGGTCGTCCCACTGAGCGGATCGGTCGAACTGGCCAGGTAGCCCTGCGGGTTATAGGCCAGCGTGGTCGTGCGCGCGGTCGCGCCCGTGCCCTGGATGACATGGCGGAGTTGCCCTTGCGAATCGTAGTCATACTGGAGCGGCGCGAGGTTGGTGGTCTGCTCCTGGACCGGGCGGCCTTGCGCATCGAGCGTGACTACCGTCTGCTTGCCAGCCGGATCAGTCGTGGTGGTCGTCCGATTGACCGCGTTGTAGACGGTGGTGGTAGTGCGCCCATTGACGGTCACCGTATCGGTCTGGGTTTGCAGGCTCAAGAGATCAGTTGGATCGGCCAACGTGACGGTGCGATTGGCGGTCTTGGTGTAGAAAGTCTGGCCGTCCGAACCCTTGATGGTCACGGATTTCTCGATGGGTGCCTGCATGCCCCAGCGCGGGTCGGGGCCCTGGACCACCGTCGTGACGGTGCCATCGGGGCGGGTGATCGTCTGGCTGCCATCGGGCTTAATCAGCACGGTGCTGGTTGCACCATTCGGACCAATGCTCACACGGCGCTGATCACCGGTTGGCAGTTCCTCTACGCCCATGATCGTGGTGTCGCTCAGAGCGTTGGTGATGGTGACCGTGTAACCGCGCGTGTGATCGATGCGGGCCAGGGCAGTGAAGCCGCCGATTGGATTGGTATCGCGCGTCAGCCGGCCGACCTCGTCATAGCTAAACGTGTGAACACCAGTGCGTGGCGTGGTCAGGCGTGTGAGCAGCCCATCGCCGGTGTACTCGAATTGGGTCGTCTCCGTCGCCGGATTAGTGATACTGGCGAGATAGCCGTCACTGTTCAGGGTCAGCGTGGTGCGCTGGTCGTAGGGGCTGACGATCGCGGTTGGATTGCCGCTGGCATCCCGCTCGATGGTTGTGATCAGCCCATCGCGATCGGTGACCTGGGCCAGCCGGCCGCTGCTATCGTAGGCGAAGGTGTAAATGGTGACGCCGGTCAGAGCGTCGAGCGTGCGCAGGTGACGGCCGCTGCTGTCGAAGATGTAGAGCTGGCTTCCGTCCTCGCCAGCGATGACGATATCGCTGACCGAGCGATCCGGCAATAGGCTGGCCAGTTGGCGGATACGATGATTGCTTCTATCCGCGAAAACCATCTTCCCGTCTGACCTGAGCGCGATTCCATATGGCCCATTCAGGTTTGCCTGAATGGCCGGACCGTCATCGCCGCTGTAGCCCGTCGTACCTGTTCCTGCGAGGGTGACGATAATGCCATCTGACCCGACTGCGCGAATACGATTGTTCGACGCGATGTACAGCGTGCCATCTCGCCCTACTGCGATACGAGCGGGGTACGATAATTTCGCCTGGGTTGCCGGGCCGCCGTCGCCGCTGTAACCGTTCTGTCCAGTACCAGCGACAGTAGTGATAATGCCGTTCGGTGCCACTCGGCGTATCCGGTGGTTCCATGTATCGGCAATATAGAGGCTACCGTCTAGCCCTACTGTAACACCCCAGGGACGGTTAACCTGAGCTGCGCTTGCGGGGCCGCCATCACCACCGTAGCCCCCAGAGTACCATCCCGATGGACTTGTACCTGCCAGCGTAGAGAGCGTCCCATCTGGTCCGACCCGGTAAACGCGGTTTGTGTAGTTGCCCGCTATATACAGAGTACCGTCAGGGCCTACCGCAACGCCGGACGGGTACCGCAGCCCGCCGCCGTCGCCAGCCACCGTAGTAATGATGCCGTTGGGCCCGATTCGGCGAATACGGCTGTTCGTGTGATCGGCAATATATAGTGAGCCATCCGGCCCCAATGCGATACCGGTAGGATCCCAGAGGGTTGCCTGAGTTGCCGGGCCACCGTCGCCGCTGTAGCCGAACTCACCAGTTCCGGCGATCGTCGTGATTCTGCCATCCGACCCGATTCGACGGATGCGATTATTGGAGGTGTCCGCAATGTAAACGCTACCATCCGGTCCCACTGCGACATCCGCAGGAGAGTAGAGTTGCGCTTGTGTCGCTGGGCCGTCGTCACCGTTGGAGCCGCTTGTCCCACTTCCTGCTATTGTAGTAATGATATCGCCGAGCGCTGTTGCGCTGCGTCGCGCGCCATCCCCAAAGTACAGAATCTTCCCTGAGATATCGTAGATGTGATGGACATTCAGGCTCCAGCTGCCGAAGCCCTGACCATGTGCATCGAATTGGTCAGCAGAACCAATGGTGCTTGTCCAGTCCTTCCAGATTGTGACCTCGGCGCTGGCCCGACTTCCAGAAATTGGGGTTCCACTCCCAAAGCGGGCAAAGCTCTGCGCAACGTTCTCCGGCCCCTGGTAGGTCGCTGGATACACATAGCCGATCCGTACTGCAACTGGCTGCTGGCCTTGCACATCGCGACCATAGGCATCTAATCCATCCCAACTAAACGTATACGTCTGGTTCGCCGCCGGTAAGAACGTTTGAGCAAAGCGCCGGCCGACGATGGTGATCTCCAACTCAACCCGCTTGAGACTCGCCGGCACACTGGCTCCAGTGAGTGGTATCTGTAGCAACCGCGCTGCCGTACGGCCGCTCACCCGATCGCTTCCGTAGTAAAGGTGGAAGGGCGTGCCTGTAACCTCCACCGCTTCGCCCAGTGTCTGATTCTGGCACTCGACGATCGAGCCATCGCGGATACAGGGGTCATCCAGTCGCGTATCACCACTCGGGGAGTCGCCGTTGGGGCCTATCGCATCATTCGGCGGTCCAAACGGCCAGTTGCAATCCCAGGGTGTGAAGTGCGGGATCGGCACCCGCCACAGTTCCTGCCCAATCGTGTAGCGTCCGGCCAGCTGCTGGCGCTCCGCGTCAGTCACGCCCAATCCCGAGGCGTCATCCGCCACGCCGTCGCCGGTGATATCCAGATTGGCCAGCCCGCCACTCACGCTGATGATCTTGATGATCCGCCCGTTCTCGGAGGGAATCCAGGCGGCTTTCTCTCTGTCGTAGTAGCCGGCCGGCACGATCCCGCCGACCGGGAAGCCGATGAAGTTCTCGACGTAGTGGATAATCGGCTGACTGAAGCGCACGTCGGTCGCGCCAGCTTGCAGCGCCTCGTCCACGCTGAACTCGATCGCGTAGGTGTAGCCGCTGTTGGCCGGCAGCGCGCCGGGCATCGCCTCGGGGCCATTCTCCCCCACGGTATACTCGGTGGCCCGCACATGCAAACTCGTCAAGGGCTGCTCGGTGCCGTCTGCCAGCACCATCGTCCCAGTGACGTTCTCCGGAAACAGCAGCACCGACTGCCGCACGCCATCGGTGTCCGACACGACACTGCTGACAGCAACCTGCATGGGGCTTGTGCCGTCCAGTGTCATCGTCGTGACGCTCGAATCAACGGGCATGAGCGCCACATCGGGCAGCCAGGCGTAATCGCGCCATGGCGCCGTCACCTGCCGCTGGGCCGGTAGATAGCCATCCCTGGTGTAGTTCACGGTCAGCAGCCCGCCGCCGTTGACCGCCAGGTCGAACATTCCGTCTGTACGGCTGAGAGTCTGGCCGTATTCCGGATGATCCAGGATAGAAATCGTCACCCCCGGCAGCGGCGCGCCATCGCGCGTGAGCACCCGCCCACGCAGCACCGCCGCCCGCGTAATCTCAATCGTCCCAGTCACCACGCCCGTCTGAATGGGATCGGCGCCGGTATAGAGGAACGTCGTCGCGCTGGCCAGATCGGTCGCCACAGTCTGGTCGGTGGGCGGCGCGATGGTGGCGGGATCGGGCGGCAGGCCATCCGCGGCCGTCGTTGTGATTGTCACGGCGTTGCTGGCGGGCGAGATATTCTCGGCCGCGTCACGGGCCTTGACCGTAAAGGTGTAGCTTGTCTGCGGCGTCAGACCGCCCACGCTGAACGTCGTTCCGGCCGTCGTGCCGGCTTGTGTAGTGCCATTGAAGATGATGTAGCTCGTGACCCCCACGTTATCGGTCGCCGCATCCCAGGCCAGGCTGACCGTGGTGTCGGTCACATCGATCGTTCGCAGGTTCGCTGGCGCGGTCGGGGCCTGGGTATCCGGCGCCGGGTCGTCGTTAGTAATGGTGCCCTGTCCCTGGCTGTCGGCCAGCGTGGCGTTGGTCGGCGCGCTCAGGTTGACGACGAAGGTTTCGTCCGGCTCATATGCCAGATCACCGCTGACAGTGATTGTGATGGTTTGTGTGATCGTACCTGCCGCGAAGGTGATGGTGCCCGAACTGCTCGTGTAATCGCTGCCCGCCGTAGCTGTGCCATCAGCCGTGGCATAGTTGACGGTCACATCCTGCGGGCTGGCCACGGACAGGTGCAGTGTGAAGACCGCGGTCGTCGTCCCGGCATTCCCTTCCGGTACGCTCACATCATCGATCGTAATCGCGGGCAGGGCGATTTTCGTCACGAACCCGTCCTTCGTGCCGCCTCGGTACACCGGCGCCAGCGCTCCGCTGGTCGTCGGGAAGCCAGTCGAATAGGTCGTGCCGGTGACATAGATTGCGCCTGCCGCGTCCACCGCCACTCCATAGCCCTGATCATCGTTATTGCCGCCCAGGAACGTGCTGAAGCTGGGCGGGCTGCTGGTCAGGTCCAGTTGCGTCACGAACGCGTCCGGGCAGGGCGAGGTCCCGCAGGTGCCACCGCCGAAGGTCGGCTGCGTCGCGTTCGCGATTGGGAACGCGCTCGAATTGGTATAGCCGGTCAGCGTCACGCTGCTGCCCGAGAATGCGATGCCGAAGCCGCGGTCGTCGCCCGTCGTGCCCAGGTAGGTCGAGTACAGTAGCGAGCCAGTGCCCGACAGCGCCGGGTTGAGCTTCGCGACAATGACGTCGCGGTCGCCG
>WNGB01013443.1_pt1 | contig 11027 bp, 9 predicted proteins | sample 5400681 | NCBI WGS metagenome assembly WNGB01 (sample SAMN13153367, study PRJNA577476) | soil metagenome | isolation source: 115 cm soil or saprolite under grassland replicate 2 | place: USA:California | collected 2016-06-15 | reverse complement strand
AGGCCCGCTCGGCCGCCTAGTCAGGTCGTCGGCGGCGTGGTCGTGGTGGTCGTGGTGGTCGTCGACGTGCTGGTCGTGGTGGAGGTGCTGGTGGTGGTCGTCTGCTCGGTGGTGGTGGGCGCCTCGGTGGTGGTGGGCGCCTCGGTGGTGGCCGGCGCGGCGGTGGTGGCCGGCGCCACGGTGGTCGCCGCCGGCGTCTCCGGGCCGGTCAGGGCCCTGGTGATGAGGAAGGCGGCAACGCCGACCAGCACCAGGGCGAGCAGGCTGACCACCACCCAGCCGACCGAGACGCGCCGCCGCTCCTCCGGCTCGGCGTAGCGGCTGGTCCGGTCGGCGGGGAGACCGCCGAGCATCGCGGTCTGGTCGGCGGGGGCCGGACGGCCGGCGAGCGCCTGGGTGGCGGCGGCGTCGTTCAGCAGCGGGGTGGCCAGCACCGGCTGCCCGCTGCGGAACCGCTCCAGGTCGGCGCGGAACTCGGCCGCCGTCTGGTAGCGGTTGTCCGGCAGCTTGGCCATCGCCTTCAGGCAGATGGCCTCGAGCGGCACCGGCACGTCCGGGTTCAGCATCCGCGGTGGGGTGGGATCCTCGCGCACGTGCCGGTAGGCGATCGCCACCGGCGAGGCGCCGGTGAACGGCACCGTCCCGGTCAGCATCTCGTACAGGCAGCAGCCGAGCGAGTACAGGTCGGTGCGGAAGTCGACCGGCTGCCCCTGCGCCTGCTCCGGGGAGATGTACTGGGCGGTCCCCACCACCGCCGCCGTCTGGGTGATGGTCTCCGAGGTGGTCGCCCTGGCGATCCCGAAGTCCATCACCTTGACCTTGCCCTCGGGGGTCAGCATCACGTTGCCTGGCTTGATGTCCCGGTGGATCAGGCCGCGGGCGTGGGCGGCGACCAGCGCGCCGCAGACGTCGGCGCAGAGCTCCGCGGCCCGGTCGGGGAAGAGCGGCCCCTCCTGGCGGATCACGTCCTTGAGGGTGCGGCCCTCCACGTACTCCATGACGATGAAGTGGGTGCCGTCCTCAGAGCCGGTGTCGTAGACCCCGACGATGTTGGGGTGGCTGAGGCTGGCCGCGGCCTGCGCCTCCCGCTTGAAGCGGAGCAGGAAGCTCGGGTCGCGCACGTACTGGGCCTGCAGGACCTTGATGGCCACCCGGCGGGCGAGCAGCCGGTCGCGGCCCTCGAAGACCTCGGCCATGCCGCCGGCGCCGAGCAGCCGGCCGACCTCGTAGCGGTCGAGCAGCACCTGCGGAGTCGCCATCAGTCGTCCCCGTCCCTGTCGTCGCCGTCTCCGCCCTTGCCGTTCCTGCCGTTCCTGCCCTTCGCGTCGATCACCAGCTCCACCGTCGAGCCCGCGGCGACGGCCGTGCCCGGCCGAGGGTCGACCTCCCGCACCCGACCGTTCCGACCGGCGCCGGTCATCCGGGTCGCCAGCCCGAGTTCCCGGAGCCGGGCCTCGGCCGCGACGGCCTGCTGGCCGACCACGTCCGGCACCTGCACGGTCGCCTCCCCGGCGGTGCCAGAGCCCGCCCCCGGCCGCGGGCCCTCGGCCTGGCCGGCTGGGGGATCGAGCAGCCCGCTGCGCGGCAGCCAGGCTAGCAGCAGGGCGACCAGCACGAGCGCGGCCCCGACTGTCCGGGGGGGCAGCAAGCGCCCCCCCGGACCCCCCCGGTCCGGTTGGCCCCGCCGTCCCCCCGGGCCCCCCCGGTCCGGTTGGCCCCGCCGTCCCCCCGGACCCCCCCGGTCCGGTTGGCCCCGCCGTCCCCCCGGGCCCCCCCGTGGCAGACCCACCGGGCGCTGCGGGCGCGTGGCGCGGTCGGGGCTGACGGCGGCCCATGGCACCGGCGGGGTCGGCGCCGGCGCGGGCTCCGCCGCCAATGCGGGCACCTGACCGGCCGGCGCGGCGGCTTCCCCGCCGGTGCGCGTGGCGGCCAGGGCGTCGGCCATCGCCGACGCCGAGGCGAACCGCCTGCCCGGCTCCTTGTCGAGCGCCCTGATGATCAGCGCCGCCACCTGGCCGGGCAGGTCGGGCACCAGCTCGCGCGGGTCGGGGACCGGAGCCGAGACGTGCTGGGTGGCGATCGCGACCGGGTTGGCGCCCCGGTAGGGCGTCTCCCCGGTGACCGCCTCGAACAGCACGCAGCCGAGGGAGTACAGGTCGGCCGCCGGGCCGACGTGGCCGCCCTGGGCCTGCTCTGGGGCGACGTAGTTGGCGCTGCCGAGGACCATCCCGCTGCGGGTCAGGGTGGTCGTCTGGGCCGCCTGCGCGATGCCGAAGTCGGTCACCTTGGCCCGCCCGTCCACACCCAGCAGGATGTTGGCGGGCTTCACGTCCCGGTGGACGAGCCCGTTGGCGTGGGCGGCCGCCAGCGCCCTCGCCACCTGCTCGCCGACGGCGAGGGCCTCCGGCCAGGGCAGACGTCCCCTGGCGGCGACCAGCTCGGCCAGCGTCTCGCCGTCGACCAGCTCCATCACGATGAACGGCTGGCCGCCCAGCTCCCCGTAGTCGTAGACGCCCGCGACCCCCATGTGGGACAGGCAGGCCGCCGACCGCGCCTCCCGCCGGAAGCGCTCCAGGAAGGTCGGGTCTTCGGCCAGCTCGCGCCGCAGCACCTTCACCGCCACCTGCCGGCCGAGCAGCTCGTCGACCGCCCGGTACACCGAGCCCATGCCGCCGGCGGCGATCTGCTCGCCCAGCCGGTAGCGCTCGCCGAGGCCTCGACTCATCGGGGCACCCCCTTGGGGTTCCCCGAACCCCTCCGGTGGCTCATCGGAGGTAGGCCTCCATGACCTGCTTGGCGATCGGGGCGGCCACCCTGCCGCCGGTCGCCTCGCTGCCCAGGTCGCCGCCCTCCTCGACCACCACCGCCACCGCGATGGCGCGGTCGTTCTGCTCGGTGAAGCCGATGAACCAGGCGTGGGGCGCCTTGCCCTGGGCGTGCTGGGCGGTGCCGGTCTTGCCGGCCACCTGCAGACCGGGGATCTGGGCCGCCGTCCCGGTTCCCTGCTCCACCACCAGGCGCATCATGTCCTTCAGGTCGTTCGCCACCTGGGCCGGGATGGCCTGCCCGAGGTCCTCGCCCTCGAAGCGCCTGACCTCGTCGCCCTTGTCGGAGACGACTCGGCTGACCACGAACGGGGCCATGCGCCGCCCGCCGTTGGCGACGGTCGCGGCGATGCTGGCCATCTGCAGTGGCGAGACGCGCACGTCACGCTGGCCGATCGCGCTCTGGGCGGTCGCCGGCACGTCCTGTTCGGTCGGGATCGAGCTCTCGGCGGCCGGCGGGACCTGGTAGGGGCTTTCCTGGTTGAGGCCGAACTTCTCCGCCTCGTCGGCCAGCTTCCTGTCCCCCAGCTTCACGCCGAGCGCGGCGAACGTGGTGTTGCAGGAGATCCGCAGCGCCTGCGGGAGCGTCAGGGTGCCGGCGCCGCAGGAGCTGCCGCCGAAGTTGCGGATGTCGGCCGAGGTCTGGGGCACGTCGAAGACCGTGGGGGAGGGCAGCTGGTCGTTCAGGGAGACGCCGTCCTCCAGGGCGGCCGCCGCGGTGACCACCTTGAAGGTCGACCCCGGCGGGTACAGCCCGCCGGTGGCCCGGTTCAGCAGCGGGTCGTTCGGGTCGTCGATCAGCCGCTCCCAGTTGCGGCGGATCTGCTCCGGGTTGTGGCTCGACAGGGCGTTGGGGTCGTAGCGGGGGAAGGTGGTCATGGCCAGCACCGCGCCGGTCTTCGGGTCCAGCGCCACCACCGCACCCTTGCGCTGCCCCAGCGCGGCCTCCGCGGCCTGCTGCGCGGCCGGGTCGATGGTGAGCATCAGCGTGCCGCCGGGGGTGCTGCGCGCGGTGAGCAGGTCCGTCACGTTCTGGGCGAACTGCTCCGGCGCCCGGCCGAGCAGGTAGGAGTTGAACTCCTGCTCGGCGAGGGTGCGGCCGTACACCAGCGAGTAGAAGCCGGTGACCATGCCGTAGCGCTGGCCCTCCGGGTAGCGGCGGACGTACTCCAGCGGGTCCTGCCGGTCCCGCGTGCGGATCGACTCGGCGACCACGGTGCGGCCGTCGGCCAGGACCATCTTGCCCCGCTCGACGCCGTACTCCTTGATCAGCACCCGGGTGTTGCGGGGGTCGTTGGCCAGCCGGTCGGCCGCCAGCACCTGCCAGTAGAGGGGCGCCGCCAGCAGCGCGAGGAAGGCGACCAGGATGACCGCGGCCACCCTGCGGACCTGGCGGTTCATCGGACGACCGTCACCTCCCCGGTGTCCGCCGGAACGGGTGCCTCGCGGCCCACCGGGGCCGGCGTGGCGTTGTCGGAGATCCGGCAGAGCAGCGCGATCAGCGCGTAGTTGGCCAGCAGGCTCGAGCCGCCGAAGCTGACGAACGGCAGGGTGATGCCGGTCAGCGGGATCAGCCGGGTGACCCCGCCGACGATCACGAACACCTGCAGGGCGAAGCTGGTCACCAGGCCGACGGCCAGCAGCTTGCCGAAGTCGTCGGCGGCGGCCAGGGCGATCCGCAGCCCCCTGAAGACCATCAGCAGGTAGACCAGCAGCATGGCGGTGACCCCCAGCAGCCCGAGCTCCTCGCCGAAGGCGGCGAAGATGAAGTCGGTGGAGGCGAAGGGGATGAAGTCGGGCCGGCCCTGGTTCCAGCCCTGCCCGAGGATCCCGCCGGTGGCCAGGGCGAACAGCCCCTGGGCGAGCTGGTAGCCGCGGCCGCTGTAGTAGCGCCAGACGTCCAGCCAGGTCGCCACCCGGACCTGGACGTGGGCGAACAGGTTGTAGGCGACCACCGCGCCGGTGAGGAACAGCCCCAACCCGACCGCCACGTACGAGAAGCGCCCGGTGGACACGTACAGGAGGCTGACGAAGACACCGAAGAACAGCAGGCTGGAGCCGAGGTCCTTCTCGAAGAACAGCACGAACAGGCTGACGCCCCAGGCGATCAGCAGGGGCATGAAGTACTTGATCTCCGGCAGCAGGAACGGCCCGGCCCGGTAGGTCGCGGTGGCCAGCAGCTCCTTGCGCTGGGCCAGGTAGGCGGCCAGGAACACCACCAGGGCGATCTTGGCCGCCTCGGCCGGCTGCCCGGAGAACGGGCCGATGCGGACCCACAGCCGGGCGCCGTTGATCTCCCTGCCGAGCACCGGCAGCGCGGGCAGCACCAGCAGCACCAGGCCGAGCAGCAGCCAGGTGTAGGGGAAGCGGTCCAGCACCCTGTGGTCGCGGATCACCACGATCACCGCCACGAACACGGCCACCCCGAGCACCGTCCACAGCGCCTGGGCGGGCGCCTCCGGCCGGTAGCCCTCCTTGGCCGCGTCGGCGTAGTCGAGCCGGCGGACCATCACCAGGCCGAGGCCGTTGAGCAGCGCGGCGCCGGGCAGCAGGATCGGGTCCGCCTGCGGCGCCCGCCAGCGCAGCACCAGGTGCGCTCCCAGGAACAGGCCGGCCAGGGTGGCCCCGTAGCCGACGCTGCCCGCCGGCACCTCGTTGTCGGCCGCCAGCCCGACGATCACGTAGGCGCCGACCGACAGGATCAGCGCCAGCAGCAACAGCGACAGCTCGACGTTGCGGCGGGACTCCACGGCTCAGCCCCTCGCCCTCGTGGTGGTGGTCGCCGCGACCGTGGTGGTGGTGGCGGTCGGCCCGCCGGCACAACCGCCAGGGCTGAAGACGAACGGCGCGCACAGCGCGATCCGGCGGGCGTCGGTGAGGTTGTCGGCGGTCACCCCCTCCTCCAGCCTGGAGGCGTAGCCGGGTGGCACCTGGGACCGGCTCACCGGGCTGTGCTCCACCACCCGCGAGAACCGCAGCCCGGCCACGTCGCCGGGGACCCCCTGGAACACCGCCACCGTGTCGTCGTCGAACCCCACCCAGTAGCGGCTGTAGAGGAAGCTGCGCACGCCGATCACCGCCGCCGCGACCACGGCGAGCGCGATCAGGGCCAGCAGCACGCGCTGCAGCCGGCGGTGGGTACGCAAGGAGCGGTCCTGGGCGGCCTTGGCCGCCCGGCGGCTCCTGGACCCGGCCGCGGTGCGGTCGCCGTCGACCGCCGGCAGCGCGCCGGTCTCCGACCCGGTCCCAAGGTCACCGGTCGTCTCCGGCTCGGCCGCCGACCCCTCGTTGGCGTCGACCACGATCACGGTGATGTTGTCGGGGCCGCCGCCCTCGTTGGCCACCGCCACCAGCCGGTCGGCCGCCTTCTGCGGGTCGCGGACCCGGAGCAGGACGTTGCGGATCTGGGTCGGCTCGACCACGTCGGACAGGCCGTCGGAGCAGAGCAGCAGCCGGTCGCCCGGCTGCAGCTTGTAGGTGAACAGGTCGAACTCGACCTCAGGGTCGATCCCGAGGGCGCGGGTGATCACGCTGCGCTGCGGGTGCCGCTCGGCGTCCTTCTGGCTGAGCCGGCCCTCGTCGACCAGCTCCTGCACCAGCGAGTGGTCCACCGTGACCTGCGAAAGCTCGCCTTGGCGCAGCAGGTAGGCGCGGGAGTCGCCGACGTTGGCCAGGTGGACGCGGTCGCCGTCCTCCAGCAGGGCGACCAGGGTGGTGCCCATGCCGTTCAGCCGCCGGTCGCTGGCCGCCATCTCGCGGATGCGCCGGTTGGCACGAACGATGGCCTGCTTCAGGTCGTCGGTGGCGGCCGTCTCGGTTTCCCACGGCCCGAGGTCGCGCAGGGCGGACAGCTCCTCGATGGCGATCGCGCTGGCCACCTCGCCGGCCGAGTGGCCGCCCATGCCGTCGGCGACCGCGGCCACCGGCGCCTGGCTCAGGTAGCTGTCCTCGTTGTTGCTGCGCATCCGACCGAGGTCGGTGGAGGCGCCGAATCGCAGGCGCATCAGCGGCGCAGCTCCAGCGTCGCCTTGCCCAGCTTGACCTCGTCGCCCGGCCCGATCGCGGTCGGTGTCGCCACCCGGGTCCGGTTCATCCAGGTGCCGTTGGTGGAGCCGAGATCCTCCAGCCACCAGGCGCCGTCACGCTGGAAGATGCGGGCGTGGACGTTGGACACGTAGGTGTCGCGCACCACCACGTCGCAGGTGGCGGCCCGCCCGAGCGTCAGCGAGTCCTTGAGCGGGACGGTGCGCCGGCCGCCCTCGTCGGTGACCACCAGCTCGCGCGGCAGACGGCGCGACGGCCGGCCGGGACCGCCGGCACGCGGTACCGGCCGGCTGGGGGCACGGGCCGGTCGCGGCCGGCGCCGCTCCGCCCGCGGTCCGAACACGTCGAGCACCACGGCCCGCACGGCCCTGGCCACGAACAGGTACAGGATCACCAGGAACGCGACCTTGACGGCGAGGAGGAAGATCGGCGGCATCAACCCTCCCGTCGGAACTGCAGGGTCGAGTTGGCCAGCTTGACGACGTCGCCGTCGGCGAGGCGGCGGCGCCGGACCGGCTGGCCGTTGACCTCGGTCCCGTTGGTGGACCGCAGGTCCTCCACGATGAAATCGTCGCCCTCACGCACAATCCGGGCATGGTTGCGCGACACGCTCGGATCGGCAAGGGCGACGTCGGAGCTGTCGGCGCGACCGATCGACACCTGGGTCGCGTTCAGCGGGTAGGCGCGGACCGGCTGGCCGCCCTGGAGCAGGACCAGGCTGGCCGGCGCCCGCACCTTGGCACGGCGCTGCTGGCCGGGGAGCATGGCGGTGTGCGGCCCGACCGGCTCGGCGGCTCCCGCGGCGGCATGGTCGGCCTCCGCGCCGGGGCCGGGCTCGACCCGGCCGGCCAGCCGGAAGCGTCCCTGCTCCAGGTCCTCGGCCGTCTGGAACTCGACCCGGGCCGGGCCGAGCATGGCCCAGTCGCGCTCGCGGGCCGTCTCCACGGCGAGGGCGGCCAGCTCCTGGGCGAGCGCCCGCTCGTAGTCCGCGAAGCGCTCGCGGTCGCCCGACGAGAGCTCGTAGACGTAGACGTTCGGCACGTACACCCGGTTCACGCCCACCGTGCGCCCGTCCTCGACCTCCCGGACCAGCCGCTTGCCCAGCTCGACGGGCTGCACCCCGGAACGGAAGGCGCGGGCGAACAACCCCTCCACCGCGCCCTCGAGCCGCCGCTCGAAATCCCGCAAGATCCTCATCGCTCGAGCCTCGGCACTCCCCTCTGTTCGCCTGCCAGCTCGGCAGTCTACCCACTCTAGTTGGCCACCAGCCGCCGCACGGATCGAGCTGGTCACGGCCGTGCTACAATCGCCGCTCGATTCCCCCTGGGCGAGTGGCGGAATTGGCAGACGCGCAGGATTCAGGTTCCTGTGTCCGCAAGGACGTGGGGGTTCAAGTCCCCCTTCGCCCACCCGCAGATGGCAACCCTCACCAGCCCAGACCGCCTCGTCCTGCGCGCCCCGCGCCTGCTCGACGGGACCGGCGCCGCTCCGGTCAGCGACGCGGCGCTGCTGCTTGACGGCGGCCGGATCGCCTACGCCGGTCCCGCCGCCGGCCTGCCATCCGCCGACGGGGTGGTCGACCGCGACTTCCCCGGCTGCACCCTGCTGCCAGGACTGGTCGACGTCCACGTCCACCTGGTGTCCAGCGCCGGCCCCGACCTGGCCGCCGACCTGCCCGCCGTCGAGGCCGACCGCACCCTTGCGGCGGTCGCCAACGCCCGCCGCCAGCTCCAGGCGGGCGTGACGCTGGTGCGCGACCTGGGCGCGCCGGGCGCCGAGGCGGTCGCGGTGGCAAGGGCGGTCGAGGAGGGCACGATCGCCGGGCCGCGGGTGCTGGCGGCCGGCCCGGCGGTGACCATGACCGGCGGCCACATCGCCTTCCTCGGGCGGGTCGCCGACGGCCCGGACGCCATGCGCGCCGCCGTCCGCGGCAACCTGGCCATGGGCGCCCGCTGCGTCAAGGTGATCGCCACCGGCGGCGTGCTCACCAGGGGCATCGACCCGCGCGAGCCCGCCTACACGCAGCCGGAGCTGGAGGCGCTGGTGGGGGAGGCACACCGCCTCGGGCTACGGGTGGCCGCCCACGCGATCGGCGAGGGCGGCGTGGCCGCGGCGCTGCGGGCGGGGGTCGACTCGATCGAGCACGGCATGTTCCTGGACCCGGCGGCGATCGAGCTGTTCCTCGCCACCGGCGCCCGCTACACGCCGACCTTCTCGGCGCCGCACGGGATCCTCGCCGGGCCGAGCGTGCCCTCCTGGATCAAGGACCGGGCCCGGCCGGCCGCGGAGGCCCAGGGGGCATCGTTCCGGGCGGCGGTGCAGGCGGGGGTCCCGGTGGTCGCCGGCACCGACTCCGGCACGCTCGACAACCCCCACGGCGGCGTCGCCCGCGAGGTCGCCTTCATGGTCGAGGCCGGCCTCGACCTGCTGGCGGCCGTCAGGGCCGCGACCGCGGAGGCGGCCGACCTGCTCGGGGTGCCCGACCGTGGCGTGCTGCGGGCCGGGGCCCATGCCGACGTGCTGGTCGCCGGTGGTGACGTGGCCGGCGACGTCACCGCGCTGCAGCGTCCCGCCGCCGTCTTCCAGGACGGCCGCCAGGTGGCCTAGCGGGCTATCCCTCGCGCCGCTCGCTGGTTAGGCTGGACACGGTGTCTGCAGGAGGTGAGCGGTATGAGCGTCGTGCAACTGCCAGAGGAGCTGGTCGCGCTGCGGGAGGCGATCCGCACGTTCATCCAGCGCGAGGTCGCACCCAAGGAAGCGCTGTACGCCCAGGAGATCACCGAGACCGGCAGCTTCTCGGCGCTGGCGCAGGAGAAGCGGGCGCTGCGCAAACGCTCGGCCGCCGAGGGCTACTACTCGCTGTTCATGCCGGAGTCGTGCGGCGGCGGCGGGGTCGGCTACCTGGGGCTGGTCCTCTGCGAGGAGGAGTGCACCCGCCACGGCCTGCTGCTGGCCATGCCCGGCGGCGTGCTCCCCAGCGTCGAGGGGCCCACCCACATCCTGCTCGACGGCACCCCCGAGCAGCAGGAGCGGTACCTGCAGCCGACCATGCGGGCCGAGCGGGAGGCCTGCTTCGCGCTCACCGAGCCGGACGCCGGCTCGGACGCGACCCGCATCCGCACCAGGGCCGAACGCGCCGACGGCGGCTGGGTCATCAACGGGCGCAAGCACTTCATCACCCACGCCGCCGAGGCCGACTACGTGATCCTGTTCGCGGTCACCGACCCGGGCAAGGGGGCCAAGGGCGGCATCAGCTGCTTCCTGGTGGACAAGGACACCCCCGGCTTCGAGGTGGGCCGGCGCCAGCGGACCATGTACGACGAGCACCAGGCCGAGCTGGTCTTCACCGACTGCAAGGTCGGCGAGGACGCCGTGCTCGGCAAGGAGGGCTACGGCTTCTACTCGGCGATGCGCTGGATCAACGGCGGCCGGGTGTCGATCGCGGCCATGGCGCTCGGCGTCGCGCAGCACCTCTACGACCGGATGCTCGAGTACGCCAAGGTGCGCGAGGCGTTCGGCCGCCGGATCGGCGCCAACCAGTACGTCCAGGGGATGGTGGTCGACACGCTGGCGGAGCTGACCCAGGCGCGCCTGCTCGTCTACGACCTGGCCGCCCGGCTGGACCAGGGCGCCGACGGCCGCCAGGAGGCCGCCATGGCCAAGTACGTGGCCACCGAGATGGTCGGCCGGGTCGCCGACCGGGCGATCCAGGTGTTCGGCGGCAACGGCTACATGACCGAGATGGGCGTGGAGCGCTGGGCGCGCTTCGTCCGTGGCATGCGGCTGTACGAGGGCACCAGCGAGATCCTGAAGACCAACATCGCCCGCACCCTCGGCCTCGAGGAGCCGCCCCGCGCTCCGGCGGCGACCTGAGCTGAGCGGCGCCGCGCCGCACCCCGGCCCGGCGGTACCTGGCACACCCCGGACCGGGCCCGCCACCCCGTGGGCTGCGGTCTGGCTCGTGTTCGGCTGCGGCGTGCTCGCGGCCGCCGCGCTCGGCAAGGTCGCGCCAGTCATCCCGCAGCTCCGCGACGGCCTCGGGCTGTCGCTGGCGGGGGCCGGCTGGGTCGTCTCGGCGATCACCGCTGTGCCGGCGTTGCTGGGGACACCGGCCGGGCTGTGGATCCGCCGCCGCGGTGGGCGCCGTGCCCTGCTGGC
>WNGB01031688.1_pt1 | contig 11029 bp, 9 predicted proteins | sample 5400681 | NCBI WGS metagenome assembly WNGB01 (sample SAMN13153367, study PRJNA577476) | soil metagenome | isolation source: 115 cm soil or saprolite under grassland replicate 2 | place: USA:California | collected 2016-06-15 | reverse complement strand
GTCGGCGTTCGGCTGCGCCGAGCCATAGAACGGGCCCAGCACCACCGCGCCCGCGGCCGGGGTCTCGACGGCACCGAACTCGGTCGTGTCACCCGTGTCGAGGCCCGTGTCGAGGCCCGTGTCGAGGCCCGCGTCGGCGCCGGTGTCGGCGCCCGTGTCGAGGCCTGTGTCGGCGCCCGTGTCGAAGCCAGTGTCGGCGCCGCTGTCGGCGCCCGTGTCCAGGCCCGTGTCGGCGCCCACGTCGAGGCCCGTGTCGGCGCCCGTGTAGGCGCCCACGTCGAGGAGCGTGTCGGCGCCCGTGTAGGCGCCCACGTCGGCGCCCGTGTCGGCGCCGGTGTCGGCGCCGGTGTCGAAGCCGGTGTCGGCGCCCCTGTCGGCGCCGGCGTCGGTGTCGAAGCCGGTGTCGGCACCGCTGTCGGCGCCGGTGTCGAGGCCCTCGTCCGCGCCAACGTCGAGGCCAGTGTCGGCGCCCCCGAGCGTTGTGTCCGCGGAAGCGTCGGCCGTGTCGTAGCCGGGGGTCACGTCGACGTAGCGCTCCGTCGTCGCGGTGTCGGCGTACCCGAGCGGTGCGCTCAGCGGGTCGTCCTCGCCCTCGCCACTCACCAGGTCGGCGTCGGCCGACGTGCCCGGGTCGGCGTCGGCCGACGTGCCAAGGTCGGTTCCGGAGCCGGTCGGCACGACCGTGTCCACCGGCTCGTCCGTCGCCCACTCGCCCCGGCTCTGGTCCCAGCGCGTGAAGCCGGCGGCCTCGGCGCTGGACTCGGTGTCGAACCAGACGTCGGCCCTGGTCCGTCCGTAGTACGGCGACTCCTCGGTGTGATAGAGCATCGAGCCCTCGTTGCCCTTGACGGAGTAGCCGGCCGGCGTCGAGCCGTCCTCGGGCGGCGCGGCCGAACCGGCGTACCTGCCGGCGACGAAGGTGGCGCCGCCGACCCCGGCGAGGCCCACCGCGCCGACACCGGCCTCGAGGCCCGCGTCGGCGTCCTCATCGACGTCCTCATCGAGGCCCTCATCGACGCTCTCCTCGGCGGCCGGGCCGGAGTCGGTGTCCGCGTCGACCGGTTCGTCGAACACGGCGGGCCGGATGGCCGTGTCGTCGGGGTCGTAGGCGGTCTCGGACTCGTACGCCGGCGCCGCATAGTCGTACGACGTGTCGGTCGCCGGCTCCTCCTGGAGCGGCCGGATCACCGTGTCGCCGTCGCCGTCGAAGTCGCCGGAGTAGTCCGACTCGCCGAGTTCACCGGCCAGCGGCGTCGCGGTGGTGCCGACACCCTCGAGCCCGGCGTCCACCGGCGGTACGTCGGCCTCGCCCGATTCGGCGTACCTCGGAGCCTCGTAGTCCACCGACGCGTCGGCCGAGTAGTCGGCGTCATACGACTTGCCGAAGTCCGACGTGTCGATGTCGCGGTCCGCGTCCGTGTCGGGGCCGCCCAGGGTGGCCGCACCGACGCCGACCGCACCACCCGCACCGGCCGCCGCGGCGAGTCCGGCCTCGACGCTCGTCCTACTGGTGCGCCCAGTGGTGACCTCTAGCTTGCGGAGGGTGAGCAGGATCGTGATCACGGCACCGAGGAGGAAGGCGAGCACCAGCCAGGGCCAGGTTTGTCCGAAGAGCCAAGCCATCACAGAAGTCCTTCCGATTCGATACCGGTCTCCGACTCCAGGGCGTCTTCGTGGGGCAGGACCAGCCGGGCGATCAGCCAGGCGACGATCGAGCCGAGGAAGAACGCCACGAGCAGCAGGAACCACAGTTGGGCGAATAGCCAGGTCATGTCAGTTCTCCTTTCAGTGCACCGTGATGTCGGCGAAGCGGTTGCGGGCGCGGTCCGCCTTGCGGAGCGGGTCGCCGACCGGCTCGGAAGAGCCCACGCCGGTGCCGGTGATGCTCCCCGTCACGCCCCCGTCCTGAAGCAGCTTCACCACCGCGTCGGCACGCGCCTGGGACTTCTGCTGCTGGACCTTCTGCGACGAGAAGCCGTCGGTGTGGCCCTTGACCTGGACCGCGACGTCGGTGCACGGCACCAGGAGCTTCGCGACCGCTGCAATCTCCTTCATTGACGCGGCGTCGGGGTCGCTCTTGCCGACCGCGAAGGTGATGTCGTCCTTGCCGACCACCTTGTCGATCTTCTTCTGCAAGGTGGCGGGGGTGCAGTCCCTGGCCGGCTTCGACGGCGACTCGGAGGGAGACCCCGCACCCGTATGCCGACCCCTCGGCTTACCACCGGCCCTGAGCCCCGCGGTGTCGATGTCGACGACCCGGACGCCGTCGACACCCTCGACGATGCCCTTGGCCTTGCCGAGGTCCGCAGCCGTGAGGCGGCGCCCGGCTGCGCCGGCGCCCGCCTTCAGGGTGGCGTCGCGACCGTCGAAGTCGACCTTCACACCCGACATTCCGGCGCCCTGCAAGGCCACCAGGGACCGGTCGTGCAGGTTCGTCTCGATCTTGTCGCCTCGCAGCCCAGCGAGCAGCGCGGCGAGAATCAGCGGAACGAGCAACAAGGCGAGCAGCCACGGCCAACCCAAGTTGCGGTAGGCGTATCGCGTGTCGCGATCGTAGTCGGGGTGCGTCGTCGAGAACGACGCATCGTCGCGGTCAACCATCGATCTTCCCGTCTGTGGGAGGGGGCAGTTCGGTGGAGACGCTAGTCGCATACTCGACTTTTCCACCACCCTCACACGCTGTCGGACAGTGGAGTTGGACACTGCAACTTCCTATTTCGCGGCTCGAATGCGTCGAAACGCCCCCGAACCGATCCTCGGCCGCTCCCCCGACGCTCCGAGACCGCTAGTCGACCATCTACCGACCGCGGTGACGATGCGCGCGGAGCACGACCTCGGTGGGGATGCCCGGCTCGCCGAGGACGCCGCGGTCGTTGCCGTTCACGATCGCGACCAGGCCAGCTCCGTCGGAGGTCTTCACCCACACCGGCAGCGTGAGCGCCTCGAACGTCTTCTCCGTGCCCGCCTCGAGGTCCCCCGCGTAGATGACCTTGCCGAGGTTGTCGTGGATCACGACGTGCACCGACAGCAGGGCGGAGAGGGTCACCGGCACCGTCGGGCCGGCCGACGGGGTGTCGCTAGCGGGGCCCTGCGACCCGTTCAGGTTCACATCGGGTACGGCGAGCTCGGTCGGCTGGTCCATCACCAGCCGGGCCACCGACCAGGCCAGCACCAGCGCCATCACCACGCCCACGAGCACCGACCAGTTGGGGCCCCCGCGCACCGAGCGGACGCCGACGGCCAGCCCGGTGGCCAGCTCGGCCTCGAACACCCGACGGGGGTTGATCGGTGCGTCGGAATAGCGGTCGTCGTACGTCTCGAGCAGCGGTGCCGCGTTCAGACCCAGCACCCGGGCCAGGGTCCGCAGGTGGCCGCGCGCGTAGAAGTCGCCTCCGCAGGGCTCGAAGTCGTCGACCTCGATCGACTCGATGACGTGCGGACGGATCCGGGTCCGGTCGGCGAGCTGGTCGACGGTGAGGCCGAGTCGGGTGCGGGCAGCGGCCAGCTCGGGGCCGATGACCGGGTTGTCCGCGGGTTCGACCTCGAAGCCGTCGATGACCAACGGAGCCACGGCGTCGCCGGCGCGAGCGATCGGGCGGACCCGGTCGCCCCAGGCGGTGTTGTCCTCGACCAGGTTGACGCTGCCGGGCTTGCGCAGCTCGCGGCCGACGGGCCGGTCGGCCGCGCCGTCGTGCTCCCACTCCTCCGGCTGCCGTACGACGTCGCGGGTGACCTCGCTGCGCCGGCCGGCCCGGGGCTCACGAAGCGGGGCGGGGGTGGCGCTGGCCACCAGCGGCTTGACCGCGATCGGCCCGGTGTCCTCGGGCGCGTCGACCTCGGCCGCGGTCTCGGCCTCGGTCTCGGCCTCGGTCTCGGTCTCGGTCTCGGTGGTCACAGCGGCGCCGTCGATGACCTCATCCTCGACACCACCCTCGGCGTCGGGCGCGAGCTCGTCGTCCTCGGTGGGGCGCGAGATCCGGGCCCCGACGGAGCCGATGGCGCGGGCCACCAGCGGCCGGGGGGCACGCAGCAGGGCGGCGGGTCCATGGGTCGCCAGGCCGTCGATGACGCGAGTAGGCAGCTCGGTGGCGCGGCGCAGGCCGCCCAGCAGCGCGCTGCCGCCGGTCGGCCCGTCGGCTTCGTCGGAGGCGGGGGCGGCTTCGTCCTCGGTCTCGGCCGTCGCCCGAGGCGCGATCTCCACGACCGAGGTGGAGGCGTCCGCCAGCTGGCGCAGGGCGGCGGTCAGGTCCGACCCGGCGCCGGAGATACGGGTGGTGAGGCCGAGCGGTACGGCGAACGGCGAGCCGTACATCCGGGCGGCCAGCATCGCCTGCCGCTTCCCGCTGGCGTCGAGCTCGGCGAGTGCGCGGGTGCGGTTGCGGGGGGAGAGCACCAGCCGGCCGTCGCGGAACAGGCCGCGGCGCGGGCGGTGCTCGATCTCGGCGAGAGCTCCCCACGGAAGCCCACGCCAGGTGCGCCCCAGCCGGAGCCGCACTCCCTGGTGGTCGGCGACCAGCAGCGGCGTACGCGCGTCGACCAGGGCCCGCAGCCAGGCGGCCGCCAGCAGTCCGAGCACGACCATCATCGTCCAGTCGAGCACCGAGCCGGTGCGGACCGCCCGGGCCAGGAAGGCGATGGCGACCGTGGAGGAGCCGGCGCCGAGGAGCGCGGCCAGGCCGCCGTTGCGGCGTACCTCGACGGCGTCGCGGGCGACCGACAGGACCTCGCTCGGCTCTTCTGGTGACGGCTCGTCCGGTGACCAGACCTCTGCTGTGTTCACTGCTCCCCCTACCCCCCCTGCAACGTGACGATGACCGCGTCGATCTCGTCAGGCTTGACCAGTACGTCGCGTGCCTTCGAGCCCTCGCTGGGCCCGACCACGCCGCGACTCTCGAGAATATCCATCAGCCGACCGGCCTTGGCGAACCCGACCCGGAGCTTGCGCTGCAGCATCGAGGTCGACCCGAACTGCGTCGACACCACCAGCTCGATCGCCTGGATCACCAGGTCCATGTCGTCGCCGATGTCGTCGTCGAGCTCGCGCTTGGACGCCTGTGGCGCGGTGACGTCTTCGCGGTAGGTCGGCTCGAGCTGAGTCTTGCAGTGCTTGACGACCTGCGCGATCTCGGCCTCGGTCACCCACGAGCCCTGGATCCGCGCCGGCTTGCTCGCGCCCATCGGCAGGAACAGCCCGTCACCCTGGCCGACCAGCTTCTCCGCGCCCGGCTGGTCGAGGATGACCCGGCTGTCGGCGAGGCTCGAGGTCGCGAAGGCCAGCCGCGACGGCACGTTGGCCTTGATCAGGCCGGTGACCACGTCGACCGACGGGCGCTGCGTGGCCAGCACCAGGTGGATGCCCGCGGCCCGCGCGAGCTGGGTGATGCGCACGACGGCGTCCTCGACGTCGCGCGGGGCGACCATCATCAGGTCGGCGAGCTCGTCGACGACCACGCACAGATAGGGGTACGGCGTCAGTACCCGCTCGCTGCCCGCCGGCACCTGCAGCTTGCCCGAGCGGACCGCCTTGTTGAAGTCGTCGACGTGCCGGAACCCGAAGTTGGCGAGGTCGTCGTACCGCAGGTCCATCTCGCGCACGACCCAGGCCAGCGCCTCGGCGGCCTTCTTCGGGTTGGTGATGATCGGGGTGATCAGGTGTGGGATGCCCTCGTAGGCGTTCAGCTCGACCCGCTTCGGGTCGACCATGATCATCCGCACCTCGTCGGGCGTCGAGCGCATCAGGATCGAGGTGATCATCGAGTTGATGAAGCTCGACTTGCCGGAGCCGGTGGCGCCCGCGACCAGGAGGTGCGGCATCTTCGCGAGGTTGGCGACCACGAAGCCGCCCTCGACGTCCTTGCCAAGACCGACCACCATCGGGTGGTGGTCGCTGCGGGCGGTGTTGGACCGCAGCACGTCGCCGAGGGAGACGATCTCCTTGTCGCGGTTGGGGATCTCGATGCCGATCGCGGACTTGCCGGGGATCGGGCTCAGGATCCGTACGTCGGCCGACGCGACGGCGTACGCGATGTTCTTGGAGAGCGCGGTGACCTTCTCGACCTTGACCGCGGGGCCGACCTCGACCTCGTAGCGGGTGACGGTCGGGCCCCGGGTGTAGCCGGTGACCTGCGCGTCGATGCCGAACTCGTCGAGCACGTTGGTGAGCCGGCCGACGATGTCGTCGCTGGCCTTCGAGCGCGCCTTGTGCGGCGAGCCCTGCTTGAGCACCGCGTTGCCGGGCAGCGTGTAGGTGATGTCGCCGGAGAGCGAGAGCTGCTGGGAGCGGGGTGTGCGGCGGCGGCTCGAGCTCGACCTTCTCGCGCCTGTCGGGCTCGATCGGCGTGGGGGTGGTGGGCTCGTCCGCCATCGCGACGTCGACCGCGTCCTTCTTGCGCCGCCGCTTGATGACCTCGCGGTCCTCGAGGACCGGGGTGTCGTAGGCGATCGAGTTCGAGGCCGAGTCGAGGTCATCGGAACCGTCGCGCTTGCGGGTGCGCATCGGCCTGGTGGCAGTGCTGTCCGGGTCGTCGAGGTCGTGGGGCACCCCCATCAGCCGGTCGCGGAGGTCGGCGAGCCGGGTGGGGATCAGGTAGACGGGCGTCGCGGTGATGATGAGTACGCCGAAGAAGGCGAGCAGCGCCAGCAGGGGCACGACGACGTACGGCGTCCGCAGCAGGTCGAGCAGCAGGCTGGAGACGACGTACCCGATCGCGCCGCCGGCCTCCCGCAGGTCGGTCGCGTCGCCGGCCACCGGGGCCGGGCTGCCGTTGGCGATGTGCACGATGCCGAGCGACCCGAAGCCGAGCGCGGTCCAGCCGATCAGCTGCCGCCCGACCGGGCCGTTGTGGATGGGGTCGCGCAGGTTGCGCCAGCCGACGTACACGAGCAGCAGCGGGACCAGCCAGCCGACCTTGCCCATCGAGCCGGCGACGATGGTGCGCGCGACCTCCATGGCCTGGCCGGGCAGCTGCCACCACACGGCCGCGGAGGCGACCACGGCCAGGCCGAACATGAGCAGGCCGAAGCCGTCGCGGCGGTGTTCGGGCTCGAGGTCGCGGGCCGTGCGGCCGATGCCGCGGGCGGTGGCTCCGACGAAGTGGGCGATGCCGATCCAGACGGCGGCGAGTGCGCGAGCGAAGGCGCCGAAGGTGCGGAAGACCGGCCCGGGACCCGTGCGTACGGCGCGCGGAGGCTGCCGCCGGGCGTTCGTCGCGCCTCGGCTCGACGAACGGGCGGGCTGCTTCTTGCTTCCGGTACTACGCGATCGGGCGCTCGAGCCGCCCCTGGAGCCGCTCTTGGTCGAACTGCTTCGGGACGTGCTCTTGCTCCGCGACCCCGTTGGGGAAGACGTACGGGTCGCCATGGTCTTCAAACTACGGCATTCGTCACAGGTGCCCCACCCTTCCCAGATGCGTGTCGCAGTTTGAGCGGGGCGCGCGGTGACGGGGTGGTTGGTGTGACGGGACGGACGCGGGCGCCTGCCAGCGCGCCCGCCCCGTCGCTCAGGAGGGCTCGTTCGGCTGCGAATCCATCGCCATCACCTGCGCACCTGTGGCGTTTTGGACGAACGCGACGAGCGGGGGGTCGGCACCAAGGACCGCGAGGTGGTCAAGAGTCGGTACGGCGACCGCGCGGGCGTCGTACTGCTTCACCGCGTCGATGAGCGCCCCGAGGGCCGCCGGCGCGGTCCGAGCTTGATCCACGAAGACACCCGCCAGGGAGTAGCCCTCGATGCTGGCGAACTCGTCGAAGCGGGCAGCAATAGCTTCGCGGGTCACCTCTGGAGCCAACCGGTGGACACGCAGATAACCGAACATCAGCGGCTTGGCTGAACCGTTCATTGTCATCACCGCCGTGGCCCGAGTGCGTTGTCTTCCATGACGTCTAGGCTGATCGGACCTCGGTATGGCTTTGAAGGTGACGGTGGGTGACTCTCGGTGACGCCCTTCAGTGACGACTCGGAACGCACGGCGACCGACTCGCCGCTGCGCCGCGCACGCATGAGGGTCGGGTGGTCCCAGGTCACCGCAATGCGTCGGTTCCAAGAGGCCGTGAGACAGCTCGGAGATCAGGCGCCGAGCGGAGACTCCTTGAAGCGAATGTTCGCCTACTGGGAGAACGGCCAGCGCGCCGTGACGCTCGGCGTCTATCGCCGAGCGTTCGAGCTCATCTATCAAGCGCCCGGTGAAGCATTGGGGTTCGCCCCGCCCGAACCGACAGGGCGATTGGCCGAGCTCCGCGAGCAAGGCTTCGAACTCCACGACGTGGACAGCGAATTGGTGGACCTCTTCGAGTCCCAGACACAAGGGCTGCGAATGTTAGACCGCCGACTGGGCACCGCGGCCCTGGCCGCTCATACCGAGTTGTACGTCGCACAGATCGCCCAAGTGTTGCGCCGGTCAATCGGCGGCAGGCGAAACGCCCTCGCTGCCGCGCTTGCCGGCGCAGCAAGTCTGGCGGGCTGGCAGGCACTGGATTGCGGTGCGATCGAGAAGGCGTGGGATCTGCACGATGTCGCGCGCACTGCCGCCCTAGAGTCCGGTGACGAAGCACTGCTTGCCTACGTCACCGCCCAGACGGCCTTTGTCTTGCTCGATGCTCGACGAGCGCCCGAAGCCTTGTCCCTGGCCCACAGCGCCCGGGTTGCGCTCGGCCGCGATGCCGCCCCGATAGTCCGTGCCTGGCTGGCCTGCGTGGAGGCGGAGCTCGCTGCGGCCAACGGCGACACCCTCCGGACGCACCGGATGCTTGACGAAGCGGACTTTCTGCTCGAGCGCTCCGACCCTGGGGGCGACTTCCCGTACCTCATGTTGAGCCAAGCGCACCTGGCCAGGTGGCGTGGCCACTGCTTGGCTCGGCTGGGCGAGGAAGAGGCGCTCGACTACCTCCGAATCGCGCTCGCGAGCGCCGGGGACTCGGTCCGGGCGACGACCGGGCTCCATGTCGATCTTGCGTTGGCCCTCTACGGCACTGGTCAGCTGGCAGACGCCCGCGACCAAGTCGACACGGCGGTGAGCCTCGCCGGGCGGTTCGGGTCGATGCGACAACAGTCGAGGCTGAGGGACCTATTCCCCGCCGCGCAAGGCTAGGTAGTGGAGGAGTCCCACCAGTGTTCCAGAATTGCGTATTTCGCCAGCAGTAATCATGGCGGGCACGTCGGCGAGCTTCACCCATTCGAATCGACCCTCGTCCAGATCAGAGGGCTCAGACACCCTCTGAGCACCATCCGCAAGGAACACGTGGTGCGCGGCCGACATCATCCCGATCACTGGTTCGAAGGAGACCAGGTGCCGCAGGCCGAGCGGCCGATAGCCCGTTTCCTCGAGGACCTCGCGCTCGGCCGCATGCTCCGGCGCCTCGCCGTCCTCGATCAACCCGCCGGGCAGCTCATAGTTCCAAATGTCTCCGACGAATCGGTGCCTCCAGCTCAACAGCACATCGGTGTCGTCGTTGACCACCACCACCATCGCCGCGGGCCGCAGCGTGATCACGTGATGGTCCGGAAACCGTCTGCCGGAGGGCAGCTCTACGTCGACCCGCTCCAGCCGGATCCAGGGGTTGTCGTAGACAGTGCGGGGGTCACCGTGAACTCGCCAGGTTTGCTCCACACTCTTTGACGGCACGAAACGACCCTAACGCGACGCGGCTGGCGCCAGGAGTCGGCGTACGGCGACGGGTGGGTGACCCAGGTGAGCGGTCATGGTGCGGGTCAGGTGGGCCTGGTCGGCGAGGCCCAGATCGGCGGCGAGGGTGGCGAGGCTGCGCTCCCCTTGTTCGAGCCGACCAGGGCATCGCGGCGGTGGGGCGGGCGTTCGCGGCGCCTGCGCAAATCGCTTGTCGGCCCGGATACTTTGGCGCCCATGACGGGAACTGGGACGCGAACTGCGGTGGTGACGGGTGGCGGGACGGGCATCGGGCGAGCTATCGCCGGGCGGCTGGCGGCTGGCGGCGACCGGGTGGTCATCGTCGGTCGACGGCGCGCGGTGCTCGAGGCGGCGGCGGCCGCGCTCAACCAGGAGTACGACGGCCGCGTGAGCGTCGTACCCGCGGATGTGACCGACCCCGACCAGGTGGCGGCGCTGGCCGAGGCGCTGCCTGAGCGGGTCGACGTACTCATCCACAACGCGGGCGGCACGATCAACGGAGCCGACGACTCGCTGGCGGCCACCGCCGACGCGTGGCTGGAGACCTACCGGCTCAACGTGGTCTCGGCGGTGCTGCTGACCGAGGCGCTCCTCGCCCGGCTGGCGCGACCGGGTGGCCGGATCGTCGCCGTGAGCTCGGTGGCGGCGCTGCGCGGAGCCGGGGCGTACGGCGCGGCCAAGGCGGCCATGAACACCTGGATCACCGACCTTGCCACCCAGCTCGCTCCGGACGGGATCACCGCCAACGCGGTCGCGCCCGGGTTCGTGCCGGACACCGAGTTCTGGGATTCCAGGCGTACCCCCGAGCTGGTCGCGCAGCGGGTGGCACGGGTGCCGATGGGCCGCCCCGGTACGCCGGCCGAGGTGGCCGGACTGGTCGCCCACCTGGCGTCGGAGGAGGCCGGCTTCACCACCGGCCAGGTCGTCGGCATCCACGGCCGGACGGTGCTGGCGCGGCTCTGAGACCGGGTCGGGCCGGTCCTGGGGTTGCGGAGAGTCCATGCACTGAGGGCACACCGGGCTTAGGCTGGCCGCGTGGAGGGCGCACCGGGCGGGGTGCCGGAAGCGGCGCCGAGCATCGCGGCGTGGGCGCGGGACGCGCTCGCGTTGCTGACGGAGCGTCCCGGGGTCCGTCGAGCCGGCCTGGCTCTGGCCGAAGGCGGCGGCCGGAGCCTGCGGTTCACGGCCAGCGATCGCCAAACCGATCGCGCGGGCGGTCGGGTGGCGTGGTGCCACGTCGATGCGTACGACGACGTACCGCTCAACACCGTCGTTCGCACCGGGGAGCCGGCCCTCGGCGCTCTCGACGACCTCGAGGAGCAGTATCCGGACTTCATCGAGCGCCAGCGCGACACGGCGACGGTCGCCCTCGCGGCTCAACCGATCGT
>WNGB01030149.1_pt1 | contig 11029 bp, 12 predicted proteins | sample 5400681 | NCBI WGS metagenome assembly WNGB01 (sample SAMN13153367, study PRJNA577476) | soil metagenome | isolation source: 115 cm soil or saprolite under grassland replicate 2 | place: USA:California | collected 2016-06-15 | reverse complement strand
CCTCGCGGACGTCCTCGAGCAGGAGCTGGACGGTCTCCGTCGCGTCCTTCTTGTTCGTGCCGATCACGCCGGTCGGACCGCGCTTGATCCAGCCCGCGCAGTAGAGGCCGGGGATCGGCTCCCCCGCCTCGTCCAGCACCCGCCCGCCTGAGTTCGGCATCGTGCCCCGCTCGCGGTCGAAGGGAACGTCCGGCAGCGGGACGCCGTGGTAGCCGACGCTCCGGAAGACGAGGCCGCACTCGATCGTCTCGCGCTCCTCGGTCGGCACCGCCTTGAGCCCGCCGCGCCCGTCGTCGACGAGCTCGTTGCGGACCACCTCGACGGCCTCGACCCGCTCGTCGCCGAGAATCGCGACCGGCGAGACGCAGAAGCGCAGGCGGATCGTCTTCGGCTTGCCAGTCGGCTCGCGAGCTGCGAACTCGCGTAGCACCTCGACGTTGCGACGGGCATTGGTGTCGTGCTCGAGACCGGCTTCGCTCACCAGGTCGAGCTCGAGCTGGGCCGGGTCGACGTCCATGTCCGCGCCGGCGAGCTCACCGAGCTCCTTCAGCTCCGGGGTCGTGAACGCCGCCTGCGCCGGCCCGCGGCGAGCGAGCATGACGATCTCCTCGAGGCCCGAGTCGAGGATCGCCTCGATGGCCGGGTCGGTGGTGTCGGTCGGCCTGATCTCCTCCGGCGAGAGCGCCAGCATGCGGACGACGTCCAGGGCCACGTTCCCCGCACCGATCACGACTGCCCGCTCCCCGGACAGGTCGAACTCGAGCTCCTGGTAGTCGGGATGGCCGTTGTACCAGGCGACGAGCTCGGTCGCCGCCCACGACCCGGGCAGATCCTCCCCGGGGATCCCCATCCGGCGATCGGTCTGCGCCCCGACGGCGTAGACGACGGCGTCGTAGAGCCGGAGCAGATCGTCGTGCGTCAGGTCGCGACCCACCTCGACGTTGCCGATGAAGCGGAACCCGGGCTGCGCGGCGATCCGCTCGAACGCACGCGAGACCGCCTTGATCTTCGGGTGATCGGGCGCGACACCGAGGCGCACGAGCCCCCAGGGGGTCGGCAGCCGCTCGATCATGTCGACCTCGAGCGACACGTCAGAGTCGAGCAGGTGGCCGGCGGCGTAGAACCCGGCCGGCCCGGACCCGACCACGGCGACGCGAAGAGTCACGGAGCGTTTCCTAGCGCAAATCGCCGCAGGCGAGTTGTGCTAGTGCGAGCAACCAGAGCCGCAGCCGCCGACGTTCTCGGCGGTCTCGCCCTCTTCGACCTGGAACGAGTGGCCGCAGCCGCAGGCCGAGGAGACGTTCGGGTTTTCGATCTTGAACCCGGACTCCTGGAGGCCGTCGAGGAAGTCGATCTGGGCACCCTGAAGATACGGCGCGCTGAAGGGGTCGACCACGACCTTGACGCCGTAGGCCTCGAGCTCCAGGTCGCCCTCCTGGGCACCGCGGTCGAAGCCGAGCGCATACTCGAAGCCCGAGCACCCGCCGCCCTGAACTGCGACCCGCAGAACCGAGGCGTCGCCGTCGGGCTCTTCGGCCTGGAGCTCTTTGATCTTCGTAGCCGCGCGCTCAGTCAGGCCGACGACGGTGATTGGCTCTTCGACGGTCGCCATTGCGCTCATCGTAGCACCCGGTCCTACCGGCACCGAAACCCCCCGCTGGGGCGGACTTTGTAACACGCGCTGCAGGCATCGTTGAGCGGTTTAGCGCTCGCTTCGTGCATCAAGTTCCCAGTTGCTAATGTCCGCCCGCGGAGGGCGAAGGAGGAGGAAGCTCGGGCGTGCTCGACAGCTGGGTGCCGTTCCTGATCTACGGGCTGTTCGCGTTCGCCATTCCGACCTCGATGGTCGTCTTCTCGTTCGTCTTCTCGACGAAGCCGACGCGGCGCACGCGCACACGGCTGATCCCGTTCGAGTCGGGTGTCTCGACCGGCCCACCGCCGCATCAGCGCTTCACCGTCAGCTTCTACCTGACGGCGATGCTCTTCATCGTCTTCGACATCGAGATCGTCTTTCTCTATCCGCTCGCAGTGACGCTGAACGCCCTGGGCTGGTTCGCCTTTTTCGAGCTGCTCTTCTTCATCGCCATTCTCGCGCTCGCGTACGTCTACATCTGGCGTAAGGGGGCACTGGAGTGGCGGTGAAGCGGCTCCGCGACTACGGTCTCAAATCCGAGCGGCTGCTCTGGCCAACGAAGGGGCCGAGCGTCTTCGAGCAGGAGCTCGGCGTCGACGAGCTCGAGCAGAAGTTGGGGCTGACGACGCTCGAGCGCGCGGTGCGCTGGGCGCAGGCGAAGTCGATGTGGCCCGACCAGTTCGGCCTCTCCTGCTGCGCGATGGAGATGATCGCCATCGTCGGCTCGCGGTACGACATCGCCCGCTTCGGGATGGAGGCGTTCCGCGCCTCGCCGCGCCAGGCCGACCTGCTGATCGTCTCCGGCCGCGTCGCACACAAGATGGCGGCGCCGCTGCGCCAGATCTACGACCAGATGCTCGAGCCGAAATGGGTGATCGCGATGGGCGCCTGCGCGAGCTCCGGCGGCATGTTCAACAACTACGCGGTCCTCCAGGGAGTCGACAAGATCGTCGCCGTCGACATCCACGTGCCCGGTTGCCCCCCGCGGCCGGAAGCACTCATGGAGGGCATCATCCGGCTGCACGAGAAGGTGCAGGCCGGCGTACCGCCGGCGTACGAGATCCGGGGTGTCGCCTCATGAGCCGTAGGCTCGACGGAGGCGAACATCGGCGTAGGCTCGGCGGAGCCGACAATGAGTACAGGCGCCGGCTTGGCCGGCGCCGGAATGGGAACGGAGCGGAGGTGCCGGTTTTGCCGGCATCGGAGCGGACATGAGCTTCGACGGCGTGCCCGGGTTGGTCGAGACGAAGGAGGCGTACGGCGAGACGACGCTCGTCGTCGACCCGGCGCGTCTCGTCGAGGCCTCCCGCCACCTGCGCGACGAGCTCGGCTTCAACTTCCTGTCCGACATCACCCCGTCCGACTATCTCGGCTGGGGTGAACGCACCGCGGCGGGCTACTACGGCACCGCCTCCGGGCGCGACATCAACACTCCGGGCTCGCAGGCGCTCGCGCGCGTGCCCGCTCCGAAGCCGAAGCGGTTCGCGATGAACTACCACCTGCTGTCGATGGCCTCGGGAGCGGCGGCACGCGCGACCCGCGGCGCCGAAGGCGCCGCATCGCGCAGGCCGGGCGCCGCCGGCTCTGCCGGCGGCGCTTCCAGCCTTCGTGTCCGTGTACAGGTCTGGCTCGACGACGGCGAGCCGGTGCCGAGCGTGATCGAGGTCTGGCCCACAGCCGACTGGCATGAGCGAGAGGCCTGGGACATGATGGGCATCCCCGTCTCCGGCCACCCGAACCTCATCCGGATCCTGATGGAAGACGACTGGGAGGGGCACCCACTCCGCAAGGATTATCCGATCGGCGGCGAGCCCGTGCGCTTTTCAGGCGAGGAATAGCCGGTGGCCCTCGCCGAGCGCGCGAAGATCTACGAGGGGTCGCGCATCCCCTCCCCGATCCCGACCGTCCTGCAGGTCCCGCCCGAGCTGCGGGCGAGCGACGACATCCTCCAGGTCAACTTCGGCCCGAACCATCCCTCGACCCACGGCGTCCTGCGCCTCCTCGTCGACCTGGACGGCGAGGACGTCGTCGGCCTCGCCGCGCTGATCGGCTACCTCCACACCGGATTCGAGAAGAACATGGAGCAGAAGACCTGGTGGAAGGCGATCACGTACCCCGAACGGATGGACTACCTCGCGTTCCAGGCAAACGAGTACGCCTTCGTCGCGGCGATCGAGAAGCTGCTCGAGATCGAGGTCCCGCCGAAGGCGACCTGGATGCGGACCCTCCTCCTCGAGCTGAACCGGATCCACTCCCACCTGATCTGGCTCGGGACCGGCGCGCTCGAGCTCGGGGCGATCTCGCTGCTCTGGTACTGCTTCAACGCGCGCGACGTCGTCCTCGACCTCTTCGAGCTGGTCACCGGCGCGCGGATGCACACGCGCTACTTCCAGGCCGGCGGGCTCGCCGAGGACATCCCGCGCGGCTTCTTCCCCGAGTGCCGGAAGTTCGTCGAGTCGATGCCGCAAGCGATCGACCAGTACGAGACGCTCCTGACCAACCAGAAGATCTGGCTCGAGCGCACGAAAGGGACCGGCCTGCTCTCGGCCGAGGACGCGATCGCGCTCGGCCAGTCGGGGCCGGTGCTGCGCGCGTCGGGGGTCGACTGGGACTTGCGGAAGTCCGAGCCGTACCTGGCCTACCCGCAGCTCGAGTTCGACGTCCCGGTCTACTCCAACGGCGACGTCTACGACCGCTACCGGGTCCGCGTCGACGAGATGCGCGAGTCGGTGCGGATCATCGCGCAGTGCCTCGATGGCATGCCTGCCGGTCCCTGGATCGCCGACGACCGGAAGGTCGTGCTGCCGCCAAGGCACGAGCTCCACACCTCGATGGAGTCGCTCATCCACCACTTCAAGATCGTCACCGAGGGCTACCGCGTGCCCGAGGGCGAGGTCTATGTCGCGATCGAGTCCGCCCGCGGTGAGTTCGGCTGCTACGTCGTCTCGGACGGCGGGCCGAAGCCGTGGCGCGTCAAGTTCCGCGCACCCTCCTTCGCCGCCCTCGAGGCGACGGCGACCTGCATGAGCAACGCGCTCGTCGCCGACATGATCGCGATCGTCGGCTCGCTCGACACGGTGATGGGCGAGGTGGACCGCTGATGGCCGAGCTCCATGACGCGATCCTGGAGATCGCGGCCCGGTACCCGGAGTCGAGGTCGGCCGTGCTGCCCGCACTGCGCCTCGCCCAGGAGCAACACGGCGGTTGGCTGCCGCCCGAGGCCTTCCGCGCGGTCGGCGAGGCGCTCGACCTGACGCCGGCGTACTGCGAGGCGATCGCCTCCTTCTACGACATGTACCAGCTCGCGCCCGTCGGGAAGCACCTGGTCGAGGTGTGCACGAACATCTCGTGCGCGCTGGTAGGAGCGCAGCAGGTGCTGGAGACGTTCGAGTCCGAGCTCGGCTGCCGGGCCGGCGAGACGACCGAGGACGGCGAGGTGACGTTGGGAACGGTCGAGTGTCTCGGCGGCTGCGGCTGGGCGACGGTGGTCGCGGTCGACCACCACTACCGCCTGCACGTCACGCCGGAGAACGTGGGCGGGATCGTCGAGGAGCTGCGCAATGTCGTTGGGAGAACCGATGGCAAGTAGCCGGCAGATCGTCCTCGCGGATGCCGACGAGCGCGACCTGACCAAGCTCGCCGAGTACGAGGCGGTCGGCGGCTACCGCGCGCTCGCGAAGGCGCGCGGGATGGCGCCCGACGCGGTGATCGAGGAGGTGAAGGCCTCGAAGCTGCGCGGACGCGGGGGCGCGTTCTTCGCGTCGGGCATGAAGTGGGGATTCGTCCCGAAGCCGGACCAGATCCCGAAGCCGCACTACCTGGTCGTCAACGCCGACGAGTCCGAGCCGGGCAGCTTCAAGGACAACGAGATCCTCACGCGCGTCCCGCACCGGTTCGTCGAGGGCTGCCTGATCACCGCGCACGCCGTCGAGTCGAAAGCGGTCTTTGTCTACATCCGCGGGGAGTACACGGGGCCGTACGAGGTGCTCGTCGCCGCGCTGGAGGAGCTGCAGGGCCGCCCGGACATTCGCGGAGACGTCTCGATCCTCGTCCACCGAGGAGCGGGGGCATACATCTGCGGCGAGGAGACGGCGCTGCTCGAGTCCCTCGAGGGGAAGCGCGGGCAGCCACGCACCAAGCCGCCGTTTCCCGCGATTCAGGGGCTGTACGCGTCGCCCACGGTCGTGAACAACGTCGAGACGATGGCGACGCTACCGCCGATCGTCGATATGGGCGGGGAGGAGTACGCGAAGCTCGGCGTCGAGAACTCGACGGGCACCCGAGTCGTCTCGGTCTCAGGCCATGTCGTCAACGGAGGCAACTACGAGATCGAGAACGGAGTGTCGCTACGCTCGATCATCGACGACCTCGGCGGGGGCGTCCCCGATGGGCGGCGGCTGAAGGCGGTCATCCCCGGCGGCTCGTCGACCGTCATCCTGAAGGGCGACGAGATCGACGTCGGCTACGACTTCGACTCTTTGGCCGGATTGGGCACGGCGATGGGCTCCGCGGGGATCGTCTGCATCGACGACCGCACGTGCATGGTGCAGCTCGGCATCCGCGTCTCGGAATTCTACGAGCACGAGTCGTGCGGTAAATGCACACCGTGCCGCGAGGGCACCCGCTGGATGACCGCGATCCTCCGGAAGCTCGAGGCCGGCGAGGCGTCCCAGAGCGAGCTCGACCTGCTGCTCAGCGTCTGCGACCGGATCACGGCGACACCGCGGCCCAGGCCGTCGCCTCGTACGTCGACAAGTTCCGCGACGAGTTTCAGGCGCACGTCGACCGCAGCGGCTGCCCGTTCGGCGACTCGTCGCCGCTGCACGGCGTCCTCGCCCCCGTCGCACAGCACGCCCACAGCGCGGGCAGGCTCGAGCCTGGCCGTGCACTGGAATTGGCCACGTGAGCGCGCCCGAGCTCGTCACGCTGACGATCGACGACGTCGCGCTGCAGGTGCCGAAGGGCACCGGGCTCGTCGAGGCGGCGCTCGCCGCCGGGATCGAGATTCCCGTCTTCTGCTACGAGCCGCGGCTCGGGCCGCCGGTCGGCGCCTGCCGCATGTGCCTCTGCGAGGTGCAGCCCGGCCCACCGAAGCCGCAGGCCGCCTGCACGCTGACCGCGGCCGACGGAATGGTCGTCAAGACCGCCGCCACGTCCGAGCTCGCCCGCGAGGCACAGGACGCGACGCTCGAGTTCATCCTCGTCAACCACCCGCTCGACTGCCCGGTCTGCGACAAGGGCGGCGAGTGCCCGCTGCAGGATCTGACCTTCCGGTTCGGCCCCGGCAACACGCGCATGACCTTCGAGAAGCGCACGTTCGAGAAGCCGATCCCGATCTCGCCGACAATCGCGCTCGACCGCGAGCGCTGCATCCTCTGCTACCGGTGCACGCGCTTCTCGGAAGGCGTCGCCGAGGACGGCCAGCTGGTCGCGCGCAACCGCGGCGCCCAGTCGGTGATCGCCACCTTCGAGGACGAGCCCTACCGCGCGCCCTTCTCCGGCAACGTGGTCGAGCTCTGTCCTGTGGGCGCGCTGACCTCGACGCAGTACCGCTTCGAGGCGCGGCCCTGGGAGATCCAGAACGTGCCGTCGGTCTGCGGGCTCTGTCCTGTCGGCTGCAACATCACCACGACAACACGCGAGGGCAAGGTCAAGCGGATCCTCTCGCGCAACCACCCGGAGGTGGACGAGGGCTGGCTCTGCGACAAGGGCCGCTTCGGCTTCTCACACCTATACGCGAAGGACCGCGTGCGCGACCCGCTGCGGAAGGTGGGCAAGCGCCGGTTCGAGGAGCTCTTCTGGGAGGACGCGCTCGACGAGGCCGAGCGGCTGCTGCGGAGCGGACCGGTGCTGCTCGCGCTCTCCGGCTCGGAGACGGTGGAGCAGGCCGAGGCGCTCTCGCGGCTCGTCCGGCAGGGGTTGGGCTCCGATGCGGTCGTCCTTCCGGAACAGGCGAGCCCCGCGATCGACGCATTCCGCGCTCCGCTGTCGGCGATCCGCGACGCCGACCTGGTCGTCGTGATCGGGGACGATCCGGTCGAGGAACGCGCTCCGGTCGTCGGCCTCTGGATCAAGGCCGCGAGGCGCGAGGGCGCGGAGGTGATCACCGTCGGCGTGTCGGGCTCGATCGCTGTCCCCCCCGGCACATCGGCAGAGGCGGTGCGTTCGCAGCTCGCCGACCGGATCCGGGGCGCGAAGCAGGCCGTGCTGATCTGGTCGGGGCGCGGCGGCGCCGGAGGCGCGACGGTCGCCCGGCTCGCACGCGAGCTCGGCGCGTCAGGCGCCTTCTTCATCCCGGCGACGCCGAACGGCCGCGCGGTGGTCGAGGCATGGAAGGCCGCCGGCCCCGGCGAGCCGCTGCGCCCGGAACGGATCGGCGTGCTGCTGATCAGCGGCGAAGAAGCTGCCGATGACCCTAGCGTCCGGTCGCTCGCAGAGCGAGCGGACGCGGTCGTGGCGATCACGATGTTTTCCGATCCCGCGCGTGGCTGGGTCGACCTGGTCCTGCCCGGGACGAGCTACCTGGAGCGCGACGGGACGATGGTCAACCTCGAGGGCCGCCCGCAGCGCCTCCGGCGCAGCGTGATCCCGCCCGCACCCGACGAGCTCGCCTGGATCGCCAAGCTCGCCGAGCGCTTCGGCGTCGAGATCGACCCCCACGCCCGCGCCGTCTCCGGCGAGGAGCGCGCCCCGCTGCCGCCCCGCTCCGAGCCAGGCGAGCCCTCAACAGTGCCTGGCACTGCCGGCGTGCCGACCGCCCGCGGCGGCCCGCTGCGCCTGCTCCGCTACCGTCCGCTCTTCTCGGGCCCGGCGGTCGAGCGGGTCGAGGAGCTCCAGTTTCAGCGGCCCGAGCCGGCGATCGAGCTCTCCGCCCACGACGCCGAGGTGCGTGGGATCGCAGCCGGCGCCGAAGTCGTCGTCCGGTCGAACGGCACCTCTGTGCGTTTGCGGGCGCGCGTAAACAGGCAGCTCGTCGACGGCGCCGTCCGCGCCGCCGAGGAGCACGTCCGCGAGCTGGAAGGCGCCGTCGAGGTGAGCACGTCATGACGTCGCTCGCCTTCGGCTCGCTCCCGTGGGTGAAACCATGTTTCCCCCACGAGCCCCCTTCTTCAAGAGGCCGATCCTTTCGGGGAACCTCCCGGTTCCCCTGGGACCCCTCCCCACTCATAGGCCAAAGGTCGGCCTATGAGTGAGCCCTGGTGGATCGGCGCGATCAAGGCTGTCGTGATCGTCAACATCCTGCTGCTGGCAATGGCGTTCACGACGCTGCTCGAGCGCAAGCTGCTGGGGCGCATGCAGCTCCGCTACGGGCCGAACCGCGCCGGACCCAAGGGCATCCTCCAGCCGTTCGCCGACCTGCTCAAGATGGTGCGCAAGGAGGCGTTCGCGCCCGTCGCGGCGATCGACTTCCTCTACATCGCAGCGCCCGCGTTCTCGGCCTTCACGGCGCTCACAGCCTTCAGCGTGATCCCCTTCGGCGAGGGCTGGAAGATCTGGCACTACCACGTCAACGGCGCGGTCGCCGACGTGCCGATCTCGCTGATCCTGATCTTCGCGCTCGGCTCGCTCGGGATCTACGGCTTCATCGTCGGCGGCTGGGCGTCGGAGTCGAAGTTCTCGCTGCTCGGCTCCATGCGTACGTGCGCACAGATGGTCTCGTACGAGGTCTCGCTGGCTCTCTCGGTGCTCGGGGTCGTCCTGATGGCGCACTCGCTCTCGATCGTCGAGATCGTCAACAAGCAGGTCGACTCGGTCTGGTACGCAGCGCCGCAGCTGGTCGGCTTCCTGACCTTCTTCATCGCCGGGGTCGCGGAGACGAATAGACCGCCGTTCGACCTGCCGGAGGCCGACACCGAGCTCGTCGGCGGCTACAGCACCGAGTACTCGGGCATGCGCTGGGGCCTCTTCCAGATGGCCGAGTACGTGAACGTGATCGTGCTCTCGGCGCTGGCGGTGGCCCTGTTCTTCGGCGGCTGGGAGGGGCCGTGGGCGCCGCTCGGCCCGCTCTGGTTCTTCATCAAGCTGTTCATCGCGGTCTCCTGCTTCATCTGGCTTCGCGCCACGCTGCCGCGGCTGCGTTACGACCAGCTGATGCGCTTCGGCTGGAAGATCCTGCTGCCGGTCGCGACCCTCAACGCCGTGCTCACGGCCCTCTTCGTGGTGATCTTTTGAGCCCGCAGCCGATCGACTCGCTCAAGGGCTTCGCGGTCACGTTCCGTCAGCTGTTCAACAAGCCGATCACGCAGCAGTACCCGGAGTACAAGCGGCCCGTCTATCCGCGCTTCCGCGGCCGCCACAAGCTCCATCTCCACCAGAACGGTCTGGAGAAGTGCGTCGGCTGCTCGCTGTGCGCGGCCGCCTGCCCGGCCGACTGCATCCGGGTCGTCGCCGCCGAGAACACGCCCGGCAATCGCGTCTCTGCCGGCGAGCGCTACGCGCGCATCTACGAGATCAACATGAGCCGCTGCATCTTCTGTGGCTACTGCGAGCTGGCCTGCCCGTTCGACGCGATCACGCTCGGGAACGAGTTCGAGATCTCGGAGTACTCGCGCGACGACCTGATCTACACGAAGGACATGCTGCTCGCCGACCCGATCAAGCGCATGCCGGTCGCCGACCCGAGCGAGTTCGACACGCCGATCCCCTACTACGAGACCCACTCGTGATCGTCGCGTCGGTCGGAAACGTGCTCGTCTGGATCGTCTGGGTCGTCGCCGCCTTCGCCTGCCTCGGCTCGGCGGTCGCGGTCGTCAGCTTCTCGAACCCCTTCTACTCCGCGCTCGCGCTGATCGGGAACCTCGGCTCACTGGCCGTGCTCTACCTGTTGCTCTCCGCCGAGTTCGTCGCCGCAGCCCAGGTGCTCGTCTACGCGGGCGCCGTTATGGTCATGTTCCTGTTCGTCATCGCCTACCTGGGCGGCCGCGCGGACGCGCCGTGGGCGGGCGGCCCGGGCTGGCAGGCGGCGGCGGTCGTGACCGCGGCCGGGGCGCTGCTGGTCGAGATCGTGGTCGTGATCGCGTCGAAGGCGGACGGGTCGCTCTCGAGCTCAACCGACATCCAGCGCGCGTTCGGCAGTCCCGGTGAGATCGGTCGGCTGTTCCTGACCGACCACCTGCTCGCGTTCGAGATCACCTCGGTCGTGCTGCTCGTCGCCGCGGTCGGCGGCGTCATCCTCGGCAGCCATGCGAAGGAAGCGGAGAGAGCCGATGCTCGGGCCTGACGTCGCCGGCTACCTGATCGTCGCGGCCTTCCTGTTCGCGACCGGCGCGCTCGGCGTGCTGATCCGGCGCAGCCCGCTGATCGTGCTGCTCTCGCTCGAGATCATGCTCAACGGCGCCAACCTTGCCCTGATTGCCTTCTCGCGCCACTTCGGGCGCGGCGACGGGCAAATCTTTG
>WNGB01013439.1_pt1 | contig 11030 bp, 12 predicted proteins | sample 5400681 | NCBI WGS metagenome assembly WNGB01 (sample SAMN13153367, study PRJNA577476) | soil metagenome | isolation source: 115 cm soil or saprolite under grassland replicate 2 | place: USA:California | collected 2016-06-15 | reverse complement strand
TGAGCCCGGAATGGGAGTTGCTGTTCCTCGCGGCCCACCTGGCCCGCCACCGCTGGCAGGGGCTCAAGTGGCTGATCGATATCCATGAGGTCTGCGTAGGGGCCGCGATCGATTGGAGGACGGTGGGAACGAAGGCGGCGCGGCTCGGATGGGAAGATGTGGTGGCGCTCACCCTCGGGGCCTGCCGCGCGCTCCTTGACACCCCGGTCCCGGCCGGCGTGCCGCTTCGCCCTCCGCCGGGCTGGCTCACGCTGTTCCCGGTCGATCCTCCTCCTGCCAGCCCTCTGACGAACGCGCTATTCCCCCTCCGCCTGTTCGGGCGGCGCTCGCGGAAGCTCCGCTACCTCGCCCATCTCCTGTTCAGCCCGACGCTGACCGAGAGCCGCGCCCTCGGTCTGCCGCGCTGGCTCGGCTTCCTTTACTATCTAGTGCGCCCGGTGCGCCTGGTCTCGAAATGGGGTGGAGAGCTGCTCCGGATGGGGCTCCGAGGCCTTTCCGGAAGGATATCCGAGTAACGCGTCCTGCACGATCTCGACCTGCGTTCCGATGGTTCGAGGAGGCGAACCCCCCTCCGGGCGGCCTACCGACAGATCTCGAGGCGGCCGTCGACCTCGGCGGCCTGGAACTGCTGGGCCGAGACTCGGTGCCAGGTGCCGTCCTCGGCCTCGACCCAGTAGTCCCGGATCACGGTGAGCGGAGGCGCCTCGAGCCGACCGGTCTCCGTCGTGCGGAGACCGGGGGTGGACTCCGGCCGGGCGCGCTCCTCCTTCCGGGCGACGCCGATGGTCTGGGGCTGGCAGGCGACCGCCGCGCATCCGCCGAGGGCGAGGGTCACGAGTAAGCATGCGAGCGCAGGATGCATCGATCTCCAGCCCGCTCGTGGGCCCCGACGGGCCGCGAAGCCCCTCCGAGTTTCCTACCGAAGGCGGAACTTGAAGACGTACGGACTCCTGGCGGTGCCGACGATGATGACGTCACCGTCGCTCAGGTCCACGGCTCCCCCGCGATGCTGCCCCCCGATCACGGTTCCCTCCACGATGGTGCCGCAGGTGCTCTCGCGATCCACCAGGACGTAGCGCGTGCCGTTGCGCTGGATCTGCAGGTGCTGGCGGCTCACCTGGAAGGGCTCCGTCGTCTCCTCCAGGTACAGCTCGTTGCTCCGCTGACTCGCCGGCTTCCGCCGGTCCCGCAGGGTCCGCGGGGCAGGACGCGGACGGCCCCGCGAGTCCCGACCGATTCGGAAAGGGAACGTCGAGATCCCGACTTCCGCGCCTCCGAGCGCGACCTTGCCCTCGGGCGTGAGGGCGACCAGGGTCGCCCGCGCGGCCCGCGACGGCGGCATCGTTGCCTCCTCGACCCTGGGCTGTGTCCAGGGACTTTCCTAGACTAGCGAGCCTGGGACGCCGTCACGACCCGCGTCGCCGACACCTCGACCCACGTGTAGTAGAGTCCCTCGTAGATCATCACCTGCAGTGAGTTGCCTGCCTTCTCGTAAACCTGCGTGATACCCTTGTCCGCGCTGGTCGTCGACGACAGGTGCCGCCAGCCATTGGCCTCCAGCGTGGTGCGGAAGGCGACCCCGAGGCTGTCCGGCTCCAGGCGTCCCTTGTAGAAGAGACGAGCGGCCTTGACGGTCGGGGACTCGATGATGGTCGACTTGTTCAAGTCGAGACTGAGGCCCTTCGGAACCGGGATGTCCTCGAACTCGCTGCGCTGCGGGCGCGGCGGCGAGGATGCGCACGCGGTCAGGGTCACGACGATGGCCGAGAGGACGAGTAAACGCCGCATGGCTGGTACCTCCTCGGCGCCATCCTACAATCAGCGGGGGCCCCGCACCAAGTTTTTGGCGTGGCTCCTGCTCGTGGCGTTGCCCCAGGGATGCGCCCCGAGCCCGGTCCTGCCCGTCGGCGATCAGGGCCGGCCCTTTCCTGCCGAAGCCGACGAGCGTGCCCTGTGGGGCCAGGCGGAAAAGGAGGAGGACAAGCTCGCCAAGACGGGCGACGTCCACGACGATCCCTCGCTCGTGCAGTATCTCGAGCGTACCGCCGCCAGGGTGCTGCCGCGCGAGGGGAAGGCGGCGGAGGGGCCGGCCATCCGCGTCATCGTCTTCCGCGATCCGACCCTCAACGCCTTCGCCATGCCCAACGGGCGCGTGTACCTGCACACCGGCCTCCTGGCCCGCGTCGAGAACGAGGCCCAGCTCGCCGCGGTCATGGCCCACGAGCTGACCCACGTGACCGACCGCCATGCGTTGACGGTCCAGCGGGAAGGCCGGACCAGGCGGCGTCCCTTCACGGACGGCCCCGGCGCCCCGGCGTCGCGGACCACGCCGGAGGTCTTCGCGGGGCTCGGACTGCAATGGGCCCTCCTCGCCGCCGTCAACGGCTACGGGCGGGATCTCGAGCGCGAAGCCGACACGCGGGGCGTGGAGCGCATGCTCCAGGCGGGCTATGATCCGCGCGAGGCGCCCAGGGTGTTCGAGCGGCTCGAGCTGGACCCCGACCACTCGAGCGGGCCGGAGCCTTTCTTCTTCGGCACCCGCGCGCAGCTCGAGGAGCGCGTCGCGACCACCCGGGAGCTGCTGCGGGCGCGCTATGCCGGCCTGGACGCGAGCCGGCTGGTCCGGAACACGGCGGAGTTTCCGCTGCGCCTGCGCGGCGTGGTCCGCGAGAACGCGGCGCTGGACATCCGGGCGGGACGCTTCGCGCGGGCTCGGCGACAGCTCGACCGCGTGCTCGTCCTGGCGCCCGAGGATCCCGTCGCTCACCTCTACTACGGCGATCTCCACCGGCTCGAGGCCCAGCGCGCGAACGACGTCCGGGACCAAGCGCTCCTGCTTGCCCAGGCCCGGGAGGCGTACGAGCGGGCCGCCCGGCTGGATCCGGCCTATCCCGACCCCTTCCGGCAGCTGGGCTTCCTCTACTACCAGAGCAAGGAGAATGACAAGGCGATGGAGGCTTTCCGGAAGTACCTGGCTCTCAGGCCCGATGCCCCGGACGCCCGGCGCGTCGAGGAGTACGTGGTCGAGTTGGATCGCTGATGGGACGCCGGCGCGTGCTCGCCGGCGTCCTCATCACGCTCGCCGGCCTCGGTGCCATCGCCGCCCTCTACCATCGGCCAGTCCCTCTAGACCGATAAGGGCGGGGCCGGAGGCGGGGGACGTGCCGCAAGCGGCCCTGTCCCCGGGCATTTCTTGACGGCTCTGGGCCCCCTGGCGCATAATCGATGGCCATGGCATTGCGCATCGCCCCCGGTACCAAGAGCCTCGGGGAAACCCTCGTCGAGGCCGGGGTCATCACTCCCGAAACGCTCGCGGCGGCCCTGGCCCGCGCGGAGCACGCGCACGAGCGGGTCGGCGAGGCCCTGGTCGCCCTGGGAGCGGTGTCTCCGGACGACATCCTGCGGGCCGTCGCCAAGCAGTGGGGGGTGCCCTTCCTCTCGGCCGAGGAGGTGCCGTTCACGCTCCCCGTGCTCAAGAACCTCTCCCCGAAGTACCTCCGCCAGTACGAGGCCTGCCCCGTGTCGCTCGAGGGAAGCACCCTGACCGTGGCCACCGCGAATCCGACCAATCCGCTGCTGGTGGACGAGCTGCGCCAGACGCTCGGGCTCCAGATCAAGCTGTGCGTCGCGCCGGCGGAGGCCATCCTGGCCGCCATCGAGCGCACCTATGGGGCCTCCACGGCGCTGCAGAAGATCGTCGAGGGCATGGGCCCGGTGGACGAGAGCGATCGCGAGGAGGACATCACCCAGCTGCGGGACATGGCCTTCGAGGCCCCGGTCGTCCGGCTCGTGAACCTCCTGATCGAGGAGGCCGTCACCGCCGAAGCCTCCGACATCCACATCGAGCCCTCCGAGGAGAGCCTGCGGGTGCGGTACCGGATCGACGGGATCCTCTACGATCTGGAATCGCCGCCCCGGCGGCTGCAGGCCGCGGTGACCTCGCGCATCAAGCTCATGGCCGAGCTGAACATCGCCGAGCGGCGGCTGCCCCAGGACGGCCGGATCCGGATGACGCTCAACACTCGCCGCGTGGACATCCGCGTCTCGAGTATCCCGACGATTCACGGTGAGTCCATCGTGATGCGGCTGCTGGACCGCTCCTCGGTCTTCATGCCCTTCGACAAGCTCGGGTTCAGCCCGGCGACGGCGGCGGTGTTCGACAAGCTCATCAACCAGCCGAACAAGGTCCTGCTCGTCACCGGCCCCACCGGCTCCGGCAAGACCACGACGCTCTACGCCGCGCTGGACAAGATCAACGCGCCGGAGAAGAAGATCATCACCATCGAGGATCCCGTCGAGTATCAGCTCAAGGGCATCAACCAGATCGCCGTGCGGCCGAAGATCGGGCTGACCTTCTCGGGCGGGCTCCGGCACATCGTCCGGCAGGACCCCGACGTGATCATGGTCGGCGAGATCCGCGACCTCGAGACCGCCGAGATCTCCGTCCACGCCGCCCTGACGGGCCACCTGGTCTTCTCGACGCTACACACCAATGACGCGCCCGGCGCGATCACCCGGCTCCAGGACATGGGCGTGGAGCCCTACCTCATCGCCTCGGTGCTCTCGGGCGTGCTGGCCCAGCGCCTGGTGCGCCGGATCTGCCAGAACTGCCGTGTCCCCGACGCCCCCGACCCGGGGGATCTCCTGGCGATCGGCGTCACCGACGGTCACGGCGTCGAGCTGTTCCGCGGAGAGGGCTGTGAGGCGTGCCGGAAGACGGGGTACAAGGGCCGCGTGGGCATCTACGAGCTGTTCATCATCACCGAGGAGATCCGGAGCCTGATCCTGCGCAAGGCCTCCACCGGCGAGATCCGGCGCGTCGCGGTGGAGCAGGGCATGGTCACGCTGAGGGAAGACTCCTGGCTCAAGGCGCGCGCCGGCTTCACGACCATCGAGGAAATCCTCCGGGTGACCCAGGAAGACAGCTGAGGGCCGGCGTGCCGACCTTCACGTATCGCGCAGCGGACCGGCAGGGCCGGACCATCGAGGGCGTCATGGAAGCGGCCGACGCGCGAGGGGTGGTCGAGCGCCTGCAGCGGGACGCCTACTTCCCCGTCAAGGTCTCGCCTCAGGCCGAGCGCCGCTCGGCGCTCGGGATCAGCTTGCCGGGGCTCGGCCGGGGACGCATCAGCCGCCGCGATGTCCTCACCTTCACCCACCAGCTCGGCACGCTCGTGGAGGCGGGGCTCCCGCTGGACCGTGCCCTCGTCATCCTCGAGGACCTGGCCCCGAACCCGCGGCTGCGCGCCATCACGACCGATCTCCTCAAGGGCATCCGCGGCGGCAGCTCGCTCGCCGAGGCCATGGCCAAGCATCAGCCCCGTCCCTTCTCGCGGCTGGCCGTCAACATGGTGCGGGCCGGCGAGAAGGGCGGCGTCCTCGAGGCGACCCTCAAGCGCCTGGCCGAGCTGCTCGAGGAGACGCAGGAGTTCAAGGAGACCCTGGTCTCCGCCCTGATCTACCCGATCCTGCTCACCGGCGCCGGCGGCGCCGCCGTGGTCTTCCTGCTGACCTTCGTGATCCCCCGCTTCGTGGACATCTTCAGGGACCTGGGACAGTCCCTCCCGCTCCCGACCCAAATCTTATTGACGGCCAGCGGAGCGGTGCAGCACTACTGGTGGCTCATCGCGGTGGCCGTGCTCGGCCTCGTGCTCGGCATACGCATGGCCCTCAGCAGCGAGTCGGGCCGCTGGCAGTGGGACCAGCTGGTGCTGCGGCTGCCGCTGCTGGGCGAGGTGGTCCTCAAGACCGAGACCGCGCGCTTCGCCCGCATCCTCGGCACCCTCCTCAAGAGCGGCGTGCCGGTCCTGACCGCGCTCGGCGTGGTCCGCGAGCTGTCGGGGAACCAGGTCCTGGGCCGGGCCATCGAGCGCGTCGGGGACGGCGTCCGGCGAGGGGCCGGGATCTCCGGCCCGCTGAACGAATCCCAGGCTTTCCCGGCCATGGCCGTGCACATCGTGCGGGTCGGGGAAGAGACCGGGCGGCTGGAGGAGATGCTCCTCAAGCTCGCCACCGATCTTGAATCAGAAGTGCGCCGCCTCGTCAAACGCCTCATGAGCCTGCTGGAGCCCAGCATCATCCTCATCATGGGGCTGGTGGTGGGCTTCATCGTGGTCGCCCTGCTCATGGCCATCTTCTCGATCACGGAGGTGCAGATGTGATGCGCGCCCGCTTGCTCAAGCTCCTGCGGGACAGCCGCGGGTTCACCCTGATCGAGATGATCGTCGTCGTGATCATCCTCGGCCTCCTGGCGGGCCTGGTCGCCCCGAAGCTATTCGGCCGGGTCGGCCAGTCCAAGCAGGTGGCCGCCCGGACGCAGATCGAGCTGCTCGGCGCGGCGCTGGACCAGTACGCCCTAGACATCGGCTCCTACCCGACCTCGCTCGACGCCCTGATCCGCAGCTCCGGCGCCGGGTGGAATGGGCCGTATCTCAAGAAGAACGCCATCCCCCTCGATCCCTGGAACAACCCCTATAACTACAAGTGCTGCCCCGGAGAGCACGGCGATTACGATCTGTGGAGCGATGGCGCCGACGGGAGGCCCGGCGGCGACGGGGAAAACGCCGACGTGGCGTCCTGGAACATCAAGTGAGTCGAATGAGGCGGGCTCGACAACCGGAAGCGCAGGAGCTCGTGAACCGCGGGTTCACCCTCATCGAGCTGGCCGTCACCATCATGCTGCTCGCGATCGCCTCGGCGTTCGTGGCCCCCGCGATCGGGCGCAGCGTCGACACGATCCGGGCGCGCGCGGAGCTGTCGGGCTTCACCGGTTTCCTGCGCGCGGCGCGCGAGCAGGCCGTCACCCGCGGTGAGGCCCAGGAGGTCCGCCTGGACCCCCAGGCCCGGAGCCTCGTCATCAGGGCCGAGGGCTCCCCGTCCGTACGCTCGTCGCGCAGCTTCTCCTACCTCCTGCGCATCGAGCCGGACCCGCCGGCCGCGACGACCGTGAGATTCCATCCCCAGGGCCTCTCGAGCGGAGGCACCTTTCACATCCTGGCGCCGGGGGACCGGCACTATGTGGTGACCGTGGATCCTTTCACGGGACGGGTGTCGAGCCGCCTCGCCGAGTCATAGTGGTTCTGCAACGGACCTCGGGGGCCCCCGCCTTGCACGAGCGCGCCGGGCCGCCGCTCGATCGGCCCGCCGATCGAGGATGGGTACAGGCGCGGGGAGGGCCGCGCGGGCCGGAGGCGGGATTCACCCTGATCGAGGTTCTCATGGCCCTGGCCATCCTCGGTTTCGCCCTGGTGGCCCTCCTCCAGCTCTCCTCCCAGAGCCTTCGCCTGGTGAAATCCTCCGGTGATTACCAGCAGGCGATGCTGCTCGCGGACCGGCTCGCGACCACGACCCAGGCCACCGAGGAAACGGCGGACCTGGGCGAGGAGGGGCCTTTCCGGTGGGAGCGCCGGATCTCGCTGGTGCCACTGCCGGAGGAGCTCCAGCCCAAGGAGACCATTCCGGGCAAGGAGCTGCCCAAGCTCTTCATGGTGACCGTCGGTGTGCGCTGGGGACAGGGCCAGCTGCTCGAGCTGGCGACGCTGCGGACGCCGACGACCGCCCCGATCGTGCCCGGGAGCCAGCCGGCGGCGGCCACGGGGACCCAGCAGCCGATCACCTCCGGCACGGGGCAGCCCACCACCTCTGGGTCGCGGCCGGGGGGCTCGACCTTCGGGTCGCGGCCGGGCGGCTCGACCGGAGGCTTCGGCATCCGATGAGGTGGCGCCCGGAGCGGGGATTCACGCTGATCGAGCTGGTGCTGGCGCTCTCCATCGTCGCCATCATGGTCACGATGCTGTTCGGCGGGCTCCGCGTGGGCCTTCGAGCCTGGCAACGGGGCGAGGAGCGGGCGGCGGTCCTCCAGCACGCGCGTAGCGTGACCCAGCTCCTGCAGGACGCGCTGGCTGGAACCTACGCATACCGGGGCCGGGCCGAGGAGGCGACTCCGGGGGAGGTCCTCATGTTCCAGGGAGGGGCCGATCGGCTGTCGTTCGTGACCGTGTCGCCGCCCATCTCGCTCCCGGCGCCCATCCCGTTCGTCGCGGTGACGCTGTCGATGGACGCCGGCAACGCGCCCGGCCTCGCCATCCGTGAGAAGGCCTTGCCCAACTTCAACCCGTTCGAGACGGTCGCGCCGAGCGCGGTCGACCCCACCATCACCGCGATCCGCTTTCGCTACCTGCGCGATGAGGGCACGTGGGAGGAGACGTGGGACGGCCCGGTGGAGCGTATCGTGCCCCGAGCCGTGGAGGTTACGCTCACCGCGATGACGAACGGGCGCGTCCAGCAGGCGCCTCCGATCACGGTGCCGATCCGGGTGAACTCGCAATGAGAACGCACCACCACGTACGCCTCGGGCCACGGGCTCGACTCGCTCGCAACTCGGGCCCGCCCTCGAGACGGCTCGCCACCGACCAGAGCGGCTTCGCTCTGCTGGCGGTGACGCTCGTGCTGGCGCTCCTGGGCGTCGTGGTCACCGAGCTCGCATTCTCCATGCGGCTCGAGGCAGCCATGGTCCGCTCGTACAAGGACGCCATCCTGGCCCGCCACCTGGCCGAGGCGGGGATCCAGCAGGCCATCCGGGAGGTGCTGAGCGATAGCACCGTCCAGGGTCTCGACGAGGAGGGGCAGGTCGTCTTCTATCAGGTCGCGCAGACCGGCGCCAAGCCGAAGGCGCTCCCCAAGCTCCCGCGCTCCCATGTCCAGCTCGGGCCCGGCGAGTTCTCCTATCGGATCACGGACGAGGAGGGCCGACTGAACCTCAACGCGGGCCAGCGCGGCCTGCTGGACAAGCTCCTGACGACGCTCGGCGTCGACAAGCAGGAGCGCGACGTCGTCACCGACTCCCTCGAGGACTGGCGCGACGCCAACGACACCCACCGCATCAACGGCGCCGAGAGCGATTACTATCTCGAGCTCCCCGTGCCGTACCGCTCGCGGAACAGCCCGATCCAGGACATCAGCGAGCTGCTCCAGATCAAGGGGATCACGCCCGAGCTCTACTATGGCCACGAAGATCGGCCGGGACTGGTGGACCTCGTCACCGCCCGCGGCCGGGGCACGATCAACATCAACACCGCGCCCAAGATCATCCTCCAGGCCGCCGGTCTCTCGGACGCCGAGATCGACGATGTCCTGCAGGCACGCGCGGTGAGCCCGTACTCGGCCGTGCCGACGCGCGGCGCCGCGGCCGTCGGGGGCCGGACGCGGTTCTCCGTGAACAGCACCACCTTCCGCATCGAGGCCGAAGGCGTGATCGCGGGCGAGCCCCGGGCGCGGCTCCTCGCCATCGTCCAGCGAACGGTCGGCCCCCAGACCGGGGTGCCGGTCCTCACCGTGTACACCTGGCGTCCGCTCCCCCCGAGGCCGCCCGTCAAGGACCGAGAGGCCAAGGGATGATGGGGCCACGCGGCGGGCTCTACCTCCGCGACGAGCGGCTGACCGTCGTGCTGCACGGGCGCCGGGGCTCCGTCGAGTGCTTCGCCCTCGAGCCCGGCGACCTGCCCGGGGCCCGGCTCAAGAGCGAGCTGGAAACCCGGCGGCTGAAGCTCCGCCGGATGCGCATCGGTCTCGCGCGCCCGTTGCTCACCGTCAAGGCCCTGGAGCTGCCGCCGGCGCGCGGCACCCAACTGGCGGAGATGGTGGCCTTCGAGCTGGAGCGCCACGTCCCGTTCCCGCCCGAGGACATGCGCTTCGACTTCGTTCCCCTGCCCGGCGCCGCGAAGGGTTCGCTGCGCGTGCTGGTCGCGGCCTGCGAGCGGCGCACGGTCGAAGGGGCCTTGAGACTGCTCGAGGAGCCACGCCTCAAGGCGGCCGCCCTGACCGCGGCGTGCCACGACCTGCCCGCCCTTCTGGGTCGCGGGCAGAGGATGCGCTACGCGCTGTGGGCGCACCGGGCGGGCGGCGCCACGGACCTCGTCTGCCTCAATCAGGGTCGACTCCAGCTGAGCCGGACCGTCCCCGCCAAGGATGCCGACGAGCTGGCCGGCGAGGTGGCCGTCACCCTCCGCCTGCTCGACTGGCGCGACTGCGAGGCGATCTGGATCTCCGGCGACGACGCGTCCGACTTCCTCACCGCGTCGGCGCTGGTCGAGCTGGGCGTGCCGGTCACCGAGCCGCCGTTCAAGCCGGCCGTGCGGGCGCTCATCCAGCGGCTGCCCGAGGAGGACGGGGGGGCCGCGATCCTGGCCCTCGCCGTGGCCCTCGGCTCGCGGCGCCCCGCGCTGAACCTGCTGCCCCGCGAGTTGCGCCCGCGCACGGTCTCCGCGGGGCAACTCGTCACCGGCGGCACCGCCACCCTCACCGCCCTCCTCGGCCTGTCGCTCCTCGTCGGCCAGGGCTACAAGCAGCATCGCTACGCCGACCGGCTCTCGCGAGCGATCCGCGCGTTGGACCCCGAGGTCAAGAGCGTGGAGGCCCTGTCGGCCGAGCTGAACCAGAAGAGACGACTGCTCGAGACCATCCAGACGATCGAGCGGGGCGAAGTCCGCGCGCTTCCCGTCTTGAAGGAGCTGACCGAGCGCATCCCGCCGGAGGCCTGGCTTCGCACCTTGAACATGGACAAGCAAGGCCTCGAGATCACCGGTCAGGCCGGCGCGGCGAACCAGCTCATCCCGCTGCTCGAGAGCTCTCCGTTCCTCGCCAGCGTCGAGTTCACCGCCCCGGTGACCAAGGCCGGGGACAAGGAGCAATTCCGGATCAAGGCGTTGTGGAAGAACGCCCCCAAGCCGTCCGAGCCGGCCGCCAAGCCGCAGCCGCCGACGCCGCCCAGCCCTCGCGGCGGCGCGCCCAGGACATCGCCGCCGGCGGCGTCGGGACGCTAGAGCGATGATAAGGGCCCATCTGCGACGTTCTCTCGGAGGGGGCCTCGGCGGCCCCCTCCGAGACCTCCCCCAGGAATCGGTTGCGCGGGCAAAGCCCGCGCTCGAAGCGGAACCCTCATCACTGGGCGGTGTGATTTGCGATGAGATCCGCGCCGCGAGTTCTCGCCTGCCACGTGAGAGTGTTCCACTTTCGAGCGCCGGCTTCGCCGG
>WNGB01013438.1_pt1 | contig 11030 bp, 11 predicted proteins | sample 5400681 | NCBI WGS metagenome assembly WNGB01 (sample SAMN13153367, study PRJNA577476) | soil metagenome | isolation source: 115 cm soil or saprolite under grassland replicate 2 | place: USA:California | collected 2016-06-15 | reverse complement strand
AGGGTCGAAGGCCCACGCCGTCAGCGCGTCCTGGAAGGTGAACAGCGCGCAACTCCCGTCTGGCGTCACGGGCGCGCCGTCCCGCGCCCGTGACCGCAGTGTCGCACCCACCTCCTGCTCAGCCGTTCATCATGACGGATCTGTCATGAGAGACCGGGCCTTCCATTACACATCTGACATGTTGGGCTCTACGGGCTTACGTGATCTTCGGCACAGGGCTAGACATTCCTTTAGAAGTGGCCTGCGCCGCACCGGCACGCTTGTGCTGTATCGGTGCGCCGCCAGGGGTGTGCTTGCTGGTGCTGACTGATACCTGGGGTGCAAAGGAGCAGCCATGAGATCGCCCTGCGGGCACCGTCCTCACCCACCGCGCGTCCGGCGGGTTTCGCAGTCTGCCGTGCTGGCCATTGCGGCGTGCGCGATCCTCGTCATCGCCGTCGGGTGCTCCAAGGGCGGCGGCGGGACGGCGCCCAGCAAGAGCCCGTCAGCGTCGGCGTCGCAGGCGGCGGCAGGCATGCCCCTCTACAACGTGGCGGTGAAGAACTTCACCTACCACGGGATGCCGAGCACCGTGCCGGCGAACCGGCCGTTCCAGGTGTCGTTCCAGAACGAGGAGTCATTCCAGATCACGCACGAGTTCGTGGTGCTGAAGCTGCCCGCGGGCAAGACCGCGCAGGACGTGATCAACGACGCCAAGAAGAAGGGCCCCAAAGGCGAGGACGACTGGGTCCATGTCGGTGACAGCGGCGACGTCGACACCGGCGGCGGCGTCCTGATCACCCTGAATCTGCCGCCCGGGAACTACGTGGCGACCTGCTGGCAGACCGGCAAGGCCGGCGGCGGCACCGGCCCGCCGCACGTCACCATCGGCATGGCCGCGCCGTTCACCGCCTCCGCCTCGGCGAATGCCTCGGCCGCCCCGGCCGGGCCGACCTACAGCGTCGACGTCAAGAACTTCACCTACCACGGCATGCCGAGCACGGTGCCGGCGAACCAGCCGATCCACGTCGCCTTCACCAACCAGGAGTCCTTCACGATCGACCACGAGTTCGTGGTGCTGAAGCTGCCCGCGGGCAAGACCGCCCAGGACGTGATCAACGACGCCAAGAAGAAGGGCCCGGACGCCGAGGACGACTGGATCCACTTCGCCGACAGCGGCGACCCGCTGCCGACTGGCGGCGGCCACCTGGTCAGCATGGATCTGCCGCCCGGGAACTACGTGGCGACCTGCTGGCAGACCGGCAAGGCCGGCGGCGGCACCGGCCCGCCGCACGTCACCATCGGCATGATCGCCCCGTTCACCGCCTCGTGAGCCGCTGATGATTCGGGACACGATGACACCGGAGCCTACGGGCAAGGAGCGAGAGCACGTGCATGACAACCGGCGCCGCCGCGCGCTGCACCTGGCACTGCTGGTTGCGCTGCTGCTGGTCACGTCGGGGTGCGGCGTGGTGAAGCCGGGACTGTCGGCGAAGGGGCAGGATGTGCACGGGCTCTTCTACATCATCCTGTGGCTCGCCCTGCCGGTGTTCCTGTTCGTCGAGGGCATGCTGGTCATCGGCGTCATCCGGTTCCGTCGGCGGCGCCGGGACGACGAGTCCGAGCCGGCCCAAATCCGCGGGAACAATGCCGCCTACGCGGCGTTCTTCGCCGTCCCGCTGGCGATCGTCGTCGCGCTGCTCGCTGTCGGCGAGGTGACGGTGTCGAGGGTCGATTACCAGGAACCGCATCCGGCCGAGCGCCTGGTCGTCACCGGATCCCAGTGGCAGTGGTCCGCGAGATACGTCAAGGAGGGCCTCTCGGTCAGCGGGAAGACCGCCAGCGAAACCACCTCCGGCAAGCCGCTCACGATGGCGCTGCCGGCGGGCCGGACCAGCCAGATCACGCTCGAGTCCGCTGACGTGATGCACGGGTTCTACGTGCCGGGCATGCTCTACATGAAGAACGCCGTGCCGGGCCACCCGAATGTGTTCACGGTCACGCCCACGAAGCCAGGGATCTATCGTGGCCAGTGCACGCAGTTCTGCGGCCTGTGGCACTCGAAGATGATGCTGGTGCTAGAGGTCCTGTCGCCGTCCAAGTTCCAGGCGTGGGTGCAGCACCAGCAGCAGGCGCAGTCCAAGGCGGGCTCCTGCGCTCCCACCGGGTCGTCGATCACGCTGACGGCACAGCACATCACCTGGGACAAGGCCTGTATCGCGGCGGTCGCGGGCAAGCCGATCCAGATCACGATCAACAACAAAGACGCCGGCATCGCGCACAACTTCGCGATCTGGGTGGATTCAAGCCTGAAGCACAGGCTCTTCCAGACGCCGAACGTCACCGGCCCGGCAACCAAGACCTTCACCGCCCCGGCGCTGCCTCCCGGGAAGTACTACTTCCAGTGCGATGTCCACGGCCCGGCGATGTCCGGGACGCTGGTCATCGGGAAGCCGGCGGGCTAGGGGCATGATGACCGGGCAGATGGGACCCAAGGTGCGAGAGAGAGAAATCCGCAGCGAGCAACGGGACGATCGATCATGACGACGACAGGTGTTCTGGCGAAACCGGCCGCCCCGCGCCCGCGATCGGCGCGAGTGCTCGATTGGTTGACGACGACCGATCACAAGAAGATCGGGATCATGTATATCGTCAACTCCCTCGTGTTCTTCGCTTTCGCGGGCACATTGGCGATGCTCATGCGCACGCAGCTGATGCAGCCCGGCAATACGGTTCTCTCGCCGCAGGCCTTCAACGAGGATTTCACTATCCACGGGACGATCATGATCTTCCTCGTGATCCTCCCGCTGCTCTCCGGGTTCGGGAACTATTTCGTGCCGCTGCAGATCGGTGCGCTCGACATGGCGTTCCCCCGGGTCAACGCGGCGTCCTTCTGGCTGCTGCCGGTCGGCGGGCTGACGGTCCTGGCCGGTTACCTCACCAAGGGTGGCGCGGCCGCCGCCGGGTGGACGAACTATGTGCCGCTGTCCCTGCAGGAGGGGACCGGTGAGGACCTGTGGATCCTCGGCCTGCTGATCGTCGGCACCAGCTCGCTGCTCGGCGCTATCAACTTCATCGTGACCGTGCTCCGGCTGCGTGCCCCGGGCATGAGCATGACCCGGGTGCCGATCTTCTCCTGGGCCACGCTCAGCACGTCGATCCTCATCGTGCTGGCTGTGCCCTCGCTGACCGCCGGGCTGCTGATGCTGCTCGCCGACCGCCACCTCGGGACCGTGTTCTTCGACCCGTCGCACGGGGGCAGCATCGCCAATTACCTGAACACGTTCTGGTTCTTCGGGCACCCCGAGGTGTACATGCTCATCATGGGGGCCTGGGGGATGGTCTCGGAGATCATCCCGGTGTTCAGCCGTAAGCCGCTGTACGGCTACCGGTTCGTGATCCTGGCCCTGATGCTTATCATGGCCCTGTCGTTCACGGTGTGGGGCCACCACATGTACACCACGGGCCTGGTCAACGACTCGTTCTTCTCGGTGACTACCGAGCTGATTTCGGTCCCCACCGGGCTGCTGGTCCTCGCCTGGCTGTTCACCCTGTGGAAAGGGAAGCTCAGGTTCGAGCCGCCGATGCTGTTCGCGCTGGGCATGGTCGCGATGTTCGTCATCGGCGGGATCGACGGCGTGTGGATGGCCTCCCCGGCGGCGGACTTTGCGGTCCACGACACCTACTTCGTGGTCTCGCACATTCATTACGTGCTGATCGGCGGGAGCCTGTTCGGGATCTTCGCCGGCTTGTACTACTGGTTCCCCAAGATGACCGGCCGGGTCCTGGACCGGAAGCTCGGCATCTGGCAGTTCTGGCTGCTGCTCGTCTCGTTCAATGTGACGTTCTTCCCGATGCACTTCCTGGGCCTCATGGGCATGCCCCGGCGGGTGGCGACGTATCCAATCAGCTCCGGCTGGGGGGCCCTGAACCTCACCGAGACGATCTCCGCTTACGTGATCACGCTGTCGATGCTGGTCGGGCTGTGGAACATCCTCACCACGCTGCGTAAGCCGCGCACCGCTCCGGCCGACCCGTGGGGCGGGAACTCGCTGGAGTGGGCGACGAGCTCGCCGCCGCCACCGTACAACTTCTACGTCCTGCCGGAGATCCGTTCCGAGCGCCCGGTGCGGGATCTGCGGCTGGCCATCTCTGCAGCACAGCCAGCCAGACCGGCCGGCCCGGCCACCGGGCCGGAAGAAGAAGCTACCAGGCCGGGCGACGCGGCCGCCGGGCCGGGCGAAGCGGCGGCACCGGAGGCAGAAGAATGACCACGAACGAGTTCCCGGCCGGGGCAGCAGCCAGCGGCCCCGCACCGGAGCTGCTCGACCGGCAGGCGGTCCGCAGCGCCAGCAGTTCAGTCACCGGCATGGTCCTGTTCGTCGCCACGGAGGCGGTGTTCTTCGCTGCCTTCCTCGGCATCTACGCGACGTCCTACGCGGCCGTCAAGGTCTGGCCGCCGGCCGGGATCACCAGCCCATCACTGGTGCTGCCGACCGTTGGGGTCGTGGTGCTGCTGGCCAGCGGGGCCGCCATGGGGCAGGCCATGCGCCTGGCCAACCGCCCCGAGTACCACCGCGGCGTCACGCTCTGGCTGGCGGCAGGGCTGGCCGGTGCCGTGATCTTCGGTGTGCTGCTGGCGATCAGCTACGCCGACATCCCGTTCGGCGTGGGCCAGGGAATCTACGAGTCCCTGTTCTACATGATCATCGGGCTCGAGCTCGCCCACATCGTGGGCGGTGCCGTGCTGCTCGCCGTGGTGTTGGCTCGGGCGTGGTCGGGAGAACTGGCCCTGCGCCGCGATCCCGTGCAGTCGGCGGCGATCTACTGGTACTTCGTGGTCGGCCTCGGTGCGGTGATCTACGCAGTTCTCTATCTCGGGGCGATCCGGTGAGCGCCGCGCGCGCAGCGCGCGCACGGCCGGGCAGGGGAGGCCGCAGATGACACTGTTCTCGCGGATCGGCGTGAGCCTCGGTGCGTTCCTCATCGTGGCGGGCATCACTTACGGCGTGATCGCGGGAGAAGTCGGGCCGCGGGAGTGGGAGGGCCTCACCCTGATGCTCACCGTGGCCGGCGGCGCCCTCCTGATCGGCACCTACCTCACGCGCGCAGTCCAGCGGGCACGCGAGCGGCTCGCCGCGCAGTCGGCCGGCGCCGCCGCCGGGGACACCGAGCCGCACGTGGCGCCCACGATCTGGCCGCTGATCTTCGCCCTGTCCATGATCGGGCTGGTGATCGGGGCGGTAGAGTCCCGGTGGGCACTTGCCGGAGGCGGGGTCCTGCTCGTCGCCGCGCTCGTCGGGTGGAGCCTTGACGTGCGGCGGCAATGGCGCCACCATCATGAGGCCGCAAGTGCGGGGCCGGCTCACGGCGGGGCACACCCCGGGGCGGGGCAGTGATGGCCCCGAAGGGGATGGCAGCCATGAAGCGGCGCTCCTACGACCAGTGCGTGCGGTGCGGCAAGGCGACCATGTACGGCCGGTCAGTGTGCAAGGAGTGCAACCCGGCGGGGCTGCCCGAACCCAGCCCCGCGCAGTATCACGCGACCGTGTTCGCCGCGGTCCTGGTGACGCTGGTGGTGCTGGGCGTCCTCGCGTTCGTGCTGCACTGACATCGCGGCACCTGGCGTACATGGTGATGTCTTCCTGCCCGGCCCCGCGAGGGATTCCGCGAGTACGCGGCCGGGCGGCGCGGCTGGCTGGCGCCCTGCTGGCGGCAGCAGCCTTGATGCTGGTCCTGCCGGCTACTGCCTCTGCCCACGCGGTGCCGGTCTCCGCCACGCCGGCGCCGGGCGCTCGCCTCGGCACCACGCCGGGGGCGGTTGTCATCGTGTTCGACGAGCCGCTGGTGCCCAGGCTGTCCGGTACTACCGTCACCGACCCTACGGGCCGGCATTTCACCGGCATGGTGTCCGGCAAGACCATCCGGGTGCCGCTCGCCACCAGTGCGCCCGGCATCTACCAGGTGGACTGGAAGACGGTCAGTGTGATCGACGGGCACACGATCACCGGGTCATACCGGTTCGGGGTGGGGGTGTCGCCCGCCGTGGCGACCGCGTCCGCCGGCGCCACCGCGCAGGGGCCGACCGCGTCGGATGTGGTCGTTGCCGTCCTGCGCGGGGTCGAGTATGCCGTGCTGCTGCTCGCCTGCGGGCTCGCCTTGCTGGGCGTGCTGGGCCGGGACCTGCCGCTGCGGCTGCCAGCCGTCCCGGTCGCGGCCGCGCTGCTGGCGAGCGGGGTGGCGGTGGTCGCCGCCGAAGCGGTGCTGGCCAGTGGCGGCGTGTCGGTCGCCGGGATCATCGAATACCTGACGAACGGCGCCACCGGCTGGGCGCGGGTGGCGCGGCTGGTGCTGGAGGCGGTGGTGCTGGAGGCGGCCATCGTCGAGGCACGCCTCTCGCCGGTACCGCTGGCCGGGGTGGTGGCCGCGGTCGCGGTCGCCGGCCACGGGGCGGACGTCGAGCCGGCCTGGCAGGGCATCGCCGTGAACGCGGTCCATCTCGCCGCGGCCGGAGTGTGGGCGGGCGGGATCATGGCGCTGGCCCTGCTCCGGGTGACCGGGCGCTGGCAGGCCGTGGGGGGCGATCTGCTGCCCCGGTTCACCCGGGTCGCGCCGTGGGCCTTCGCGGTGTCGGTGCTGCTTGGGGCGGTGCAGGCAGCGCAGCTCCTCGGCGGCCCGGGCCAGGTGCTGAGCACGCGCTACGGGCTCACCCTGCTGGCCAAGGCCGTCGCCGTGGCCGCGATGGTCCCGCTGTCGCTGCTCGCCTGGCGGCGGATCCGGGTCAGCGTGCGGGCGGAGGCAGCGATTGCCGTCCTGGTGGTCGCGGCCGCTGCCGCGCTGGCCGCGTACCCGGTGGTGCCGAAGGAGGCGCGCGAGGTGGCGGAGGAACCTGTGGCTACCGGTTCTGTAACGGGCCGGGCCTCGCCGTTCCCCCGGCCGGGTGATCTGACCATGGGCGGCCGCGCCGGGCAGGTCATGGTAGGGCTCACCGTGCACCCGGGCCGGCCAGGGCGCAACACGATCCGCGCCTACCTTGCCAGCCCGGCGACCCCGGCATCCCAGGCGCGCATCAGGGTGCGCGGCCGGTGGCAGGCGCTCTCCACCTGCGGCGGGGCGTGTCGCACCGCCATCGTGGAACTGCGCGGCCGGGAACGGCTGGCGGTATCCGTCGCAGGCCGGGGCGGCGGCACGGCAGACTTCAGCCTGCCATCTCTGCCCGCCCGGGACGCAGCCGCGCTGGCCCGGGAGGCGGCCGCGCGGATGAACCGGCTGCGCACCTACCGGGTAGCTGAGGTGCTCTCGGGCTTCCGCAGCGCGTACTCGTACGCCAGGCCCCACCAGATGTGGCTGCGGACGTGGTACGGCGACGGTGTGCAGGAGTCACTCTGGAGCGGCAGCTCGCTCTACGTGCGGTTCAGCCGGGACGGGCCGTGGCGGCTGAAGTCCAAGGGTGCGCTCGCCCCGGTGCCATACTTCGTGTGGGACCCGTTCCAGCCGTTCGCCGACGCCCGCATCGTGGGAACAGGGACCATATCGGGCCGGCCGGTCACGGTGGTGTCGGCCTTCGGCGGGCACGGCAGCGATCCGGACAGCGTATGGTTCACGCTCTACGTGGACCGGAGCACCGGCCGCGTGCTGCGGTCCCAGATGTGGGCACCCAACCACTTCATGGACGACCACTACTACGCATTCAATCGGCCGGCCGGCATCCCCAGCCACCCGCCAGCGTGAGCGGCCCGCGGCCTAGCGTGCGATACTCGCCGACGCCGTCCCGGCCGTGCCAGCTTCCGGCCGTAGTGGCAGCAGCGGTAGCCGCAACTCGACGACGGCCCCGCCGCCCGCCCGGTCCCGCACGCCGACCGAACCGCCGTGCGCCTCCGCGATCGCCGTCACCACGGCAAGTCCGAGGCGCGCCCCGCGGCTGCGGTTGCCGTCGGCGCTCACGAACCGGTCGAAGATCGGCTTCTTGTCGTCCTCCCTGATCCCGGGGCCGCGGTCAGCGACGGTGACCACCTCGCAGCCGTCCTCCTGCCGCGCGGAGAGCTCGATGGGGGTGCCCGGGGAGGCCGCGGCGGCATTGCGGATCAGCTCGTCCAGGACCTCCTGCAGCCGGTCCGGGTCGAGCCGGATGATGACGTCGTCGGCCCTGCCCAGCTGGGCCGGGGCACCGTCCGCTGACCACCGGTCGCAGGCGTCGGCCAGCGCCTCCCGGAGCGAGGTGGCTACCGGACGCACGAAGTCGGCCTGGTGGCTCGTGGCCAGCTCTAGCAGCCGGTCAGTGGTCTGCTTCAGTCGCATGAGCTGGTCGATCACGACCTGCGCGTCCCGGGCGGCGGTCATGTCATCTGTGGTACGCTGGAGGATTTCCGCGTGCCCGAGAGCGATGGTGAGTGGCGTGCGCACGATGTGGGAAGCGTGCTGGACGAGCTGGCGCGCGTAGTCCAGCAGCACCACGTTGTGCTGGTAGACCCGGCTGATCTCCTCCCTGGCCGCGACGCTCCGCCGGACGAACAGCACCATGGCCGCGAACACCGCCGACATCAGCGGGATCTCGGTCAGCTCATCGGGCCCCTGATCGCCGGCCAGCACGTCGTAGCCGAGGCTGAAGCCAGTGATGATGATGATCGCGGCCAGCGTCACCGCGGTAGTGTGCACCCCCCACACCCGCCACCCGTAAAGAAGCGACAGGCTGATCCAGATGAAGTGGAACGGCACGGTGGCCCAGTCCCGGAAGACCAGGATGCCGGCCATGTTGAGCAGAACAAAGAGCCACCAGCCGATCTCGACCCGGTAGCGCCGCCAGAAGTGGCCGATCCGCTCAGCCAACGTCAACCCTGTAGCCCACGCCGCGGACCGTGGAGATTACGTCCGATTCCAGCTTGGCCCGCAGCCGCCGGACGTAGACATCGACCACGTTCGACTCCGGGTAGAAGCTGTAGCCCCACACCGCCGACAGCAAGCGCTCCTTGGAAACCGTGCGGCCGGCGTGCTGCATGAGCTCGGCCAGCAGCATCGACTCCCGCCGGGTCAGCCGCACCGGCCCGGTTCCGGCGTCCGCCTCGAGGCGGACCGGGTCCAACACGAGCTTGTCGGTGGTCAGAATGTGCGGATTCGGGCGGTTGCGGTCCCGGATCCGCGCCTTGATCCGGGCCAGCAGCTCATCCAGCACGAACGGCTTCGGCAGATAGTCGCCGGCGCCCAGTTCCAGGCACTGGACTTTCGACGCGGTATCGGTCAGGCAGGATACCACGATGACCGCCTGGCCAGGCCGGAGGCGCATCAGCCGGCGCAGCACGGACATGCCGTCAGTGCCCGGCATCAGCAAGTCAAGGATGACGACGTCGTAAGACCCGGAAACCGCGAGCCGCAGGCCCTCCTCGCCGGTGGTAGCGGTGTCGACATCCAGGCCCTCGCGGTGCAACGCCCTGGCTACGAGACGGAGCACTCCAGGCTCGTCGTCTATCGCGAGAACACGGTCGCTCATCTGCCATCCCAGCCGAAACGTTTACCATGACTATAGTCTTTCTTTACGGGTTCTGAACGGGCTCTCATGGACAGCTAAGAGCAATCCGGCTGGCAAGCAGCCAAAAGTGAAAGCACTGTCATGTCACGAATCGATCACGGTCCCTAGCACAGGGCCAATCGCGAGCGCAGCATGATCGATGTGAACGCAATGCTGGACTGCGTACCGCCATCCGCGCTCCGTCACCGTGTGCTGGTCGTCGATGACGAGGAACGGCTGCGCAAGGTCGTGGTGCGGGTACTGCGGGACGCGGGCATCGACGCAGACGCCGCCGCCAGCGGGGCGGATGCGGTGACGATGACCACCTCCGGACCTTATGACCTGGTCATTCTGGACCTGCTGATGCCTGGGCAGGATGGCTTCAGCGCGCTCAGGGACATCATGCGGCGGCGGCCGGACCAGGCTGTGCTGGTGCTGTCCTGCCTGACCGACCCGCGGTCGAAGATGCTGAGCCTCGGCCTTGGCGCCGACGACTACCTGCCCAAGCCGTTCCACGTCGGCGAGCTGGTGGCCCGGGTGCAAGCCCGGCTGCGCGCAGCCTGCCGGGCGGGTGCCCCGGTCCTGGCGTGCGGGCAGCTCCGGCTCGACGTGCCGCGCCAGCAGGCCGACGCCGGGAGCGGCCCGGTCCCGCTGACCAAGCGCGAGTTCCAGCTGCTGTGGGAGCTCATGCACCGGCCGGGCACGGTGATCTCCAAGGAGGACCTGCTCGCCCGGGTGTGGGATGCGAGCCGGACGCCGCCTCCAACGTGGTCGACGTGTACATCCGCCGGCTGCGCGCCCGGCTGGGCACGGACGTGATCGCTACCGTCCGGGGAGAGGGATACCGTGTCGGCCCCGAGTGACCGGCCGGGGCCCGGGACAACGCCACCGTGCTCGCCGATCCGGACAGGCTGATGCTCGCGATCGACGCCCTGCTGGACAACGCCGTCAGGTTCACCGGCGACGGCGATCGCATCGAACTGTCCGTGCGCTGCGCCAGCGGGGAAGCTGCGATCCTCGTCGAGGACTCCGGGCCGGGAATCCCGACGGCTCGCAGCGCCCGGGCCGTCCAGCCTGGCCCGCCGGACAGCATGCACCACTTCGGACTGGGTCTGTCGATCGTGCGCGCGGTCGCGGAGGCGCACGGGGGCCGGGTCACCTCCGCGCCCAGCCCGCTGGGAGGCGCCGCCGTGGCGCTATGGCTACCGCTGCACGGTGCCGCGGCGCCCCCGGGGCCTGCAGGTGTGCAGGAGCCGGTGCCCGCGGTGCCGGGCAGCTTGACCTCGTGAACCAACAGCCCCTAGCGGCCGTGCACAAGAAGTAAGAAGCAGACTCGAGGAGCAGTCATGCCATCCAGTCGCAAGTTCGCTCTCGTGCTCGTGCTCGTGGCCGCGGCGCTGACCATCGCCGCCTGCGGCTCAAACGGCTACGGCGCATCCGGCTCGAACGGCTCTTCCGGCTCGGCCGCCGGCGGCGGCAAGCCGACCCTGACGATTACCTCGCCCGCCAACGGCGCCCGCGTCAGCGAGCCCTTCATGCTGAAGTTCAC
>WNGB01013436.1_pt1 | contig 11031 bp, 7 predicted proteins | sample 5400681 | NCBI WGS metagenome assembly WNGB01 (sample SAMN13153367, study PRJNA577476) | soil metagenome | isolation source: 115 cm soil or saprolite under grassland replicate 2 | place: USA:California | collected 2016-06-15 | reverse complement strand
GCAACGCCCGCGACGTACGGCCGTACTGCTGCTACCTTCGGGGTACGCTTCTTCGACCGCGGCAGGCCCGCCGCCCTCCTGAAGTTGCGTCAACGAGGTGAATGAACTTCCCCCGTCCAGTGTAGGACTGAGCACGAGCATCTGCAAACCATGTCGTGCGCCCAGCTGACGGAACTGACCACTCTTTCTCTGGACTGCAAAGGCTCCAACGCGGGGCTTGAAAAACTCAGGAACCTCAAGAAGTTGGTCCATGTTTCCGTTTGTATCAACGGTGCCGAACCGACCGATGCATGGGCCAAAGCGATTGCCGACTTCACGGACCTGAAAGATCTGGGTATTGCGAACTCCACCATTTCCGACGCGGGGGTCAAGGAACTGGCCAGGCTCCCGAACTTGCGGTCGCTCGGCATCGGCTCGAACAACATCACCGACGCTGGACTGCTGGAAGTGGCCGCCATGAAGCGGATGGTGGCCGTCAACTTTCCTTCGCCCAGGGTGACCCAGGACGGCATCGACGAACTCTGGAAGGCGCGGCCCGATCTGCTCATGATCAATGGCGCGGGCATGCCGCCGGGGCCGGACTCGTTCTGGACGATCGAACGAGACTTTTACGGTCCTTATGGGGGTATGTTCCCCGTCCCGGATGAGAAGAAACTGGGCGAACTGATCGGCACGTACCCCACCTGGAGAGCGGTTTCCATCGGTTGGCCCGGCATGTCCGGCGCGGTCATGAACGACGTGATTCGCTTGAAGCGGCTCACCCATCTGTCCGTGGCGCAGGCCATTCAGTCCGGACCAAACGGCCAGCGGCTCGAAGTCAACATCGACGCGAACGGCTGGAAACGGTTGTCGGCGCTGGAGAGGTTGCGCTGCCTGGGGGTGTCCGACCTGACCCTGGATGCGGACGCGCTGGCGGAGATCGGCAAACTGAAGGAGCTAAGAACCTTGCGTCTGACCCGCAGCAAGGCGACCGACGCCGGGCTGCGGCACCTGGCCAACCTCAAGAAATTGACCGGCCTTGCCCTCGCCGGCACGGAGCTGACGGATGCCGGTCTTCAGGAGTTGGCCCAGTTCAACAATCTCCATTTCCTCTCGCTGAGCGAGACACGGATCACCGACGACGGTTTGAAACACCTGGCCGGCCTTCCCAAACTCGGCTGGCTTTTCCTCGACGGCACCGCCGTCTCCAACGCTGGGCTCAAGCATCTTGCTCAGATCAAAAATCTCCGGTTGGTGAGCCTCCTGGGCACCAAGGTCACCGACGCCGGGCTAAAAACGCTGGCGCAGATCAAGACCCTGCGCTCGCTCCAACTCGGCGACGCGGTGACGCCTCAAGGACTGCAATGGCTCGCGGCGGCGCGACCCGACATCAACCTTGGACAGCCATAGCCCCTGCGATCCGACTCATCCTGGTGGGGGAGGTTCCCTGTGGCCAGCCACTCACCGCCGGCCAGTGTTTGAAACGAAGCGCCTTTGAGGACAAACCCATGAGATTCCCCAGTCGCATCTCAGCCGTGCTTGGGTCGTTCGGTATTCTCCTGGTGTTGGCCGCCCCTTCCGCCCGCCCAGGGCAGAAGGATAGCTCCAAAGTGCCACCCAAGGCCTGGACAGGGAACGATGTGTTGCGCCTGGCCGTCGAAAAATGGCCCTCGTCGAAAAACGGCCCCAAGGCAACCAAGCCGACGGCGACGTACACCGTGGACGTCAGACATATCACGGATCCCAATGCGGAAGACCTTTGGTGGCTCATGCGGTTTGATCTTTCGGACAGCGCTCCCAGAAATCTCCGTCGGCCTTGCCATGCCTGGATCCTGAAAGACAAAGGCTGGCTCAGCATGGTCAGGCTGGGTGACGCCGACCAAGAAACCAAGGAAGTGTTATCCATCAACGGCGCGTCTGCACTTGTGCAGCCTCTCGATGGCTTCCCTCTGGAACTCCTGCTCCCGAGCTTGCCGGCAACCAAACTCACCACGGACAGGGCGACCCTGGAGGTGCTGCGCGAGGACGATGGGGACAGCGTCATCATGGTGGCGGTGATCAGCATTCGCGGCCAGGACCAGGTTCAGATCACGCAAACCTGGAAAAAAGGAGAGCGTTGGTGGCGCGAGTACACTCGTGAAATCAATGGCCGCAAGGATCTCCACGCGAAATTTGTCTCCGTGCTCTCCCTTGAACAGGTGGGAAGAGAAAAAGCGCTTCGGGAGGACTACAACGCCTTCGTTTGCTGGGATAAGCGCCTGGCCGTGAAAGTCAATGTGGCCGGGGACAATCCAAAATTGTCTGAGTTCCTCGCTGTGGTCCAGAAGGCCGCCGGCGTCACGCTGACTCTGGATGAGTCCCTGCGCGGCTATGAACCCGAGTTCGGCAGCTGCACCTTTCGCGACTGTCCCGCGTGGGTGATCGTGAACTTTGTTGCGCGTTATGGATATCACAAGGCGCGCTGGGAGGAGCACAAGGGCGGTTATCGGCTCAAACCCGCAAATACCATGACCGACGCTGGGCTGAAACAATTGGCCGGCCGCGAAGAGCTTGCCGCGCTCAATCTGTTCAGTACGCAGGTGACGAACGTGGGACTGAAGGAACTGGCCGGCTTCAAGAACCTCACCGAGCTTGACCTGGGGAATACGAAGGTTACGGATGCCGGGCTCAAGGAATTGGCTGGCCTGAACAACCTTACCTCGCTGGACCTGGAGAGCACCCGCGTGACGAATGCGGGACTCAAGGAGTTGGCCGGCCTGAAAAAGCTCACCTCGCTCAATCTCTCGCGCACACGGGTGACAAACGCAGCGGTGATCGAACTCCGCAAGGCGCTGCCCGGTTGCAGCATCCGAAAGTGATCCCAACCGAGGCAGGCCCCGGCAGCAACACATCCGGGCATGTCCAGGCCGTAGTTCGGCCGTCGCGGCACAGGAGCCACGACCTTCCGGCCGGGTGTCAATTTGTTTGCAACCGCCAGCAATCTCGCGGTACTCACCTGATGTCCCGCCGGCGCCCACGGCATACGCCCGCGGCGACGGGAGGCGTATCCCGGTTGCCGGACACTCTGGACCTCAGATGGGGTATTTGCGGAAAGGTGGTTGAATCATGCGGAAAACGATTGTTCCAATTCTCGCGGGTATCGGCGTATTCCTGGCAGTGTCCCTCGCGGCAGCGGCGACGATCACGACGGCAAGAAACGATCAGGGGCCAACGGCCAAGGCCCGGGTGTACGTTTACCCCAACAAGCTGACCGCCGCGGACAAGCTGTCCTTTGGGCCGGGCACCGAACAGAACAAGACCATCCCGATCAAGGGGGAGACAACCCTCATCTACGTCGATCTGAGTCCGGATGCTCGCTTCGCCCATCCGACTCAGTGCATCCTGATCTCGCCCGACGGAGCGCGGGTTATCCCGGGGGATTGGTGGCTGGTCCTGAACGGCAAGCCCCTCTTCCGCGATGGGAAGGCTTCCCAGGTGGGCTTCCCGATTGATCTCTCCGGGAAGTGAGAGCCTGGCCGGGGCGCGGTGCCGCGTTCTCGGGGTTCAAAGTTCATCGCCTGACCAGGCGAGACGGTGTCCTTTCGCCGTCCCATGACAGTACCGAGAGGGGCCCTATTCGACGCGAACCCGCCGGATCTGGTCAGGACCGGAAGGGAGCAGCCACAGGCGGCGTAACGGGCGGGTAGGCCCCCCCTCTCGCATTTCCATCCCCGTTTTCCCCACGCTCACATCACCTGTTGCCGAGAGTGCGCCGGGACAGCACGCCGGAGGGTGGTGCGCTCCCTCAAGAAGTTGTCCTCACTGAGAGCGACGATGCCAGGTCACTGACACGCCATCAACCTTGCAGCGGGGCAGGGCATAACACTTGCAGTAGAACCTTCCGAACGCTCAACCCAGAGAGAGGAGGTAGACAGATGTCAACAGTGCCACAAATGCACACTGATACTCGGGGCCAGGCAATGCGCGATTCCTGGCAGCAGGTCAGCGGCTACGCCACCCGCAGTGTTGGTCACGTGTTTCGTTTCTTGACCGCGTACCCGCCGCTGGCGCAGGGGTTGTACTACCTGCTCATCGGTCTGTGGCCGGTGGTGGGCATCGGCAGTTATCAGAGCGCGACCGGCCACGCCGCTTCCCCGTGGATGGCCCAGGCGGTCGGCGTGTTACTGCTCGTGGACGGCGTCACCCTGTGCCTGGCCGCTTACCGCCGGCAGGGCTCGCCGGAGATTCTCGTCCTGGCCTTCGGCAGCGCTCTGGGGCTGTTGGCCGTGGACGTGCATCTGGTTCTGCGTGGTTACTCGCCGCTGTACCTGCTCGATGCAATCCTGCAACTGGGCCTGGTGGCGTTCTGGATTTACGGCTGGCGGCAGGCGGCACGCACAGCCGCCACTGAGCCTCCTGCTGGCAGCCCTCCGCGCCTCGTGGAGCCCAATCGCATTCAGATCCTGCGATGAGAGATGACAAGGTGACAAGGTGACAAGGTGACAGAGGATGGTTGTCTTCGTTCACCCGGTCACCTTGTCACCTTGTCACCTTTGTCACCTTGTCGCCTTCCCTGGCGGGGGCGGGGCGAACTCCGAATCCCCTGGGAATGGGACGGGATACGGGCGATCGACAGGAACGCCGGCGCGGCGCAGTGCGTCCATCGTGTCGTAGTAGTAGGTGATGGTCCGCCTGTTAGCGCTGCGGACGAACGTCACATAGTAGGCAGGGGATGTGACGTCCCGTCCGTAGCCCGTGCCCGTGCCGCCGACACTCGCGTCTGCCCGGTGCGCTGACATGGCTCCGGCGGTCTTCTGCTCAAATGCCAGGGGCATCGGCGGCGAGACCTTCTCCTCAATGGCCAGCAGACCAATCACGCCGACATTCTCCGGCCGGCCAACTCGGTAAGCGTAGCTCTGCTCGCGCTCCTCGAAACTGAACGCCGCAACCGTGCTCAGGTCGCGCCGCCAGCCCTTGATCACGATCTGACTCAACGGGTCCACGACGTAGCCGCTACTACTGGCGGAAGCCGGGCGGCCGTCAATCACCGACAGGCCGTCCACCGAGATGATCGCCAGGATGCGCCGCGGCCCTTGATTGCTCACCCGGATGGCGTACTCCGTGCCCCAGTGCGTCACGGGCAGGTAGATCTTGCCACCGTGAGGGATGGTGCGAACCGTTTGGCTGTGAACGAGAACCTGGAGATCGACGTGCATGCCGCCCGGAACTGGACGGAAGTAGAGTCCGGGCTTGGTTGGCGGGGTGGCGGGATCGCGGTCGGCGCCCAGGGCGCCGGTGATCGCCAGGAAACTGCCGGTCACCAGGCCGGCGGTGAACAGGGCCCAGAATGTTCTTCTCATGGCTGGCCCTCCCCGAGGTTAGAGAAACCGAACGGGTTACTGCGTCGGACCTTTGCAAAGACCCAGGAGATGAGCCGCCGGTTTTATCCCGGCGGTCCGGACGGCGGGGATAAACCCCGCCGCTCGTCCGTCTGTGGCTTTACAGGAGTCGGACGCAGTCATCGACAGATCCACAAAATAGAAAGGCAAAGCCCAGACCACAGATAGGGAAAATCCGGCATAACTCTCGTTGATAACAGTGCCGGGGAGGAATTATCCGTCACTCGGTCTGGGACAACGACTTGCGTCGAAAATCAGGCGGTGGAGTGGCGGCGAACCGAAGCGATCCCCTTGGCGTAACAGGACCAAGTGCGCGGCTTCGGTACAGTTGGGCCGGCCGACTGTGCGGAATCCTGCGGCTGCGCCGGACGGAAAAGCTTGCGGTGATCTGCGGACTAGGTAAAATGCGCTGCTAAGGTAAAGGTTGAGGCCCCGGCGCGTTCCCCTTCTAAGAGATCGGAGTTACGGTGTTCCACTGGCTGTCCCGTTTCTTTCAGGTGAAAGTGGAAAGTGGCAAGCGGAAAGTGACGACAAGGAAGGCCCGCTTCACTAGTCCCTCATCCCTCAGCGCTCAGCGCTGTCCCCCCCGAGTCGAGGAACTGGAGCCCCGCCTCGTCCTGGCTACCAATCTCTTCACCGTTCCCGGAGCCGCGAATGCCCAGACTGCCCTCGAGTTCGTCTGGACCCGCCGCGAAGCCGCCTACAACAACGAGGTGGGCGTCTTTGTCGCGCAGGATGCGACGGGCACGGTCAATGGCATCGCCCCCGGCGCCTCGGGCTACGTCCAGGCTGCCTTGCAGAGCGCTCAGGTGCTCTTCGCAAGTGGCTCCGGGCCGGGCCAGCGCCACACGCTGACCTTCACCGCCGGCCAGCAACTCGGCTTTTACCTGGTCCAGAACTCCTCGACGGAACAGGCCCTCCAGACCAACCCCGCCGACACGGGCGGCGGCATCTTTACCTTCTTCTCCGTGGACAACGTCAACCCCGACGCCTTCGACCACGTCCGCACACAAACGCTGGGGGACGCCACGGAGGAGTTCGCCTGGGAGGATGGCACCAAGGGCGGCGACAAGGACTTCAACGACGTCAAGATGACGGTCGGCATCGCTGGGAATCGTGCGACGTCGGTTCCAGGGCAGAAGGGGCAGACAGTCCCGACCACGTTCAGCTGGCTCTCACGCGACGCCGCCTACAACAACGAGTTGGGCCTGTTTACCGTGGACGACGCCGCCGGCCACATCGGCACCCTGGCCGCCGGCGATTCCGGTTACGCCCAGGCCGCCCTGTCCAGTTCCACGCGACAGGTGCTTTTCGCCAGCGGTCAGACGGCGGGGGCGAGCGCCACGGTGAACCTCCCGGGCGGCGGTTTCTTCGCCCTTTACCTCGTGGTGAACGACACCACCGACAGCGCACTCGCCAACAACCCGACAAACAGCGCCCTGAACCGGCCCTTCGTGTGGTTCGCCTTCCCGGCGGCCAACTTCGACGGTTTCGACCATCTGCTCTGGCTCAGCAGCACCGACTTCGCCTTCGAGGATGCGATTTCCGGCGGCGACCAGGACTTCAACGACCTGGTCGGCCGGGTGTCATTCGGCACGCCGCAGGGCACGCCCACGTCCACCGGGCCGACGATCACGGGCCAGCTCGCCAACGACACCGGCGCCAGCAAGACGGACAAGATCACCAACGACCCGTCCACCCAGGGCACGCTGACGTCGAGCAACAAGGTGACGAGCTTCACCGCCGGTTTCGACTCCACCCCGGCGGCCAACTTCACGAACGTCCTCGGGGATCTCAAGGCGGATAACTCGTATCTGTTCGATAGCAATCGGCTGCAGCAAATCAACGGCGCCCCGCTGACCGACGGCAGCCACACCTTGCATTTGCAGGCCACCGATAGCAGCGGCCAGAGCACATCCTTCGACGTCGCCTTCACGCTCGACACGACGCCGCCCGCTCAGCCGGTCTTCGACCTCGACGCCGCTTCCGACACCGGCACCAAGGGCGACGGCCAGACCGCTAGCACGACCGTCACCCTGGTTGGCACCACGGACGCGAACACATCGGTGCAGCTGGTGCAGACGGGCGCTACCGTGACCGCAGACGCCTCCGGGAACTTCTCCTTCGTGGGCATCACCCTGGCGGCGGGCGCCAACCCGTTCACGGTCAAGGCGACCGACGTGGCCGGCAACACGAGCCAGTCGGACAAGACAATCACGCGCACCACGCCCAACAATGCGCCGACGGTGACGTCGCCCATTGCCAGCGTGTCGCTGGCGCAGCAGGCCAGTCAGACGATTGACCTCGCCGGCAACTTCACCGATGCCGACATCAGCAACAGCGTCGTCCGCCTCGACACGCCGGCGGGCCCGATCAACATCCAGCTGTTCGACAAGCAAGCGCCGCGGACGGTGGCGAACTTCCTCAACTACGTCACCTCCGGCCGCTATGCCAGCTCGATCTTCCATCGTTCGGTGCCGAACTTCGTGCTGCAGGGCGGCGGTTTCACCTTCAACACGAACCCGTCGCGGCTCGACCCGATCGCGACCGACCCGGCGGTGCAGAACGAGCCGGACCCGACCAATCGCTCCAATCTCCGCGGCACGCTCGCGATGGCCAAACTCGGCAGTGATCCGAACAGCGCCACCGATCAGTTCTTCTTCAACCTGGCGAACAACTCGGCCAACCTCGACAACCAGAACGGCGGCTTCACAGTCTTCGGCCAGGTGGTCGGCGCGGCCGATCAGGCGGTCGTGGACGCCCTCGCCGCGATTCCGACCCAGGACCAGAGCAACGCGGCGGCCCTGCCCCCCTCGGAAAAGGGAGTGTTCAATCAGATTCCGCTGCAGAACTACACGGGCACCAACTTCCCGACCGACACGGTGGCGGCGAACTACGCCTTCGTCACCGGCGCGACGCTCGTGCGTCAGATCGAGGCGCTGACGTACTCGGTGGTGGGCAACACCAACCCGACGGTGGCGAGCACGAGCGTCGTCAACGAACGGCTGACCGTCACGGCAGGGCAGGCCGGGACGACGACGATCACTGTCCGCGCCACCGACAAGAGCGGGGCCACCGTGGACACGAGCTTCAACGTGACCGTGACGTGAGAGGCAGTAACAACAAGGCGAGCGGCGCGGCGTGAGCCCGCCGGTCAAAAGGCGAGCGGCGCGGCGTGAGCCCGCCGGTGAAGGCTTCACCGGCGGGCTCACGCCGCGCCGCTCGCCAACCAAGTTCCAGACTACCTTCCCCGTCGCTGACGCTTCCGGCTCGTTCCCAAGCTCCCTGGAACCTGCACTACCCGCGAATGATCTGGGCCATGCACTCCGCGAGTTTCTCCGGCGTGCAGACGAGCACGTCCATGCCGACCTTGCGCAGCTTGCCCGCCGTCTGTTTGTTGTAGGCTGGGCGGGCATCGTACCCCAGCGCCCCCAGGCCAACCATGCGGATGCCCGCGCCGGACATCGCATGCACCTGCCGGACGAGATCGCGCTCGTCGCGCCCTTCGTAGAAATCGGTGATCAGCACCAGGAGCGTGCGTCCCGGCTCGCGCGCCAGCCCCTGCGCGTACATCAGCGCCTGCGTGATGTCTGTGCCGCCGCCGAGTTGCACCGACAGCAACACGTCCACGGGTTGCCCGACCATGTCCGACAGATCGACGACCTGGGTATCGAATAGGACTAATGAGGTCCGCACGGAAGGTAATTCCGCGAAGATCGACGCCATGATCGCGGCGAAGATCGCCGAGTCGAGCATCGAGCCGGACTGATCGACGACGACGATAACGTGCCACGGCCGTTGCCGCCGTTCCGCCGCGAAGAAGAACAGCCGATCGACGAGCAGCTTGCCGAGGTCGGCGTCGTAGTTTTTCAGGTTGCGGCGCAGGGTAGTGCGGAGGTCGAGATTGCGGAACACGCGCCGCGGCGAGCGGCGATCGCGGCGGATCGCCCCGGTGATGGCCGCCTGCACCTGAACCTTGAGTTTCTGCTTCAGCTCCTGGACGACCTTGTCAATAATCTTGCGCGCCAGCACGCGCGTCTTCGCGTTGAGCAGGCCCTTGTGAGTGAGCAGGGTCTTGACGAGTTCGGTGTTCGGCTCGACCTTTTCGAGCAGGTCCGGCCGTTCCAGCAGTTCGGCGATACCGCGGCGCCGCACGAGTTCGCGCTCCAGCACCTCTTTCGCATGGCGCGGAAACAGTTCGGAGACCAGATCGACCCACTCCGGCACGGTCAACGTGGAGGAGCCGCTGCCGCCCTTTCGATCACCCGGTTTGCCACCGCCCCCTTTGCCGCCGCTGCCCTCGAACAAAAAACCGACGAGTTGCTCGATCCGCTCGCACTGGGCATCGCCGGTGCAGCGAACGTCGTGGCTTTCGGCGTTTTTCCCGAGGATCAGGCGCCAGCGTGCCAGCGTGTGGGTGTCCAGGTTCGAGAGAGGAGGCGTCATTAGAAATCCCATTTCTCCATGATGTCGGCAACCTGACGATCGATGCGGGCGATGCGTGCTGCGGCTCCGACGCTCATGCGCAGTTCGGTGAGCGACTCCTTCTCCGTCAGCCCGTAGCGCTCGGCGACGGACGCCGCCAGTGAATCGCGATGCCGTTCGTGCAACCGCTCGAAGGCAGCCCGCAGGCGCGGCAGCATCACCAGGAATGACTCCCACGCCGCGGCCCGTAGCAGTTCGTCGAGCGCCCCGATGAGGGCGTCGGCCCCGAGCAGGATCGACGTGCGCGACGCCGCCAGGACGCCGTCGAGGAAATCGCCTGCGGTGACCATCTGCTCTGCGGGTGCCCGTGCCAGCGCCGACACCTCGGCTGCCAGTTGTTCCGGTGTCAGCTCGCGAATCTCCGTTAACATACCCAGGAAGGCGCCGCGCAGGAACGGCACCGTCGCGTCTTTCGCGGCCAGGCGTACGTAGTCGGCGAACAGCTTGCGATCCACGCCCGGGCGATCAGAGCGCAGCGCCACCTCGGCCACGCCGAGCAGCGCCGACACCACTTCGGCCTGCTGTTCTTCCGGCACGGAGGCGGCCTCGGGCAGCGCGAAACAGGCGCGGTCGAAACAGCGGACGATGAGGTCGCCAAGGATGTCGCGACGCAGGTGACGGTGGGCCGCGTAGCGGTCGAGCAGCGCCAGGTTCCCGAGCGCCTGGCTGAGCGAGGCGAAACGGCCGTCGGCGTCAATGGCGCGGCCGCAGGCGTCCTCGACGTGCCGCACCAGGTCGGGCAGATCCATAGCGACGGCACGGACCAGGCGCTGACAGGTGCGACCGGCGTGCTGCTCGTCGCGCCCCAGTTCCTCACGCAGCCGATTCACCGCCGCGGCTTCGACCGTGTCGCCCTGCAGGCTCTGCTCGATCAGGGCCGGCTCGATCTGCGGGCTCCAGCGCAGCGACCATTTCTCGCGAAAGAGCGTGCCGGCAGCGACGTCCCCGGAGGCGTCGGACAGGTTGCCGAGAGGCACTTCGAGGAAGCGAACCCGGTGGAGGAACACGGAGCGGCGGGCGTCGAGATCCTTGCGCTTGTCGAGTTCAAGGACCGCTTTTTTCTCTTTCCCGAGCACCTCACCCAGATCGAGCGCGGCGAGTTGGTTATAGAAATCGCTGACGAGTGGCAGGCGGCCGAGGGCGGCCGTCACCTGGCCGAGCTTCGTGCCGATGGCAACGGCATCGATGG
>WNGB01036635.1_pt1 | contig 11032 bp, 7 predicted proteins | sample 5400681 | NCBI WGS metagenome assembly WNGB01 (sample SAMN13153367, study PRJNA577476) | soil metagenome | isolation source: 115 cm soil or saprolite under grassland replicate 2 | place: USA:California | collected 2016-06-15 | reverse complement strand
CCTATCCGGCGGAGGCGATCGCTCAGACTACCCGCCTCGCTCGCGCCCTCCCTCCGCGAATGGCACAGGCGGGCGGATCCGTGCCCGAGATCATACGTGCCGAGTACGGCCTTACCGCCGCCTCGCATCCCGCCACCTACGCGCTCCTGGAGTCGGAGATCCGGCGGCTGAATCCGACGCTGCCGGCCGGTCCATCCGGCCCGGTGCTGCTCCCGGCCGTGCCGCATCTGTCCACCGCTCCACCCAACGAACGACGGTACGACGTGACGGGGCGACTGCGCGTCCTCGACGGGATCGGTGAGCGGCTCGTCAGCAACATGGAGATGCTCACGGTCGGCGGAGGGTCTCCCCGCCGCTCCATCATGCGCATCAGGGTTCCCGTGGCGGAGCTCAGGACAGAACCGATGTCCGACCTGATAGCGGCGCGCGAGAACACCCTCGTCTCCTTCCCCCTCAACGTCACCTTCGCCCAAAGCGGATGCGCCATTCCGTACAAGCCGTTCGTCGACCGGGATGCGCTCGCCAAGGCCCTCGAGCACGCCTCGAACGACGTGACGTTGTACATCCTCGATACCGGATGGCCCGACGCGAAGACCTGGGTCTCCTCGCGCAAGCATCTGTCGGAGATGTGTGTGACGCTTCGACGGCAGTACCTGATGGACACGAGGTCCGCGGAGGACCTCGAAGCGAAAGGGACGTTCCCGCCCCCGACGTCTGACGGGCCGGCACACCCTCAGCACATCCAGCACGCGCTGTTGCCCTTCGAGGACCTCGACCCCCACGTCCATGTCGTGTACGTGCCGATGGTGCGCGACCAGGGATCGCAGGATGTCCTGGCCGAGCTCCTGGCGTTGCGCTACATCCGCGCCAATCTGGGTGGCGGGGGTACGCCGCCGAGCGCGATCGCGCCGGCTCAGCTTGCCGAGATCGCGGAGGAGGGCCGCAAGGAGGCCCAGCAGTTGCTGGGCCAGATCCCGGCGCCGCCAAAGGCGCGCGGGTCGGCGAAGGTGGACGGCGGGATCGTCTCGGCCCTCCTGCAGGTCGCCACCGCCCAGGCCGCCGAGTCGGGGGGCCGGACCTTCTTCGTCAACGAGTCCTGGTGGTCGAAGGACATCGGGATCAAGCTGGACGTCGGACCCGTGCGTGCTTTCGTCGTGGCCGCGGTCGGCAACGACAAGGGCAAGTCCGTCGACGACGACCCGCCGATCCTCTTCGCCGGAAAGGCGCCCGGAGACCCTCAGACCCTCGCGGTCATGACCCTCGACCAGGACGGGTCGGAGGCATGCTGCACGTCGGTGGTGGACTACGACAATCCCCAACTGGCCGCGGCGGGCTATTACGGCGCCGTCGACGACAAGACGTGCGGCAGCAGCTTTGCCGCGCCCCGCGTGGCCTGGGTCCTGGCCGCGCGCGAGACGCTCCATCCGGGGCCGATCAAATATCCCGTCAACTGGGCCACCCAGATCAAGGAGCGGCTGGCGCCGCATCCCGGAACGCAACAGATGCCGGCCGCGCTCCTCTTCGACCCCGTGCGATACCTGGGTAAATAGGAGCAGCGGTCAAGGAGGTGACGATGAGAGGCGCGTGGCTGATCGCCCTTGCCGTGCTGGCGGCGCGGCCGGCGGCGGCGGACATGATCGTGATCGACCTCGGGTCCGACGACACGCTGACCGTCCCCGTCGCGCCGGGGCCGCTGCGCATCTTCATCCGCAACCGTCTGCCCCGCATGAACTACGACGTCGTCGTGCGCCGCGAGATCATCCCGGTCGACCCCTTCCCCCGGGTGGACCTGTCGGGCCTCGCCAGCGGAGGGGACTGCGCCGCCGTCCTGTCGCTCGTCGGCGAGATCGAGAAATCGCCCGACGAGAGGAAGGTCGCGGAAGTGACGGCGAAGATCCGTGACCAGATGGGGACCGCGCAATGCACGGCGGCGGAGCTCAAGACCGTCGAGGAAGGCCTCGCCCGGACGGAGAGCGAGGTCGGCACGTATCCGGTGAGCGCGGGCGAGCAGCTCACGATTGCCGTGACGCGCGGCGACGGCAAGAAGAAGTGGACGCGGGTGGCCAGCGCCGGGGCCCGTGGCGTGTGGCACACTTCCTACGGCGCGGCGACGGTGCCCGACCGCGACGAGCGGTTCTTCGTCCGCTCGAAGGACAACGGCAAGTTCGAGATTGTCCGCGAGCAAGATCGCGACAGCTTGAAAGTGATTCCCAGCGTGTTCTTCACTTGGCTCCCGGCCAGTCGCCAGCTCCACGATTTGAGCTGGGGGCCGACCGCTGGCCTGGGCGTGAAGGCGGATCGGCCCGCCGTCTTCGCCGGCTGGACGTTCACCTACAATTGGAACCTCGGCTTCACGTTGGGAGGCGGGCTCGTGTCGGAGAGCCGGCTGAGCGGTCGGTATACCGCCGATCCACCACAGGAGCTGGCGCAGACGGTCGGCGACGATCAGCTCCATGCGCGCCTCTATCGCGTGCGATGGATGGCGGCGGTGACGTTCCGATTCGGGTCGAACCCCCTCGAGGGCGGGACGCCTGCCGCTCCCCCGGAAAAGAAGCCGGAGAAGAAACCGGAAAAGTAGTCGGATCGTTAACGGGTCCACGCGACGCCAGCATCCGCGGGGCCATCCTATCGATCGGCGCGAGGTCCGGAGATCGCGATGAAGGACCCTCACGCCGTCGACGTCCTCGTCTGCGGGGCCGGTCCCACCGGCCTCGTGCTCGCCCGGCGCCTCGTCCGCTCCGGCGTGCGGGTGCGCATCATCGACGCGGTGGCGGAGCCGGGCACGACGTCGCGCGCCCTGGTCGTGCACGCGCGCTCGCTGGAGTTCTACCGCCAGCTACCGAAGGCGCCGCTGCTCGTTGCTAGCCCTGGTCCGCGCGCTCCTTCTTAAGGAGCGGTTCGCCCCGATCTCCCCGTGACGCGAAGTCCCAGTACTTGTAGAGGAGGAGCGCCGCCTGGCCGAACTCCAGGAGCTTGGCCTGTACGGCAGGGGCGGCGAGCTGCGGTCGGGCCTTGCGGTATTTCTCGGGATCGAGCTCGAGGCCATACTCGATTCGCTCCGGGGCGGAGAGGAGCTCGTAGGCACCTCCCAGCATCTTCGGTAGCGCCGTCACCTTCTTCACGACGTAGGGCACGACGAGCATCCACGGATTGCTCGAGGTCAGCGCGATGTGCAGCATGCGGCTCGTTCGGCGTGGGGTGCGCGTGCTCAACGACGGGCAGATGCGGCGCAACATTGACAAGTCTTGACGGCTGCGTATACAGTTCGTGCCCCAACGACCCCGCCGAGGTGGCTGATGCGACGGACGAGGATGGGGCTGCTCGCGATGAGCGGCCTCCTCGCGGTGACCCCGGTACACGGCTGGACTGAAGTCGCTCCGCTGGTCGCCGACGCGACCGCGGACCCCGCCGCCGCGCGGCCCCTCGGATCCGATCCCGCCCTTGGCGTCAGCACGACGAAGACCAGCTACGTGCGTTTCGACCTTTCGCGGCTGCCGGCGGGCACGACCGTCCATCGCGCCGCCCTCTCCGTGTACGTGGGCCGGCTGCTGGCGACGGGCTCCATCGCCGTCCATCGCGTCACGGGAACCTGGGACGAGGACACGCTGACGGCGGCGCGCCAGCCCAGCGTCGACGCGGCCCTGGCGGAGCGACTGGCCCTCTCCGCCGACACGCCGTTCCTCGAATACCTGTCGATCGACGTCACGCCCGCCGTGCAGGCCTGGCTGGCCGGAGAGCCGAATCACGGCTTCGCCCTGCGTGGCGACGCCACGGTGGACGTCGATCTCGTGAGCAAGGAAAACCTCGCCGTCCCGCATCCGATCACGCTCGAAATCGTCCCTGGGAACCCGCCGCACTAGAGAAACGAATGGCCGCATGAGCTGGATCCCCTCCCTCCGCGCGCGCACGCCTGTGGGCGCGATCGTGCTGCTCGCGATGGCGTCGGCCGCGGCCGCGGGCACGCCCACGGACGGATGGCAGGTCCGCTTCGACGCGCGCCGGACGGGACTCACGGACCAGGGACGGCTGGTCCTCGCCGCCAGCAGCCAGTCGCAGGACGGCGCGGAAGAGTTCGACGACCCGCATCCGCCCGCGCTGCCCAGGTACTACCTCGACCTGTTCACCGAGCACCGGAAGGACGAGCCCGGCTGGGCCGGCCAGGCCATCGACGTCGAGCGCTATCGCGCGCAGTACGACGCCGTCGTCGGCCCGCGCTCCCGGACCTTCACGTTCCTCTTCGAGGCCGATCAGGCGGGACCCGTCACGCTCACGTGGGCCTTCTTCCCCGACCTGGACCTGGCCCAGCATTTCGTGACGCTGCGCGACGTCGCCACCGGCGCGACCGTCGACATGTGGGGGCAGTCGAGCTACGCGTTCACCGCCGCGGCCGGACGGCGCGAGTTCCAGATGGAGCTCGTGACCGGGCGCTCCGCGCCTCCGATCGCGCAGAGCCAGACGGTCAGTGCGTGGGAGGACACGCCGCTGCCGGTGACGCTCACCGCGATCGATGCGGAGGGCGATCCCCTGACCTTCGACGTCGCCAGCGTGCCCGCCCACGGCACCCTGACGGGGATCGCGCCCAACCTGACCTACCATCCGGCGCTCAACTACTTCGGCCCGGACGCGTTCACGTTCACCGCCCGCGACTCCACGGCCGAGTCCAACCTCGCCACCATCAGCATCGACGTGCTGCCCCTGAACGACGCCCCCGTCGCGCAGCCGCAGTCGATCGTGACCGACGAGGACACGCCGGTCGCCCTCACCTTCGCCGCCACCGACGTGGAGGGCGACGCCCTCACCTTCATCGTGGACACGCCGCCCACGCACGGCGCCGTCAGCGGGAGCGGGGCGACCCGGACCTACACGCCGGCCCCCGACTACTCCGGCCCCGACAGCTTCACGTTCCGGGCCAACGACGGCGCCGCGAACTCGCTGCCCGCGCTCGTGGACATCACCGTCCGCCCGGTGAACGACCCGCCCGTGGCCGAATTCAGCGTCCCCGGCGTGGACCGCAACGCGGCGACCTGGGAGAACAACGTCGGCTCGTTCTTCGAGGGGGCCAACATCGCGGCCTTCTCGAGCCAGAACAGCACGAGCTTCGTCCCCACCAACGCGATCGACGACAGCGCCTCCACGCGCTGGGCGAGCGCGCCGGGCGCGACCACGGGCCAGTTCATCACCCTCGCCCTGCCCGGCGGCCGCAGCCACACCGTGACCGCGGTGCGCATCGTGAACGCGGACGGGACGGGCGGACAGTCCATCAAGTCGTTCCAGGTCCAGGTCTCGAACACCACCCTCGATGCCGCCGCCTTCACGACGGTGCTGGCGGACAGCGCCCTCGACAACAACCGCATACAGGAGTTCGTGCTGACCTCGCCGGTGGAGGCGCGCTACGTCAAGCTCCTGCCCATCGACAACTGGGGCGCCACCTGCTGCGTGGGCGTGAAGAGCTTCGAAGTGATCGAGCGCGGCCTCGCCGGAGTGCCGTCGCACTTCGTCCTCCCCACCAACGCCGCCCTCGCGTCGGAGCTGGGCCGCATCGTCTCCTTCTCCAGCCAGAGCAACACCACCAGCCTTGCCGCCGCCAACCTGATCGACGGCAACGTCTCGACGCGCTGGGCCACGCCCACCGGGACGCGCACCGGCAACGTCGTGATCGAGCTGGCCAAGGCCAAGACCTACCGCGTGGGTCAACGCCGCGGGGACGGGTGGACAGTCCGTCAAGAACTTCCGCATCGACGTCTCCTCGACCACGCCCGACGACGCCGGCTTCAGCCCGGTAGTGAGCACCGTCGCCCTCGACATCTCCACCCTGCAGGAGTTCGTGTTTCCCGGCGGGCCGCGGGACGCGCGCTTCGTGCGCCTCGTCGCGGTGGACAACTACGGTCCCGCCACCAGCGTGGGTCTCAACGAGCTGCAGGTCGTCCCCGTGCCCACGCCGGCCACGTCCTATTCGAGCTACCAGGACGCGACCAACCGCCCGGAGAATCTGCTCGACAACAGCACGAACACGTACTGGCTCACTGCCGGCGGCCAGGTGACGAACCAGTTCGTCGAGCTCGACCTCGGCGGGGAGACGCTGCTCGACCGCGTCCGCCTCCAGGCCGCGACCTTCGCGACGATCGACGCCGCGCGCGACTTCGACGTGCTGGTCTCGACGACCACGGACGACAACGCCGCCTTCACGGGCGTCCTCTCCGCGACGCTGGCCAACAACGGGCAGCTCCAGGAGTTCGTGTTTCCCGGCGGGCCCAGCCGCGCGCGGTTCGTGCGCCTCCTCGTCAAGAACAACCACGGGGGCACCAACCTGATCCGCCTGGCCACCCTGGAGGCGGTGGCCGTCCGCAGCGAGGGCAACGTGGTCACGCTGCCCGCCGCACCGACGGACGTGACGGGGCTGGAGTCGCCCTCGCTCGTCGCGAACGGGGCGACGGTCGTCGCCTTCAGCAGCCAGCTCGACGTCAACAACCAGCCCACGAACATGCTGGATTACGTGGCCGGCAACCCCTGGGCCACGCGCGCGCCGCTCCTCCCCGGGCCGCACTTTGCGACCATCCGGCTCGGCGGCTCCGCCCTGCACAACCTCACCGGGGTCAAGATCTCGCCGCGCGTCGACACCGCCTTCAGCCAATCGGTGAAGGACTTCGAGGTGTGGGTCTCCTCCACCACCGCCGACGACACCGCGTTCACGCGCGTCCTCACCGGCACCGTCCTCAACGACCAGACGCTGCAGACGTTCCTGTTCGCGGGTGGGGCGGTTTCCGCGCGCTACGTGAAGTACGTGCCGAAGACGAACTACGGCGACCTCAACAGCATCTCGACCAGCAACTTCGAGGTCCTCTCCACCGCCGCCGGCGGGGTGGTGAGTGCGACCAGCTTCTCCGCCTACTCGAGCCGTCCCGAGCTCGCGCTCGACGGCAGCTCGTCGACGAACGCCTGGCGCACGCGCACGGGCTTCGTGACGAATCAGTCGATCACGCTGAAGCTGTCCGCCGGCACCAGCCATTCGATCTATGGCGTGTCCGTTTGGCCGGAGGGCGGGTTCGGCCCCAAGGACTACGAGATCCAGGTCTCGAACACGACCGCGGACGACGCCGCGTTCACCACGATGGCCACGGGCACGCTCACCGGCACCGACGCCCGGCGCGAGATCCCCTTCAACGGCCTGACGCCGGCCGCCTACGTGCGCTTCCTCTGGAAGACGGGCCTCTCCACGAGCTTTACGCCCAGCTCGGGCGCGGTCGTGGTCGGCGTGAGCAGCGAGGCGAACACCACCACCCAGGCCGCCGCCCGGGCGCTGGACATCGACCGCAGCACGATCGGCTGGGTCACCGCCTCCAACCAGAACGTGAACCAGTTCGTGAAGGTCCTGCTGCCTCGGGGCGACCTGTGGGTCGTGGACCACTTCGCCTTGCAACCGCGAGTGGACGCGGACACCCAGTCGCCGCGCGACTTCGAAGTGCAGGTCTCGACCACGACCTGGGACGACGCCGCCTTCACCACCGTCGTGACCGGCACCCTGCGGAACGATTTCTCGCTCCAGCATTTCTATTTCCCGCCCACGGCCGCGCGCGCGGTGCGCCTGCTCCTGAGGAACGGCTACGGCTCGACCGTGCTGAGCGTCCATACGTTCTGGGTCTTCTCCCCGCAGATCGGCGGGGCCAAGACGCGCTTCCTGGACCGCTCGCGCGCGGTGGACGGCGCCCTGGCCGGGTACGACTGGGACTTCGGGGACGGCGGGCACTCTACCGCGCGCGACCCCGAGCACGTCTTCCCCGGCCCCGGGACCTTCGACGTCAGCCTGACCGTCACCGACGCCAACGGCCTCACCTCCGCGCGGACCCGGAGCTACCAGGTCTTCGGGGCGACGCCGCCGGACTTCACCTTCACTCCGGCCGCCCCCAACGAGGGCCAGAGCGTCACCTTCACCGACACCTCGCCCGACCCGTTCGGCATCGGCTACCGCGAGTGGCTCTGGGGCGACGGCACCGCGAACACCGTCAACTCGAATCCGATCGGGCACGTCTTCACGGACAACGGGTCGTACCCGGTGACGCTAGGCGTCCTCAACAACCGTGGCCTGAGCGCGGAGACGACGAAGACGGTGACGGTCGCGAACGTCGCGCCAACCGTGGACGCGGGGCCGAACCAGACCCTCGTCTGGGGCCAGAACTGGGCGGTCAGCCCCATCGTCTCCGACGTCGGGACGCAGGACCGCGCCTCGCTCGTCTGCACCTGGGACTTCGGCGATGGGCAGACGGCGACGGTCACCGCCTGCACCTCGACCACCGCGCGGGTCCTCCACTCCTACGCGAACCCCGGCACCTACACCGCGACCCTGACCGTGCGGGACAAGGAAAACGCGTCCGTGTCCGATTTCCTGACCGTGACCGTCGGCAAGCGGCCGACCCTGCTCAACATCTATGCCGCGCTGAGCTCGACGCCCGCGGGCGAGGTGGAGGTGGCGGCGAAGCTGGTGGACCGCTTCGACGTCGCCCAGGCCATGGCCGGCCAGTCCCTCGTATTCGCCCTCGGGGCCCAGACGGTGGCCGCGACCACGAACGCGGAAGGCATCGCCATCGCCGTGCTCACGTTCGCGCACGGGGTCATCAACACCGTGACCGCGACCTACGCCGGCGACGGGTTCTACGTGCCCGCGGCGGACACGGACAGCTTCAACCCGGTCTCCGTGTTCCCGGAGACGCCGAGCCTCCGCAATGACCAGAGCGAGATCGTGGCCCTCGTGCCCAGCGACTCCGGCCGCTTCGCGAGCGGCGGCGTCCTGTCCACGGTCGGCTTCGCGGGGGGCTACGCGCCGCTCATCCTGATCGTGGACCCGCTGGTGGTGGCGGATGCGACGAAGACGAATCCCCTGCCCGGCTTCGACACCGTCGTCCTCAACGGCATCTGCGACATCGGAAGCAACACGTTCCTGGGCAGCGCCACCTTCCGGAATCGCGTCCAGGACTTCGTGGTGCGCGGAGGGAAGCTCCTCATCTGGGACTCCGAGTGCCAGAACACCGATTACTCGAAGTTCTTCCTGCCCTTCAGCACCAACAACCCCGGCGCGCTGGGCGCCAACGGGACGCTGCAGGACGTGGAGGAGAACTCGCTCTCCAGCAGCGACCCCACCTCCCCCGCCTTCGTCAACGTCGGCCTCATCAGCACGCAGACGGACGCGGTGGGCGACGCGAACGTGTTCCTCACCTTCGATCCCAACTGGTGCGTGGACATGAAGGCGAAGAACGCGGTCGTGCCCGAGTTCAAGCCTGTGCACACCTACGCCGTGCTCGGCCGCGGGCTCCTCGTCTACAGCGGCCTCGACCGCGACTACATGCAGTCCAATGCCGCCGCCACGCCGGGCACCGGCCAGTTCTTCCTGGCCAAGATCTGGGAGCGGGAGCTGAAGCAGCCGTGGAACCCGTCCGGGCTGCCCTGCGACGTGGCGGCCACCCAGGCCACCATCGTGCTCGCCCCCGCCGCGGCCACGCTGGACGTCGGGCAGGTCCACACCGTGACCGCCACCGTCACCGACCTCAACGGCACGCCCCTGCGGTCGGTGTTCGTGAACCTCGTGGTGACCGGTGCCCACACCTTCACCGGGCAGGGCACGACCAACGACAGCGGCGTGGCCACGTTCACGTACACCGGGACCGTCCCCGGGAACGACGCGCTGGTCGCGGGCGCCGGAGCCATCCAGTCGAACCCGGCCAGCGCGCACTGGAACGCGGAGCCGATCGCGGACGCCGGGGACAACCAGCTCGTGGGCACGGGCTCGGTGGTCACGCTCGACGGCAGCCGCTCCTCGGACCCGAACCCGGGCGACGTCCTCACCTATTCCTGGCATCAGGTATCGGGCCCGCCGGTGACCCTCGACGACCCGTCGAACGTGCGTCCGCGCTTCACGCCCACGGAGGCCGGCGATCACGTCTTCGAGCTGCGCGTGAGCGACGGGCGGCTCTCGGCGATCGACACCGTCACCGTCACGGCGGAAGTCCGCAACCGGCCGCCCGTGGCCCAGGACCAGTCGGTGACGACGGACGAGGACGTGCCCGCCGCGATCGTGCTCGGCGCGACCGATCCCGAGGGGGACGCGATGACCTTCACGCTGCTCTCCGCCCCGGCGCACGGGACGCTGACTGGCGCCGCTCCAAGCCTGACCTACACGCCGCACGCGAACTTCAGCGGACCGGACGGATTCACCTTCAAGGTCGCGGACAGCCTGACGGGCTCGAACGTGGCCACCGTCAGCATCACGGTGCGGCCGATGAACGACGTGCCGGTGGCGCCGGACCAGTCGGTCGCCACGGACGAGGACACGGAGCTGGCCGTCGCGCTGACCGCCTCCGATGTTTCACCTTCGAGGCCAACGACGGCCAGGTGGATTCGAACACGGCGACGGTGAGCATCACCGTGCGGCCGGCGAACGACGCGCCGGTGGCCCACGACCAGTCGGTCGAGACGGACGAGGACACCGCACTGCCCATCGTGCCGACCGCGGCCGATGTGGACGGCGACACGCTCGCGTACGCGCTCGTGACACCGCCCACCCACGGCACTCTGAGCGGAACCGGTGCGAGCCCCACCTACACCCCGGCCGCGGACTACAACGGGCCCGATCGCTTCACCTTCAAGGCCAACGACGGCCAAGCGGACTCGAACACCGCCACGGTGAGCATCGCCGTCCGGCCGCTGAACGACGCGCCGGTGGCGCTGGACCAGTCCGTGGCCACGGACGAGGACGTGCCGCTCCCCATTGCGCTGACCGCGGCCGATGTGGACGTCGACACGCTGACCTACGCGATCGTGACGCCGCCCGCGCACGGGACGCTGACCGGCTCGGGTCCGAGCGTCACCTACACCCCAGCCGCGGACTACAACGGGCCCGACAGCTTCACCTTCGAGGCCAACGACGGCCAGGTGGATTCGAACACGGCGACGGTGAGCATCACCGTGCGGCCGGCGAACGACGCGCCGGTGGCCCACGACCAGTCGGTCGAGACGGACGAGGACACCGCACTGCCCATCGTGC
>WNGB01021108.1_pt1 | contig 11035 bp, 11 predicted proteins | sample 5400681 | NCBI WGS metagenome assembly WNGB01 (sample SAMN13153367, study PRJNA577476) | soil metagenome | isolation source: 115 cm soil or saprolite under grassland replicate 2 | place: USA:California | collected 2016-06-15 | reverse complement strand
GGCCAGCCCGGCTCCGGTGTGGACACGCGGCGATCGTAACGCTTAAGGTCGCGGTGGACACAGTGTTTCTCGTTAGCGTCGCCTCGAAGTACACCGACATCATGACGTCGGTCTTCTCTTCGACGATCGCGTCGAAGGCGTGGTTCGCGACCGCTGCCCTCACGCTCGCCGTCGTGCAGGTGCTGACCGGCGCGCGCATCTTCGGGAAGCTGGAGCGCGTGGTTCGCATCCCAAGGCCGCACGTGAACCGCGTCCATCGCTGGTCGGGCCGCGTCGCCGTGCTCTTCACGCTGCCGGTCGCCTTCCACTGCATCTTCATCCTTGGCTTCCAGACGACGAGCGCGCGCGTGCTCGCACATTCGATCCTCGGCTCGTTCGTCTACGGCGTCTTCACGGTCAAGGTGTTCTTCGTCCACGACCGCGTGCACCCGCGCTGGATGCTGCCGCTCGTCGGCGGAACGATGGCGTCGGTGCTGACTGCGCTCTGGGCGACCTCGGCGCTGTGGTACTTCACGAACGTCCGCTTTGGCTTTTAACCGCGCGAAATGCTGCGCATTTCGCGCGGGGGAAAACCGGGCAGGCGCGCTTCGCGCGCGTGCCCATCGGTGCGATTGGGAGCGCATGGCTTCGACGAGGAGTGAGTGAGCGGCCCAGCAAAGCTGCGCCGCAGGCGGCAGGTTCATCTTCGAGGGCCTGCGTCGTCCTCCGCGGCCGCGTACAGCGCTTGGATGGTCCGTGCCTGGCCGTGTGCATCTTCGCGGCCGAGCAGGAGCGGTGCCTCGCCGCGGATCGCGGCGCTCACGTTCTCCAACTGGAGCGCGTACGAGTTCGCCGGCTGTACTCGCTCCTCGCGGCCGTTCACGACGATCAGGCTTCGGTGGCAGTGCCAAGGATCGGGCGCGAACAGCGTGCCGTCGCTGCCGATCGCCTCGAGCCCCTGGTGCGCGTGGGTGAAGGACGCCGTGAACTCGGCGACGATGTCATCTTCGAACCGCAACGTTCCGGTGAAGCGGACGTCGACGCCGGTCGGGCCGATGACTTGCTCGCCGCTCACGCGCTCCGGCTCGCCGGCGAGCAGCCGCGCGCCGCTCACGCAGTAGCAGCCGACGTCCATCAGCGCTCCACCGTCGAGATCGGCGAGCAGTCGCACATTCGTCTCCTCGCCGAGGCGGAACCCGAATGTCGCCCGGATCGTCTGCAGCTCGCCGATCTCCGGTAGCAGTTCGAGCAGGCGCTTCGTCTGCGGATTGTGGCGCCACATGAACGCCTCCGACAGGACGAGCCCGCGTTGTTCCGCCAGGTCGAACGCCTCTTCCACCTCCGCCGCCCGACGCGTGTACGGCTTCTCGCAGAGGACGTGCTTGCCGGCGGCGAGCGCGCGCAGCGTCCATTGGTGGTGAAGCGAGTTCGGCAGCGGGATGTAGACGGCTTCGACCCTGTCGTCCGCGAGCAGTGCGTCGTAGGAGCCGTGAGCGCGCGGGATCGAGTGCTCGCGCGCGAACGTTTCTGCGCGTGCGTCGTCGCGGCTCGCGACGGCGACGATCTCGATGCGCTCCGCCAGCCTGGCGCCCTCGAGCACGCGGCGATTGATGTTCGCCGTGGAGAGAAAGCCCCACCGCGTTACCCCCACGACGGCTCCGACATCGGTCGGAAGGCGACATCGAGCAGGCGCTGATTCCGCGGGCGCGTCAGCGCGAAGAGGACGACTTCTGCGGCCTCCTCCGCACTCATCATCGCCGGCAGCACGTCGCGCGAGCGGCCGCGTCCGTCCTCGAGTGCGAAGTCCGTGGCGACTCCGCCCGGGCAGACGTTCGTGCAGCGGATCCCGTGCTCGCGCAACTCGTGGTCGAGCGCGCGCGTGAAGCCGACCTGGCCGAACTTCGACGCGCAGTAGACCGACTCGAGCGGGAGGCCTCGCAGCCCGGCGACCGAGCCGACGGTGACGATGTCGCCCTCGCCGCGCTCGAGCAGGCGCGGCACGGCCGCCCGCACGGCGTAGACGGTCCCCTTCAGGTTCGTGTCGATGATCTCGTCGAGCCACTCGAGCGACAGCTCGTGGACGGGCGCATACGCGCCGACCCCCGCATTCGCGACGAGGATGTCGAGTCGGCCGAAGCGCTCGGCCGTTGCTCCGATCAGCGACTCGACTTGCGCGTAGTCGCGCACGTCACAGGGGTGCGCCACGACGTCGAGACCGAGATCGTCTCCCCGGCGGGACGCCAGGCCGAGCTTCACGCCATGCTGGTCGAGCAGGCGCGCGAGTGCGGCGCCGATCCCGCGGCTCGCGCCTGTGATCACCGCCACTTTCCCAGTCAGTGTCGTCATTGCTTCCTTCCTTCCGTAGGCTCGCCGTCGTGGACGTGCGAGAGTTGAAGCCCGGCCTCTGGCGCTGGACGGCGCCGCACCCCGAATGGGACGAACGCGAGGTGAGCTCGGCTTATCTCGAGACGCGCGACGCCGTCTGCCTCGTCGATCCGCTGGTGCCGCGCGGGGAGGAGGAGCGGTTCTTCGATGCGCTCGACCGCGACGTCGCGCGGCTCAACCTGCCGGTCGCAATCGTCCTCACGAACCCGTGGCACCGGCGCAGCTCGGCCGAGCTCGCACAGCGGTATGGGGCGCAGGTGTTCGTGGGCGTCGACGGCGGCCTGCCGGGCGGCCTGCAGGCGTACGCCGGCGGCATGCAACTGGAGGGCGTCGTGCTGCACGCACGGTCGCACTGGACGATGTTCACGGGCGACACGCTGCTGGGAGATGAGCTTTGCCCGGAGGACTGGCTCGCCGAGGGGCGCGACCACCACCTCGCGTGCCTGCGGCGCCTGCTCGACCTCGATGCGGATCTCGTCGTACCCTCGCACGGCGACCCCTTCCCAGTTGAACGGCTCGCCGCGGCGCTGCACTAGAGCGTTTCCTTGCGGCCGCTGCGCGACGAGCGGAGGATTGCGTCGCACACGAGCGCGCAGCGATAGCCGTCCTCGAATGTCGCTCCGTCGGGAGCGACCCCGCCCTGGCCGGCGATCGCGCGCAGCAGGTGCAGGTACTCGTAGGTGAACGTGTCGCCCCAGCCGACGATGTGACCCGGCGGCCACCAGTTGCCGTGCTCGAGCACGGTCCGGAACGCGTCGCCGTCGGAGATCTGCAGCTCGTTCATGCGCTCCTGGTCGAACGCGAGCGAGCCCTTCGTCCCGTTCAGCTCGAACGCGTTGTGATTGATGCGGCCGCGCGCCAGTCGCGACGCTTCGAGCGTGCCGGTCGCTCCATTTTCGAACTCGACGGTCGCGACGAACGCGTCGTCGACGGCGCGGCCGTGAACGAACGTGCGGACGGTCCCACTCGCGGATTCGATTTCACCGACGAGGAAGCGCGCGAGATCGATCGAATGCGCGCCGAGGTCGCCCAGGGCGCCGCTGCCGGCGATCGACGGGTCGAAGTGCCAGTCGCCCGCAGCTACGTCCCATCCCCACGACTGCAGGTAGCGCGCACGGAAGTGGACGATCTCGCCGAGCTCTCCCGAACGGACGAGGTCACGTGCCAGTCGTACTGCCGGGACGAAGCGGTAGTTGAACCCCGTCATATGGACCACCCCTGCGTCCTCCGCCGCGCGCCACATCGCATGCGCCTCCTCGGAGGAGAGCGCGAGCGGCTTCTCGCAGAGGACGTGCTTGCGTGCACGGGCGGCGGCGATCGTCGGTTCGGCGTGGAGCGCGTTCGGGCCGCCGTTGACGAAGAGCTGGACGCGTTCATCGGTGACTTGCTCCTGCCACTCGGTCGTCGCCTCGCCCCAGCCGAGCCGCGCGCGCGCCTCCTCGAGCGCCGCGGCGTCGCGACCGGACAGCGACACCAGCTCCGGCTCGAGAGCGGCGCCGAGCTGCCGGACCGCCCCGAGCGCGCGCGAGTGGGCGTTGCCCATGAAGCGATAGCCGAGCATCGCGACGCCGATGCGCGTCACGTGAGCTCGCGTGCGCCGTCGGAGGCGCTGCAGACGTAGGTCGCGCCCCTGTCGCCCACGCGGCGGCGGTACTCGACGAGGACGCGTTGCGCGAGCTCGTCCGCGTGTCCGCGTTCGACGAGCGCGACGATCGAGCCGCCGAAGCCGCCGCCCGTCATCCGTGCCGCAAGGGCGCCGGACTCGACGGCGAGCTCGACGAGCAGGTCGAGCTCCGGGATCGTCACCTCGAAATCGCGCCGCAGGCTCTCGTGTCCCTCCGCGAAAAGATCACCCAGCTCGGCGAGGCGAGGCTGATTCGGCTCGCGCAGGATCGCGGCGACGTCGCTCACGCGCCGGTTCTCCGAGGTGACGTGCCGAACGCGCCCCGGATGGCCTGCCTCGAGCTCGCGGCGACGCTCTGCGTACGCCGACGACTCCAGCCGCCGCGAGACGCCTGAATCCACGACCACGAGCGCCAGCCGTGGCGGCAGCGGGAGGTACTCGTACGCCAGCGTGGCCGTATCGAGGAGGATTGCGTGGCCGGCGCGGCCGAGCACAGAGACCGCCTGGTCCATGATCCCGGAGGGAACGCTGACCGCTCGAAACTCGGCGCGCTGCGCCGCGCGGGCGAGCTCGAGCGGCTCGAGCGTGAAGCCTGCGACCGCGCAGAGCGCTGTTGCGACCGCGACTTCGAGGGCTGCCGACGACGACAGGCCCGAGCCGATCGGGAGCGTCGAGTGGATGGTTCCGCCGATACCGACAGCCGGGCGGCCCGACTCGGCGAGCTCCTCCGCGACTGCGCCGACGTACCGGCCCCAGTCCGCGTCGTCACTCGTCCCGCCGAGGGCGTCGGATGTTAGGAGCGTGCGTTCTGCGACGGCACACTCGATTCGAACACCGAGATCGATCGCGACCGGCAGCACGAGCCCACCGCTCAGGTCGGTGAACTCGCCGATCAGGTTCACGCGTCCGGGAGCCCAGAACGAGCGCGTGTTCAGGAGTTGAGCGCGTCTTCCGTCTCGGGATCGAAGAAATGCATTCGGTCGACGTCGACGGTGACGGTGACCTTGTCGCCGACGCTGACGCCCGTGCGCGGCTCGAACGTCGCACAGAACTCGGTGCCCGAGCGGGCGAGATGCGTCACTTCCTCGATGTGAGCGCCGAGTGCAGCCGCGACGCCGGCGCTCGTCGCGAGCGGTGCATCGACGTTGAAGAAGACGAGCAGTTGCGCGCCGAGAGCCTCGACCCGGTCGACCGTGGCGGGAATGGTGACCCTTCCGTCGCTCCCACCGTCTCCGCGGGGCCCGTGGAGATCCTCCGGGCGCAGGCCGACGACAACCTTTCGATCGACCCACTTCTCGAGGCCGCGGCTGCGCTCCGGAAGCGGGATCTTCGTCTCGCCCAGCGGGATTATGAGTCTGCCGTTCGCCTTCTCCAAGATAACCTCGGCGAGGTTCATTGGCGGCGAGCCGATGAACCCGGCGACGAAGAGGTTCGCCGGCTTGTCATAGACGTTCGGCGGCGTGTCGACCTGCTGCAGCAGCCCCTCGCGCAAGACCGCTACGCGGTCACCCATCGTCATCGCCTCGACCTGGTCGTGGGTCACGTACACGGTCGTGACTTCGAGCCGCTTCTGCAGCGACTCGATCTCGCCGCGCATGTGCACGCGAAGCTGGGCGTCGAGGTTCGAGAGCGGCTCGTCCATCAGGAACGCCTGCGGCTGGCGGACGATCGCACGGCCCATCGCCACGCGTTGCCGCTGCCCACCGCTGAGCTGTTTCGGCCGCCGGTCGAGCAGCTCTTCGAGGCCGAGCAGGCGCGCCGCATGCGCCACGCGCTCCTTGAGCTCGCGCTTCGGGACCTTCGCAAGCTTCAGGCTGAACGCGATGTTCTGCGCGACGGTCATGTGCGGATAGAGCGCGTAGCTCTGGAAGACCATCGCGATGTCCCGGTCGCGCTCGAGTACGTCGTTCATCCGCCTGCCGCCGATGTAGAGGTCGCCCGAGGTGATCTGCTCGAGGCCCGCGATCATCCGCAGCGCCGTCGTCTTGCCGCACCCGGACGGCCCGACGAGCACGAGCAGCTCGGCTTCCGCGATGTCGAGCGAAAGGTGTTTCACGGCCTCGAAGCCGTTCGGATAGCGCTTGGTCAGCTTCTTGAGGACGATCTCGGCCATTAGCCCTTGAGTGCTCCGGCCAGCAGGCCGCGCATGAAGTAACGACCGAGGAGTATGTAGACGACGAGCGTCGGCAGGGACGCGAGCAGTGCACCCGCCATCTGCACGTTGTACGTCGTCACCAACGAGCCGGCCTCATTGTTGAGCGCAACGGTCACTGGCCATTTGGCCGGGTCGACAATGAGAAAGACGGCGAAGAGGAAATCGTTCCAGATCGACGTGAACTGCCAGATGGCCGCCACGACGAACGCGGGCACCGAGATCGGCAGCACGACCGACCAGTATGTCCTGAGCATGCCGGCGCGATCCATGCGCGCAGCCTCTATCAGTTCGTCCGGGATCGTCGCGTAGTAGTTGCGGAAAATGAGCGCCGTGATCGGGATGCCGTACACGATGTGCGCGAAAACGAGCCGTGGGATGCCTTCCGGAAAGTGGATGTCGGCGAACAGCTGGGCGAGCGGGATCATGACGGCCTGGTAGGGGATGAACAGGCCGAAAAGCAAGACGGTGAACACGAAGTCCGCGCCCGGGAACCGCCACTTGGAAAGGACGAAGCCGTTCAGCGAGCCGAGGATCGTCGAGATCGCCGTGGCGGGGATCACCAGCTTGAAGCTGTTGCCGAGGGCGGGCGAGAGGTCTGTCCAGGCCGTTCGCCAGCCGGCGAGAGTCCAGGCCTGCGGCAACGCCCACGCCTGGCTGGGATCCGTTTCGGAACCGCCCTTGAAACTCGTGACGAGGAGGACGTAGACCGGCATCAGGATGATCACGATGAAGATCGCCAGCAGCGCATACTTCGTAATGCGCACCTCGCGGCGATAGCTCCGGCGCATCGGCCTGATCGGCGCAACCGGGATCGGGGCGGCCGTGCTTGTCAAGCGTTCCGCTCCGAGCGCACGGTATAGACCAGGTACGGGATGATCAGCACCGAGATCCCGAGCAGGAGCAGCGTCGCGATCGCGGCGCCCTTTGCGTAGTCCTGAGCGTCGTAGATCTGGATCCACATGTAGACCGCCGGCGTCTGCGTGATGAGCTGCTTCCCGCCGATCGCGACGATCAGGTCGAACACCTTGATCGAGATGTGGCCGAGGATGATCAGCGCCGAGAGCGTCACCGGTCGCAGATACGGAAAGACGACGTGCCGGTAGACGCGCGCCTCCGAGGCGCCGTCCATGCGTGCCGCCTCGCGCAACTCCTCCGGAACGCCGCGGAAGCCGGCGAGGAAGAGCGCCATGATGTACCCCGAGAGCGCCCAGATCGCCGGTAAGGCCATCGCGGACATGCCCCAGTTCTGGCCCAGGTACCACTCGTTGCCGAGGAACCCGACGTGGAGCTTGTCGAAGACGACGTTGAGCCCGGTCGAGCGGTCACCCGGGGCAGGGTTCATCAGCCAGCGCCAGACGACGCCCGCCGCGATGAACGACACCGCCATCGGAAAGAGGTAGATCGACCGGAAGAAGCCCTCGCCCCGCACGCCCTTCTCCAGAAGGAACGCAAGCGTTAGGCCGATGAGCAGCGCTCCCACGATGAACGTGGCCGTAAAGAGCAGGATGTGGTGCAGATTCTCGGTCCAGGCCGGATCCGAGTTCAGATCCCGATACGCGTCAAGCCCGGCCCAATTCGACGACTTCACGGACGAGCGCCAGTCGCTCAGGGACACCTTGATGTTCCAGCCGATGAGCCCGAAGACGAAAACGAGGATGAGGACGATGGAGGGGGAGACCAGGAGTAGCCCTGGTCCCCACCTCCGTACGTTCGTCACCCGTGTTCCTTACGCCGCGTTCTTCTTTGCGGCTCCGACGAGCGCCGTCTGGAACTTCGACACGTCCTTGCTCTGCAAGAACAGACCGAGCGCCGTGTCGACGGCCGCGTTCCACGCGTTGCTCGCGACGACGCCGTGCGTGAGCGAGCCGGCGAGCTTGTCGGTCTTCCACTGCTGCAGCGCCCACTTCAGGTAGGTGCCGTACAGCTTCGAGTTCGCGTCCTGGCGGGCCGGGATCGAGCCCTTGACCGGGTTAAAGGAGTCCTGCGCCTTCTTGCTGCCGAGGAAGGCGAGCCACTTCACCGAGCCAGTCGTAGACGCCGCCCGTCCCGGGGACTGCGGTCCAGCCGTAGTCCACCTTGGGCTTGAGGGCGAGGTTGTCGCCGGCCTTCGAGCCGCTGAAGTAGCCGTCCTGCCAGTCACCCATGATGTTGAACGCGGCCTTGCCGTCAGCCACGAGCTTGCCTGCTTCCTGCCAGGTCAGCGAAGCGGCGTCGGAGTTCGTGTAGGTGAGCAGCGTCTTGTAGCGGTTGAGCGCCAGCGTGACGCCCGCGCTCGACCAGTCGCCGCCCTTCTTCCACAATGCCGCCCAGCGTGTCGGGCCAATCGTCGCGATCATCACCGTCTCGAGCAGGTGCTTCTGCGTCCACTGCTCGCCCAGTGACAGCGGGATGACGCCCTTGTCCTTCGCCTTGTTCAGCGCGGCGATGAACTCGCTCCACGTCGTCGGCACCTTCGTGATGCCGGCGTCCTTCAGGACTTTCGGGTTGTACCAGAGGATGTTCGCGCGGTGGATGTTCACCGGCACCGAGTACAGGTGCCCGTTGTACTTGATCTGGCTGAGCAGCGATGCCGGCATCTTCTTGTCGAAGCCGTACTTCTTGTAGATGAAATCGATCGGCTCGACCTGGCCGGCCTTGATGTAGTCGCGGAGCTCGGCCCCCGCGTGACCCTGGAACGAGTCCGGCGGCTTGTGTGCGGCCAGCCGCTGCGCGAGCACGGCTTTCGCGTTGCTGCCCGCTCCGCCGGCGACGGTCTCGTTCTTGAACTTGCAGGTCGGGTTGCTCTTGTTCCAGATGCCGATCAGCTTCGTGAGGCCGGCGGCCTCGCCGCCGCCCGTCCACCAGGAGAACACCTGGAGCTGGCACGAAGCCTGTGGCGCAGCCTTCTTCGCCTGTCCGCCGTAACCCGCGGCGGGCACGACGAGGACGAGCGCGAGCGCGCCCAGCAGCGCGACTCTGAGGACCGTGGCACGGCGCACGCGGTCCTCTCGAAAAGTCGAGGTGCTCGCGGATGCGTTCCCCGACCGACTCGAGCTCGAGCGTCGAGCCCGTGATGTCGCGGAGGAAGTCCTCCGCCGGCCAGCGCTGTCCCTCGCCCCACAGTTCGCGGAGCAGGGATCCAGCTTCGCGCTTGGCAAACCAGGCATTGCCGAACTCGCCACGCAGGTGGTCGCGGAGCTGGGCCTCGAACGCCCACGAACGCAGGTACGCCGACACATAGAAGCCGGCGTCGATGTCGCCCAGGTACTCGCTCGGGCTCGGCTCGATTTTCAGCGCATCCCCGAGTAGCTCGACGTACCGCGGGCGCATCGCCGTCAGATCGTCGGCAGTGTGGAACTCGAGCTCGTACAGGAGCTTCGCCGCATATCGGCGCACGAAGAAGAGAAGACGCGCGGCGCCCTCCGCGGCGAACTCTGCCGGCCGCGGAAAGTCGAGCCGCCGCGCGAGCCACACCGGGTCGTCCGTGAGGTGCTCCATGAGCATCGCCCAGCCCTCGGTGACGGCGCTGTCGCCGAGACGGCGCTCTTCGACGGGCAGCTCCGCGCGCGTGTGCGCGAAATGCTCTGCGTGACCGGCCTCGTGGAAGAGAGCGCTCCAGTCGTCCGGCCCCCCGATCGGCTGGATGACGAGCATGACCTTGCCCGGTACCTCGATCGGGGCGCAGAACGCGCGCGGCGTCTTGTTCGGCCGCTCCTCGACATCGAGACGGATGTTCTCCTGCGCGTACAGATCGATGCCCAGCTCGCGGAGTGTCGCCTCGAGTGCCGGCAGCATCTTGTCGGCCGGGAAAACCGGGTCCCACTCCGTCGCGCGGAACACGCGCGCCATGTCCCATCGCTCCGCCTCCGCGAGGCCCACGCCGACGCTGGCCCGCAGCGTCTTGTCCGCCGCGTCTTCGTACACGGCGTCCGTCGTATCGAGGAATGCGCGACATTGAGCGGCCAGGTCGTCGAGCTTGTAGTTGAACTTGTCGTAGAGGTCGCGATAGCTCTCGGCGCCGAGCTCGAGCGTGGCCGCGTGCGTTTCCTGATGCGACTGGAGCAGGAGCGGATTGAGGTGTTCGTCTGTGAGCTCGTTCCGAACGCGCTCGATCCGCGCGCGGCGATCGCGGTCGGCGCTGTTGGCGATCGTCGGACGAAGCATGCGAAACGGAATCTCGTCACCGTCGATGGTCGCCGTCAGCTTGGTCTCCAGTGTCGCCACCTCTTGCTCATGACGTCGCGTCAGTGCGCCGAGATAGCCCTCGCACGCGAAGCGCCACAGCTCGATCGAGCCGAAGCTGCCGTCGACCGCCTCGCCCATCCGGCGCGCTTGGTCGAGCGACGTGATGTCCTCGTACCGCCGGTACACCGATTCGAGGTCGAGGTCCTCATCGAGACCGGCGAAGTGGTCGTAGTACACCTGGTCGAGGTCGGCGACGAAACGGTCGATGCGCTCGCGGTATGCGTCCAGCTCGCGCGGAGTCGATACGGCCATCGCGCTTAGGATATGACCGATGCAGCAGATACGCGTTCGGACCGAGCGCCGGACTCAGCTCCTCGACATCACCGGAAAGGTGCAGGACGCGCTGAACGGTGCGAACGGCGCGACTGCCGCTCTCGTCTTCGTTCCGCACACGACCGCCGGTGTGACGATCAACGAGCACGCCGATCCGGCCGTCGCCCGCGACTTCGAGGCGGCGCTCGAGCGAATGGTGGGCGACGACTGGAACTGGCAGCACATCGAAGAAGGCGAGGAGAATGCTCCTTCCCACATTCGTGCGTCGCTGATGGGGCCGCAGGTGCTCGTCCCGCTCGACGACGGCCGTCTCGCGCTGGGGACGTGGCAGGGAATCTTCTTCTGCGAGCTCGACGGCCCGCGCGACCGCAGCGTCTACGTGACGCCGTTGTCCT
>WNGB01018616.1_pt1 | contig 11035 bp, 10 predicted proteins | sample 5400681 | NCBI WGS metagenome assembly WNGB01 (sample SAMN13153367, study PRJNA577476) | soil metagenome | isolation source: 115 cm soil or saprolite under grassland replicate 2 | place: USA:California | collected 2016-06-15 | reverse complement strand
TCATGGCTCGCCAGGACTCCTACGGCGAAGCGCTGGCTGCGCAGGTCGAGAAGGGCCTCGAGTCCGGCGGTGCAAAGGTCGCGACCAAGATCCTCTACTCGGCGGATGCCACCAACTTCACCGCCGAGGTGAACGAGGTTGCGGCGAGCAAGCCGGATGCGATTGTCCTGATCGCGTTCAACGAGACCACCAAGATCATCCCGACGATGATCGCCAAGGGTGTAGGACCGCACGACCAGCAGATCTACTTCGTGGACGGCAACACCGCCGACTACTCGAAGGACTTCGCGAAGGGCACCCTGACCGGCGTGAAGGCCACCTACCCGGGTGCAGAGCTCACGGGCGACTTCAAGCAGCGGCTGCTCAAGACCGACCCGAAGCTTACGTCGTTCACCTACGGCCCGGAGTCCTACGACGCCGTGATTCTGACAGCGCTGGCCGCGATCGAGGCCAATTCGGACGACGCCACGACCTTCGCCCCCGACATCATCAAGGTGTCGAAGGACGGCACGGTCTGCACGACGTTCAAGGAGTGCGCGGACCTGCTCGCCAACGGAGAGGACATCGACTACAACGGTGTCTCCGGCCCGGTGGACCTCGGAGATACCGGGAGCCCGACCAAGGCCACGATCGGTATCTTCCAGTTCCTTCCCAGCAACAACTTCGAGAACATCAAGTACGTGACCGGTGTGATCGACTAGACAGCCACGACGAAGGGGCCCAGCCGAATCGGCTGGGCCCCTTCGTCGTCGTGTCTGTCGGCTCAGTCCTGGGCCAGCGTCCCCAGATACAGCTGGATCACCTTCGGGTCGTTGATGAGGTCCCTTCCGCTGGCCGTGTAGGCGTTCCGGCCCTGGTCGAGGACATAGCCACGGTCACAGATCTGTAGGCAACGCCGGGCGTTCTGCTCGACCATGATCACCGACACCCCGGCGCGGTTGATTCGCCGGGTCTGGACGAAGACCTCGTCCTGGAGCACCGGGGAGAGTCCCGCGGAGGGCTCAGCCGGCGCGCTGCGCGCGCCGGTCCAGCAGTGCCGGAAAGAGGTCACCTACGAACTCGAACCGCTTCCGGAACGACTTGGGTCGCTGGTAGACCCCCATCTCCAAGTTCTCCTGGATGGTCAGGGACGGGAAGATGTTGTTGGTCTGGGGTACGAAGCCGATGCCCTTGGTGACCAGCGCGTCGGCCCTCTCGTTGGTAATCCGTTCGCCCTTGAGAGTGACATCACCCTCACGGATCTTCACCAGGCCGAACAGGGCCTTCAACAGCGTCGACTTGCCAGCTCCGTTGGGACCGATGATGCCGACCAGTTCGTGCTCCCTGCAGTAGAGGTCGCACCCGTTCAGGATGTTCACTCCCGGCAGGTAGCCCGCGATCAGGTTGTCGGCGCGCAGCACAGCACCCTCGGCGCCTTTGAGGTGGTCGCTGCGGTCGATGCTGCTGTCCGCCCCGGCCAGCTCGTCCGTCGACCCGACGGCGTCGCCTCCGTCCGCGTTGATCACGAAGTCACTCATCGGAGCCTCCCTCCGTGGTGGGGGCCATCGGTCGGTCGCCTGGGTGCCCCAGTTCGCTCTCAGCCTCGGCGAGGATCTGTTCCTCCAGTTCCTCGCTCAGGTCCTGGTCGTGGTGGGACCCCAGGTAGGCGTCGATGACGCGCTCGTCGGCCATCACGGCCAGAGGGGGTCCCTCGGCAACGATCTTGCCCTGGGCCATCACGACGACCCAGTCGGAGATGTCGCGCACCATGTCCATGTCGTGCTCGACGAAAAGGACCGTCCGGCCCTCGTCGCGAATCGACTTCACGTGTCCGAGCAGCGACTGCTTGAGCGCCGGGTTGACTCCCGCCATCGGCTCGTCGAGCATCACCAGTTCGGGATCAGCCATCAATGCCCGGGCCATCTCCAGGAGCTTGCGTTGTCCACCGGAGAGTGAGCCCGCGAAGTCCTCGCGCTTCGCGATCAACAGAAACCGCTCGAGCAAAGCGTCCGCGCGATCGGTGATGGCGTCTTCCTGGTCTCTCCACAACCAGGAGAACATTGCTCTCAGCAAGGTCTCGCCGTCCTAGCTTGGAGAGCACCTTCGTGAGCTGGAAGGTGCGGATCATCCCCATTCGCGCGACCTTGTAGGCAGATACACCCGACAAGGGCCGTCCGTTGAAGGACCAGTCGCCGGCCTGCGGCCTGTCGAAGCCGGTGAGCAGGTTGAAGAACGTCGTCTTGCCGGCCCCGTTGGGGCCGATCAACGCGGTGATCGCACCACGCTGGACCTCCAGGTGCTCGACGTCGACCGCGGTGAGACCGCCGAAGTGGCGGTGGACCCCGTCCGCGACGATGATCGGGTCGGGCTTCGGCGCACCCGGCTCGTGCGCCACGTCGACGAGACCAGCGGGTCCGGTGGGATGGTCGAAGTCCGTGGCGACGTGCTTCGGAATGACGCTTTCAGCGGGCATCGAGAGCCAGCTCCCTTCGGTCGCCGAAGATGCCTTGCGGGCGATAGATCATCAGTAGCATCAAAGCCAGTCCCATGAAGATGAACCGCATCAGGCTCGCTTGGTTGTTGTCCATGATCCACAGCGGTATCACGGGGTTGCTGCCACCGGTCGCCTCCCCGAAGAAGAGGTCGAGAAAACTCAGTAGGAACCAGAAGATCAGCGTACCCGCAACGGGCCCGAACACCCGTGCGGCGCCTCCGAGGAGCAGGACGGTGTAGGCGAAGAAGGTCGTGTCAGTGGCGAAGAACGAGGGGTTGATCGCCGCATGCTGCAGGGCCGTCAGGAATCCGGCGAGGGCGCCGAAGAGGCCGCCGATGATCAGTGACTGCATCTTGTAGGCGTAGACGTTCTTGCCGAGGCTTCGTACGGCGTCCTCGTCCTCGCGGATGCTCTTGAGGACCCGGCCCCACGGGCTGCGCATGAGCAGCCAGACGATCAGGCAGCACACCACCACCAGGCACCAGCCGACGAGGCCGACCCAGAAGTCGTAGGCCCGCCAGGACACCACGCCGGGGATGCTGACGGTGCTGTCGAACGGGTTGAGCCCAGCGAAGCTGCGGTTGAACGCCTGGAGGCCATCCTGTCCGCCGAAGTAGTCCAGCAGGCTCACCGAGCCCACCGTCTGCCGGATGACCTCGGCCGCGGCGATGGTGACGATCGCCAGGTAGTCCGCGCGCAGTCGGAGCGTGGGCACGCCGAGGAGGAGCGCAAGTACCACGCTCAGCAGCAGTCCGACTGTGATAGCGAGCCAGAACGGCAGGTCCCACGTCGCCACGATCGACGCCATCGCATAGCCGGACACGGCCATGAATCCCGCCTGCCCGAAGTTCAGCAAGCCGGTGTACCCGAAGTGCACGTTCAGCCCGATCGCGGCGAGACAGTAGACCGCCGCAACCGGGCCCAGGCCCTGTTGGAGCGCTTGGCTGAAGATCTGATGCCAGTCCATAAAACTGTCTCCTTAACCGACCCGTTGAGCCTTGCCGAGCAGGCCCTGCGGCCGGACCAGCAGCGCGATGATGAGTACGACGAGCGCCCCGACGAACTTGAGCTCCACCGGGATGAACAGAGTCGACACCTCGATGAAGATGCCGATCACCAGGGCGCCGACGATGGCACCCCAGGCGGTGCCGAGCCCACCCAGCACCACGGCGGCGAAGACCAGCAGCAGGATCTTGAAGCCGAGCTGATAGTCGAATCCCTGGGTCATGCCGAGCAGCACGCCGGAAAGACCTGCGAGCCCTGCACCGACGACCCAGACCACCGAGATGACTCGGTCGACGTTGATACCCGAGGCGGCCGCCAGCGCCGTGTTGTCCGCGACCGCACGCGTGGCCTTCCCGATCCGGGTGCGCTGGAGGGCGAGCGTGAAGAGCACCAGGACGATCGCGGAGAAGACGACGATCCCGATGTCCTTCGGGGTGATCAGGATCTGCCCGATCTTGTACGGCGACGGGCTCGCGTACTGCGAGTACTGCTGAGTGTTCGCACCTGCAAGGTACTGGTAGATGTTGCGGAGGAAGATCGACAGGCCGATGCTGACGACCATCATGGCGACGACGCCGGTGCCCCGTCGGCGCAACGGCTGCCACAGGCCCCTGTCCTGCACCCAGCCGAACGCGCCGGACGCGATCGTCGCCACCGCGATGGCGACAATCACGGTGATGTTGTTGCTGCCGATGTGAATGGTCCCGGGGAGGCGGTCGACGCCGAAGGCGATGATGGCCCCGAACGTGATGAGCTCACCGTGCGCGAAGTTGGTCAGCCCGGTGGTGCCGAAGATCATCGAGAGCCCGAGTGAGGCCATCGCCAGCAACAGCGCGAACACCAACCCGCCCACCGCGAGCTGCAGTCCCTGGATCACCTTGCTGGTGCCTGCCGTCGCGTTGCCGATCGGGAACGTGACGAACTTGTCCGCGTCGAGCTTCAGCTCCACCTTCAGAGCCACCTGGTCGGGGTCTCGGAGGGCCGTCCCTTCCGGAAGAGTGTCGGTGTCGATGTTGACGGTGAACGTCTTGCCCAGGTTGTCGATCGCGGACCCGGGCAATGCGATGTCGAAGACCCCGGTCTCGTCGCTGGTGTCTTCGCCAACCTGGTTGCCTTCCTCGTCCTCGACCACGATCTTGACCCCCGGCACGGGCACGGCTGGACTCTCGCGACGGTCGGTGAGACAGCCTTGGATGTGGATCGTGTCGTCGTTCCGTGGCGCCGGCTTCACGCAGTTCTGAGCGGCCGCGGAGGCGACGCCGGCAGAGCCGACAGCGGCGAAGAGAACGGCGAGAACCATGACCGTGACGGCCATGAAACTTGCGACGAGGCTCCTGGGTCGAACGTGCATGAGACTCCTGTCACCTCTGGACGCGGCCTGATGTCGGAGGACTATAGCGACCAAGAGTGTTGCCCTGACAACACATGCGAGGCGCCGATCGGTCCGGCAGTTGGCTTACCCTAGAGCCTTCGATGCCCGCTCCGCGACGATCTGGCGGCTACTGGTTCGTAACGTTTACGCTGACCCCCCGCTGGTGAGGGAGTGATCTGACGCCACAAAACGCGGGGGGACCCTGCCAATCTGGGTGGGGTGGGGCGTACGCTCGCCCCAAGAAGTTCGCGTGCTTCGGGGCACACGACGCTGACGGGGGTCAGTTGTCGCTTTCATCAAGACAGGATGGGTCGATGAGCAGGTCCCCCGTGCAGTTGCGCCCCGTGTCGGAAGCAGATGCTCCGTTCCTGATCAGCCTGTGGTCCAACCCGTCGGCGCGGGCCCCCGAAGATGCCATGCTCGGCATGAAGGGCGCCATCGCCCGCGTCCACTCCAGCAGCTCCGAGCGGATCGTCGTCGCCGAGTGCGACGGGTCGTTCGCCGGCGCGATCCACCTGGCCCTGGCGCCCTTGACCCCGATCAGCGGGGAGATGTGCGTGCGGCTGAGCCACCTGGCCGTCGTACCCGAGCAGCCGGGCGACGTCGTCAGCCGGGCGTTGGTCGAGAGCGCGGTCGCCTGGGCGGAGGAGGAGTGCGTCTTCCACGTCGTGGCGACGTCCTCCAGCAACAACCGCGACGCCAACCGGTTCCTGGCCCGGCTGGGCCTCGGCCAGGTCGCCGTGATCCGCGTGGCCACCACGGCCGGGCTGCGGGCCCGGCTGCCGAAGGAGACGGCGACGTCGCTGCGCGAGCGTTCGGGCAACCGGCAGCTGGACCGGGTGCTCGCGGCCCGGCGCAACCTCCGGCGCCAGCGCGCCGCCGGCTGATCTCCACGGGCCGAAGGTCCCGCATGGTCGGGCCTTCGCCCCTGTTCCGCGGGCGGACGATGTCCGAAGGTGGTCCTGACGGACGGAGGAAGGACCATGATGGGGCACGACCCGGACGACTACTACTGGCGGATGCACGACGTGCCCTGGGGCATGTGGGTCTTCATGACCGTCCTGGTCCTGCTCCTCGCGGCGCTCCTGGTGGTCGCGGTCTTCATGCTGGTCCGCGGGCCCGGCGGCTTCGCCTCCGGGCGCCCCACGGGTGCGTCCGGAGCCGGGGATGCGGCCCGGATCCTCGATGAGCGCTTCGCGCGTGGCGACATCGACGAGGAGGAGTACCGCCGACGGCGTACCCTGCTCGACGGCGGCTGATGAGCTTCGAGGTCGGCTACCACGACCTCCACCCCGACCGCAGCCTGAACTTCCAGCTGAACCGCTGGATCACCTACCTCGGTCCGGCCGTGGTGCCCGAGCTGACCGCGCTGGCACGCAGAGTCGACGACTACGACGACTGGATCCGCGAGTTCCTCGCGCTGTCGGAGGCGGCGGAGCGAGAGGGGCGGACCCTCGCCGCCGGTCTGTACGCGCGCTCCTCGGAGTTCTTCGTGACCATCGAGGACCCACGCAAGCCGCCCACCCGACGGCGGTTCCTCCGCCTCGTGCAGGAGGTGTACGCGGAACTGGCTGACGTCAGGGTCGACGTCCCCTACCCGGGCGGCTTCCTGCCCAGCTACCGGTTGACGCCGAGCGATCCCCGCTCCACCCTCGTCGTCTTCGGTGGCTTCGACTCCTACATCGAGGAGTTCTTCCCGATCCTGGTGGCCCTCCGCGATGCCGGCTACGACGTCGTGGCGTTCGAGGGTCCCGGGCAGGGCGCGGCGCTCGAAGAGGCCCACCTGCCGATGACGGTGCAGTGGCAGCTGCCGGTCGCCGCCGTACTCGACCACTTCCACCTCTCCGACGTGACTCTGGTCGGCGTCTCGCTCGGCGGTGCCCTGGCGCTGGCTTCCTGCACGCCGCTGCCGGTTCACGACCCGGGATGTGTCGTCCCGGGTCCGCCAGGACGTGCTCGTGCTGGCAGGGGCCGACGACCACTACGTCCCCCGGCGGCACGCGGACCGGCAGCTCGAGGCCCTCACCGGTGCCCGCTCGGTGACCGCCCGGCTGTTCACCCGTGCGGAGTCGGCGCAGAACCACTGCCAGGTGGGCAACCTCGGGCTCGCCATCGACGTGATCACGCAGTGGGTCGAGCGGACGGCGGCTCGGCCGAGCCTCGAAGCCCGGTAGGGGCTGGGGTCACAGCCGCCCGGCCGGCACCAGGGCGCACGTGATGCGTGCGGTGCAGAGCCGCTTGCCGTCCTCGTTGGTGATGATGACCTCGTACGCCGCCATGGTGCGGCCCAGGTGGATCGCCGTGGCCACGCCGGTCACGATCCCTGACGTCGCCGCGCGGTGGTGGGTGGCGTTGATGTCGACGCCGAGCGAGAGCCGCTCGGGCATGGCGTGGATCGCCGAGCCGACCGAGCCCAGCGTCTCCGCGAGTGCGACGGACGCACCCCCGTGCAGGAGGCCATAGGGCTGCGTGTTGCCCTCGACGGGCATCGTCGCGACCACGCGCTCGGCCGAGACCTCGACCAGCTCGATGCCCAGCTTCTCGTTGAGCCGGCCCATGCCCTCGGGCATTGCGGCGACGATGTCGGCGGGGGAGATGGTGGTGGGGGAGGCCTGGTCCTGATCGGTCATGTCGGCCATTCTCTCCGACGCGTCCGACGCGTCGGATGTCGGTGGCAGTGGATAGAGTCACAGGGTGCCTGACGACCGCTCCCGCCTCCTGCTCCTCGACGGCCACTCGCTGGCCTACCGCGCCTTCTTCGCGCTCCCGGTGGAGAACTTCTCGACCTCCACCGGACAGCACACCAACGCGGTCTACGGCTTCACCTCGATGCTCATCAACGTGCTGCGCGACGAGCAGCCGACGCACATCGCGGTGGCCTTCGACGTGAGCCGGCAGACGTTCCGGCTGGCGGAGTACTCCGAGTACAAGGCGAAGCGCAACAAGACCCCCGCCGAGTTCAGCAGCCAGCTGCCGCTGATCCAGGAGGTGCTCAACGCGCTGCGGATCCCCTACCTGCAGAAGGAGGGGTACGAGGCCGACGACATCATCGCCACGCTCACCACGCAGGCGCTGGAGGAGGGCATGGACGTGCTGCTCCTCACCGGCGACCGCGACTCGCTCCAGCTGGTCACCGAGCACTCCACGGTCCTCTACCCGATGCGCGGGGTGTCCGACCTGGCCCGGATGACCCCCGAGGCGGTCGAGGCCAAGTACGGCGTACCGCCGCGGCGTTATCCGGAGCTCGCGGCGCTCGTGGGCGAGGACAGCGACAACCTCCCCGGCATACCCGGCGTGGGGCCCAAGACCGCCGCCAAGTGGATCTCCCAGTACGACGGCCTCGACAACGTCATCGCCAACGCCGACAAGATCACCGGCAAGGCGGGCGACAACCTGCGCGCCCACCTGGGCGACGTGATCCGCAACCGGCGGCTCAACGCGCTGGTCTGCGACCTGCCGCTCGAGGCGGTGCCCGCCGACCTCGCGGTCCGGCCGTGGGACCGGCAGGAGGTGCACACGCTCTTCGACGGCCTGGAGTTCCGGGTGCTGCGCGACCGCCTCTTCGAGACCCTGGAGTCCGAGGAGGAGGTCGACGGGAGCGGCTTCGACCTGACCACGACCAGGCTCGAGCAGGGTGGGGTGAAGGCGTGGCTCGACGAGCACGCCCGGGCCGGCCGGGCGGGTGTCGAGGTCAGGGGCTCGTGGCGGGCCGGCACCGGCGACGTACGGTCCGTGGCGCTGGCCGCGGGCGACGGCAACGCCGCCTCGATCGACGCCGACGAGATCACGCCCGAGGACGACCGGGCGCTGGCGGAGTGGTTCGCCGACGCCACGGCGGCGAAGGTCATGCACGACGCCAAGGGGCCGATGCTCGCCCTGGCCGCTCGGGGGTGGCAGCTCAAGGGGCTGGTCAGCGACACCGCGCTGGCGGCGTACCTGGTGCGGCCGGACCAGCGTTCCTACGACCTGGCCGACCTGACCGTGCGCTACCTCAAGCGCGAGCTCAAGCAGGAGAGCGGCGACGACGGCCAGCTCAGCTTCGACGCGCTCGCCGAGGACACCAGCGCCGACACCGCGATGCTGCATGCGCGCGCGGTGCTCGACCTGGCCGAGGTGCTCGACACCCAGGTCGAGGAGCACGGCGGCAGCCGGCTGCTGGCCGAGGTCGAGCTGCCGCTGGTGCGCTGCCTGGCCCGGATGGAGCAGACCGGCATCGCGGTCGACCTCGACCACCTCGAGGGCCTGGAGTCGGAGTTCGCGGGCGAGGTGAAGAAGGCGGCCGACGAGGCGTTCGCCGTCATCGGCAAGGAGATCAACCTCGGCTCGCCGAAGCAGCTCCAGCAGGTGCTGTTCGACGAGCTCGGGATGCCCAAGACCAAGCGCACCAAGACCGGCTACACGACCGACGCCGACGCGCTCCAGGGGCTGTTCGAGAAGACCGAGCACCCCTTCCTGCTGCACCTGCTGCGACACCGCGACGTGAGCCGGCTGCGGCAGACCGTGGAGGGGCTGCTCAAGACCGTGGCCTCCGACGGTCGCATCCACACGACGTTCAACCAGCTGATCGCGGCCACCGGCCGGCTCTCCAGCACCGACCCCAACCTGCAGAACATCCCGGTCCGCACCGAGGAGGGACGCCGGATCCGGGAGGGCTTCGTGGTGGGGGAGGGCTACGAGTGCCTGATGACCGCGGACTACAGCCAGATCGAGATGCGGATCATGGCCCACCTGTCCGAGGACAAGCTCTTGATCGACGCGTTCAAGTCCGGTCAGGACTTCCACTCGATCACCGCGGCCCGGGTCTTCGGCGTCGACCCGGGCGAGGTGTCGGTCGAGATGCGGGCCAAGATCAAGGCGATGAACTACGGCCTGGCCTACGGGCTGTCCGCGTTCGGGCTCGGCCAGCAGCTCCGGATCGACCCGAGCGAGGCGCGCGGGCTGATGGACGAGTACTTCCAGACCTTCGGCGGCATCCGCGACTATCTGGGCGGCGTGGTCGACGAGGCCCGCAAGTCCGGCTTCACCGAGACGATCATGGGCCGGCGGCGCTACCTGCCCGACCTGACCAGCGACAACCGCCAGCGCCGCGAGATGGCCGAGCGGATGGCGCTCAACGCGCCGATCCAGGGCTCCGCGGCCGACCTGATCAAGGTGGCGATGCTCGACGTCGAGCGCGCCATCCTGGAGGCCGGGCTGGGCTCACGGATGCTGCTGCAGGTGCACGACGAGCTCGTGTTCGAGGTCGCCCCGGGCGAGCGGGAGGCGCTCACCGAGCTGGTCCGCAAGGGCATGGGCTCGGCGGCCGATCTGACCGTGCCGCTCGACGTCTCGGTCGGCACCGGCCGGAGCTGGCACGAGGCCGCGCACTGACCTGAGGGGTGATCCGCGAGGTCAGGGGCGCAGTCAGACCGACGTACGCTCGGGCTCCAGCGGCTCGCGCATCCGGTAGAGGCTCAGCCCCAGCAGTACGACGAACAGCGCCACGTCGATCGCGCTGACCAGCAGCAGCAGCCGGGTCACGCTGTCGGCCAGCGCCAGCCCGCTGCCGATCAGCGCGATGACGGCCGCCCAGATGACATAGACCGACCGCTGGCCCTGTCGGGCCACGACGGAGTAGACCAAGAGCTGGAGCATCGACAGCGCGGTGCCGAGGACGGCGAAGAGCCAGAGCTTCGACTGGATGTCGGTGTACTCGGGGCCGCCGACGAAGGTCATCGCGAAGCCCGACAGCACCCAGGCTCCGAGCGTGGAGACCACACCCAGACCGGCGACCATGGCGAGGCTGCGCAGGAGCGCCCGGCGTCGTTCGGCCGCGGTCGACATCGACGGGAACGCGATCACCACCACGAACTGCGGCAGGAACAGCACCGCCTTGGTGAGGATCAAGCCGCCGGCGTACAGACCGGCGGCGTGCGTCGGCAGCACGTTGCGGGCCACGATCACGTCGGCGTTGGAGAGCACGAAGAAGGCCATGAGCGCCTGCGAGTTGTGGATCGCCTCGCGGATCACCGGACGGGCGCCGTGCAGGTGGCTGTGCTCGCCGGGGCGCCGGTCGCGGCGCAGGGCGTACCAGCCGACCAGCACCGGTGCGACCGCCGCGATGGCCACGCCGGTCATCGCCCAGGTCTCGTCGGGTCGCCAGAGCATCAGCGCGGTGCCGATCACGAAGCGCGGCACGCCGCTGG
>WNGB01025296.1_pt1 | contig 11036 bp, 8 predicted proteins | sample 5400681 | NCBI WGS metagenome assembly WNGB01 (sample SAMN13153367, study PRJNA577476) | soil metagenome | isolation source: 115 cm soil or saprolite under grassland replicate 2 | place: USA:California | collected 2016-06-15 | reverse complement strand
TGGACGCCGTTCAGGACGAGCGGGCCCGGGCCGCCGACGTTCAGCAGCCCTTTGACCCGAAGCACGTCCTCCCCGCGGCTCTGGAGCAGCATCGTCAGCCAGATCCCGAACGCGGTCCAGTCGAGCTCCTCGTCGAGGAAGAGGGCGTGGGCGCGCACCCCGTCGTGGCCGTGGTCGTGAGGCGCCGCTGCGAACTCCAGCTCGCGGGGATCGCGCTGCGGGCGGCCGAAGAGCCGGCCGGGCTCGACGTCCCCGTGCTTGGCCTCGAGGATCTCCGCCGCCGGGTTCAGACGCGCGAGCCGCTTCTCGAGCGGGCGGGCCACGGCGAGGTCGGTCTTGGTGACGACGAGGGTGTCGGCGACGACGGCCTGCTTGACGGACTCCGGAAAGCGCAGCCCGTTCACTGCGTCGACGGTGGCGACGATCGTCTCCAGCCCGTAGTGGTGCCGTACGACGGGCTCGGAGAGGAGCGTGTAGACGATCGGCGTCGGGTCTGCGAGCCCGGTTGTCTCGACGACGACGCGCTTGAACTCGGGGATCTCGCCCCGCTCGCGCCGCCCGAGCAGGTCGCGCAGCTCGTCTGCCAGGTCTCCCCGGAGCGTGCAGCAGAGGCAGCCGCTCTTCATCAGCACGGTGCGCTCGTCGACGCGGCGCAGCAGGTGATGGTCGATCGCCACCTCGCCCAGCTCGTTCACGATCACCGCCGTCTCGCCCATGGCGGGATGACCGAGCAGTCGCGAGATCAACGTTGTCTTCCCGCTGCCGAGGAACCCCGTGACGAGCGCGACGGGGGTCTTAGCGTCCAAGGCTCGCGATCAGCGCCGGCTCGAGCGGGTCGAGCGCGCGCCCGGCCAGCTTCTCCGCTTCCGCCCAGATCGCGCCGAGGTCGCCGACGACGGCCGAGCGACCCTTGGCGTCGCGCAGGACGTACACGCGACCGGCCCAGTCGTCGAGGCGCAGGCCGAAATGCTCGAGCACCCGGTTGAGGAGGGCTACGCGGAAGACCCGCACCCGCCTGCCGCCGTCCTGCTCGGCCCAGTGCTCGTTGAGCAGGACACCGCAAAGCGCACACATTAGAGTCGCTTTGTAGCACCGAGACGGAGGTGAAGATGGCCAAGGAAATCTTGTGCGCCTACGGGGTCGACGTCGACGCCGTGGCGGGCTGGCTCGGCTCCTACGGCGGAGAGAACTCGCCCGACGACATCTCGCGCGGCCTGTTCGCCGGCGAGGTGGGGACGCCGCGCCTGCTCAAGCTGTTCGAGCGGTACGGCCTGAAGACGACGTGGTTCATCCCCGGCCACTCGATCGAGACGTTCCCGGAGCAGACGAAGATGGTCGTCGACGCCGGGCACGAGATCGGCATGCACGGCTACTCGCACGAGAACCCGATCTCGATGACGCCGGAGCAGGAGGAGGCCGTGCTGGTCAAGTGCATCGGCCTGATCGAGGACGTGTGCGGCCGCCGGCCGACAGGCTACGTCGCCCCGTGGTGGGAGTTCTCGAACGTCACCAACGAGCTTCTGCTCAAGCACGGCATCAAGTACGACCACAGCCTGATGCACAGGGACTTCCACCCCTACTACGTGCGGGTCGGAGACTCGTGGACGAAGATCGACTACTCGAAGAAGGCGGAGGAGTGGATGAAGCCGCTCGTGCGCGGCGAGGAAACCGACCTGATCGAGATTCCGGCGAGCTGGTACCTCGACGACCTGCCGCCGATGATGTTCATCAAGGCCGCGCCGAACAGCCACGGCTTCGTCAACCCGCGCGACATCGAGCAGCTCTGGCTCGACCAGTTCGACTACGTGTACCGCGAGTACGACTACGCCGTCTTCGCGATGACGATCCACCCGGACGTGAGCGGCAAGCCGCAGGTCGTGCTCATGCACGAGCGGATCATCGAGTACATCAACAAGCACGACGGCGTCCGCTGGGCGACCTGCGACGAGATCGCCGACGACTTCAAGAGCCGCTCGCCGCGGGAAGGCTGAGGCGGGTCGTGTAGATCTCCTCGGCAAGCGTGCCCAGGTCGCGCGAGTCGGTCCAGATCGGGTGCGCGACACCGTTCGCAACTGCGAGCCCTTCGTAGTCCCCGTACTGGCGGAGGTCTGCGCCCGGCTGGGTCTCGTCGGACGCGACCGAGGCAGCGCGGACGCGCGGAGCCCAGGTTCTGCCCCCGTTGCGAGAGACCGTGCACGTGTAGAACACCCGCCGTCGGGTCGGATCGCCGCTGGTGTCGTAGAAACAGACCCAGAGCGCGCCCGATGACGAGTCGACCGCCGACGCGGGCCAGAACTGGTCCGGCCGCGTGGCACGCGGAGCCGGGGCGACCGCCACGCCATCGTCGTTCGGCCCTCCGAGCAACGGACGCAACCTGCTGTCGAACGCCTTCACGAAGACGCCCTCGTCGCCGCCGAAGTCGGTCTTCGTGTACGAGAGGTAGACCCGCCCCGACCGGGGCCCGCGGGAGCGGTCGACGGAAACGATCGGGTTCGGATGGAGGCAGACCCGAAGCGAGGCGGGGATCAGGATCCCCGACCCACAGGACGGAATCGGAACGATCGAGAACGCTATGACCTGGCGCTCAGGCTCGAAGTGGGCGCCTCCGTCGGTCGAACGGGCGATCGCGAGCCGGTAGCCGCTCGCGTCGTCCCAGGTGACGTAGACGATCCCTTCCCGCGAGACGGCGACGCTGGCGTACGTCTCCTGGTCGCCGGTCCGGTTGACCTTCACGATCCGCGACCAGGTGCGCCCGCCGTCGTCGCTGTGGCTGAGCACGATGCTCGAGACCTGATCGTGCGAGAGTCGTGACCAGGCGGCGTAGACGCGGTTGCGGTACGGGCTCGACGGCGACGCGTCGGCGGCGATCGCCGGCTTGTCGTCCGCCACCGAGGTCCTGAGCGGGTTGACGAGCACCGGCGTCTCCCAGGCGGCCTTCGAGTCGGAACGCGAGGCGACGAACAGCCGCGGATGACCGGTTCTGCACGGTTTCGTGCGGATGAAGGAGTAGTACTGCCGGCCCGTGAGGCCGACGGCGACGCCTGGATCCGAGGCACAGGTGCTGAGGAAGCTCGTGGGGGGCCGATACAGGAACGACCGCGTCCACGTCGACCCGCCGTCGATTGACGAGTACACGCGCATCGACCCTTCCCTGAAGCTGTTCGACCCGGCGAGCAGGATCCTGTCGTTGGAGGGATCGATCGCGATCGCGGGCTCGTTCTGGGCGCCGGGAAGCTTCGAGACGGCGACCTCGCGACCACCGGCTCCCGCGAGCCCCGTGAACGCCGCGGCGACGCACACGGCGACGGGCAGCCGCAAGACGCTACTTCGCGCGCGCGGCGAGGCCGCCCGCCTCGCCGAGACCCACTGTGTCGCCGAACTCCTCCGCGGCCTGCTGCACAGGCGCGGAACGGAAGCGGAGGCGGAGCGTGACCGCGACGAGCACTACGATCGTCCGGTCGAAGTCGTTCCAGGTCAGGGTGAAGCCGAACAGGAAGCTGCCGAAGAGCCCGGTCCAGACAAGAGGCAGCGTCACCTCCCGGAAGGTGGTCACCGCGCCTGCGCCGAGGTCGCGTGCCGCCTCCTCGATGTGGCGGTCGTAGCGGTTCCAGACCGCGAGCATGACGAGGAACGCGAACGGTATCCCCCAGATCACATTCGCTCCGAGCGCGGTCTCCCAAAGGTTGGGCGTCTGACCGATGAACTTCCAGAGGAGCTGGTTGCCGAGCCCGACGAGGAAGGCCGGCGTCATCAGGGCCAGCATGATCACGTAGAAGGCAACGACGTCGCTCTTGAAGCGCCAGCGGCGGAGAAACGCCATCGACAGCGAGAACCCGAAGATGGCCACGATGCCGCCGGCGACGAGGCTCAACCAGAGTGACTGCCGTCCCGATGCGCTGACGTCGTCGGCGATCGTGTTGAACGTGTTCGCGTCGAACAACGTCTTCCACCAGTCGAGGCTGAACGGCGCCCGGAACGGGAAGGTCAGCTGTCCGGTCGGGCCCTGGAAGGAGAGGATCGCCATCAGGATCATCGGGATGTACAGGAAGAACAGGAAGACGACGAAGTAGCCTCCGAGCCCGATCTTCCCCCAGTCCCGGCGGCGCTTGACCTTGCGCCGCACGACGACGTCCTGTGGCCGCTCGGCGGTCTCGGCGGCTGCCACCAGGGTCTGGATCACAGCTCCTCCCGCAGATTCGAGAAGCGGGTGATCACCCACACGCCGATCATCAGGACGATGACGAGCAGCACCGCCGAGGCCGCCCCCTGCGGATACTGGACTGCACCGATCTTGGAGTAGATCAGCGTACCGACGGAGGTGATGTTTCCGCCGCCGACGGTCGCGACCGTGCCGTAGTCGCCCATCGTCAGCACGAAGATGAAGATCGAGCCGATGACGATGCCCGGCATCGTCTGCGGCAGGATCACCTCCCTGAACGTCCGCCACCAGTTGCCCCCGAGGTCCCGCGCGGCCTCGAGGGCTGCCCGGTCGACCTGTGCCAGCGAAAAGAAGAGCGGCGTGATCATGAACAGGATGTAGAGCTGGATCATCGCCAGCCTCACGGAGAGCGTCGAGAAACCGAAGTCCTGGACCGGCTGGGAGACGATCTGGAGCTTGATCAGGACCTGATTCAGCGCTCCCTCTCGCCCCATCAGGGGGAACGTCCAGGCGATCGCGCGGGTGAGGAAGCTCGTCCAGAACGGCGCCAGCGCGACGATGAAGAGCGCGATCTGGATGCGCAGGCTCTCGACCTTGAGGGCGAGGAAGTAGGCGACCGGGAACCCGAGGACGAGACAGGCCGCCACGGCGATCAGCGACGTCTCGAACGTCGAGAGCATGTTGTGCCAGTAGGTCGAGTCGTTGAAGAGCTCGCTGTAGTTCGCGGTCGTCCACGTCTTCTGGAAGCCGGCGTCCGTCCAGGTCCAGAAGCTGACGAGGATGATGATCACAAGCGGCGCGACCAGGTAGAACCCGATATAGACGAACCCGGGCGCCGCCAGCGCGGTTGTCACCCAGCCGCTTCCGCGGCTACCCCTGGCTCCCTCGCCGAGCGCCGCCTCCGCCTTCGGCGGTTGCTGCTCGAGGATCGCCTCGGCTTCCTCGATCTCCTCCAGCGCGAGGAGGGCGGCTTCCTCCCCGGGGGGCTCAGGCGTCGAGGAGCTGGACATCCTCTTCCTTCCAGGAGATCCGGATCCGCTCGCCCTCGCGGCCGCGAAGCGTCGGGTATTCCTCGGCGTTGACCTTGGCGAGCATGCGCTCACCGCCGGTGAGCAGGTGGAGCTTGACGAGGTCGCCGAGGAACTCGACGAAGACGATCTCGCATTCCGCCGAGTTGAGACCGGCGGGAGCCGAACCGTTCACGTCGACGGTGACCGCCGCTGCACGGACGGAGACCATGGCCGTGTCGCCGACGGTCTGCAGAGCCTCCGGGGCGCGCACGCTGGCGCGCACATGCTCTGTGTCTTCGACGATCAGCCGGTCGCCCTCGCGCGCCGTCACCTTGCCGTGGATGATGTTGTTGTCACCCATGAACCGCGCGACGAGCTCGGTCGCGGGCCTGGTGGCAATCGTGAGCGGATCGGCGATCTGCTGGATCCGCGCGTCGTTCATGACGACGATGCGGTCGGCCATCGAGAGCGCCTCTTCCTGGTTGTGCGTGACGTGGACGAACATCAGGCCGAGCTGGCGCTGGAGGTTGCGCAGCTCGACCCGCATGCGCAGCTGAAGCAGGCGGTCGAGATCGCCCAGCGGCTCGTCGAGGAGAAGTGCTTTCGGCTTGGTGACAAGCACACGCGCGAGCGCAACCCGCTGCTGCTGCCCTCCCGAAAGCGCGCGCGGCTTGCGGTCGGCAAGAGGCGCGAGACCGACCATCTCGAGCGCATCGAAGGCGAGCTTGCGCCGCTCGTCCTTGGAGACCCCGTGCATCTTGAGGCCGAACTCGACGTTCGCAAGCGTCGTCCGATGAGGGAAGAGCGCGAAGTGCTGAAAGACGGTCGTCGTCGGCCGCTTGTGCGGCGGTAGATCGACGAGTGACTGGCCGTCGAGCAAGATGTCGCCCTCGGTTGGGAACTCGTGGCCGCCGATCATCCGCAGCGTGGTCGTCTTGCCGCAGCCCGACGGCCCGAGCAAGACCACATACTCGCCGTGGTCGACGTGCAGGTTGAAGTCGTCGACGGCGACCGTGCCCCCGGGGAAGACCTTGGTCAGGCCGATGAGATCGAGCCCTGACCCGTGCGATGGAGAGGGGGCGGCGGGCGCCGCCCCCTCGTTGTGCGAGACCTCCTGAGCCGACATTCGTCCTACGCGGAAAGGAAGTCGTTCACCCTCTTGGTCAGGTACACGCTCTCCTTGCCGAACGAGTTCCAGGAGTAGTACTTGCAGATGCGCTTCTGGAACGCGCCGCCCTCGCGGCGTTCGCCCTTCTTGATGTCGCCGACCTTGCCCGTGATGCCGGGCAGGTCGCGCGGGGCCGCCTTGCCGCCCCACCAGTAGTCGTACTCGGCGGGGGTGAAACCAGCCTTCTTCCCGGCAGCCGAGTTGATCCAGGGGAGCAGCTTCGTCCCGTTGGCGATGTAGTAGCCCTGGCGCATGATCACCGCACCCAGGTACCCGTTGTAGTTCCAGTTGATGTAGTCGTAACAGGCCTGGAGCTTCGCCGGGTCGGTGACCTTCGACGAGATGCCTTCAGCGCTACACCAGCCGCGGAAGCCCTCGGGCGGAGCCGCGTAGAGGATGTTGATGCCGGCGGCCTTGACGAGCGCGACCGCGGGGGACCACATCGACTCGATCACGACTTCCTTCGAGACCATGAAGTTCACGGAATCGGTGAAGGCCGACCAGAAGGCGCGGAACTGACCCTGCTTCTTGTACCTCAGGAGGATCTTGATCAGCCGGTCGATCTCGCTCTTCGTCGGGTTGCCGTAGTCCTTGATCTTCAGAAGACCGAGGGCACCGACTGCCGCGGCCGCGTCCTGGGACATGATGCCCGGATCGCGGAGCAGAGAGACCCGGCCCTTCCACTTCGTGTTCAGCAGCTCTGCCCAGGAAACCTGCTCAGGCCGCTTCTTGATCACGTCGGCGTTGTAGCCCATCGAGTCGGCGTTGAAATGCGCCGCCGGCCCGACGATCCAGCGAGGCTGCGGCTTGCCACCGACGGGCTTACCGTCCTCGCCGATCCAGCGGACGATCTGCTTGTTGCTGGCCGGGCCGTTGGCGTATCGCGGTAGCCCGGTCGAGCCGTTCGGGTCGACGAAGGTCGTTCGGAAGGGCGCGTTGCCCTGGCCGAAGGTGCACGCTCTCGACGCCGGATTCAGCTTGCCGTGGGCGAAGAGCTTGTAGAAGGAATTCCAGCTCGGGATCCGGTGCGTGTCGACGGGCTGGAGGCCGCCGGACGGCCAGATCTGGAGCGTCTGGTAGTTGTAGCCCCCGAAGACATCGAACGTGTCCGGCGACGTGATCGCGATCTGGGGCTGCTTCTCGGACGGGGCGAGGATCGGCTTGATGGTGAAGCCGAGGTCCTTCGAGGCCTGCTTCGCGATGTCCGGAATCGGGAACTCGACGCCGAGGGTGAGCACGCGGAGCGTGCCGGTGAACTTACCGCTGCTCGCCTGCCTTGCAGCGGCGGGGCCTGCGAGCGCGCCCAGACCGCCGATCGCGGCGGCACCGACGCCGCCCTTGACGAGTAGATCGCGACGCGTCAGGCCCTTGCTCTCGGCCTCCGACAGGTCGCTCCGACCCAAGTCGTCGCCTTCCGCGAGCGCCTGGGCGTACTCGAATGGGTCGTACCCGTACTCCTCACTCATCTACCGTTCTCCTTTCCCCTCGCCGACCTCGAGGAAGGCTTGCGAACGCCCCGACCGCAGCAGCACGGGTGGGTGGTAGCGCTCATTGGGGTGACACCCGACAGAGGATCCTTGTATACAACCCTTCACCCCTCCAGTCAACCGGGCTCGCTTCGTCCACGTCACGACGGCTCGTCCGCGCAGGCTACGTTGGCGTATCCGGATCGAAACGGGCTTGCGTGGCCGGTTTCGGGGTCGTAGGCGTGCCGCCAGACGCAACCCGTGTCGTTCGTCAGCAGGTGGATCGAGACGGACGACTGGGCCGATGTCGTGCGCACGCGATGGATGTCGTCCCGGGGCGGAATCAGGGTGTAGAAGTCGCCCGGGACGAGCGCGCGCCGCTCGACGAGCCGGAGCGTGCCCCGCTCGTGCGCGTAGATCTCCTCGTCCTGCTCGCCGCGGTAGAGGCCAACGAGCCCCCAGGCGAGGTGGTCGTGCACCGGCGTGGCCGAGCCGGACGGCACGACCAGCGAGAAGAGCGAGAGCGAGCCGTCCCCGGCGCGATAGAGGAGCCACTGGCCGATGCCGCCGCCCATGCCGCTGTCAGGGACGGCCTCGCCGAGCTCGGGCGGGAGCCAGCTCTGGTCCGCGAGCAGCTCGGCGAAGCGCGGACGGATCGCGTCGCACGCAGCCTCGGGCGAGGGCGCAGCGCCGATCCCGGCCCGCACGTCGTCGACGAAGGCCCGCACCGCCGGCGTGTCCAGGGCGTACTCGTCGTCCACGACGTGAAAGTCTGACATCACTTGAAGTGGGCTGCACAGGGAGCGTAGATTCGGCCGATGAGTCGCTCGCCTCCGGCTCGCTCCCGTGGGGGAAACCATGTTTCCCCCACGTCCCCCCTTCTTCCAGAGGCCGATTTCATGGGGGAACCTCCCGGTTCCCCCGGCCCCTCCCCACTCATCGGGCGTAGATTCGCCCGATGAGCTCATACCCGCACCTGTTCAGCCCGCTCCGGATCGGCAACGTCACCGTCCGTAACCGGATCATGCAGACGGCGCACGTGAAGCTGTTCGCCGAGCGCGGCGTCGACTCGCAGCGAAACGTCGACTACCAGGTCGCGCGCGCGAAGGGCGGCGCCGGCCTCTTGATCACCGGCAACCGTGTCGTCCACCCGACCTCGACGACCGGCTTCCCGCGCGTCGCGTGGGCGTACCTGAGCGAAGCGCTCGAGGCTGACCGGCGCCTGACCGACGCGGTCCACGAGCATGGAGCGGCGATCTTCGCTCAGCTCAACCACTTCGGCCTCAACGCCTCCAGCGACTCCGCCGACGACCTGCGCGTCCTCTGGGGACCCTCCGCGGTGAAGTCCCCCGCCTACGGCGAGACGCCGAAGGCGATGGAGCCGGAGGACATCCGCGAGGTCGTCGAGTGGTGGGGGCGCTGCGCCGAGCTCTCGCGCGAGGGCGGATTCGACGGCACCGAGGTGCACATCTCGCACAGTTACCTCCTGCACCAGTTCCTCTCGCCGGTCTACAACAAGCGCACGGACGAGTACGGTGGCTCGTTCGAGAACCGGCTGCGCTTCGCGCGCGAGGTGATCGCCGCGGTGCGCGACCGCGTCGGCACCGACTGGGTCGTCGGCGTCCGAATCAGCCTCAGCGACTTCATCCCGGGCGGCCTCGACATCGGGGACGCTGTCCGCGTCGCCCGTGACCTCGAAGCGGAGGGACAGATCGACTACGTGAACGTCACCGCCGCCGGCTACCACAACATCTTTCTGGCGATCCAGCCCTCCGACGAGCCGGACGGCTACCTCGTCGAGCTGACAGCCCAGGTGAAGGCGAGCGTCGCGCGTCTTCCGGTTTTCACGGTCGGCGGGATCAAGGACCCGGCTCTCGCTGAGGAGATCCTCGTGTCGGGGAAGGCGGACATGGTCGCGATGACACGAGCGCAGATCGCCGATCCCGAGTTCGCAAACAAGGTCGACGAGGGCCGCGAGGAGGAGATCAACCACTGCATCCGTGGCAACCAGGGCTGCATCGGCCGCGTCTTCAAAGGGCTGCCGATCAGTTGCACCGTCAACCCCTCGGCCGGCCGGGAGGGGCGGCTGGGCCCGCTCCTTGCGGCGACGCGCCCGGCCCGCTGGCTCGTCGCCGGCGGCGGCCCCGCCGGGATGAAGGCTGCCGTGACGCTGGCGCGGCGGGGTCACTCCGTGACCCTCCTCGAGCGCGACGCGGCGTTGGGCGGGCAGGTGAACCTGATCCTGCGCACCCCGGGTCGCGACGAGTTCGGCTGGATCACGCGCGACCTCGAGGTGCAGCTGCGCAAGGCCGGCGTCGACGTGAAGCTCGGCACCGAGGCGACGGCGGAGAGCGTGCGAGAACTGGAGCCGGACGGGGTGATCGTGGCCACCGGCGCCGTGCCGAGCCGCACCGGCTTCTCGAGCGTCAACCCGCTCGTCGAGCGCCTACCCGGGGTGGAGCAGGAGAACGTGGTGACAGTTTGGGACGTTCTGCTCGACGCCAAGCCGGCGGGCGAGCGCGTCGTCGTCCTCGACGACGACGGGTCGCGGTACGCCGCCGGGGTGACCGAGGTACTGCTCGACCGCGGAAAGCGCGTCGAGCTGGTGAGCCGCTGGCACGCCCTTTTCCCGTCCACGCTCACGACGCTGGACCTGGTCCACGTCTACGGTCGCCTGCTCTCGAAGGGCCTCGAGTACCGGCTCAACTCGTGGGCGACGGGGATCGAGGGCGACCGCGTCTCGGTCGTCAACCTCTATACGGGAGCCGCGGACACGCTCGAGGGTGTGGACACTGTCGTGCTCGCCACGCGACGAGCTCTACTTCGTGCTCAAGGGGCTGGTCGAGAGGCTGTATCGGATCGGCGACTGCCTCGCACCGCGCAAGCTCGACCACGCGATCTACGAGGGCGAGCTCGCCGGGCGCGAGCTGTGGTCGCCGGAGCAGCGCCACATCTACGAGGGCGAGCTCGAGCGCTGGGAGGACGCCACGGTCGCGGCAGGCGTGTAACGGCCCGTGAGGAGCGCGTCCTGGAAACGGACGAGAACGAGGTAGGCAAGCGCGGAGAGCCCGATCCCCCATACGACCTTCAGCCACTCCTGCGGAAGCGCGTAGTACACACCGACACCGGCGGCGACGGCGAGGAGCGCCGCCACGTTGACACCGTTCAGGTACCGGTAGGGGCCGCCGGGATCGAAGAGCGCCTCCGGATCCAGGCGCGCCCGCTTGACGACG
>WNGB01013432.1_pt1 | contig 11036 bp, 9 predicted proteins | sample 5400681 | NCBI WGS metagenome assembly WNGB01 (sample SAMN13153367, study PRJNA577476) | soil metagenome | isolation source: 115 cm soil or saprolite under grassland replicate 2 | place: USA:California | collected 2016-06-15 | reverse complement strand
CGCCTCCGGGCTCGGCGACTTCGGCGATCCGGCCGCGATCGAGCCGCTCCTCGCTCTCTTCCAACGCCTGCCGGACAACCGCGATGAGACCAAGGCGCGCGTCGCGGATGCCCTGGGCAAGCTCGGGGACAAACGGGCCCTGGCTCCGATCCGGGAGAGCCTCACCAGGATCACGGACCCGGCGTACGTGCGCTGGGCACAGCCGGCGGTGGCGCGGCTGGAGGCGAGAGGACAGTAGACCACGGCGCGCAGTTTCTGGTGCCATCCTGCTCGAAATACATGCGCTGAAATATCCAGGTGAGCGATCCGCGAAGCCCCGGATGTGGACTTCTCGAATTTCGACTGACTCCGTCGCCGGTCCCCTCTGCGCGGAGAGTCAGAAGCGCGCGACACGCGTATACTCTCGCCTCCGATGGCTCGCGGCGGCCGAAGTCCTGGTCGCCCTTCGACGCCCGGATCTGCGCGTCGCCTCGCTCGCACGCGCGTAGCTCCTCGACTGCTCGCCTAGGCCTAGGCCGCCTCGGCGATCAGACCCAGCATCCGCAACGTCATCCCCGTAAGGGCGCCGAAGGCGAAGCCGCCGAGGTGGGCGCCGAAGGCCACGCCCAGCGTCGTCGAGCCGAAGGAGGCGAAGAAGAGCTGCTCGAAGAACCACAGACCGAGGAACACCCAGGCCGGCCACGAAAAGAAATACACACGAGGGACGAGTACGGGCACCGCCACCAGGAGCAGGCGCATCCGTTCCCGCGCATGGAGCACGGCGAAGGCGCCCATGGCCGACGCCACCGCCCCCGAAGCCCCGACCGCGGGCTCCGTGTTCGCCGGGTTGAGGGCGGCATGGGCCAGCGCGGCCGCGACGCCACCCACGAGATAAACGGACAGAAAGAGCGCCGCCCCCAGCGTGCGTTCCAGCAGACCGCCCACCGTCCAGAGGAACAGCATGTTGAAGCCGAGGTGCAGGAGCCCGCCGTGGAGGAACTGATGCGTGATCAGTCCGCCGAGCGTGATGCGAGCGGGCACGAAGCCCCAACGATGGAACGGGTGGGCCGCCCGGAGCTGGCGCGCATCCTCGAGGCAGGATTCGAGCCGCGCGCGCAGGTCGGTCCCTGCCAGCTCCTCGCGCCAAAGGTCGTCGCGCTCCAGGAACGCAAGCGCCGGCGACGAGAGCCGCGCCGCCAGCGCCGGGACGCGCTGGCCGCCCTGGCGTAGCGTCCAGTCGGCGATCTGCTCCAGCTCCGTCTCCCGCGCTTCCGCCTTCGTGAGATCGAACCCCTGCGTGGCCAGGAAGACGAGCACGTTCAACGCCACGAGCGCCAGCGTGGCCCGCGGAGCTCGCGCCTCGCGCTCGTCGGAGCCCAGCGGAAGGAGCATCAGCATGCGGGGGCGCTCGGCCGCTCAGCGGTTGAGCAGCCAGATCTCGCTCTTCTGCGCGCCGCCCGTCATCGTGACGTTCTGGAGGACCTCGTACGCGATGCGCTTGCCGTCCGGGGAGACGGCGAACCGCTGCTTGAACGGGTGCCGGTTGGAGAGCCGCCGGGCCGCGCCGTCTCCGGCGCGGACGACGTGCAGGTCCGCCGGCGACTCGCCGGTCATGATCTTCGCGAGACCCGGGTCGCCTTCTACGGGCGCGATGAAGAAGACGTCGCGCCCGTCCTGGCTGAGAGTGACCGACGAAGGGTCCGCGATCGTGACGCTGCCCGGGACCGCGATCCGGCGATCGCCGCCGCTCGGGTTCATCGTCCACATCTCGATCCCCGACGCGCCGTTCGTGGCGAACAGGATCCGCGACCCATCCGGCGTCCATGAGGCGTACGCGCTCTGGCCATCGTTCGTGATCTGCACCGCGCTGCCGCTGCCGATGTCGGTGACCACGAGGTCGGCACCGTAGGGAAGACGGACGGCATCGCGCCCCGCCTTGCGGCGCTGCGTGTACTTGCGCGCCTGGAGCTCGCGGCTGAGGTTCCGGCTGCCCTGAGCGAAGTTGGTCGCGTTGCTCTCCGCCACCGACTGCGCCATGTCCTGGAATTCGCCGTCGCCGGACGACCTCGGCGCCGCGGGCACCGCGGCCGCGGTTTCCCTCTCCGCGTACTTTTCCGCGAGCACCTTCTGGACCAGGGGCGAGATCGTCACGCCGTAGTCCTCCACCGGTGCCCCCCGCTTGACGTCGCCGGTGACGGCGTTGACCGTGCAGTATCGAGGCGTCCAGTCGACCTCCGTGTCTTCGTCCATGGCGGCCGGGCGCTCGGAACCGCACGTCATCAGGATGGCGTCGCCGCTAGCGTCCCACAGGGGTGCGCTTCCCGCGGCGAGGCGGCGGCTCTGCGCGCTCGCCACGTCCACGACGTGCACGGCCCCTCCGCCGTCGTCGCCGCCTTCGGCCGTGTACGCGATCTTGGTTCCGTCGGGCGACCAGGCGACGCGATGCGCGTCCCAGCCGGACGCCGGCACCAGCGGCCGATACGACCCGGCCTTGAAATCGTAGACGGCGAGACGCGTCGACCGTCCGTCGTCGAGGAAGAAGGCGAGGTGCTTGCCCGTGGGCGACCAGCTCGGCGCGTACGCGCGGAAGTCCCCGGCGGCGAGGACCCGCGTGTCCGGGAACAGCCACACCTTGGCCACGACGATCAGGAGGGCGAGCGCGATGCTGCCCGCGATGATCGCCTTCGTGCGTCCCGTCATCCTCCGCATCATGTTGTTCACGGGCACGGCGGCCGGTCGCTGGGCCACGCCGACGTGGTAGGCCGCGCCCTGGCCCGCGCGGGGGGCTCCCGCGCTCGGTCGCGCGGCGGCCGCGGCGGGACCGCCCGGTGCCGGAGTCTGCGCCGCGGCTTCGGGCACGCCGGTGAGCTGCGCGCGCTTGTGCCGCACGTAGGCATTCGTCGGATCGATGGCGAGGAGCCGGTCGAGCGTGGCGACGGCCAGGTCCTTGCGGTTGGCGTCGACATAGACCTTGGTAAGCTGGATATAGAGGCCAGGGGCGCTCGGCTTCTGCGCGATGTCGGCCTCGAGCCGCTCGACCTTCGCCTGCATCTCCGGCGGCGCGTCGAAGGGAGCCAGCCCTTCCTCCACGGGCGCGGCCGCGGTGGGTGGGGGCACCGGCGCCGGTTCCATCGGGGCGAACGCGATGGGTGGGGAGGATCCCGCCTCCGGCTCGGCGTCGAGTGGCGCGTGGCACTCGGCGCACTCCTTCGCGTCGGCGTTGCTGAAGGCACCGCACTTCGGACAGGGCGCGAGTTCCATGGCGTGCCCTCCTCTCGACCTGTCGCACCGTACGCGAAGGGGTCGCAGGCGTCAATCTGTGCGGGCGCCGGTCGTCGAGTGGGGCCGGTCGCACGCGGTTTTCAGTTTCTGATCCTCACGTCGCTCGAAATCCATGCGCCGAGTATCCAGGTGAGTCGAGCCGTTGTGACGCAGGTACTTCGGGAGTACACAAGTCGAGCCGGTGTGACAAGGGCAACATGTGATGGACCGCCCTTTTTGTATCGTCCGCGCCAGGATCCCTTCTCGGATTGGAGCCATGAAAGAACAGAACGACCTCGAGCTGCGGGCGGACCGGCGCGAATTCACCGTCGCCGCCTTGCTCGCCATGCTCGGTGGTGTTTCGATCACGATCAGCGGATGTGGAGGAGCGTCCCCCTCGTCTCCCACGACACCGTCGACGACACAGCCGGTCGCAGACAAAAGCGGCACCATCTCGAGCAATCACGGTCACGTCGCCGTCATCACCAGCGCGCAACTCACCGCCGCGAACACGCTTTCCCTGAACCTTCAGGGCACGTCGAGCCACAACCACGTGTTGGAGCTGTCCGCAGCGGAAGTCATGCAGGTCCGCGACGGACGGACCCTCGCCAAGGAATGTTCGGGCACCAGCCATACGCACATGGTGACCTTCAACTAGCGCTCCGTCGGAACTCGTTCGGGGAGGAGTGCGGCGGCCGGCTCGGGCTCGTTGCGCCCGGGTCGGCCGCGTATACTCGCGCCTCCGATGGCTCGCACCCCCCTCTTGAGTGCTCTGCAGCGTTCCCTGCGTATCGCGCGACGATCGCTGGGGAGCGGACGGGAGGCCTCCGAGATCGAGGCGCGCGACGCGGCACGGGTCCGGAGCCGGCGCGACTTTCTCGCCGCGGGGGCGGCGGCGGCCGCCTCCGTGTCGTTGAGCCGCTGCGCGAGCCTCGCGCCGACGTCGCGGCGAGGCGAGCGCGTGATCGTCATCGGAGCCGGCATCGCCGGTCTGAGCTGCGCCTACCGCCTTCGACAGGCCGGCATCGCGGTCCGCGTTTTCGAGGCGCAGAACCGGGTGGGCGGTCGCGTCTCGTCGCTCCGCGGGCATTTCGACGACGGCCAGGTGGCGGAGCTGGGAGGCGAGTTGATCGACACCGGCCACGCCCACCTGCGAAGACTCGCGCGAGAGCTGGGCCTCCCGATCGACGACCTGGCCACGGACGTGCCGGATGAGCGTTCGGTCTGGTTCTTCGATGGCGTCCGGCATACGGAGCACGAGGTCATCGAGGCCTTTCGGCCGCTGGCCGCCCGGATCGAGGCGGCCGTCGCTCGCGTCGGCCGGAAGGGAGTCACCTATCGCAGCACGGGAGCGGCGCCGGAGATCGACCGGATGTCGGTCGCGGAATGGTTCGATCGGAACGAGGTTTCCGGCTGGTTCCGGGAGCTGCTCGACGTCGGGTTCACCACGGAGTTCGGTCAGGAGATCGACCGCCAATCGGCCCTCAATTTCCTGACCATGATCGATCCGAGTACCCAGCGCTTCGAGATGTACGGTCCGAGCGACGAGCGCTTCCACGTCCACGGCGGAAACGACCTGATTCCGAAGACGCTGGCCGGCCGCCTCGGCAACGCGATCGATTTGAACTGCGTCCTGGAGCGGATCCGGCGTCGCCCCGACGGCCTCCTCCAATGCTCCTTCCACCGCGGCGCGCAGACGCTCGTCCACTCCGCCGAGCACGTCATCGTGACGATTCCCTTCTCGCTACTGCGCAGCGTCGAGATCGACGTCGATCTGCCGCCGGTGAAGCGACGGGCCATCGCGGAGCTCGGCTATGGAACCAACGCCAAGCTGATGATCGGGTTCACGCAGCGCGCGTGGCGGACCGGGTACGGTTCGAGTGGGAGCACCCTGACGGACCTGCCCTACCAGCTCACCTGGGAGACGAGCCGGCTCCAGGCGGGGACCTCCGGGATATTGACGAACTTCACCGGAGGACGTCACGGCGTGGAGCTCGGCCTCGGCTTGCCCGCCGATCGAGCAACCGAGGTTGCGGCCCAGCTCGACGCGGTCTATCCCGGCCTCTCCGCCTTGAAGACCAGGGAAGCGCGATTCCACTGGCCGTCGTTTCCCTATACGCGCGGCAGTTACGCCTGTTATCTGCCCGGCCAGTGGACCTCGATCCGGGGAGCGGAGAGAGAGGCCGTGGGCAATCTCCATTTCGCGGGCGAGCACTGCTCGCTCGATGCGCAGGGTTTCATGGAAGGCGGATGCGAGACGGGCGAACGAGCGGCGGCCGAAGTCCTGGTGGCCCTCCGGCGTCCCGCGGTCGCACGCGCAGTCTGAGACCAGCGTGTGCGCGAGCGACCTCGACGAATCGCCTACTGGGGATTCCAGGCGAGCCAGGCGAGGTAACCGGCATACGCCGTCAGCAGGCCGGCGCCGCCGCTCCGCGTGAGCAGCCCTCGCCGGACGACCAGAGGGAAGAGCAGGACCGTGAAGGCCATCATCACCCACAAGTCGACCGAGATCATGCGCGTGTCGATTCGCAGGGGGTGGGCCAGTCCCGCCACGCCGAGAATCATCAGGAGATTGAAGATGTTCGACCCCACGACGTTGGCCACCGCCATCTCCTGCTGCCTTCTCAGCGCCGCGGCCAGACTGACCGCAAGCTCGGGCAAGGAGGTGCCGATCGACACGACGGTGAGGCCTACGACACGCTCGCTCACGCCGAGCGCGTGCGCCATGCTCACTGCCCCCGCGACCAACGCTTGAGCCCCCAGAACAAGTCCCACTAGCGCAGCCAGGATGGCGAGGGCCAGCGCCCAGGCAGGCCGCCGACGCAAGGGCTCGGCCCGTTCGGGCATGGCCTCGCTCAACCTGCTCTTCTCCGCGGCCGTGATTTCCCGCCGCGCCACCCACACCGCATAGGCCGTGAAGCCCGCCATCGACGCCAGGAAGAAGGCTCCTTCCAGCCGGTCGAGGCGCCCGTCCCGGCTGAGGAGCAGCGCGATCCAGGATGCGAGCACGAGGAACGGGTACTCGAACTGAAGCACGCCTCGAGCAACGGGAATGGGGGCGATGAGCGCACAGCCCCCGAGGATCAGGCCGATGTTCGCGATGTTGGAGCCCACCACGTTGCCGATCGCGATTCCCGGCGAGTCACGCACGGCGCCCATGACCGACACCACCAGCTCCGGTGCCGAGGTGCCGGCGGCAACGACGGTCAAGCCGATCACGGCCGGCGTCAGGCGGGCCTTCTCGGCGACGGCGACCGCAAGGTCCACGAGACGGCTTCCGGAGTAGGCCAGAACGACGGCGCCGCCGATGAGGAGCAGGACGTCAAGCAGCATCCGCCAGTCTCGCTCATTTCGCGAGCCAACAGCACGTCCTCCGCAGCGCTAGCAGCCGTCGATCGCGAACTCGTTCCGCAACCAGTTCGCGGTCGCTCGGCCAGGGCGTTACGATGCGGCCAAGGAAATGGCGAAGACCCGCGTGCTGGTGTCGCTGTTGACCGACGGACAGGAGTTCCAGCGACTTCAGGCCGCGGATGCAACGGAGGCCGCGGCGCGACACGGCTTCGAGGTCGAGATCGCGTTCGCCGAGAACAACGGGGTCATCCAGATCCAGCAATTGTTCAAGGCCATCCATGCGCGTCCGGAGGACCGGCCCGGCGCCATCATCGTGGAGACGGTCACGGGTGAAGGCCTCGAGCGCGTGGCGCGGAACGCGGTGAAAGCCGGCGTGGGCTGGATCCTCCTCAACCGCAGGGTCCCGTACCTCGCGGAGCTGGCCCATCACAGCTCGGGAGTGCCCGTGTCGTCGGTGGGCACCGATCAGCTCGAGGTAGGGCGCATCCAGGGACGTCAGTTCCGCGCGCTGTTGCCGAGGGGCGGCAACGTCCTGTGCATCCAGGGGCCGCCGGATACGTCGGCGGCGCAGGAGCGCCTGGCCGGCATGCGCACGGCCATCGAAGGCAGCCACATCGCGGTGGCCATCGCCAGCGGTCTGTGGACGGAGGAGAGCGGCGAGCAGGCCGTCACCTCCTTCCTGCGCCTCAAGACCTGGCAGTCGGCCCCTCCCGACGTCGTGGGCTGCCAGAACGACTCGATGGCGGTCGGCGCGCTGAGGGTGCTGCGCAGCGCCAAGGAACCTGGCTTCGCGCGCGTGCCGGTGACGGGATGCGACGGCCTGCCGGACGGCGGGCGGCGTCTCGTCGACACGAAGCAGCTCGCGGCCACCGTCGTCACGCGGTCGAACACGGGGCCGGCGATCGAGCTGTTGGCCCATCATCTCAAGACGGGCCGGCCCATGCCCGCGGAGGTCCTGCTCCCTGCGACCTCCTACCCGGACGAAGCCCAGCTCGCCCCCGTCGCGTCGAGCCGACCCTCGTAACCCAGGACTTCCGTCGTGGTGTCGGCTATGGCGTACGGCCGCCGCAGCGCGAGGACGGCCACGGCGATGGTCGCCACCTGCGGAAAAACTGGGGGAGGAACGGGCTTCGCAAGGTGGCGAGGATCAGGATGGCGAGCCACACCGCGGGGGCCTCGCCGTCGCGGACCGCGCGTCGGGCCACGATGGCGATCGCGCCGAGGAGGAACACCGCGGTGACGGCGCCGCACACGACGCCGATCGGAACCGCGGCCAGCAGCGACGCGGTCACGCCCGCCCCGATCGTGAAGGCGGCAATCGCGGCCACCGAAGCCACCGCGGTCGCGACGGCGGCGCGAAGGACGCGTCCGCGACCGGCGGACGACCGGTCCATCACCTGTCGAAGAACGAGCATGGCCTGACCCCCGTTCCCAGTTGCTGTCCATCAGGCGGGGGTCCGGAACGAATAGCCCAATCGGGCGCACCTCGGCGAAGCTCTGGTAGCTTGGAGAAGGGCCGAGTCGTGGTGATGATGGAGAACCGGAGCTTCGACCACTTCCTCGGGTGGTGCCCAACGCCGATGGACGCCAGGCCGGGCTCACCTACCTGGATGCGGCGGGCGCCGCCCACGAGACCCATCCCCTGGCTTCCGACTTCACCGGTTGCACGCACCCCGACCCGGACCACTCGTATGACGGCGGGCGCGTGCAGTACGACGATGGCGCAATGGACGGCTTCCTGCGCTCGGGGGAGAACGACGAGTACGCCATCGGCTTCTACGTGGAAGAGGACCGGCCGTTCTACAGCGCTCCCGAAGAGCCTCCCCCAACGCCGTGCCTGGCGGTGGGCGAAGTCGAGCCGTTGGCCGGGAATCCCTGGGCCGGACCTTGCGATTCCGGCCTGCTCGCCGGCGGGGAGCTGCCGGAATAGGGACCCCGCAAGCGGTCCTCATTATTCGTAGCGCAGCGCGACCATCGGATCGACCCGCGTGGCCCGGCGCGCGGGGAACACGCAGGCCGCGGCCCCCGCGATCGCCACCACCACGATCACGGACGCGAGGGTCAGCGGATCGTGCGGGGCCACGCCCCAGAGCTGGCTCGACAAGACGCGCGTCGCGGCCAGACTCACGACAAAGCCGATGGCCAGCCCGAGGCCGACCAGCCGCGAACCCATCCCGAGCACCATGCGCAGGACGTGGGCGCGCTCCGCCCCCAGCGCCATGCGGATCCCGATGTCGTGGGTCTGCCGCGCCACCGTGTACGCGATCACGCTGTAGACGCCGATCGCGACCAGCGCCATGCCCAGCACGGCGAAGACGCTGAGGATCACGAGCCCGAGGCGCGGCTCCGCGTAGGAGAAGCGCCGCAGATACTCCGTCACCGCGCCCATCATGGTGACGGCCACGCCGCGATCGACGTTCCAGACCTCGCGCCGCACGGTCTCCGCCATGGCCGCGGGCGGTCCGGCCGTCCGCACGAGCAGGGCGCGCGGGAAGGCGCCCGTCACCGTGTAGGGCAGGAAGGCCTGGGGATCGGGCGTCTCCTGGATCCCACGGTTCTTGGCGTCCGCCACCACCCCGACGATCTCGAACACGGCGTTCTCGATCGCGCCCGGCTTGACCGTCTCCAGCAGCTTGAAGCGCACGGACCGGCCCAGGGGATCCGCCGTGCCGAGGTACTTGTCGACGAACGTACGGTTGACGACCGCGACGCGCCGGGCCTGGGCCACGTCGTCCCCGGATAGAAGCCGTCCGCGGAGGAGCTTCATACGCAAGGTCGTGAAGTAGCCCTCGCTGCAGAGCTCGAACATCGACCGCCACTTGTCCTCGTGGGTCGTGCCCGCGACCTCGATCTCACCGCTCAGCCCGCCGTAGGGAGGCAACATGCTGCCGGCGGCGGCGGACACCACGCCGGGCAGCGCCTTGACGCGCGCGAGCAGCGGGTCGAAGAACTGCTGCTTGGCCTCGCGCGTGTCGTAGCGTCCCTTGGGCAGGGGCACGCGCGCGAAGAGGACGTGCTCGGGGTCGAGGCCGAGGTCGGCCGTGGTGAGGTTCACGAAGCTGCGCATGAGGAGGCCGGCCCCGGTCAAGAGGACGAGCGACAGCGCGACCTCCGCGACCACCAGCGCGTTGCTGAGCCGGCGCCGCCGGAAGCCGCCGCTCGTCCCCTTGCCGGAGTCGCGCAGGGGATCGACGATGTCCTGGCGCGCGGTCTGCAGCGCGGGCACGAGGCCGAAGACGACCGCGGTGAGCACGGCCGCGGCCAGGCTGAAGAACAGCACGGGCACGTTGATCTGGATGACCGCCTCGCGCGGGATCAGCCCCTCCGGGATCGCGGCCACGAGCGCCTTGAGGCCGAAGTGCGCGAACACGCAGCCCAGCGCGGCGCCGGCGGCGGCGAGGAGCACACTCTCGACCAGGAGCTGCCGCACGAGGCGGCCGCGGCTCGCGCCCAGCGACGCGCGCACGGCCATCTCCTTCTCTCGCGCCGCGGCGCGGGCGAGCAGCATGTTGGCGACGTTGCTGCACGAGATCAGGAGCAGGAGCGCGACCGCGGCGGCGAGCGTGTAGAGGGTCGTCTTGAACTGGCCGACGATGCTGTCCGCCCAGCGCAGGACCTTGACCGTGAACACCTTCGGATAGTTGTCGGGATACAGCTTGGCGATGCGCTGCGCGACGAGCGCGACCTCGGCCTCCGCCTGCTCGAGGGTGACTCCGGGCCTCAGCCTCGCCTGGAGGCGGAAGTACTGGCGCGACTGCACGGGGTCGGCGCGGTCGAGCACGACCGGTTTGTAGAGGTCGGCCCCGAGCTTGAAGAACCGCTGCGGCATGACCCCGACCAGGGTGGTGGGGACGCCGTTGAGGACGAAAGTCTTGCCGACGAGGCTGGGGTCGGAGCCGAAGCGCCCGGCCCACAGCTTGTGGTTCATGATGAAGACGGGGGGCGCGCCGGGCCGGGCGTCCTCGGGGGTGAACGTGCGGCCAAGGGCCGCGCGCACCCCCATGAACTCGAAATTGTTGGGCGTCATGAGCCCGCCGTCGAACTGCTCGGTGCCCTCCGCGGTCGTGTAGAGCTGGTCCTCGAACGCGCCGCCGATCACGTCTTCAAACGAATGGACCTGGGCCTGGTAGTCGAGGAACTCCGGCACCTGGAAGTAGCCGCGCCCCCCCGTGCGCGGCTTGGCGGGGTCGCGGACCTCCACCTGCACCAGGCGGTCGATGTGGGCGTACATCGGGTAGGGGTCCACCAGCACGCCGTGGATGACGCTGAACATCGTGGTGGCGGAGCCGATTCCCAGGGCCAAGGCCAGGATGGCCAGCGCGGCGAAGGTGGGCTGCTTGCGGAGACCGCGGGCGGCGTAGCGGACGTCCGGCCAGATGGAGTGCATATGGCTGAGACGCGCGAGGGGCTGTCCAGGTTTGAATTATTCGTGTCGCGACGGCCAG
>WNGB01013429.1_pt1 | contig 11036 bp, 9 predicted proteins | sample 5400681 | NCBI WGS metagenome assembly WNGB01 (sample SAMN13153367, study PRJNA577476) | soil metagenome | isolation source: 115 cm soil or saprolite under grassland replicate 2 | place: USA:California | collected 2016-06-15 | reverse complement strand
ACCTCGTACTCGTCGATCCAGGGGTGCGACCGGACCTCGTCGACGAGCGCCCTCGCGAGGATGTCGTCCACGGCCGTGATTGACCACTCCGTCGGCACGAGCCGGCGGCGCTCCTTGGTCCCCAGGAGGCCGACGGAGAAGATCCGCGTGATCTGGCTCTGCGTGATGCCGTGATCGTACAGGTCCGCGACGGCCTCTCCCGCGCGGATGTCCGTGTCGGAGACGAGGTCGTCCACCCGCCGCGGCACGGACGGATTCGAGGCGAGGTCGACCTTCGCGATGTCCGCGCTCGGTCCGCTCGGGGGCGCGCGGGCGGAGAACGGGCTCACCAGGGACGGCTTCTTCGTGAACCACATCTCCGTGTCGATCGGCTTGGCGGCCATCGCCCCCTCCTGCACGGTCGAGAGGATCGAATCCGGATCCCGCGCCTCCGCGACGCGCCGAGGCGCCTTGCCGCGGACGAGCGACAAGCGGAACCGCAGGATCTCGGCGAGCTCGTATGCGAGCCACGACTCCGAGGCGTCAAGGATCGAGGTGTCCTCGTCCCGAACGGGAGGGACGAGCGGCCCCACGAGGACTCTCGGGTAGCCCCACGAGCCGACGAACGCGCTCGGCGGCGACGCGCCGTAGAGGTTCGTCGTCTGCAAATCCCGGCGGCCTTCGAACCATCGACGGACCCCCTCGAGGTACGGACAGATCGCGAGGCGGCACCGCTTGATGTCCCCTTGGCAGACGCGGCAGGCGACCTCCCGCCGCACCTCGGCGAGGGTCTCCCGGATTCCTTCCTCCCCGCGGGGAAATCCAGGGGAGGACGGCGGGGTCATGGTCACGCGGACGACGCGGGAGCGGCCGGGGTCGGAGGAGCGGGTTTCGTGGCGGGCTGCGCGGCGATCGGCTTGTCTTCGGGGATGACTTCCTCCCATCGCGCGTAACAGTGCGGGCACACGTGGATGATGCTCCCGGCCGCGTTGCACGGCTGGGCGCCGTCGTTCGGGCAGTGGTGCTCCTTCGCCATCTCATGCCTCCGATGGGCCGGCGCCACTTATCCCTTTCGGGCTTGCGGCCTCGATGCCGTACAAGCGGTCGCGATTCGCCTCGAGCTGGTCGACGCGGTCCCCGCGGAATTCCGCGGCGGTCAGCACGTTGACGTCGTGCTCCTCGCCCACCACGAAGACGGACGCCATGCGGGTTCGCCACTCCCGGTCTCGGAGGATGTGGTGGTCCAGGATCAACGTGCGCACGTTCGTCGTGCGGAGGATCCGGGAGAGATGGGAGAGGGACCGTTTCGTGTGCTGCTCTGGATAGTTCTCCGGCATGTGGGTCATCGGTCCATCGACGTACAGGACCGTCGGCTGCGCGTCGATCAGGAACGCGAGGTGCTCCTTCAGCGGCGGACCGAGGACGTCCGCGGTGTGAACGAACACCTCGTTGCCGTGGGAGATCCGCGCCATGACGACGTATCCGAGTTCGTCGTTGTATCCGTGCGGCAGGGCCGGCGAGAACAGCAGCTCCGTCCGGCCGAAGTCCGTCTGGTTGCCGTCCGCGACCTGGATGTCCTTCGGATATTTCTTCAGCTTCCGGACGAACGCGCCGGCCCGTTCGCGCTGACTGCGGTTGATGTGGAACTTCCCGTCCTTCAGGAATGCGATCTTGTTGCGGTAGATCGAAGGGGCGGCCGGATTGAAGTGATCGTAATGATAATGGCTCACCGTGAGGACGTCCGCCTTCGCGGCGGCGTCGCGGATGACCTGCCAGAGTTCCTTCTGGCGGCTTCGTTCCACGTCGTGCGGCGGCAGGTCGTACCGGTACGGCCCGAGGCGGACGCTCGGATCCAGGAGGATCGTGACGTCCGGGGTCTCGACGAGCGTCGCCATCGAGCGCGCGCCGAGGCTGTCCGCCGCCAACGGCCGAATCTTCATCGGAAGACCGCTTCGCCCCAGACCTGGAGCTTGACCTGCCGGAAGCCCAGCATGGGGAAGAGGGCGAGCGAGGCGGCGTTGTCCGGGTACGCGTGGAGCGCGGGGATCTTCCCGGACTCGATGAGGGCGCGCGACACGCCGGCCACGACGGATTTCGCGAGGCCCTTTCGTCGATGGTCCTCGAGGACGTGGACCATGCCGATGATGCCGACCCGATCCGTGACGACGTGCGTCAGCGCCCATGCCACCGGGTCGCCGTCCTCGTAGATCGCCGCGGTCGGTCCTCCCTCGATCCGCGCTCGGACGTACGGCTCCGCGGGGTATTCCTCGCGCCACAGCGCGGCCACCCGCCCCGCCCATTCGGGCGCGAGCGGCCGCACCCGGTCGTCCGGATGGTCGACAAAGTCCGGCGGATCGAGCTGGAAGAGCCACGCCGGCCTCGGGTGGATTTCGTCCGCGCGACGTGCGAGCAGGGTGACCGGGAACTCCTCCGTGAGGTGGAAGATCGTGAAGCCGTGGGGCAGGTGCTCGCACAAGGCGCTCGCGGCGTCGAGGTCGATCGCGTGCATCGCGACGAAGTTCGCGCCGTCGCGACGGGCCGTCCGGTGGACCGCGATCAGGCCGCGGGTCGGTCGGCCTTCCGTGTACACGTCGTGATGAGGCTGCTGGAACGCCCGGTCCCAAACGACCGCGTTCCCGACCGGATCCATGTGGAGGAACGCCCGGGCGGAATCGCGGTGGACGAGGGTGGATGCGGCCGTGTCCCGCCCAACGGGCTTCGACGGGAAAAGGTTTCGCGGGTCCGGGGCGACGGTGAGGCACCCCCGCGTCGTCAGAAGAAGGTTACATCGAAGCCAACCATTCGTGTTCGTTTCTATTCGGTGGCACTCGTCGTCTGCGGTCCTCGTCTCGGGCGTTCAGGTCGCGCGTTGCCCGCGAATCTCCGCCACGATCCTCCGGGCGGCCTCCCCGGGATCCGGCGATTCGATGATGGACCGCCCGACGATCACCGCATCCGCGCCGGCCGCGATCGCGTCCGCGGCGCGACCGCCCTGGGCGCCGACGCCCGGCGCGAGGATTCGCTTCGTACCGACGATCGCCCGAAGCGCCCGCACGCGGTCCGGCCGGGTGGCCGGCGCAATGATCCCCGCGGCGCCTGCGCGGACCGCGATCCGGGCGAAGTCTTCCGCAAACTTGGCGGTGTACTCCTGCCCCCCGGGATGGCTCAGTTCCGTGACGACGAAGACGTCCGCGCGGCCCGCAGCCTCGACGCACGCCCGCACGGAGTCCTCGCCGGCGAAGCCGTGGCAAACCACCCCGGACGCCCCGGCGGACACCGCCTGCTCGACCACGAGGCGGCTGGTGTTCGGGATGTCCGCCACCTTGAAGTCGCAGAGGACGTACGCGAGCGGTGCCAGCTCCTTCACGATCCCGGGGCCCGCCGCGAGGACGAGGGGCCAACTCACCTTGAGCGCGTCGACGCGGTCCACCACGGCGTGCGCGATCGATTTCGCCCGCCCGCCGTCCGTCACGTCGAGCGCGACGATCAGCCGGTGCTCGATCCGCATCGTCGCCGGCAGGAGCGGGAGGGCCAAAAAGCTTCTCCCATGGACCTTGGCTGGCGGACCCTTTAAGTAATCCAAGGGGAATCGGACGCCGTCGCTCGATGGCCGAGGTCCAGCGGATCAAGACGAAGATTTGCCTCGTCGGCGAAGCGGCGGTCGGAAAGACCTCCCTCATCCGGCGGTTCGTCCAGGACGAGTTCGACGATCGGTACATCACGACGCTCGGCGCGAAGGTCTCGAAGCGGGAGATGACGTTCGACCTCCCGGACAAGGGCTCGAAGCTCCAGATGGACATGACCGTATGGGACATCATGGGCGAGAAGGGCTTCCGGGACCTCCTGAAGGAAGCGTTCTTCCACGGCGCGAAGGGCGTCCTGGCGGTGTGCGACCTGACGCGCTACTCGACCCTGAAGGAGCTGGACGACTGGGTCCAAGGCGTCTTCAACGTCGTCGGCGAGATCCCGGTCGTGTATGCGATCAACAAGATCGACCTGAAAGACGAGGTCATGATCCTCTACGGGGACAAGGAGATCGAGCAGGCCGTGCGGGCGTTCGAGGCTCCGTTCTTCTACACGTCGGCGAAGACGGGGGAGCAGGTCGAGACCGTGTTCAAGCGTCTCGGGACGATGGTCCTCCACAAAGACGGCATCCCGGTCGTCTCGTGAATTCACTCGGGAGAACCGGGCGAGAAACGTTAAGTAGACATCGCGGGAGTGCGTCGCGGTAGCGCGACGAGGGCACCGAATGACCACGCAACGGACACTCAAGTCGAAGATCTGCCTCGTCGGCGAGAAGTCGGTCGGGAAGACGTCGCTGATCCGACGGTACGTGCTGAACATGTTCGACGAGCAATACCTCACGACGATCGGCACGCGCGTCTCGAAGAAGGAGGTCCGCGTCCTGATGCCAGAGCAAGACCTCCTCGTCGACATCGATCTGACAATCTGGGACATCATGGGCGAGAAAGGGTTCCGGGAGCTCCTGAAGGACGCCTACTTCTACGGCGCGAACGGGATCCTGGCGGTCGCCGACTTCACCCGGCGTCGGACGCTCGACGACCTGGACGACTGGATCGACGGCATCGAGCACGTCGTCGGAAAAGTGCCGATCCTCTTGGCGGTAAACAAAGCGGACCTCCGGGAAGGCGCGCAGTTCGCGGAGCGGGACGTCGCGCAGGTCGCGAAGGCGTACGGATCGGAATACATCCTGACATCGGCCAAGACGGGAGAGAAGGTCGAGGACGCGTTCCTGCGACTCGGCTCGCTCGTCGCGGAGCATCAGCTCCAGCTGGTGTAGACGTCATCAATTGGATGCGTGTCCGACGCAATCATTAAGTAGGCTCAGCCTCTTGGTTGCGTCCCCCGCAAGTGTCCGCGCAGCGGACACCTAGGGGACGGGTCTCGGGCCGGGGAAATGAGAGTACGGAACGGGACGGCCATGCTCGCGGCGAGGCCCAGAGACGCGCATACGACGGCTGCGCTGTTTCTGACCTTGCTTCTGATCGGCCTGACAGGTTCCAGTTTCGTCGGGCTTGCGGCGGCAGACCTTCCGAGGCTTCGGGACAACCTGGACGGCACGCGGACCATCACGTGGCGGATGAACACCACTGAAGGCCTGACTCTCCAGGGCGTAGAGTTGGTGAACGGGAATGCGACCTTGCCCTGGCTCCACTCCAACATCACATGGTCCTCGCCTTCGCAGTTCGCGGCAAACGCGCTCTCGGCCACGAATCTCTCGTACGATGCGAGTGGCATCAGCCTGCGCCCCGATTCGAGTAACCACATCTCCGACGGGAACTTCTCAACCGGACCGCCGTGGAGCTTCGAGCCGAGTCCGGGAGGTAACCTCACGGCATCGTGGGATCAAGCCAATGAATCCGGGCGGTTCTCGCATGATTCCGCGCCGACCACCCTTGTCTGGGATTCCATGGACTCCGACGGTCCTTGGGTCGGGGTCGGCGGCATGGATCGGACGAATGGCACCGGATCCCACGACGGCTCCGGCATGGTCGGATTGGACTTCTCGCTGCCGGCCTCTCCCGACTCGTTCGCCGGCATCCAGCATCAGCTCGCCGTGAACTGGTCGGCCTACGATCGGATGTTGGTATGGGTGCTCCCCCTCAATGTGAGCTCTCCGCTGACCTTCAACGTGACCGCGTTTGTCGGCGCGACCCTCCACCAGACGACCGCACAGTCGCTGTCGGAGGGGTGGCAGGAACTCGTCGTCAACCTTACGGAACTCGGACCCGCCCGTGACAGCCTCGTGAGCCTTACCCTTCGAGTCAACGGACAGAACGTGCCTTCGACGACCGTATATTTCGACGATGTCCGCGTCGGGAATGCGAAACGGTTCGATGAAACCGGGCGGCTTCACCAGTCAATTCTCAAGCAGAAGGTCACTTCGTCTGCCCCGGGGAGCGGAGTGCTCCGATTCAATTGGTCGCTCCCGAATGCTTCGGGCGTCGTCCGAGTGGGAGGCTTTGTGAATTTGAGCGGTCCTTCAGGCTCCTTCGAGCGGGCCTTCGGCGGGTCACCGGGCTCCGGCTGGAACCCGTTCGAGGCTGATGTGTCCGGGACCACGGCGGTACAGGGGACCTACGATTTGAGCTTCCGCGTCGAGGTCGCCGCGGACAATACCAGCGCATCGACCGTCGACGTGCGCCTGGATGATGTCTCCCTCGTCTTCCCGGATCGGCATAACGGGACGTTCCTCTCGAAAGCGGTCGGGCCTGGCCTGGCGTCCGAATACCTGCGCGTCGACTGGGGAATCGAGGCCGGTGGCCCTTCCTCGGTTCAAATGGCGCTCCGAAGCGGGAACAACACGAACCCCGGAACTTCGACGTGGAGCGCATGGGAGCCTTGGGCCACTCCAGGGATCCATCCCGTGACCATCCCGGGTGCGCGCTACGTCCAAGTGCGGGTGGATCTCAACACGACGAATGCAAGCGTTTCGCCCATCCTCCGAACCATGGACCTCGAGACCCGCCATCGGGCTCCCCAGGGATCGATCGTCTCGTCCGTATTCACCGTGCCGGCCGAGGACCGGCCGCTCCTTCGCTGGCAGGCCCTTCGAGCGGTCTGGAGCGGGTCAAGCGGGAGCTCGGTCTCGTTCTCGGTGGGCGACGTAAGCTACTGGCAACAGGTGTCGTCGGATGGCGACCTGTCCTCGTTCACGTTGACGTCGATTCGATGGAATGCGACCCTCAGCACGACGAACGGGCTCGGTGCACCCAACCTCGAGCGGGTCGAGCTTGTTTACGACGTCCTGCCGAGCGGTGGCGGTGGAGGCTGGTTCGCGGGGATACCCTACCTTCCGTACGCTCTTGCGGTTCTCGTCGCCTCCGTCCTCGGATACGCCGGCTACGAGTTTGTGATTCGGCGGATGTTCGCGATCGACGACATCTTTCTGATCTCGAAGGACGGCCGCCTCATGCTGCACAACACCCGGCGCATGCGTGCGGACCGCGACGAGGACATCCTGTCCGCGATGCTCACGGCGATCCTGACGTTCCTCCGCGACTTCGATCCCGAGGAGAACGGCGAGTTGCGGCGCTTCGACATCGGGGGGAAGACGGCACTGCTCGAACGGGGCGCCCACGTCTTCCTCGCCGCCGTCTACTCAGGTCGCGTCCCCCGCTGGGCCGGCAAGGATCTCCGTCGGTTCATGTCGAACCTCGAGACGCGGTTCGGTCCGACGTTCGCCCGTTGGACCGGGTCTCCCGAGGATCTGCAAGGGCTGAAGGAGTTCTCGGAGAAATTCGTCTCCCGCGTGCGGTACCGACCCGGGCGAGGCGCGCGCCGGCAGGCCGGCTGATCAGCGAGGGAATAGCACCAGGTAGAAGATCATCGCGAACCCGAAGAGCGTGAAGCCGGTCGAGATCCACCACAAATTCCGCAGGATCTTCGACCGTCGGATCGGATCGTCCCACGCGGCAGCGAACCGATCGAGCACAACGCCACCAACCGCATGCGGACCATGAACTTGTCTCGGTCGTCTCGGTGACTTCAGGAAGGAAGTTGTCCCGTTTGGGGTCCCGTCTCCCGCCAAAACGTCGCTCGCGCGCTTCCAGCACCGATACCTTTAAGCGGAACCCGGGCAACCCATGACAGTCCTTGGCGCGGAGGGGCGTGGGTTCGCCGAGGACGCGGCTCGTTGGAGCCTGCAGGAGCTACCCTCCCATGCACGAACGGTCACGCCATCTGCCCGAAGCGCTCGTCCTGCTTCTGGCCGTCATCGCGCTCCTCCCGGCTGCGGCGGCGGCACCGGTCTTGAGCGATCAGGCCGGCGGCGCCAAGCGGGTCACATGGGACTTCTCGACGGCGGGGGACTATGATGCGACGGGCGTCGCGCTGGCGCCCAAGCTCGCGACGCTGGCGCAGGTGCCGTCGTGGTGGAACTTCACGAGCGACGCCGAGTTCCTGGCCGCCGAGGACTCCGCCACGAACGTGAGCGTGAGTTCGGGCCTCCGGCTCGTGGACCAGGCGGCGAACCTGATCCAAGACGGGCCGTTCAATCAGACGCAGGGGCCGTGGACGTACGTCAACGGAACGACGGGGCAGGTGTTGTCCGCGAGGGACCCCGGCGGGAGCGCTCGCCTCTGGCATCTGACGCCGAGAGTCCAGTTTGACTCGATGGACGACGTGTTCGGGACGTACCCGTGGGCGAGCGTCGCGAACGGGAAGAGCTCCAGTGTTCTCAGCCAATCGACCGCCGTCCGCGTGGAAGGCAGCGGGTCGCTGAGGGACAATGTGACGATCGGCCAGCAAGGGGGCGGAAACTGGGTCGGCGCGATCCGCGACGATCCCGGGACCTGGAATTGGAGCGCCTACAGTCGTCTTGGGGTCTGGATTAACGTGAATGCGAGTGGCCTCGCCGCATCCATTCTTCTCACCAACTTGGAAGGCCAGAACTGGGTCAGTTGGATTCCGCAGTCTCTCACTCCGGGATGGCGCAGGTACGTCTACGACATTTCTCCTTCCTTCGGGACGAACAACCAAATCGATCAGGTCATGGTCGGCTTCCTCGGAAATCTGGGCAAGTACAGCGCGCACGTCGACGACCTCGTCCTGTTCAACTACACGGCCTTCGACGAGAGGGCGAACGTCTCCCAGACGTTCACGAAACCGGGCTCGACGAGCGGGACCCCGGGGACCCTTAGCCTTGGATTCGATGTGGTCGCGAGCCCGTCGGTCAACGTGGTGGCGTACCTCCGGGTGAGCGCGGGAGACTTCAGTTGGAGCGAGTCCCCGGTCCTTGCGGGAACCCGAACCTTGGCGCTCGACCTCAGCGCGGACCCCGCCCTTCAGGGCAGCGGTTCCTTCGACCTCGCGTTCTCGTTGGAGCTGATCCGTATCGGGACGGCAGAGGCGTCGATGTCGGTGTCGATCGACAACGTCAGCCTGACCGCCGAGCAGTACGCGAACGGGTCCTTCACCGGCGCTCCGATTGACGCCGGATCCGCCACGCGCTTCTCTGCTGCGGTGGTGCAGGCGACAGCCGATCCTCCCGCGACCTCCGTCGCGGTCGAGACGAGGACCGGGAACGCCTCGTTGCCGGGAGATCCGTCATGGACCGCGTGGGCTCCCGCCGCGGGGTCGCAGATTGCAAGCCCGCCAAACCGGTTCCTGCAGTGGCGACTATCCTTCGGCACGGACGGCGCCGGCACGCCTGTCGTCACGAGGCTCTCGATCCGGGCGGACGCGTACCGGCCCGTCGGAATCCTCCGCACGGCATCGTTCCTCCCTGCGGAGTCGGTCTTCGGATGGGAATCGTTGTTCGTGAACGAGAACCGGCCTTCCGGAACCGCGATCGTCTACGAGATGTCCGTGGACGGCGGAGCGAGCTGGATCTGGGTCGTGGACGGACAGGATCTCTCGAGGCTCGCGACCAAGCCGTTGGTCCTCCGCATGACCCTCTCCAGCGGGAATACGAGCGTCTCTCCGTCGGTCACATCGGTCGCTGTATCGTACCGCCCGTCGATGTGGTCCGTGTTGGTCAGTCCATGGGGAGGTCTCCTCCTCCTGGCCGGCGGGCTTGCGGGATACTTCGGATGGAAGCGGTATCCACACCGGACGCCGACGGACGATCTGTTCCTCATCGGTCTCGACGGACGGCTCCTGGTCCACACGTCCGTCCGCCAGCGGGGCAAGATGGACGAAGACATCCTGGCGGGGATGCTCACCGCCATCTCGGCGTTCGTGCGGGACGCCTTCCGCGAGGAGCATGAAGAGCTGAAGAAGTTCGAGCTCGGGAACCGCAACGTGGCGGTCGAACGCGGGGAGTACGTCTATCTCGCCGCGATCTACCCAGGTGCCTTGCCCATGGACGCCTCTCGGAGCATGCGGGAATTCCTGTCGGACCTCGCCGAACGATACGGCGAGAACTTGGCCTTCTGGTACTTCGCGGACGATCTCCCGGGCCTCCCGGTCATGATGGCCGAGTTCGCGAGCCGCGGTCGATACCGCCGCGGGAATTGGCGGAAAGGCGCCCGAACGCTGCCCGGTCGGGACCGCGTCCCCGCGATCGGTCGCGCCACGGCCGATGCGCCGAAGGATGTGACTGCGACACCGCAGGTCGAGGCGACCACGGCGACCGTCGTCGAGGTGCACCAGCGCTAGTCCCGAGCCCGCCGTCGAGGGCCGGCGATCACTCGGAGCACCGACCTACGACGCCTCGGTCTGCTTGAACCGCTTGAGCCGCATGAAGTTGTCCCGCTCCATCTCCTCGAGTCGTTGGCGGATGAACGCCTCCGTGGACTTGAGTTCCGGGATCACGCGATACTCGAGGGCGTTCACGCGCCGCTTCACTTTCTCGATTTCCTCGATGAGACGTCGCATCGTCGTCTCGATCTCCGCCGCCACGACGATGTCCTCGACCAGCGCCTCGTATGCCTCCGCGGCCTCGTCGATCCGGGCGGACGTCGTGATGATCCCGTAGCCGCGGTCCTCGAGCTTCTTGCGCACGCTCTTCGCGTCGATCTTCGGGACGATGATCCCCATCACGTTCTTCGTCTTGAGCTGCAGGGTCGGCACCTCCCTTGAGGCGAGCGCGGCCGATCGCACCCCGATCGACCCCTCGATCGCGCGGGCGATCGCGATTCGCTGCTCCGCGACCCGGTACTTCTCCGCGAGGTGCGATCGGAGCGTCTTCGCCCGCTCGAGCACGCGGAAGAACTCGACGATCAGGGCGTCCCGCTTCAACTTCAGCAGCCGATGGCCTCGCTCCGCCATGCGCCGCGTGCGCCGGAGCTGGAGCAGCTGGGACCGCGTCGGCTTGTACTCGGCGAGGACCATCCTACGCGCTCACCTTCGCCGCGCCACGGTACTTCGGATGGTACTTCTCAAGGGTCTTGCGGTCGATCTTCGTGAGCCAGGCCTCGTCCAATGTCGCCAGGAGCTTCCAACCGATCTCGAGAGTATCGACGATGCTCCGATCCTCCTCGGAGCCCTGGCGGATGAACTCCTGCTCGAACCGGTCCGCGAACTCGAGCATCTTCCGATCGCGCTCGGAGAGCGCCTCCTTCCCGACGATCGCCACGAGGCCCCGCACGTCC
>WNGB01013426.1_pt1 | contig 11036 bp, 2 predicted proteins | sample 5400681 | NCBI WGS metagenome assembly WNGB01 (sample SAMN13153367, study PRJNA577476) | soil metagenome | isolation source: 115 cm soil or saprolite under grassland replicate 2 | place: USA:California | collected 2016-06-15 | reverse complement strand
CCGTGATCGGGGTGCCGGTGGCGGGGCAGGTCGCCTCGGCGTGGACCGGGCGGCCCAACGCCAGGGCCAGCAGGTACATGTCCACGCTGCAGCCCTTCCCCCACCCGAGCGGACGCCCGCCGGCGTCGGCCTGGTAGCGGCGCGGGCCGGCCGGGGTGGCGTCGAGCCGGACCATGCCGCCGCGCAGCTCGACCCGCTCCCGCCAGGTCGCCCGCAGCAGCCGCTCGGTCTCCTCGGCGGCCAGCCCGACCTGGGCGGCGAGCCGGTCCAGGCCGACCGGTCGCTGCCCGACCTGGGTGAGCTTGATCGTCGCCCAGGCGACCCGGGCGGCGTCGCGCTTGTCGTCCATGATCTCCCTCTCCTTGGGTTCTCCCTTGCCTGGAGGCTTGAGCCTGCCCCAGGGGCCGGCTCAAGCGCCGGGGTATCCAGCCGCCCGCGTTGGCCGGGTGCGACGGTCGGGTCAGGCGACCCATTGCGTCCAGGCATCCCTTCCCTGTCCAGAAGCGCTGCTGCTCCCCGACTCCTCGTGGAACAGGAGCTCATAGCGGGTCGGGATGACCGACAGGCCGTGGCTGCCGGTCACCGCCCCGGCGAGGTCCAGCCGGACTCGGCCCTGCCGGTCCAGCTGCGCCAAGGCGCGCCTCACCTGGTCGGGGTCGCTGGCGAGCGCCGCGGCCAGCCGCTGTCACCACGATCACCCCTGCGCTGCCGCTCGAGCCGGTCGACGGGCCAGCACAGCGCGCAGCCGACCTGGTCGTCACCGCCCAGCAGCCAGTTGGGCGACGCCACCACACCTCGACCCGCACGTGCAAGCTCGTTGGAGCACCATAGACCTTCCAGTGCCCTGGAAGGTCAAGCGTGGGCGGACGACGACCCCCGGACGCCTCGGGCTACCGCGCCTGCCACCCCAGCACGCTGGGGCGCCTGGAGTTCGTCCGCGCCGCCCAGGCCATGGGGTTCACCCTTGGGGAGTCCGCCAGGTCATCGCATTCCGCCGAGAGCGCGACCTCTCGCAAGACCGCTGACTGAGATTCACCTGACGGCGATCTGACGGCGGTGCTTGCCATGATCGCGCGCCGGGGCGGCGGCTGCCGCCCGCAACTTCAAAGGACAGTGGAGATGCGGATTGCGCGAGGCAGGCGAGCGATCGTCGTGATCGGAGTCGTTGGGTTGCTGGCCGGAATCGTCGGGGTGGTCCGGCCGGCCATTGGTGTGGACGCCGGCGGTCGGTCGCCTGGTTCCGGGCAGGGGTCCGGCACTGCCCCCACGGTCGCGGAGCGGACCGCTTCGGCGCGGGCACGCGCGTCCGGGCAGCGGGTGGAGGTGGTGGCCAAACGCTCGGAGACGATGGAGGTGTTCGCCGAGCCCAACGGGACCTACACCGCGCAGCTGCACCCAGGGCCGGTGCGGGTCCGTCGCGGCGAGAGGTGGATGCCGGTCGACACCAATCTGACGCGGCGGGCGGACGGGAGTGTGGCGCCGGGGGCGACGGTGGTGCTGCTGGCGTTCTCCGGTGGTGGCAGCGGCCCGCTGGTCCGGCTCGGCAGCGGCGAGCGGCAGGCCAGCCTGTACTGGCCGCGACCCCTGCCGGCGCCGGTGCTGGCCGGTGACGCCGCGACCTACCCGGAGGTGCTGCCCGGCGTGGACCTGCGGCTGATCGCGGCCCCGACGGGCTTCCACGAGCTGCTGGTGGTCAAGACCCGCCAGGCAGCCGGCAGCCCGGCCCTGGCCAGGGTGCGGTTCGGGATGCGCGCCAGCGGCCTGTCGCAGCGGGCGGGCAAGCACGGCGGGGTGGACCTGGTCGACGGGAAGGGCCGGGTGGCGTTCACCTCGCCACCGCCCGCGCTCTGGGACGCGGGGTCGCGCTCCGCGGTGGGCCGGTTCGAGCTGGCCAAGGATGCGATCAGCGTCCTACCCGACCAGCGGCTGCTGCGTGACCCGGCGACGGTGTTCCCGGTGATGATCGACCCTGACTATCTGGTGCCTTTCGCCGGTTGGACGAAGGTGTTCTCCGGCAAGCCCGATCAGTCCTATTGGGGTGGTGGCATCGACGACGGCTGGGGCAAGGTGGGCTACTGCGGCTGGGGAGGCTGCAACAGCATCGGCACGTCCCGTACCTACGCCGAATTCGACATCAGGGCCCTGCACGGCGCGGTCATCCTCAACATACCGGGCTGGACCAGTGGCGCGGAGTTCAACGCCCACGAGGCCTACGCCCCGACCTGCCATCCACCGGCCGGGACCGACTACGCGGTGGACCTCGAGCACGTCACCCCCTTCGACGGCAGCCTGACCTGGAACCGGCAGCAGGGGTCGTTCCCCGGCCCCATCGGCGGGGCGAGGTGGGAGGTGCACGGCTACGACGGGAGCTGCGGGCCGGCCTGGATTGGCTGGGGGGTCGGCGACCAGGTCCGCTGGTCCAACGACCGCACGGACTACGTCGCGTTCATGCTGCACGCCAACCACGAGGGCGAGGCGTACGGCTGGAAGAAGTTCGACGGCTACCAGTTGCTGGTGCACTACCAATGGCGGCCCAACGTGCCATCGAGCATCTCGTGGTCGGCGGGGACCACCACGAGGCCGTGCAGCACGGACGCTTCCAACCCGCATTACGTCAATAACCAGGCGGGGGCGCTGACGCTCAGGGCGACCGGCACCGACCCCGACGGCCTGTCCGACCCCCTCTGGATGGAGTTCGAGTGGTGGAACCGGGGCGGCAGCGGGCCGATCGGGTCGACGGTCATCGGCCCGCAAAACAACGGCTCGGAGTTCACCACCACCATCCCCGCTGGGAGGTTCTCGGACGGCCAGCACTTGTCGTGGCACGCTCATGCCGGCGACGGCTGGACCGCCGGCGCCTGGGGTCCGCAGACCGGCTCCTGGTGGTGCCAGATCGACATCGACAACACCGCTCCGGGGAAGCCGACCGTCACCATGGACCCATCCCAGTCGCCGACCGTCGGGGCGCCCGTGAGCTTCACGGTGCGGGCCGCCGACGCCGACGTCACCCGGTTCGCGTACGGCTTGGAACGGGGCGGCACGGTCTGCAGGACAACCAACAGCGTGAACGCAACCACCCTGGGCGGAAGCGCGACGTTCAAGGTGACGCCACTGGAGGCAACGACCTGGGACCTGTGGGTGGCCGCCGTGGACCGGGCCGGCAACATGACCGCCTCCGCCAGCTGCGAGCACGTCCGGTTCAGTGTCGCCCGTGGCCGCAAGGCGGTGGCGTACTGGCCGCTGGACGGGCACTGGAACCTGACCGCGGTGCCGGACGTCGCAGGCGACCATGACGGCACGGTCGCGATCGGCCCGGCGAACTGGACGCTGGGCCGGGTCGGTGACGCGCTGCAGTTCAATGGCAGCAGCGGCCAGGTCGTGACGGGTGGCGGGCCGGCGGTGCGCACCGACCAGAGCTTCTCGGTGTCGGCGTGGGTGAAGCTTGACGGCGGGAGTGGGTCCCGCACGGCGGTCAGCCAGGACGCCGGCACGGCCAGTGGCTTCTATCTGCAGGTCACCCCGGAGGGCCGCTGGGCGATGTCGCGGCCCGACAGCCGCGCGGTGTCGGCCGGCCAGGCGCGGCTGGGGGTGTGGACCCATCTGGTCGGCACCTTCGATCAGACCACCCGGCAGTGGGTGTTGTTCGTCAACGGCGAGCGGGCGGCCACCAACGCCGCCGACCCGGTGACCAGCACGGCCGGGCCGGTCCGGATCGGCGCGGGGCGGTCGAACGGCAACGTGGCGGAGTTCTTCCCGGGCGCGGTCGACGACGTGCGGGTCTACGACCGGATGCTGAGCGACCTGCCCTACCTGGAGCCGGGGGAGTCGGCGCCGCGCAGCGAGATCGCCCGGCTGGCCGGCCAGCCGGTCGAGGAGGCCTACTACCCGCTGGACGAGGGTGCTGGCGCCAGGGCGGGTGACGTCTCGGGCAACTACCGCACCGCCACGCTCGGCGGCGGGGCGACCTTGACGCCGTCCGGCCACATCGGCGGCGCGCTGCAGATCGGCAGCACCACCAGCGGCTTCGCGGCAACCGCGGGGCCGGCGGTGCGGACCGACCAGAGCTTCACGGTGGCAGCGTGGGTGAAACGGGGGGTGAGCGATAACGGTACCCGCGCGGCGGTCAGCCAGGACAGCGGCAGTGGCCATGGGTTCCTGCTGGGCTACATCAGTGAGCGTGGCACGTTCGCGTTCAGGGTCGTGGCGCAGGACGGCCAGATGCCCTCGGTCCCGGCCAACGGCACGGCGGAGGTCGGGGTGTGGACCCACCTGGCAGGTACCTACGATGCGGCCACTCGCCAGTTGTACCTGTACGTCAACGGGGACCTGCAGCCGGGCACGGCCACGGTGCCCACGCCCTTCAATGCCGCGGGCGCGCTCCAGATCGGCCGCAGCAAGTGGGCCGGCAACTACACCGACCCCTGGGCCGGCTCGATCGACGAGGTCCACGCCTACAGCGGCGTGCTCTCCGATCCGGAGATCGCGCAGTTGAGCGGCCAGTCCGAGCCGCGCCCGCCATCGCTGTTCGCCGGAGCGTTCGACCGGTTCGCCAGGACCGGTGGGCCGCACTACACCAGCGGCGGCAGCGGGCCGGTGCCGCCCGGCTACTACCTGGAAGGCGGGCTCGGCTTCAGCGCGCCGGAGGACGCGCCGGACACGCGGGTTGTCTACTCCTGCCGCGATGCCGCGGGGCCCTTCCTTGACCGCCAGCCCAATTGCGGCGGCGCCGCGGCTGTCGAGGTGCTGGGCCGGGCCGGGCGCATGTACACGACGCAGCCGACCGGCGTGCCGACCGGCACGGTGTACCGCTGCCTGGTCCTCGCGGGCGGGGACCGGTTCATCTCGTTCGATCCCAACTGCGAGAGCACGCCGGACAGGATCCGCCAGGAGTTCGTGCTGGGGTACACGCGCCTGCTGGCGCCGCTGATCCGCTCGGTCGGGCCGGGCGGGGCGCATTGGACCAGCTCGCACGGTTACAAGCAGCCAGCGGGCTACACCCCGGAGGCCGTGCTCGGGTACGTGGCGCTGGGCGGGATCCCCGGCTCGCCGCCGGTGCTGCGGCTGTGCCAGGTCACCGGGACCGATGACGAGTTCCTGTGGACGGATGCAGGCTGTGATGGCCAGCAGGACCTCGGAGCCCCGACCAGTGGCTGGGTGTGGACCAGCCCGCCGGCCGGTGTGGAGAGCGCAGGGCTCTTCGCGTGCCGCGGCGCCAGCGGTGAGCGGTTCGAGTCGCTGGATGACTTCTGCGAGGGCGGCACCGTCATCTCCCAGCTCGGCTATGTGGTCACCCGACCCTGAACGCGGTAATCGTGCCGACCCAGCCGGCGGCTTCGTCAGGTCGTCGAGCCGCCGGTCCGGGTCGGCACCCCTCGGCCGGCACCGCCAAGGGCCTCCCCCCGAGCCCGCGGCGGTGCCGGCCGGGGTGCTCCAGCATCGTGGCGCTGACAGCCGCCTGACGGTGAACTGACGGCAGTGCTTGCCATGGTTGGCTCGCGGAGGGAAATCGCCGCCCGCGAGCCAACTACGTGATGACCCGAATGACCGATTCTGACTGAGGCGGTTGTCGATGCGTGTACCTCGTCCTGTCGCGACATGGCTTGGGCTCGTCCTGACGGCGAGCCTGGTGGTGGCGGTGCAGCCCGGGTCGGCGGGCGCGGCCGAGCAGTGGCCGCAGCGCAAGCCGGCGCCGCCGTACCTGGTCCAGACCGAGCCCGTGCCGGTGAAAGCGTTGCCGCCGGACAACGTGCTTTCGGCCTCCGGCGGCGGCTCCCCGGCGGCGTCGTGGCCGTCCGCGGGCGCGGCCGAGGTGCAGGTCGGGTCGGCGTCGCAGGCGACGCAGGCTGGCGGGCTGCCGGTGTGGGTCGGTCCCCCCGCGAGTGTCGCCGCGGCGGGTGCCCCCGTCCCGCCCGCGGCGGTGCGGGTCGAGGTCCTGGACCACGCGGCCTCGGTGCGGCAGGGCGTTGCCGGGCTGGTGCTGCGGCTGCGCCGCTCGGACAGGCAGGCCACGGCGAGCAAGGTCTCATTGAAGCTGCGGTATTCGGCGTTCCGTGACGCCTATGGTGGGGACTGGGCGGCGCGGCTGCGCCTGCTGGAGCTGCCCGCCGCCGGGCCGGCGACGGTGGTGGCGTCGCGCAACGACCTGAAGGCCGGGCAGATCACCGCGGACGTGACGGTGACTGGGACCGACTCGACGTTTGCGATCGCGGCGGAGCCGAGCGGGGAGACCGGGGACTACAAGGCGACCTCGCTGGCGCCGTCGGGAACCTGGTCGGTGGCGACGCAGTCCGGCGACTTCGAGTACTCCTACCCGTTCCGGGTGCCATCGGTGCCCGGCGACCTGACGCCGAAGCTCTCCCTCGCGTACTCGTCGGGGTCGGTGGACGGCCGCACCGCCGCGACCAACAACCAGCCGTCGTGGGTTGGTGAGGGCTGGTCGCTGTGGCCGGGGTCGATCGAGCGCAGCTACCGGTCCTGCTTCGACGACAACACCGACAAGACGAAGCAGACCGGCGACGAGTGCTGGGCTGGCGACAACGCCACGCTGTCGCTGGACGGGCAGTCGACGCGCCTGGTGTACGCGGGTGGGAATCTCTGGCGTCCCAAGCAGGACGACGGGTCGCGTCTGGAGCACCTGACGGGTGCGGCCAACGGCGACGGCGGCGATCCTGGGAACACGGGCGAGTACTGGAAGCTCACCACCACCGACGGCACCCAGTACTTCTTCGGCCGCACCACCACCTCGGCGTGGACGGTGCCGGTGTTCGGCAACGACGGTGGTGAGCCGTGCAACCGGTCCACCTTCGACGCGTCCTGGTGCCAGCAGGCCTATCGCTGGAACCTCGAACAGGTCATCGATACCCACGGCAACCTCGTCAGCTACTTCTACACGCCCGAGACCAACAACTACGCGCGCAAATTCGAGGGCGCCAACGCCACCCGGTATGTGCGCGGCGGGGTCCTGGAGCACGTCGAGTACGGCGCCAGGGCCGGGCAGGGGCCGGTGGCGCGGGTGCTGTTCGCCGCTGTCGAGCGGGGTGGCCCGGACGTGCCGTCGGACCAGGCCTGTCCCGATGGGCAGAACTGCGGCACGCACTATTCGCCGACGTTCTGGTCGACCAAGCGGCTGGCGAGCGTGACCACCCAGGTGTGGGACGGCGCCTGGCATGACGTGGACCGATGGACGCTGGGGCACACCTATCCCGCCAACACGGACGGGACCACCGCGTCGCTGTGGCTGCACGACATCACCCACGCCGGTCTCGCCGCCAGCCCGAACGTCGTCGGGCAGAGCGTGACGCTGCCGACGGTGGTCTTCGACGGGCAGCAGCTCGCCAACCGGGTGGGCTCCGACGCCGACGGGCTGCTGCCGCTGAACAAGTGGCGGATCGTCCGGGTCGTCAACGAGACCGGCGGGTGGATCGACGTCGTCTACGTGGCCAGCGACTGCGTGCCCAGCCAGCTGCCGACCATGAACCCGCAGGGCAACACCAAGCGGTGCTTCCCGGTGACGTGGACCCCGGACGGCGACCAGCTTCGCCACGACTGGATGGCCAAATACGTGGTCGGCTCGGTGGACGCGGTGGACCGGGTCGGCGGCCAAGAGACCGAGGTGAACAGCTACGACTACGGCACCGGCGGGGTGGCGTGGCACTACGACGACGACCCGGTCCTGCCCGACAGGCTCCGCACCTGGTCGCAGTACCGCGGCTTCGGGGAGGTGGTGGTCAAGCACGGCAAGCCGGCGGACGTGACCCCGTCGGCGACCAGGTACACCTATTTCCGTGGGATGCCCGGCCAGTCGGTGCGAGACTCCCAGGGCGGGTCGCTGGCCGACGACGAGCAGCTCGCGGGGTTCCTGCGGGAGCAGCAGACCTACAACGGCGCCGGCGGCCCGGTGCTGTCGAGCACGATCAACGACCCCTTCTCGCGCCAGACCGCCGCGCAGGGGTCGCTGAAGTCCTACATCGTCCAGACCGAGTGGGCCGTCACCCGCACCGCGCTGCAGGCCGCCAATGGCAGCCTGCGCGAGTGGCGGACGACCAAGGTCCACACCGACTACACCAATGAGGGGCTGCCGTGGAAGGTCAACGATCTGGGCGATGACTCCACGGCGGACGATGACCGCTGCACCACCACGACCTATGTGCGCAACGATGCCTCCTGGCTGCTGGACCTGCCGGCGGAGATCAAGGTCGACGGGGTCGCCTGCACCACCACTCCGGTGTATCCGGGCGACGCGGTCTCCGACACGTGCACCTACTACGACAACGCCACGTCGCTGACAACCCCGCCGTCGGCGGGCAATGCGACCCGGGTCGAGCAGGTCAAGGAGTATGTGAGCGGCCAGCCGTCGTGGGTCACCATCAGCCGCGGCAGCTTCGACGCCTACGGCCGCCCGCGGGACAGCTACGACGCGCTGGGCCGCAAGACCAGCACCAGCTACTCGCCGGCCACCGGACTGCCGACCAGCCAGACGGAGACCTCCCCGCCGGTGGACCCCTCCTCGACCAACCCCGTGACCCTGACCACCACGACCTCGCTGGACCCGGTGCTGGGGCAGCCGGTGACGGTGACCGACCCGAACGGGCGGGACACGGACCTGACCTATGACGCGCTGGGCCGGCTGCTGGGGGTGTGGCGTCCGGGACGCAACAAGGACAACGGCGACGGACCCAGCGAACGTTACGCCTACAGGGCGCGTGCCGACGGGCCGAGTTGGGTGTCGACCGACACGCTGGAGCCCAACAACAACTATCTGACCAGCTATCAGCTCTACGACGGGTTCCTGCGAGAGCGGCAGACCCAGAGCTGGGGCCAGGGATCGACGGGCACGTTACGGGTGCTCAGCGACACGCTGTACGACTCGCGGGGACTCGCGTTCCAGCGCAACGACGGGTACTTCGACTCGGGCACCCCCGGGACGACCCTGGTCACCGCGGACAACAACCATGTCCCGAGATTGCTCGAGGCCAGCTTCGACGGTGCCGAGCGGCCGACCACGACCGTGCTGAAGTCGAACGGGAACCAGCTCGCCAGCCAGACCACCAGGTATTTCGGTGACCACACCGAGTTCACCCCACCCACCGGCGGGACCCCGACCGCGAACTTCACCGACGCACGCGAGCAGACCAGCGAGGTCTGGCAGTACAAGGCGGCGACGCCGGGCGGCACCCACACCACCACCCGCTACAGCTACAACGACGCCGGCAAGCTGGCCACGGTCACCGACACCGCCGGCAACACCTGGCGCTACAGCTATGACATGCTCGGCAACCAGACCGGCAGGAGTGATCCGGACAAGGGCGACTCGACCAGTACCTACGACGACGCCGGCCAGCTCACCAGCACCCGGGACGCCCGCAGGATCACGCTGGCGTACAAGTACGACGGGCTGGGCCGCAGGATCGAGGAGCACCAGGACTCGCTGGCGGGTCCGACGCTGGCGTCGTGGATCTACGACACGATCCTCAAGGGCCAGCTGTCCTCCTCGACCCGCACGGCCGGCACGGAGACCTTCACCAGGACCGTCACCGGCTATGACGCGGCCTACCGGCCCACCGGGACCAGGATCAGCGTCCCGGGCGCGCCGTCCCCGCTCAACCGTGACTGGGTCACCACCAACACCTACAAGGCCGACGGCAGCCCCGATACGGTGACCATGCCGAGCCTTCCCGGCATCGCCAGTGAGAAGCTGACCTGGAAGTACGACAGTCTGGGGATGCCGTTCGAGCTGAAGGGCCAGATCAGCGGCGCCACGGTCCCGTACGTCGTCGACACGGCCTACACCGAGTTCGGAGAGCTGTCGCAGATCCTGCTCGGCGCCGAGCCCCACCAGGCCCTGCAGACCTTCTACTTCGAGATGGGCACCCGCCGGCTCACCCAGGCCGTGGAGGACCTGCAGCACGACCAGCTGGAAGGCCAGCCGTCCCGGTCGGTCCAGGACCTTGCCTACACCTACGATCCGGCCGGCAACCTCACCCGGCTGGCCGACACCCCCACCATCGGCGCCGCCGACAAGCAGTGCTTCACCTACGACTCGCTGCGCCGCCTGCGGGAGGGCTGGACTACCACCGCCGCCACCTGTGGCGCGCCCGGCAGCAGCCCGGGCGGGCCCGCGCCGTACTGGACCTCCTACACCGTCGACGACGTCGGCAACCGCACCACCGACACCAGCCACGCCGTCAGCGGGGGCGCCAGCATCAACGCCACCCGGACCCTCAACTACCACGCCGCCGGCCAGCCCCGTCCCCACGCGGTCACCTCGGTCAGCGGCGCCGGCGCCTCAACCACCAGCACCTACGACTACGACCCGGCCGGCAACACCATCACCCGGCCCGGCCCCAGCGGCACCCAGACGCTGACCTGGACCCCGGAGGGCAAGCTGGCCACGGTGGAGGTCGGGCCCAGCAACAAGACGATCAACCAGTACGACGCCGACACCGACCTGCTGGTGACCAAGGACCCCGGCGGCACCACCCTGTACCTGGACGGCGCCGAGGTGCGCGTCAGCTCCACCGGGCAGACCTCCGCGTCCCGCTACTACACCTTCTCCGGCGCCACCGTCGGCGCCCGCACCAGCGGCGGCGGGCTGAGCTGGCTGGTCCATGACTACCACGGCACCGACAACCTCGCCGTCAAGGCCGCGGACTCGACGGCGACGCTGCGCCGCAGCGACGCGTTCGGCAATCCGCGCGGCACCCAGCCGGCCTGGCCAGGCTCACACGGGTTCGTCGGCGGGGTCGCCCAGCCGATGGGGGTGACCCATCTGGACGCCCGCGAGTACGACCCGCTGCTCGGCAGGTTCCTGTCGGTCGACCCGCTCATGGACCTGTCCGATCCGCAGCAGTTCAACGGCTACGCCTACGCCAATAACAACCCCAGCACCATGAGCGACCCCGACGGGCTGAAGGTCTTCGAGGGCGACTCGGGTGGCTGGAGCGACTCCGGGGCCTACCGCCCTCCGGCGCCGCCGAAGCCGAAGCCCGTAGGGCCGCCACCGCGGTCCCGCGCCTACCACAACGACCCCGGCGCCA
>WNGB01013424.1_pt1 | contig 11037 bp, 9 predicted proteins | sample 5400681 | NCBI WGS metagenome assembly WNGB01 (sample SAMN13153367, study PRJNA577476) | soil metagenome | isolation source: 115 cm soil or saprolite under grassland replicate 2 | place: USA:California | collected 2016-06-15 | reverse complement strand
CAGCACCATTGGGGGTGTGATGCACCTCGGGATGGAATTGCACGCCGAAATATTTTCTCCGCATGTCACCAATCGCCGCAAAGGGACTGTTGCCCGATTTTGCTAGCGCGACAAATCCATCCGGCATGCGTGTGATGCGGTCACCGTGAGACATCCATACCGTGGAAATGACATCTAGCATCGTGCCTGGAATCAACGACTGGATTTCCGCGTATCCATATTCGCGCTGAGCGGAAGGATCAACCTGCCCGCCGAGGGCATGCGTCAATGCTTGCATTCCATAACAAATGCCTAGAATAGGCAATCCGGAATCAAGGATGAACTTTTGAATATAAGGCGTGCCCTCTTCATAAACAGATTTAGGTCCTCCGGAGAGGATGAAGCCTTTTGGTTTAATCGAAAGAATTTTTTCCTGCGGTGCATCCCACGGGAACAATTCGCAATAAACCTGTGCTTCGCGCACGCGCCGCGCGATGATCTGCGCATATTGCGAACCGAAATCAATGATAGCAATGGAATTCATGAATCATTACTGCGCTGTGCTAAACACAATATTCCCATCATCCAGCGATGTGATGCAAGCCAGAGCCTCGATCTGTACACCCAGTGGCTTGAGCGCCGCGCGTCCGCCCTCGAAAGTTTTCTCGATCAATGCACCGACGCCAATAATATGAGAGCCTGCAGCCTCAGCCAAGCGCGCCAAACCAAGAATGGTTGCACCGGAGGCAAGGAAGTCGTCAATGATCAATACTTTTTCGTCATTTGATAGATATTCCGGCGAAACGATCAACTCCACCATGCGTCCTTTGGTATGCGAAGGCGCGAGGGTGAGATAGACCTGGTCTGGCATGGTGATGGGTTTTGTTTTTCGAGCGTATACGATTGGAAGTCCGAGATGGAGCGCGGTGGTCAGGGCGGGAGCAATGCCAGAGATCTCGGCAGTCAGCACCTTAGTCGCACCGACCGAAGCGAAGCGTCGCGCAAGTTCCTTTCCGCATATATCCATCAACACTGGGTCTACTTGATGATTCACAAAACTATCCACTTTCAATATTCCACCCCCCAGAACTTGCCCCTCTTTCAGGATTCGTTCCTGCAATTCTTTCACATCCACCTCCTTATTGAGAAGTGTGATTACGGTTTAGACAGATTTCAAGGATTGTACAACGCGAGCGGAGAAGATGCCAGAGGAGGTTTTCGTGCTGAGCGGAGGGTCAAGTAGAGTGAGCGATTGTCTCGCTCTTATCGCCCGCCCTGCCGTCTCGCACCGTTCGTGCCAGGGAGACCCGCAGTCGAAGCGCGGGCAACATACAGATATAACATTTACATGCAGCCTGTCCTTCGACTGCACTCCTCGTTTTACTCGTCGCTCCGCTCAGGACGAATTAATGATGCAAAAAAGTCTGTGTTAGAATTCTGCGCGTGAGTGAAAGACCTGTACTGCTGTTAGCGTCGAACTCTCCGCGTCGGCGGCAGCTATTAGCCCTGGGGAACTGGATGTTCAACGTCTCCGTTTCTAATGTAGATGAGAGTCAGCAGGCAGACGAACCCCCTGGCGATTACGTTTTACGACTGGCAAAGGAAAAAGCCCTGGCGACTGCAACATACGCGCATTCTGATGAGATCGTTATCGCTGCGGATACGGCGGTAGTGGATAGTGCCTCCATACTTGGTAAACCCAAAGATATGGCCGAAGCCGAAAAAATGCTCAAACAATTGCGCGGTCACACTCACCAAGTGTATACAGGCTTAGCTATATATCGCGTCCGCGACGAGAAACTGCTCACCGAATTATGCATTACTGATGTACCCATGCGCACATATAGCGACGATGAAATCTCCGCCTATGTTATGAGTGGTGATGCGCTTGATAAAGCTGGCGCATATGCCATCCAGCATCCTGAATTTCACCCAGTAGAATCTATGCAGGCTTGTTATGCCAGCGTGATGGGATTGCCCTTATGCCATCTCGTCCGCGCTTTGCGGAAAATAGATGTATACCCTGGTACAGATATCTCTGCTAGTTGTCAGGGCTTTCTAAATTATGAATGCCCTGTTACGCAAGCAATCTTAAGTGGCAAAAATGTTGGCTGACATGAAAGGAAATGAATGAAGGCATTCCGTTGGTTGAATCTATTCCTGGTCATGAGCTTTCTTGCGGCTTGTAATGGAAGCCCAGGAGGCGGCTCCGGATTCTCACTCTTTGCCACAGACACGCCACTCCCATCTCCTATAGTGACCATTATTCCTGCACCCGATGCACAGGCCGCGGTCAAGGCATTTTTTGAGGCTCTTAAAGCCAACGATTACGCCAGCATGTATGCAATGCTGACCAAAGCCAGTCGCGATACGATCACACAGGATGATTTCTCCAAACGATACAACGACGCGCTTAATAACATGAGCGCATCCAGCTTTGACTTTGAAGTGCTCTCCTCTCTCCTTAAGCCTTATGCTGCTGAAGTTGCCTACCGTATCACCTACCATACCGTATTAGTCGGTGATATCGAACGCGAGATCGCCATGCGGCTGACACTAGAGGATGGCCAGTGGAAAGTTCAATGGGACGATGGCCTGATCCTGCCAGAACTCGCAGGAGGCAGAGTGTTACGGATGGATTATCAAGTTCCTGCACGCGGCAATATATACGACAGAAATGGCTTGCCAATCGTATCTCAAGCCGACGCGTATGCGTTTGGCATTATTCCAGGTCAGATCAATTTTGAAACGCAAGATACATTATTCAGTGAAATCGCAAATCTGTGTGGATATCAAGCAGATGATATCAAAGCTATTGTCCTAAGCTCAGGAGCAGACTGGTACCTTCCGATGTGTGAAGGCACAAAAGAAGAAGCCGACCGGTTACTGACGATTAATCCCGGCGGGTTGGTCATTAGTGCCTATAACTCCCGCTATTATTTCGATCAAGGTTTGGCTTCGCAAGTGGTTGGTTATACTTTATCAATCCCTCCTGAGGAACTAGACCAATATCGACGTCTTGGATATCGCAGCGACGAAAAAGTTGGAAAATCCGGCATTGAAAAATGGGCTGAACAGTATCTTGCCGGAAAACACGGCGGCTCTCTCTATGTTATCGATCCAAATACAGGCCAGATCGCTACCCGTCTAGGGGAAAGCCCTCCGCAGCCTGCTGACTCGGTGTATCTCACCATCGATAAAAATCTTCAATACTATACTGAGCAGGCCATTCAGGGATTTAAAGGTGCAGTCGTTGTACTGGAACGGGATACTGGCCGTGTGCTGGCTATGGCCTCCTCACCCGGTTTTGACGCCAACCTCTTCGACCCAACCAATCCAAACAATAGTGCGTTGACAGATCTGCTCAACAACCCGGATGAGCCTCTCGTCAACCGTGCAGCGCAAGGACAATACCCTCTCGGATCCGTATTCAAAGTTATAACTTTTTCTGCTGCTCTGGAGAGTGGCCTATATGAAAAAGATACTACCTACGATTGCCAGTATGATTTTAGAGAATTACCGGATCGCATTTTGTATGACTGGACCTACCAACACTGTCAGGATCGGCTTGCCGCTGGTAATCAGTGTGACACTTCCGATAGCACACCCTCCGGACAGCTCACTTTACAGGAAGGACTGATGCGCTCATGCAATCCGTATTTCTGGCACATTGGTCTTGACCTGTTCAACTTTGATCGCAAGGCTGATATTACCAACATGGCGCACGCCTTCGGGTTGGGTGCACCTACCGGTATTGACCAGGTTACCGAAGCTACCGGACAGGTCAATGTCCCGGAGACCCCAGTGGATGCCACAAACCAGGCCGTTGGTCAGGGCGACGTACTGGTGACACCTCTGCAAGTAGCAAGCTTTATTGCAGCAGTCGGTAACGGCGGGACCTTGTACCGGCCTCAACTCATCGAAAAGATCCAACCCATTGAAGGCGATCCGGTCACTGTCTTCAAGCCCGAAGCACGCGGGACGCTACCACTTCGAGATGAGAATCTGAAGATCTTACAAGATTCTTTGTGGATGGTAGTACACGATCCGCGTGGCACCGCCCGATTCCGATTGCGTGGCCTGCAAATTCCTGTGGCGGGAAAAACTGGCACCGCCGAATCGGGAAGTGGAAAATCACACGCATGGTTTGCAGGATATACGCTCGCCGCGGAAAACACTGGACTGCCCGATATTGCAATCGCAGTGATTCTCGAAAACGCCGGCGAAGGTTCCGATTACGCTGCGCCAGTCTTCCAGCGTGTCGTGGACGTGTATTACAATGGCACACCCCAGGGATTCCTGTGGTTTGAGTCATCTTATGGCGTGCTCAAAACGCCAACACCTTTCGGCGGTATCCCAACCAAGACGCCCAAACCGGAATAGTACGCCGCATGCTCCAAGCGCTGTCCTCGGCGTTGGTATTACACAAGCAACCCCGCCGAGGATGGCGGTGAGAGCACATGTAGTAAACATTTGACCAACGAATCAACATTACATGGTTTGATCATCCGGGCCCAGTCTGGTTTCTTTACAGTGGAGACCAGTCAGGGCCTTATTGTTTGTCAATTGCGTGGGAAGCTGAAGCAGGGCAAAGCTGTCGGTGATATTGCTGCGCTCGGCGACCGCGTTCGTATTACGGTATTACCAGATGGAAGCGGGGTGATCGAAGAAGTCGAAAAACGGAAGCGGGCTTTGGTCCGGCTTGATCCGAGGCCTCAGGGTGAGTATCAGCAAGTATTACTGGCAAATGCCGATCAGGCAGTTTTCGTGTTTGCCTGCGCACATCCAAATCCAAAACTGCGCATGCTGGATCGGTTTCTAGTCATTGCGGAAAAGCAAAAGATACCTCCCATCATCGTTGCCAACAAAATTGATCTTGTAAAAAATGCTGAGAAAATTTTTGGATTGTATGAGGACATAGGCTACCATGTGATTTATACGTCTGTGAAAAAAAACAAAGGCATTCGGAAATTGCATAACTCCTTGAAACATAAAATCTCTGCATTGGCTGGACCAAGTGGAGCAGGCAAATCAAGTTTGTTGAACGCGATACAACCAGGGCTGGGAATCGCCGTGAATGAAATCAGCGCAGCGGTGGATAAAGGCAAACATACAACCGTGACGCGTCAAATGTATGTGCTCAAAGGTGGAGCTTATGTAGCCGATACGCCAGGTTGGAAATCGTTGGCGCTGTGGGATACTGAACCGGAAGAGATCGACGCGTATTTTCCTGAACTCGCACCTCTTGTCGCGGAATGCCAGTTCAGCGACTGTACGCACACTCACGAACCGGGTTGCGCGGTTCGCGCCGCACTGGAAGCCGGAAAGATTCATCCCGAGCGATACGAATCTTATTTGAGAATGCGCGCAGGAGAATAAGGTGACAGTCACTTATAAAGTGACTGTCACCTGTTAGAATCTAAATATGACTGATAACTGGGGTTTGCTTGGACACGAATGGGCGGTCGATATGCTCCGCCATCATCTCACACATGACGGGCTGCGTCATGCATATCTTTTCGCGGGACCCCCAGGACTGGGACGAAGAACTCTAGCATTGCGCCTCGCTCAAGCACTGAACTGCACAAAGCCACTCGCACCAGGTGAACCTTGCCGCATATGCCGCGATTGTAAACAGATCGAAGCGATGCGGCATCCAGATTTGAATATTATACAAGCCGAATCTGAAGGCGGCACGCTCAAAGTAGACCAGGTGCGCGAGCTGCAGCATGCCTTGTCTCTCAAGCCATATCAATCCAAATACCGCGTAGCGATCTTCTTGAGGTTTCAGGAAGCCAACGATAATGCTGCGAACGCATTGCTAAAGACACTGGAAGAAGCTCCCGCGCACGCGGTACTGATTCTCACCGCCGATAACCCTGAGCAATTACTGCCCACAATCGTCTCGCGTTGTGAGATATTGCGATTGCGCCCTTTGCCTGTTGCAGCCATCGAAGCAGACCTGCTTGCCCGCGGCTTGGATGAAGACCGCGCTCGCCTGCTTGCACATATCAGCGGAGGTCGTCCTGGTTACGCGCGTAGACTGATGGAAGATGTAACCCTATTAGAAAAGCGTGAGGAGAGGCTAAACGATTTACAGACCTTGCTACCCGCTTCGCGCGTTGCCAAATTCGCTTATGCCGAAAAACTCGCCAAAGATAAAGACTCCATGCGGCAGGTAATCTTGATCTGGCTTTCCTACTGGCGCGATGTGATGTTGCGCGTGGCGCAAGCCGAAACGCCACTGGTCAATATTGATCGCAACATGGAAATCGAATTTCTCGCTGGCCGGTTAGACTTACCTACTGCGCGACGCATGGTCAGTAATTTGGAAAATGGCTTGGATAAAATGGAAAGAAACGTGAACTCGAGGCTGCTGGCCGAAGTCCTATTGCTGGATTGGCCTAAATTATCCCAATCATGAGTCGGGCTCGAGACTTTTCCGAAGATCTTTCTAACCGATTCTCGCAGGTGGACGTTTGGGCTATTCTTCTGATCGCCTTGTCACTTGCAATTTCTTTGTTGTGGATTGGCTACACAGACTTTACTGAAGATGATGCTTTCATAACCTTTCGCATTGCAAAACAGATCGCAGCGGGAAATGGTTTCGTATATAACATTGGGGAACGAATCTACGGAACAACCACGCCGCTGCTTACCATCCTTTTGGCTCTTTCGATTAAATTTTTTTCTGGCAATATCATTTCAGGTGCAAGAATACTCGATGTGTTGGCATCCAGCGGAACGCTGTTCTTTACCTGGCGAACGCTACGCTTCCTGCAAAGAACAGCCGCCGAGCAACTATTTCCATTAGCTGCAATCCTGCTATCTTCAAAATTACTGTACATGAACATTGCGGGGATGGAAACGCCAATAGTAATTTGCCTAATGGCTGCTTCATGGTTTGCCTGCGCGCAAGAAAAAATGAAATGGTCGGGCTTTTTGTGTGGGTTACTCCTATGGACAAGAGCCGACCTCATCTTTTGGCCGCTCATCCTTGTGATTATGTCTGCAACTCCCAAGCTAAAAGATGCAATTCACATCGCGCTTTTCACAGGAATAACTTATCTCCCGTGGGTTATTTTTGCCATTCTTTATTTTGGCTCTCCCATTCCTCAAACAGTGACTGCCAAGTGGGTCGCATACAGCCAGTTTAACCATTCACCATTCACTGCTCACTTATCAACGATCCTCAACTATTTATCTCCTTTCGAAATCACAGGGAGTATGCGATTTCTCGGGCCATTGATGATTTTGAGCGTTATTGCGTGGGCGATATGGCGAGGTCAGATCGTTCGGGAAAAGATGTTTGTCCTTCTATTCGCCTTTATCATCGTGGAAATTACCCGTTTGACGCTCACGCGCGCCACATTCTTCAACCGCTATTTCATCCCAGTGTTATGGGCAACTTTGGTCTTGTTCGGGGTTAGTTTGGGCATGCTGTGGGACACACTAAGAACCACTCGAATGGCTAGTTACACATTCAATGCTTCTCTCGTACTAGCCTTGCTCGTTACAATTGGATTGGGTGTTTCACTTGCTGGATATGTCAAAGTAAAACAAACATATCGATTCGAAAATTCATTGAAAGAAATAGGGATATGGCTGCGTGATAACAGCGAACCGCAAAGCACCGTTCTGCTAGAACCATTAGGCTACGTTGGATATTATTCCGAGCGGACGATGATCGACGAGGTCGGGTTGGTAACACCAGCAGTAGTAAAGCTCAAACTCCAACACATCGGGGCTGATCAATATCCCTCCATTTTTCATCCCACTTACATCATCTTACATTGTGATGATGCCTCGCGTCTTCAATCCAGACCGGAAGTTGGGCTGGCACAGAATTACACTTTAATCAAAGAATATAATCCGCTCGCATTTGATCCAAAAATACCAAAACCACCATCCGATTTTAATAACCTTGTTAGAAGCTCATGTTATCAAATCTGGCAGAGAAGCAATTAGCAATCTATTGCTTGCTCCCTGCGCCGTCCCCGGCGCAGGATTTACTTACAAAGCGCCGTCGTCCCACAGGGATGCTCCGCGAAGGACGGCGGCTTGAGCTTATTTATTAGTCCGTATGACAACAATTTTGTCCACACCCGACTCAGCTCCCCAGACCTCGCCTGGCCTACCGTTGAGCTGGCGCACCTGTGCATTATTGCTCGGAAGTGGAAAGGCCATAAATGCTTCCTGCTTCGGGTCGAAACGCACTAAGGTATTCGCGCCAAAATCACTCAACCAGACGATATCTTGATTATCAACAAACACAGCATAAGCTTGAGGATGATCGCCCGGCAACTTCCATTCTCGCCAGCTATTGTCTACAGGATCGTACACAGCGACCTGACCCGCGTTCCACTCGCTCACCCAAACTTTCCCTGAAGAATCAGACCACACCCGCCTCGCCCCTTGACCCTTAGTTGGCGGCTCCAAAATCGTTGCTTCACCGCTTTGAGGATTGACTTGGGCAATATGGCTGCTGGCGAGCGCGGCATAATACACGGAACCATCTGGTGTGCTCGTGATCCCGTATGGACCGCGTGGAGCTGAGAAAACTTTTATCTCACCTGATACAGGATCTAAACGTCCATAAGCACCTGTTTGACCGGTAAACCAGAGGATGCCGGAGCGGTCGAAGGCTGCCGTGTTCAAGTTGACGTTTTCCTGTTCCTGAGGCAATGGAAAAACTTTCACTTCTTCGGTTTGTGGATCAACACGCACAATGGCATTCAAGCCGCCGTCTGTGATCCACGGCGCACCGTCTGGGCCAATGATCACACCGTGGGGAGCGGAACCAGGCCCGAGGTCGATATGATGCGTTTCGCCTGTTGCAGGGTCGAGTCGCCCTAGTTCGCCTGAAGCCTGGGCGGTGTACCACACAATCCCACCTTCCGGAGCAGGAGCGACGTCATGAGGATGCGATCCGGCTGGTACTGGATATTCTTGAATTGTCATGACCTGTTCTTGAGGCGCTGACTCTGCTGAAGATCCGCCAGTCACTGGAAGCTCGGCAGTCTGCTCTACCTGCCCTACCGAAGTTGAAGGGGCAATAGGTTGTGGCGTTTCTGGATTAACGCCGGTTTGAGATTGACCGGTGCATCCTACAAGAGTTACCAACATTATGAATGCAAAAATGCCGCGCAGCATGAATCCTCCTTTCATTTCTCGCTGACCGGCTCTTCGGTAAGAATTTCCGTAGTATCAACATTTCTTACCCGGTCACCTTCGATTTCGATATAGACAACAGCGGCATTGTTAGAGCGATTCAACTCCCTAAATTGATTACCAGGATCGACAATGGAGCGTAAAGCGTAAATGCCATCTGGAACATCTGTAATATCAATGCTTTGGCCGGGGAGAGAATATTCATATATGTCAATCCAACCGGCAGTGATGCCCTGGCTTTTATCATCGCATCTCATATAAGTCTGTTGCCTTGACGCATCAGGAAGATCTGAGCGAGCATCGTCCCGCAGACAATAACTGACTTTGTCAGAGAGGGCGACAATGGTATCAAGTGCATCGCTGGAGTCAAGCGACCATAGTTCATAACGCGAGAAATCTTCAACATGCCAATGGTTATGCTCTGGATGAAAGATGAACTCGCCTGCCACTACATTCTTGAACGAGGAGCCATCGGCGGTGTAAATATGTTGAATAACGATTGTCTTTTTAGAGGTAGGATTGGAGTAGCCCCATAATTCCATCGTACCCGGGCCATTATTCTGTATCGAGTTGGTGAACCTGAGCAGTTTCTTCCCTGTAACAGAGTAAACCCGGATAGCGAGTTGAGAAGGTGGCAATGTTTCCAGATCAGGCAACAATAGATTGGATTCGCTGCCCAGGCCAACAAGCAACGTGCCGACTACAAGCCGCTCCAGCTTCGCCCATTCATCTGGGAGAACGCGTGCCACGAGTGCGGAGCCATCTTCTCCTAGTGGCGCAAATATCGCTGCTTCTCCTTCTGCGATTGTGATACCTGCTGTGTTCGTGATGTTGAAGCCATGTGAAACGAGCACAATGTTCATCCCAGGCTCTAGGGGTGTAGAGAGCATCTGGCGCAAGGCAGCAATACGTTGTTCGCGCAGGTCATCTGGGAAACCCGTCAGGTCGGGTGTGATATCCGCCTGGCCGAATGCGAGCATAGCCGTATCACGCGCGCGGCAGTATCCACTGCTCAACACCAGGGTGACCGGAATATTCAAAGATAGGAAAGACTCGCCAATGGCGCGTGCCTGGGCGCGGCCCTCTTCAGTGAGATTGCGCTGCTTTGAGCAATCCTCAAGATTTTGAGTATTCGTATCAGTCTGTGACTGGTCAGTGGCTGCATGGCGGAAGTAGATCACGTAACCGCCCTGTCGCAAGGCTTCGACTAGCGCTGCACCTTCAAGAGGCGCAGGCGTATTAAACGTTGAAGAAGGTTGGAGAGTTGAAAATGGCTCAACTGTTGGTGAAGAGCTTGTGACCGTTGCCGAGGGCCGGGAGATTGAGGTTGGTTCAACTATTGGTGCAGAGCGCACTGCAGTTGCCAAAGGTTGGAAAGGCGTTGTTGCAATCGGGCTCGTTGGCGAGGTGACAGGTTGAGGCTGGGCAGCGCACGCGCAAACCAGCAGAGCGCTGACAAGCAAATATAAGGGCAACCAGCCGATCGTCCTTACTCTTTTTTGAAACTGTTTTGCGGTCATGGAATTTATCTATATATACGACTAAAATTTGCCGCTTCCAACCATATCACTATAGCGTGGAAAAATAACAGCCAGATGAAAAATTGACTATAATTTATGCCAAGTGAATTCTTATTGTTCAATTGTATACAAAGAGGAACCAAGATGTGTAGAAATATTAAGCCATTACGCAAACTCGAGGGGGAAGTAACCGATGAAGAAATTCGCGATGCCGCGTTACAGTTTGTACGAAAGGTAAGCGGATATAGGAAGCCCTCGCGTGTCAATGAAAATGCATTCAATCTTGCAGTGGAAGAAATTACACTAGCGACTCAAAAGTTACTTAGTAATTTGTCTTCACCCATTAAAACATTACAGGAATAACTTT
>WNGB01017266.1_pt1 | contig 11038 bp, 10 predicted proteins | sample 5400681 | NCBI WGS metagenome assembly WNGB01 (sample SAMN13153367, study PRJNA577476) | soil metagenome | isolation source: 115 cm soil or saprolite under grassland replicate 2 | place: USA:California | collected 2016-06-15 | reverse complement strand
CCAGGGCGTTCTCGCCAAGGGCCGACACGATCGGTTCGGGGCCTCCAGCGCCGTTGCCGCTCCCGACGGCGATGAGCGGGCCGGACAGGAGTTGAAGGGTATGCAAGATGGCCTCGTGTCCGGGAGCGCAGAGCCGCAGCACTCCATCACGACAAAGCTGCTGCCGGACGGGGTGCGGCAAACGGCTGGCGAGGCCCTGCTCGACGCCCTCGGCGCAGTCGAAGGCGACGGGGCCCGGCCAGCAACGACGGGTCAGCCGACGGGCCAGCGAACTCATCCCCGGCGCCCAGTCGAGCGCCTCGACACCGCCGCGCACCACGAGCATCAGCGCCGACTCGGTGCGGCTCGCGGCGTGCTTGCTCAATTCGGCGACGGCAGCCGGCGACAGGGCGCTCGCGGTGATGTGGTAGGCCGTCTCCGTGGGAAAAGCGACCAGTCGGCCTTCACTGAGTGCCTGCACGGCGTGCCGCACGACCGCGCGTTGGTCGGCACCTTGCCAGTCGAGGACTTCGGGCATTGGCTTGTCGGGTGTCAATCCTTGGTTTGTTGGAGATCGTTTCCAGTTCGCTGGCCGATGGGGAGTCTTTAATGTATGGACCGGAGGCAGGGATGGCTACGGGGGAAAAGCCCACGGGCTGCGGCCCGTGGGCTTGGTTTCCCTCACGGTTCGCGCAGCACGAACTTCTGCGCCCGCCGTCCGATGATGTCGCCGAGGTAAAGGTTGCCGCGCGAGTCCACCGCAATTGCGTGGACCCAGTTCACCTCGCCGGGGTGCTCCAGGCCATCAATGCCCTTCGGGAGCGTGAGGAGTTGCAACAGTCGGCCCTGACCAGTAAATCTCATGAAGATCTGGTCCTTCGGAGGACAGCCCAGGGCCGCGTCGCTTTTGCGCCACTGCATCGGCGATGAGCCACACACCCAGATCTCGTCATTCTTGGTCACAGCGAAGCCCCACGGCACAATCAGGTCGCGCCAGCTGTCGAGCAGTTTGCCCTTGCGATCGAAGACCTGCACGCGCACGTTGTTGCGATCCGCGACGTAGATGCGCCCTTTCGAGTCCGCGGCGATGGCGTGCGGAATGCTGAACTGTCCTGGCGCACTGCCCAGTTCGCCCCATTCGCCCAGATACTTGCCCTCGGGGGTGAAGTAGACCACGCGGGCATTGCCGTAACCGTCGCTAACATAGATAGTTCCGTCGCGCAGCACGGCGATGTCCGTCGGCATGTTGAGATGCCGTTGATCGCGCCCCGCCTTGCCGCGCGTGCCGAGCGCGAGCAGTAGTTTGCCGTCCGGGGTCCACTTCTCGACGACGTGCTCGCCGACGTCCGTCGTCCAGATATGGCCCTCGTGATCGACCTTGATGTGGTGGGCGGTTTTGAAATGCTTCTGCCCCCACGTGCGCAACAGCTTGCCCTTCGCGTCGTAGACCTGCACGGGCGGTTCGGAGCGCGTGAAGACGTAGACATTGTCCTTGGCGTCAACGGCGATCCCCGGGACGTGGCCCCAGACAAAGTCGGCCGGTTTGCCTGGCCATTTCGGATCAACGACCCAGGTGCGCGCCATGTTGACGTGGGGATACTTCGGCTCATCGGCACGGGCGCCGGTCAGGGCCAGGGCCGCCGAAAGGCCCCCCAAAGCCACGGCCAGGCCCAGAATGGGACGGAGAGAGACGCTCATGGCACGAACTCCTTTACGATGCGGGGTCAGGGTTCAGGCATCGTACCCCAGCGGCGCGGCGATGCAAGCGCCGACTGCGCGATTCTTCCTTGCGGCCTTGCGGTCGTGTGAAAGTTATTGGAAAGTTCTCACAATTTTTCCGGGATGCGGCGCATCGTACGAAATGAATGTGCGGGAGGGGGCCTTGATGGTCTTCCAATGAGCCTGCTACCAGGGGGTAGAGGGGTCGTAAGACCTCGAACAGGCCGCGACGACTGTCGGCATCCAGGTGCGAAGGCACCCTTGGCCCGCGTGTTCATGGAGCTGTCTGGGCCGGCTTTGACCACGAGGTTGGCAGCGTCCTCGAGGTTGGGCCGGTCCAGCTTTTTTTATCTCATCGATGTCGCCAGGAGCCGCTTGGGCTGAGCGCGTTGCGCTCAGCCCAAGCGGCTCCTGTGTTTCCCCACCCTTCACCCCAACTTGACGCCCCTGCGGCGGACGCGATATAACCTAATAGTATAAGGGAGACCAAGACACATGCGACCTCGGGAAGTGTTGAACTACGTGCGGGCGGAACCTTTTCGGCCGTTTCGCATTCGGATGACAAGCGGCCGAAACTTCGATATCCGCCATCCCGAGAAGGTCCGGGTTGGGGCAGATTCTCTCATCATCTTCACCCTCGTGAGTGACGACCCAGACCTCTACGATAAGTGGGAGACGGTGTCGCTGCCCTTGGTAGAATCTCTTTCTCACCTCGAAGCGAAGGTTTCCTGAGGGTGGGGCGGCGTGCTGACGCACGCGGCGTTCGGTTGCTCACTCGGTCCACGGAACAGTCAATGACGAAATCCACGTTCGCTTTCATCAGCCTGGGCTGCCCGAAGAACACCGTCGATAGCGAGCGCATGCTGGGCAAGTTGGCCCAGGATGGTTACGCCTTGGTGCCCGAAGCCGACGGCGCCGACATCGTGGTGATCAACACCTGCGGCTTCATCGACGCCGCCCGGCAGGAATCGCTCTCCGTCATTCGCGAGATGCTGGAACTGAAAAGCCAGGGTCGCGTCGGCTCCGTCGTCGTCGCTGGCTGCCTCGCCGAGCGCAAGAAGGACGAACTGCTGACGGAAGTGCCCGGCATCGATCAGATGGTCGGCGTCTTCGGCCGCGAAGAAATCAGCAATGCCGTCGATCGTGCCGTCACCCAGCGCCGCGAGCAGCGCACCCTGTTCCGGCCCGCGCCGGTCCGCGCTCAGGAGGACACCGCCCGGCTGCGCGTCACGCCGCGGCATTACGCCTATTTGAAGATTTCCGAGGGTTGCGATCGCCTTTGTACCTTCTGCGCCATTCCCGGCATGCGCGGCAAGCACGTCACCAAGCCGATCGAGGAAGTGCTGCGCGAAGCGAAAGAGTTGGCCGCCGACGGCGTCCGCGAGCTGATCCTCGTGGCCCAGGACACGACCTATTACGGCATGGACCTGTATGGCCGCGTGCGCCTCGCGGAGTTGCTGCGGGAGTTGGACCAGGTCGCGGGGCTGGACTGGATCCGTATCCTCTACGCCTACCCAATCCACTTCACCGGCGAACTGATCGAGACGCTGGCCGGCGCCGAGAGGATCATTCCCTACCTCGACATGCCGCTGCAACACATTAACGATCGTGTCCTGAAGCGCATGCAGCGGCGCGTCGATCGCAAGGCGACGGAGGATCTGCTGGGCTGGCTGCGCTCCGCGATCCCAAACTTGACTTTGCGGACCACTTTTATCGTCGGTTTTCCCGGCGAAACCGAGGCCGAGTTCGAGGAACTGGCGGACTTCGCGCGGTCGGCGCGTTTCGAGCGTGCCGGCGTCTTCACGTACTCCTTCGAGCCGGGCACGCCAGCGACGCGGCTCGACGGGCATTTGCCCGAAGAGGTCAAGCAGGAGCGGCGCAACCGCCTCATGGAAGTGCAGCAGGAGGTCGCCATGAACTGGACCGGGCAGCAGGTGGGCAAGCAACTGGAAGTCATCATCGACGGTCCCGACCCGGAGGTGCCCGGGCACGTGCTGGCGCGCGGTCATGCCGATGCGCCGGACATCGACTGCCTGGTGCGCGTCAAGGGCAAGGGGCTTCGCGCGGGCGACCTGGCGACGGTCAAGGTCACCGCGGCGGACGGTTACGATCTGGTCGGCCGGCAGCTCGGCCAGGTGAGGTGAGGCATGGCCACAGCGACGCCGACCCGTTCTCCCGTGTTCAATCTGCCCAACCAGCTAACCGCCTCGCGCTTCGTGCTGGGCATCGTGCTGTTCGTGCTGATCGAGTTGCGCGACGTGTTCGACGTGTGGCTGTGGTGCGCCGCAATCTTCGCCCTGGCGGCGGCGACCGACTGGCTCGACGGCTACCTGGCGCGCAAGCTGCAACTGGGCAGCACCCTCGGCCGCAACCTGGATCCGCTGGTCGATAAGGTGGTCATCTGCGGGGCGTACATCTTCCTCCTGCCGCTGGGACCAGAAGGCCCGAAGTCGTCGGGGCTGGTGCCGTGGATGGTCACCGTGGTGGTGGCTCGTGAGCTGATCATTACCGGCCTGCGCGGCTATCTGGAGAACCTGGGGGCGATCTTCGGCGCCGACTGGTTGGGCAAGCTCAAGATGGGCTTACAGTGCGCGGCGCTGTTCGCCATCTTCGCCGCCCTGCAATGGCCGCAGCAACCGCTGTACGTCGTGCGCGACGTGCTCATCTATGCGATGTTGGCTGCTACCACCTTGAGCGGCCTGCAATATCTCTGGAAAGCGGTGACGCTGCTGCGCAGCAACACCTACAGTTGAGACGAGCGGCGGGGTTGACCCCCGCCGGTCAGACGGGGGGGATCACCCCCGCCGCTCGTTTTCCTTGGGAGCCTCATCATGCCTGGATTTGGCATCGTTGGCTGCGGAATGATCGCTCGCTTTCACGCCAAGGCCCTCGCTGAAGTCCCGGGCGCCCGAGTCGTCGCCCTGGCCGACAGCGACGTGCCCAGGGCGCACAAGTTCGCCGGAGAACTCGGCCTCGGCGCCGACCGCGTCTACCCCGACACAGCCCCGCTGCTGACCCGGAGTGATGTGGATGTGGTGATCGTCGCCACGCCCAGCGGTGCTCACATGGAGCCTGCCGTCGCCGCGGCCAACGCCGGCAAGCACGTCGTCGTCGAGAAACCCCTGGAGGTCACGCTGGAGCGCTGCGACCGCATCCTTGAGGCGTGCGACCGCAAAGGCGTGAAACTGTGTACCATCTTCCCGTCACGCTTCGCCGACGCCAACCGGACGCTGAAGGCCGCCGTGGACGCTGGCCGCTTCGGCCGGCTGACTTTGGGTGAGACCACTTGCAAATGGTGGCGCTCGCAGGCTTACTACGATCAGGGCGGCTGGCGCGGCACCAAGGCGCTCGACGGCGGCGGGGCGCTGATGAACCAGGCCATCCACAACGTCGATCTACTCTTGTGGATGATGGGGCCGGTGACGCACGTGTGCGGTTTCGCCGCCCGGCTGGCCCACGAGCGCATCGAGGTGGAGGACACGGCCGTCGCCTGCCTGCGCTTCAAGAGCGGCGCCCTGGGCGTCATCGAGGCCACGACCAGCGTTCATCCCGGGTTGCCGAAGACCATCGCCGTCCACGGTGATCAGGGCACTGCCGTGATTGAACAGGAAGATGTGCTGCGCTGGGAGTTCGCACCGGAGGTGGAAGAGGATCAGCGCGTGCGGCAGCGCTTCGCTCAGAAGGTCGGCGCCTCGGGCGGGGCCAGCGACCCATCGGCGATCTCACATGTCTACCATGCCCGCCAGCTGACCGACTTCGTGCAGGCCCTGGAAACGGGCCGGGCGCCGCTGGTCGATGGCCGCGAAGGTCGCAAGGCAGTCGAGGTGATCCTGGCGTTGTACCGCTCCGCGGAGACGGGGCAGCTGGTCGAACTGCCGTTGAAGTAGCTGAACCACAGAGACACAGAGGCACAGAGAAGACCAGAGGAGAAAAAGCGAAAATCGTCAAAGGAGTGACGCGATATGTCCAGGCAGCGATCCCGTCTCGCCGATTACGCCGTCTATCTCGTGGTGCGGTTGCTCGTCTGTCTGATCCAGGCCCTCTCGCTCAATGCCGCCCGCAAACTCTCCGCCGGCCTCGCCTGGCTGGCCTATCGCATCGACCGCCGCCATCGCGAGGTCGCCCTCGACAACCTCCGCAAAGCCTACCCTGGCCAGTTCAGCGACTCGGCACTCGATCGCATGGTGCGCGCCGTCTACCAACACTTTTGTAGTGTCCTCGTCGAGATCATCCACCTGCCGCGGCGACTTCACCCTGAGAACTGGCGCGACCACATCGAGTTGGCTGGCGGCCGGCGCATGGTCGATTGCCTGTTGTCAGGTCGGCCGCTGCTGATCGTGACGGGCCACTTCGGGAACTGGGAGATGGCGGGTTACGCCCTCGGCCTGCTCGGCTTCCGCACGCACGCGATCGCGCGGACGCTCGACAACCCCTATTTGAACGCCTTTTTGTTGAAATTTCGGGAGAAGACCGGCCAGACGATCCTCGACAAAGAACGTGATTTCCAGCAGATCGAAGCGGTGCTGCGCTCAGGCGGCGTCCTCGCGACGCTGGCCGACCAGGACGCCGGTCAGCGCGGCGTGTTCGTGGACTTCTTCGGCCGTCCCGCCTCGACCCACCGGGCCGTCGCGTTGTTGGCCCTGGAGCATGGCGCCGCGATGGCCGTGACGGGCACGCCGCGCGTCGCCGAGCCCCTGCGCTATCGCGTCATCACGGAGGACATCCTGCTGCCGGAGGATTACGAGCGCGACCCGAATGCCATGCGCGCCATCACCGCCCGCTATACCGCCGCCCTGGAGCGGCTGATCCGTGCTCACCCCGAGCAGTATTTCTGGCTGCATCGTCGCTGGAAGCACCAACCACAGGCGAAGAAGGGCAAGCGCGCGGCGTGAGCCGTCAGCTTGACACCTTCCCCCCCCCTGTTAGAATGGCGCTAGGAATGGCCCGAGCCTGGCGTACCTGGGAGCCCGCTGCCATGAAGTGCCAGAAATGTCACAATCCCGCCACCCTGCACATCACCGAGGTGCTGGGCGACGATCAATTTGAAGAACTGCACCTGTGCGAGCAGTGCGCCAATAAGTATTTGTATGAGCCGCAGCACAAAGGCGCCGGTGTCAAGGGCGCCGGGGTCGAACCGGTCGGCGGCGAGACCGAGGAAGGACTGTTCAACCAGCACGAGTGCCCCCTGTGCGGCATGAAGTTCGCCGAGTTTCGCAACACCGGCCGCCTGGGCTGCCCCAACGACTATCAGGAGTTTCGCGAGGAGCTGACTCCCCTTTTAGAGAACATTCATGGTGAGACGAAGCACTGCGGCAAGACGCCGCGCCGCCTGCCGCAGAACAAGCAGACGCAGTCGGAACTCATCCAGCTCCGCAACCGCCTCAAACAGGCCGTAACCAAGGAAGATTACGAGGAGGCCGCCCGCCTGCGCGACCGCATCCGCACTCTGGAAGAGGGCTGAGGATGACAAGGTGACAAGGTGACCGGGCGACAAGGTGACAGGCAGACCTTCTCGGTCACCTTGTCACCCGGTCACCTTGTCACCTTGTCATCTGCGGAACGGAGGGAGGATCGTGGTGAAGTGCCAGTCGTGCTCCAAGCCGGCGACCGTCCACCTGACTGATATCGTCAACGGTCACAAGAAGGAGACGCACCTCTGCGAAGCGTGTGCCGAGAAGCAGCAGCTCCTCAAGCACCACGAATTGAATCTGCCGGCGATCCTGCAAACGGTGTTGCCGCCGCACCTGGGAGCGCCCGCCGACGAACTGAATCGCTTGATCTGTCCGGTGTGTGGGATAAAGTACATGGAGTTCAAGGCCGAGGGCCGGCTCGGCTGTCCTCACGATTACACTGTCTTTCGGGTGGCGCTGCGGCCTCTCCTGGAGCGCATCCATCGAGCCGCCCAGCACGTCGGCAAGGTGCCGCACAACGCCGAGCAGAACCAGGCCCGGCAGACCGAACTCGTGGAACTCAGACGTCAATTGCGGTGCGCCGTCGAGGCGGAGGCCTACGAAGAAGCCGCCCGGTTGCGCGACCTGCTTCGCCAAAAGGAAGCCGCGGATGAACCTCGATAGCTTGACGCATACCAGTGGTGAATGGCTGCGCGGCACCGGGCCGGAGTCGGACATTGTAGTCTCCAGCCGCATTCGCCTGGCGCGCAACCTCGCGGCCTTCCCCTTTACCAATCGCGCCAGCCCGCACCAGAAGGCCGAGATCGAGACGCTCCTGCGCGAGCGCATCGCCAAGCTCGACATCGACCCCAAACTGGCCTACGTCAGCGTGCCGACCGTCTCGGCGCTGGACCGGCAATTTCTGGTCGAACGCCAGTTGATCAGCCGCGAACTGGCCGCCGGCGAAGGTCCGCGCGGCGTCGCGCTGGCGCCGCAGGAAAATATCAGTTTGATGGTCAACGAGGAGGACCATCTGCGCCTGCAAGTGATGCGCAGCGGCTTCGCCCTCGACGAAGCCTGGCAGGACATCGATCGCGTGGATGACCTGCTGGAGCAGCGCGTCTGCTACGCCTTCAGCGACGACTTCGGTTACCTGACCGCCTGCCCGACGAACGTCGGCACTGGCATGCGCGCCAGCGTCATGCTGCATCTGCCCGTGCTCGTGATGACCAAGCACATCGAGAAGGTGTTTCGCGCGCTGCAGAAGATCAACCTCGCGGTACGCGGCCTGTACGGCGAGGGCAGCCGCGCCTCGGGCGACTTCTACCAGATCTCCAACCAGGTCACCCTCGGCAAGAGCGAGACGACAATTCTCTCGGAGATTCGCGAGGTCATTCCTCAGATTATCACGTATGAACGGCAGGCTCGCAGCACCATGGTGCGCGAGACGCGCCAGGCGCTGCAGGATAAGGTGGCCCGCGCTTACGGCACGCTCTGCTCGGCGACAATGATGACCTCGGAAGAGACGATGGATTTGCTGTCCAGCGTGCGCCTCGGTGTCAACCTCGGGCTGCTGGACGATATCACGATTCCGACGGTCAACGAGTTGTTCATCCAGACGCAGCCGGCGCACCTGCAGAAGATCATGGGCGCCTCGCTCGACGGCGAGGAGCGCAACGCCGCCCGTGCCCGTTACCTGCGGAACCGCTTGCGCGAACTGGGGCCGCACCTGAATTAAGGTGGACAGCCAACATGCAAGCCCACGGGCAGCCACCCGTGGGCTTGTTTATTTCTCGGGCAATGCGGGAGCAACAACCCGCGGTGGGTGAGCAGCGCCTCTCGACAACTGCGCAATGGACGGAATTATTGTCCATTCTAGGGAGGGAAAAAGATCATGATCGACTCACCTTTGATCAAGGAACTCCTGGCGAAAAACACGCAGAAGAACATCGGCGCCTTCCTTCGGAGTCGCTTTGGCGAGGTTCCGCCGGAAGTGACGAAAAAGTTGCAGGCTGTGCGCAAGGAGAAACGCCTGGCGGAACTGCTGGACTACGCAGCCATTTGTCCTAGTCTGGAAGCATTTCGCGATCGCCTGTTCTCGCGAAGTTCCACTGCCCGTTAGCGTTCCTTCACCGCCTGTGCCTTGACGTTGAACTCGAAGATACCCCCATTCGGCACGTCAGTGAGCAGGCGGAGATTGCGGGTCAGGTTGCCCGGTTCCTTCGGCTGCAGCCGGATGGTTAGCACGTGCTCTGTCTTGCGCTCGTGATTGTCGGCCTCCGCGCCGCACTCCCGATCGGTTGATGCCTGTGATGCGGAATGGGATGGCGCAGCGCACCGTGATGCGCCGCTCGGTCTGCGTGCCGGTCTTCGCGTCGCCAAGCATCACCGTCACCAACTCCTTGGCTCGCGCCGCGCCGACCGCCGCCAACAACGGGACACGCACTGGCGGATCGTCCGGGTTTTCCGTCTGTAGCCAGACTTCCATCGGCTGGGGGCCTTGAGGTTGTCCCTTTGCCAGCACCGCGGCGGGGTCGGCAACGACCACATAGCGTCGCAGGTTCGTGGTCAGGTCGGGGGCGAGGTTGGCGCGCTTGAGGAACAGCAACGCCATGGCCGTGTCGAGCGGAGCGGAGGAACCTGAGTAACCATGACCAAACCAACTTCCGTCGATCCGTTGCGTGGGTAGCAGCAACGTGACTCCCCAGCGATACCAGGGTACGTTGCCGAGGGTCGGCAGGTTGTAGAGCACGCCGACGCGCTCGACAGCCCACAGAAAGTACGTGTTCAACTTGGTCTGGGGCTGGTTGAGGTAGGTGCCCAGCGCGAGCAAGCCCCGGGTGATGGCTGGATCTTCGACCACGGGCTGCTCCGGACCGGCCCACCCAGCGAGGGCTTCGCGGGCGGAGCCGTGACTGGTCGCCAGACCGAGCAGGCCCACACAGGTCATCGAGGATCTGGCACTACCATCCCCCATGTGATAGCCCCAGCCACCTGTCGCCGCCTGACTGCCACGGAAGCGCTGCCCGATCAGGGCGAACGACTGGGCCGTCGGAACCAGGTGCCGGCGCGCAGCCCAGAGAGCCATGATGGCAAATTGCGTGTTCGAGTTGTCGTCGCGTCCCCCGCTGGATTGGGCCGTCTGCGGCGCTGTGAGGAGCTTGCGCAGGTTGCTCCAGGTGGCATCGGGTCGCACCGCCCCGAGCTTCTGCCCCTTGGGCAAAGCCACCGGAAGACCCGGTTTGCCAGGGAAATTGGGCCGAGGAAGGGAAGCCAGCAGTTGCTTGTGGTCGGGTTGCATGAAACCGGGACACTCATAATCCCAACCGCCCGCGGCATTCTGCCCGGCCAGCAGGCGCAGGGCCAGGAGTTGAATCGCTTGGTGGTCGGCAGGGACTCCCAACCGATCGAGAAACAGAATAGCCAGGGAGAGTTGGTAGGTGCTCCTGGACTTCAGGGTGAGCGCACCGGAGCGGACAACGAGGGCAGCCTTCTGGATCGCCGGGTGAGCGGGGGGGGCTCCGCACTCGAGCAATGCCAATCCAGCGAGGGCAGAGTAACCCACCTGGTAATTGCCGGTGTTGCTCCACGAACCGTTGGCGAGTTGGGTGCTCAAGAGGTAAGCCACGCCACGGTCAATCGCGGCGTTGACGAGCATCTGCTCCTGCGGGGTCAGCGAGTTGAACCTGCCCATCCCGCCCACGGCCGGCCAGACTACCTGTCCTGGCCCTTGCTGCACCACCTCGGCGGGAGGTGCCTTGCCCGGGACGGGAGCCTCCTTGCGGGGGTTCCTGGGCGGTTCGGGGCGGCCAGCCGGGGCAGGCGCCTGGACCTGCTTGGCGGGTTGCTCGCGCAGTTCGGGAGGGCCAGCGGGGTCGGACTGCCTCGCCTTTCTGCCAGGTTGCTCAGAGCGGTCCGAGGAGTCGAGCGGTTGGACTTCGAGCGGAGGG
>WNGB01013423.1_pt1 | contig 11038 bp, 6 predicted proteins | sample 5400681 | NCBI WGS metagenome assembly WNGB01 (sample SAMN13153367, study PRJNA577476) | soil metagenome | isolation source: 115 cm soil or saprolite under grassland replicate 2 | place: USA:California | collected 2016-06-15 | reverse complement strand
TGCGGCCGCCCGCGGGCGGGGGCGAGCCCCGCCCCTACGGCACGCCGGCCGCATCCACTTCAGACGTCGCTTCCCTTCGCAGCAGATCTGTCCGTTGGTGGCTTCCCAAGAAGCGTTTATTTCGGATCGAGGTTAGGTGCTGGGTGTTAGGGACGTGAGCACGACCATACGCAGCTACCAAGATCCTGTTGTCTGGCAGAAAGCGGTCGAACTTGCGGTGATCTGTCACCAGGCCGCCAAGAAATTGCCGAAGGAAGAGATGTATGGCTTGTCGCTGCAGATTCGCCGGTCCTCGGTTTCGGTTTCTGCCAATATCGCCGAAGGTCATGGCCGGGATCACCTTGGTGATTATCTGCACCACCTATCCATGTCGGGGCTCTCGTCCCTAACACCTAACACCCAACACCTGACACCTGTCATCGTTTGAAGAGCACCGCCATTCCCATCCCGCCGGAGACACAGAGAGTCGCTATTCCGGTCTTCGCGTCTCGCTTCTTCATTTCATACAGCAGCGTCGTGACGATGCGGGCGCCTGTTGCGCCGATGGGATGACCGAGGGCGATCGCGCCACCGTTGACGTTGACCCGTGAGAGATCGAGCGGCAGCTCCCGCGCGCAGGCGATCACCTGGGCAGCGAAGGCCTCGTTCAACTCGATGAGGTCGATGTCGGAGAGCTTGCGTCCCGTTTTTTTCAAGAGAGTCCGGATCGCCGGAACGGGCCCGATCCCCATCCGTGCCGGCTCGACCCCGGCCGACGTCCACGCGGCGACACGAGCGAGCGGCTCGACGCCCGTCTTTTTCGCCATCTCTTCGGTCGCGAGAACCAGGGCCGCCGCCCCGTCGGTGATCCCTGAGGAGTTGCCCGCGTGGACGGTCCCGTTCTCGGAGTCAAACACCGGCGGAAGCTTCGCGAGCGACTCCGGAGTCGTGTCTGGCCGCGGGTGCTCGTCTTTCTCGACGGTGATCGAACCCTTTTTCCTGGCAATCGCGACGGGAGCGATCTCGTCGGCGAAGCGTCCCGCAGCGGCCGCCTCCGCCGCGCGCCGCTGGGATTCCGCCGCGTAGGCGTCCTGCTCGGCGCGTAGGATCGCGTACTCGCGCACGAGGTTCTCGGCCGTTTCTCCCATGAGCTGGCCGCAGAGAGGGCAGAGAAAACCATCGCGGTACATCCCGTCTACGACTTCGCCGTGCCCCATCCGCAGGCCGAACCGGGCGCGCGTCAGGAGGTACGGCGTTGCGGACATGCACTCCATCCCTCCGGCGAGCACAACGTCGCCCTCGCCGGCAGCGATCGAGAGGCTTCCGAGCGTCAACGCCTTCAAGGAGGAGGCGCACGCCTTGTTCACCGTATAGGCCGGGACCGAGTCCGGCACCCCCGCGCGGTGCGAGACCTGACGCGCGGGATTGGGACCTCCGCCCGCCTGGCGCGCCTGTCCGAAAATCGTCTCATCAACCGCCGCCGGCGGAAGCCCCGACCTCTCCAGCGCCGCCTTCGCCGCGACTTCGCCGAGGTCGGCCGCCGTCAGGGCCGCGAAGGAGCCTCCAAACTTTCCGATCGGCGTCCGCGCCGCCGACAAGACGAATACCGGTCGCATGACGTACAGATTCTAGTCCGCAAATCGGCGAAGAACCGTTATTGCGGACCTCAGTCGTCGGATGGCTTCGTCAAACCGTTGCGACTGCGTGGCTCCGCTTCGGGCCGCTCAAAGGCCAGCACTTGGTCAACAACACGGGGATGTCTTCGGCTGGGACGGGTTTGCTGAAGAAATAGCCTTGAAGGGTGTCGCAGCCCATGTTCTTCAACGCCTGTGCCTGCTCGAGCGTCTCTACGCCCTCGGCAGTCACGCGCAATCCGAGACTGTCAGCCATTGCCAGAATTGCACGGACGATGGCGCGGTTGTCACTATCATCGGGCAAGCCGCTGACGAAACTGCGGTCCACCTTGAGGTTGCTCAGCGGCATGCGCTTGAGGTAGCTCAGTGAGGAATAGCCGGTTCCAAAATCATCCAGCGCAATACTCACGCCCGCGTCACGAAACGCCTTGAGCGTTGCCATCGTCGCGACGGTATCCTCCATCACGGCACCCTCGGTGACTTCCAGCTCCAACAGTTCCGGAGCCAATCCGGTTTGCGCCAAGGCATCGCGGACCATCTGCACCAGATTGGGGTCCTTGAATTGCAGCGGTGACAGATTCACCGCGACGCCCAATGGAAGGCCCTCGCGCTGCCAAAGCGCTGCGTCGGCACAGGCCGTGCGCAGCACCCACTGGCCAATGGGGAGGATCAAGCCATTCTCCTCGGCCAGGGGAATGAAATCCAGAGGTGGGATCATGCCTTGCGTGGGATGCGCCCAGCGAATGAGCGCCTCCACCGAATGGACGCACCCGGCGGCCACGTCGAACTCGGGCTGATAGGCCAGGCTGAACTCCCCGCGTTCCAAGGCCAAACGCAGGTTCGATTCGAGCGTCATTCGTTGCATCGCCTGCTCGGTCAGCGACGCGCTGTAGAACTGGCAATTGTCGCGGCCCAGGTCCTTGGCGTGGTACATCGCCGTGTCTGCGTGCTTTAGCAGGGTCGCTGCATCCTCGCCGTCGTCCGGGTAGAGCGCAATACCGATGCTGGTCGTCAGCATGACCTCGCGACCATCCAGCATGAAAGGCCGACGCATGAGTTGGCGGATCCGATGCGCGACACCGAGGGCGTTTTCCGGCTGCACGATGTCCAAGATCAGGGCGGTGAACTCGTCGCCGCCCAGGCGCGCGAGCTCGACGTCGTCCCCCATCTCGGTGGTGCGCGACACCGCATCGGAGGGGCGCACGCCCTCGCGCAGCCGGTCCGCCGCCCACTGAAGGATCAGGTCTCCCGTGTTGTGTCCCATCGTGTCGTTGATGTTCTTGAATCGATCGAAATCCATGAACAAGACAGCCAACTTGCCCCCGCTCCGCTGAACACGCCTGATTTCCCGATCCACTCTCTCGAGGAAGGACTGCCGGTTGGGCAGCCCGGTCAGAGTATCAAAGAAGGCAAGCCGAAGAATCCTGCGCTCTGCCTCCTTGCGTTCGGTGATGTCGCGAGAGAGGACAATGAAATGCGGTTTCTCCCCGGAGCCGGTGGCCTTGCGGGAAACGGAAAGCTCGAACCAAGACGTTCCATGCGGAAGTTGCAGTTCAAACTGCTTGCCGGTTGACGAACCTTTTTCGTGTGCCGCCCGCAGTGCCGACATGCACGTCTCCGCGGCTTCAGGCGGCAGTACCTCGGCTACCGTTCTGCCCATCAAGCTCTCGACTGGCGCGGCCAGCAAATCGGTGCGTGGGGAATGGAAGTCAATGTAGCGACCATCCATGTCCAGCTCGAGCAGCAGATCGGGGATGGCCTCCAGGACTGCGGCGTTGCGGGCATCGGCGGCTCGGAGGTCCAGGAAGGCCTGATAACCGCGCAACAGATATCTCACCCGATGGCCAATGAGCGCCCAGTTGATAGGCTTGGCGATGAAGTCGGTGGCCCCGGACTCGTAAGCCTTCTCGACCGACTGCACATCGTCCATGCCGGTCACCATGACGATCGGCAGCAGATCGCCGGCCTCGGCCCGAAGCGCGGCGCAGACCTCGAATCCGCTCATGCCCGGCATGTCCACGTCCAGCATGACCATGTCGAAGAGATCCCCGTGGAATTGGCGGAGAGCCTCTTCGCCGCCGTCTGCCACGCTGACCACGAAGCCGGCCTTCTGTAGCGCCGCGCGCATCAGGACGCGGGCGGTGGCATCGTCGTCAACGACCAGAATCTTCATGGACGCCAGGATCACGCGGCCTCCAAAAGAATTTCGCGCAGGCGCGCCACCGCGCGTTGATGCTCCTGCCGGACCCGATCGACGAGCTCGCGAGCTTCATCGATCCTCCCCTCGCGCCCCAGCTTCTCGAGTTGGTGGTAGTACTGCGACAGGGTTTCGGCGCCCACATTGGCCGCGCTCGACTTGAGCGCATGGGCCGCCTGGCCGAGCCCCTTGCTGTCGCCGGCGAGGATCGATGTTTCGACCTGGGCCAGGCATTGGGGGGCGGTCTCCAGGAAAATCCGGAACAGCTCCTTCGCGAGATCCATGCCGCCCGATGCGTCGAGCTCTCTCAGGCTCTCGAGCACGTCGAGGTTGATGGCCTCCTTTGGGGGGGCGGCGGGCGCGGTGGACCGTTCCGGTGCTGCCGGAGTCTGCGCCTTGCCGCCATTGGGCAACCAGCGCGCCAGGGTCGTCCGCAGTGATGTCAGTGTGTACGGCTTCGCCAGGAAGTCGTCCATGCCGGCGTCTCGACACTTCCGCTCGTCGCCCTGCATGGCGTTGGCCGTCAGGGCGATGATGGGCAGGCGCGGGCCGGGCTTCGGCGGCGATCGCCGGATCTCGGCGGCGGCTTCATAGCCATCCATGACGGGCATCTGGCAGTCCATCAGCACGAGATCGAAGTCCTGTTCCCGCACCAGCTCCACGGCTTCGAGCCCGTCGCCGGCGACGCTCCACTTCAGGCCCAGCTTGCTCAACATCGCTTCGGCCACGGCCTGGTTGAGCCTGTTGTCTTCCACGAGGAGCACGGTTCCCTGCATCGGTTCTCCGGCCGGCGGCGGAGAGCCGGTCGAGCCGACCGGTCTCGTGGCCAGGGTCTCACTGATCACGCGCAGCAAGTCGGTCCGACGAACGGGCTTGCTCAGGCAACGCTGGATCCCCGCCTCCAGCATCTCCGGTTGGCTGATGGTCGTGGCGGTGGACGTCAGCATCACCAGAAGCGTGCCGGCGGCATCCGGCAGAGCTTGAATGGCGCGCGCGAGCTGCAGACCATCCATCCCGGGCATCTGCATATCCAGCAGGGCGAGCCGGAACGGCGTACCCGCCTGCGCCGCCCCGCTCATCGAGCGCAGCGCTTCCTCGGCGCCTTCGGCGCACACCACGCTCATCCGCCAGCCCTCCAGCCGCTGCTGAAGGATCTCGCGGTTGGTGTGGTTGTCATCCACAACGAGGACGCGCACGCCGTTGAGCACCCCGCTGGGTAACGTCGTCGTCGAGGGGGAGCTCGCCCTGGGAAGCCTCAGATCGACGATGAAACGGGACCCTGCTCCCGGCGCGCTTTCGGCGCGGATGCTGCCTCCCATCAACCCGAGCAGGCGCCTGCAGATGGCCAGACCCAGGCCGGTGCCCCCATATTTTCGGGTCGTGCTGCCGTCGGCCTGGGAGAAGTGCTCGAAGATCCTCTGCTGCGTTTCGAGCTCGATGCCCACCCCGGTGTCCTCCACGATGAGGCGGACCGCGGCGTGTGTCTCGGTCTGATCCTGGAGCATGACTCGAACCACGATCTCCCCCTCTTCGGTGAACTTGATGGCGTTGCCGACCAGATTGGCGACGACCTGCCTCAGGCGAAACGGGTCGCCGCGCAGCGCCAGGGGCGCGTCGGGGGGAACGAACTGCGCCGCGAGCTCGAGCTTCTTCGCGGCCGCCGATCCCGCGAACATCACAAGCGTGTCTTCGACCATCTCGGTGAGGTTGAAGTCCACCGCTTCGAGGTTCATGTGCCCGGACTCGATCTTGGAGTAGTCCAGGATGTCGTTGATGACGCCCAGAAGATGCTGGCTGGACGTCTCCGCCGCCTCGGCCCAGGCCTGCTGCTGGGGATTCAATCCGCTGTGGATCAGCAGCTCGTTCATCCCGAGCACGCCGTTGAGCGGAGTGCGGATCTCGTGGCTCATGGTGGCCAGGAATTCACTCTTGGCCCGGCTGGCCGCCTCGGCGGCCTCCTTGGCGCGCAGCAACTCGGCGGTGCGAATCGAGACCTGTTCCTCGAGATGGTCGCGATGGGCCGCCAACCGCGCATCCCGCTCGTGGATCTGTCCCAGCATCGCGTTGAACCCCTTGGCCAGCGTGTCCAACTCGGCGATGTCGCTGGACTCGGCGCGCACACCGTAGTCCGCATCGTCCGAGACGCGTTCCATCAGCTCGTTCAAACCTCCGAGCGGGTGAAGCACAGAGGCGTTGAGCCGTCGCAGCATCAGACCGCTCGCGCTGAGGGCCAGCACCGCGGCGAAGAGCGTCGCCAGGATCTGCCAGGCGGTCTGCCGGTAGAGGCCGCCCAGGTCCACGGTGAGAACCACGCTGCCCGGAACCTCCTGCTGGAATGGGACCGCCTGGGTCAACATGATGCAGGTTGGACGGATCACCAGATCTTTCGATGAGGCGCGCCGATTCGCCGGCGAAGCATGCCCCTCGCGTTGATAGCCGGCAAACAAGCGCCCGTCCCTGCCGTAGAGCGCGGCGGACAGAATGCTTTGCGAATTGCGAAGGGATTGCAGAAGCTCGCGTGCCGATTTGGCGTCCTCGAACATCAGCGAGGCGGCGGCGTTCTCGGCCAGCACCTTGGCCTGCGTGCGGCTGGTGTCCACCAGGGCGAACAGGCCGAGGGTGAAGGTGCTGATGACGATAATCACCGCGACGATGGTCACTGTGGCCCCCAGGGCAATCCGGTTGATGTGCCGTAGTCGCGCGCTCAATGTAATGCGCTTCGAGGGAGTGGCGCGCGATGTCATTGGTGAACCTCCGTGGCCAGCCGCAGCAGCTTCGAGCTGAGGGTGACCCTGGCGGCACGCGCGGCTTTCAGGTTGGCCTCGAAGGTGATCTTGTTCTGCACCACCGTCATGTTGAGAGCGACTCCTTGACGGGCAGCTCCCGGACTGTCCGCCACGGTCAGCACCGGGTTTCCACGCAGTCTGTCGAGCACGCGCGGCAGGTCGTCAATGGCCGACGGAGAAATGAACACCACATGGCAGCCGTTGAGCGGTTCTCTGCTCGCCTTGCGGTGCACGGCAATATTGCGTCCACCGACCGACTTGCCCTGCAGCCCATCGGCTTCCTTGCCGAACGGATCCTGCCCGAGGATGCACAGGTTGAGCGTGGTGCCGGTCTCGGCGGGCCATTCGGTGAACAGCGCGAAGTTGTACAGGAAGGCGGCCTTCAGCCGGTATTCGGGCAGATCCTCACCCGCCGCGATCGGCGCGAACGAAAGTAGACCCGACAAGGTCAAGGCCCACAGCCGGGGCCCGGCTCTAAACCGCATGGCGCCCCCGGTCGGTCGGCAAACAGGCGGGTGTCAACGCGCCATGACTCGAGGCCTGCGAGGCCGGCCGCGGCGAGATCTCCAGTTGCAGAAGGCGCTGGAACGGCAGGCACAGTAACTCCTCCAGACTGGACGGACGGTCAGTACCGGGAAAGGCCAGAGCCAGCGCCAACAGGCTCGGGCCCAGGTGCTTGCGCCAACCGCGAAGCGCGGCTGCCGGACAGCGGGCGGCGCAAGGAAATCGCGTCATCTCGATTCAGAACCTGTAGCTGAGCTTGCCGCGAACACTGCGGCCGTCCTGTTCCAGGGCGTTCTGCCAGTTGGTGTCGGCGCCCGGGTGAGCGTAGCGCTTATCGAACAGGTTGTAGACGCTCAGCGACAGTTCCAACCCCCTGGCCAAAGCCTCGGTGCCGAGGTGCACGTTGGAAACGCCGTAGCTGCCCAGATCGGTGCCATCGAAGGTGCGCCGCTTGCTGCGATATTGCAGTTCGTAACCCAGGCGCACGCCGGCCACAGGCAAGGGGCTGGAGAAGTTGAGCTTGCCCAGCAGCTTCGGCGAGTTGAGCAGCCTTGCGCCGCCCGCGTAGGCCGTATCCTGGAACGACATGCTGCCGCGCAGGCGGGCGCCCGACGCCCAGGTCTTGTCCGCCGAGAGCTCCAGTCCGCGGGCTTCGACCTTCCCGCCCGACTGGTACTGCGCCAACCCGCTGACCGGGTCGGTGCCCAGGGTAATGAGGTGGTGCATGGTCCATTCGTGGACCGAGCCACGCAGGGTCAGCTCGCGGCCGACGCGGTGGTCTGCCACGAGCTCCAGGGTCTCGATGCTTTCGCCCCTCAGCGCGGGATTGGCGACCTCTGCAACATTGTCGTCGTAGTCGCGCTCATAGGCATTGGGAGCGCGGTGGGAGCGCCCGTACAGGGCCTTGAGCGTGGTCGTGGGGGAGGCCTGCCAGATCAGGGCCGCCCGCGGGCTCAGCTTGTTGCCGGTCACGTTGTTGCGGTCCCCGCGCAGGCCCAGGGTCGCGATCAGCGTGTTAGCGATGCGCCATTCGTCCTGCGCGTAGAGACCGACGCGGTAACCCGACCCCGGGATGAAGATATTGTTGGCAGAATCGGCGAGGTCCTGTATGGCCTGGTCATAACGGATGTTGTCCTGACCCTCCACCCCCAGCATCAGCTTGTGATCGGCCAGTGCGGTCGACAACAGTCGCAGTTCAGCGCCGCACCAGTCGCCCTTCGCGGGAAAGGCGAAGGGCGTGCCGTAGCTCAGAATGCTGCTGTAGCGCTCCTGGCCGGCGAACAGCCGCGCCAACACTTCCAGGGTGCCGTGGGCGTGGCTGTCCTGGTACTGCAACTGCGCCAGCTCGTAGCGGTCACCCTGATACTGTCCCGGCACCAGCGGGTCGGAACGGAACGCGCCGGTGGGGTCGTCCTTGCGGTGATCGCCATGCACGAAGTCGAACGACCAGGGGCCGCGAGCGATGCGTGCGAAGAATTCCTTGTCGCGCTCGCCGTCCAGACCGGCGGCCACGCCGGACACGCCGGCCGCGCCGAAGTCGAAGAAGCGGTCTTCGCCCCGCGCGCGCATGGCCGAGGCGGACACGAGCACGTCCACGCCGTTGGCGAACGCCTTGCCCCAACTCGCGCGCCCTTCGCGCAGCGCCTGCGGGCTCTCGTACGCGGCGGCCAGTTCGGCGCCGCCGACATCGGCGCCCCTGCGGGTGATGACGTTGACCACGCCGAACATGGCGTTCTGGCCATACACCGCTCCGCCCGGGCCGGGAATGAATTCGATGCGCTCGATCAGATCCATATCGACCGGGAAGTCGCGTCCGTTTGGTCCCTGGTCGAACGTCGGGTCATTGACGCGATTGCCGTTGATGGTGATCAGCACACGCGTGTTGAAGTCTCCCGGCAGGCCGAAGCCGCGCGCGCCGAGATACCTGTATTGGCGATCGTAGGTGGTATGAACGCCGGGTAAGCTGGCCAGGGCCTCGTTGAGCGTGCGCCAGCCGAAGGCCTTGATTTCCTGGCGGGTGATGACGCTGACCGCCGCAGCCACCTCGCTCTGCTTCTGTTCGTAATTGGAGGCGCCGACGATGGTGACTTTCAGCAACTGCTCCAGGCTCAACGCGGTCAGATCGTCCGCCGTTGCGGCCCGTGCGACAAAGGCAGCTGCGAGGCCCAGGCAAAGGATCAGCTTGCCCAGGGCAAGGATGGGTGCCGATTCGGTTCTGCGGTTTGCGTGCGTTCTCAAGCTTTTTCTATTCGCGACCGGCAGGACTGCCGGGCGATTCGGAATGGACCGGGTCTTCGGTCGCCCCCCCCGATAACGTCGGCAGCGAGAGAACCCTCAGCGGCGACATCGGCGCCGGACGGCCGCATTGGCCGCCAGGGAGGGCTCCCTCCATGTGTTCAGGACGAAAATCGACTTTGACCTGCATCAAAAATACTCAAAATCACCCTCGGCAAGGCAGAAAACGACCGATGATCGGTAGGCTTTTCGCTGGACCGCTGTGTGGCTCACTCGGACGTGGAGCAAATGCCGTGCCGACAGCTCACAAGACTGCAAACGGGTGCCGGCGACAAGTTGGCCGCGGCCGGTCAGGCGGCTGCCTGGCCACCAAGCGAATTTGGGCGCATTTGGAGGTGGTCGAGACTAGATTCTCCTTGTTACTCAATCGAGCGTTTTCGCCGGGATTGCGCAGTGGTCCGAAAATCGTCACCCGCAGTCCTCGGAAGCCGCCAATATTGGTCGAGATCACCGGCCTTCTCCAGCAGCATGCCGCCGGTCTTCAACCGGGAGCGCCAGCGCCGCGCCAGAATCGCCGGGTAAGCCGTCAGCACTCCTCTGCGATGCGCCCGGAAGGGGCTCATGGCCGTTGGCTACAATGCGGCCGTGCGCATCGCGCTGACTCTCGGCACCGACCTCTCGAGGAACGAGAAGAACGACTACATCCGGGCGCTGCTGAATGCGGGGTTCCGGCGGAAAGAGATCGTCGTGCTCCCGCCCGGCGCGAAGCCGGAAGGGTCCTTCGACGGAGTGGTCCTCGGCGGCGGCTTGGACGTGGACCCGGCGCGCTACGGACGGGCCGTGAAACCCGATGGCAACGTCGAGATGGACTCGAACCGGGATGAAACCGACTTCGCGGCCTTCGAGACCGCTCGGCAGCAGCGCTTGCCGACTCTCGGGATCTGTCGCGGGCTCCAGGTGATCAACGTCGCGATGGGGGGCACGCTCGTGCAGGACATCCGGACCGAACGTCCCTCCGGAGTCGTCCACCTCGTGCCGGGCAAGGAGGACGAGCGGCGCGACCATCCCGTGCGCGTGATGCCGGGGACTCGCATTGCCTCGATCGCGGGAGCGCCCGAGATCCACGTCAACAGCCGGCACCACCAGGCGATCGAGCGGGTCGCTGCCGGCCTGAAGGTCTCGGCCGTCGCGCCCGACGGTCTCGTCGAGGCGCTGGAGTCGGACGGGCCGTGGCTCGTGGCGGTCCAGTGGCACCCGGAGAATCTGCTGGACGACCCGGCGTCGCGTCGCCTCTTCGCGGAGTTCTCGCGCGCCGTGCGCGGGCGCGCGAAAAGGAATCTCGCGGACTCGGGCCCTGTTGACGCGGGCCTAGAGGAGCCAATTCCGGCCAAAGGCCAAAGAGAGTAACGAAAAACAAAGGAGAGGTCCTCACCGATGAGACGTGGCATGCGTAGCCTGGTTCCCCCCCTTCTGCTTCTGTTCCCGATCGCGGCAGTGGCCCAGACCTCAAAGGTGACTTCCGTCCAGAAAGTGGCGGAGGGCATCTGGATGGCCCAGACGAGTCAGGGCTCCAACGTCGGCTGGTTCCTGGTCGGCGATGAGGTCGTCGCGGTGGACGCGGGCAGCGACGCGGAGACGGGCAAGGCCGTGCTCGAAAAGATCCAGGAGACCGCGCACAAGCCGGTCCGCTACCTCATCGTGAC
>WNGB01013422.1_pt1 | contig 11038 bp, 8 predicted proteins | sample 5400681 | NCBI WGS metagenome assembly WNGB01 (sample SAMN13153367, study PRJNA577476) | soil metagenome | isolation source: 115 cm soil or saprolite under grassland replicate 2 | place: USA:California | collected 2016-06-15 | reverse complement strand
GTGTCTGCTCCTGGGGTGCTCCCAGCGGTGTACTTCACCGTGGCCTGTCCATTGCTATCAGTCGTCCCGCTCGTGGCGCTCAGCGCCGCACCACTGGTATTGGTGGACAGCGAAAACGTCACCGTCTCACTAGGAGTCGGATTGCCATTGGCATCCGTCACGGTAGCGGTAAGCGTCGCAGTGTCCCCCCCATTCACAGTCGTGGGAGAGGCATTGAGCTGCATACGTGCTGGGGGACCAGAGACAAAGTCGATAGTAATGTTGGTGCGAAAACCCAGTGCATCAGCCGTCACCACAACTGTTCCAGCCGTAGTCCCGGCCGTGAGGAGCACCTGGGCGACGCCATTCGTATCGGTCGGGACCGTCACACTCCCATTGCTGTCAGCCCTGGGTATCGCTGCGCGGTTGGCACTGAAGACGTCGCGGGTGGCTCGCACCACGGGCGACGCAGAGAGCGCCCCGGCAGTCGTGGCAAACGTGACCGACACGCCTGACATGCCAGCGCCAGACGCATTGGTGACCTGGATACGAATCGGTATGGTACTACTACCGTCGGCCACTACAGCCGTGAACCCAGTCGTCGTGGACAGGGACAGGTGGATGGCACTCGCATTGCTTGTCGGCGTTTGAGTGTCCCCTCCCCCTGAGTTGCTGCAGCCGTTCTGGAGGGCAAGCATACTCAAGCACAGGACGGGGAAGACCGCTTTGACGACATGGGTTTTCGCAGGCATACGCCTCCCTTTCTGACTCACACCAGTTGTGGCAAGCGTAGGACCATCTCCATGCCAGGGAACCCTCATCCTCCCCCCTCTCCCAGGAGGAGAGGGGAAAGAACGACTGTTGTCCAGACAGATACTCAGGAGGGGAATTGCCACACAGGCCCTTGTGGGGGTTCGTTGGACAGTTTGAATTGTGGCAGGGTGAAGTCCTCAGAAATATCGTGGAACACCACCTGCACGCGTTTGCCAATAGCGACGTTCACCTCAGCCTCAGGATTGAACTGGTCGTCCACCAGATTGGCGATCAGCCGTACGCCTTCCTGAGGCGTGGGGACGCCGCGCTGCTCGTCAAGTTCAATGATCACCACCGGAAAGGGGGTGATGTCACGAAAGCCCGGCTGAATGGAATGCACGATGATTTCGTAAGAATAAATCGTGCCCTTCCCACTAACCTCCTGCCAGGTCCACTCCAGGGACTGACACCACGGACAGCCTGCACCTGGAGGATGGCGGATGAGCCCACACGCCGTGCACTTTTTTAGCATCAGCTTGTGCTGCTTGGCCGCTTCAAAATACCCGAGGAATTCGCTTTCATTCTCAGGCACCACCAACTGCATACCACGGTATTGGACAAAGGGCATCTCTCCTACCTCCGCATAATCAGGGCACTGCCCGTTACCGGGTTGGCCCAGCCTAGGTTCATTGAGATTTCTGCATCCCGCACCTGGCGACACTTCCCTTCGGAGTAGTCGTAGGTATGGATGCCCTCCTGCCACTGTGGACAGTAGTCATCGACCTGGCCACGCAGCTGCCGTGTATTTTCGATCACCATGTTCATGCCATGCGTGTAGGCCTCGCACAGATGCCCGCCATTAGTGTTGTTCGGACGCTTCCCACCCAGTTCGATGAGGCCACTGGATACATATTGGCCACCCTCACCTTTCTTGCAAAAACCGTAGTCTTCCAGTTGTAGCATGGTGGTGAAGGTAAAGGCGTCGTACGAGCCGGTCAGATGGATATCTTCCGGTTTGACCCCAGCCATGCCAAAGACGCGCGGCGCGGCGTACTGCCCGGCCACCGAAGTGATGGGAGCATCGTTGTAGAACGTGTCGCCGCGGGCCTTGGTGACGCGTCCTACCACACCCATAATGTAGATGGGGCGCTGGCGCAGGTCACGGGCTCGCTCGGCAGAGGTGACAATAATCGCGGTGGCGTTGTCCGTCTCCACGCAGCAATCCAGCAGATGCAACGGTTTGCAGATCCAGCGTGAGTTGAGCACGTCCTCGATGGTGTAGCGTTTTTTATAATAGGCTTTCGGATTGTTGCTGGCGTGCTTGCTATGCGCCACCTTCACCGCCGCCACCTGGGCGCTGGTGGTGCCATACTCCATCATGTGACGCATAAAGACCGGCGCAAAACTTTGCCCGGCGCTGACCATGCCGTACGGCCGACCGAGGAGCTGGCTCCCTCCCACCGGCGTGGCCGCCCGTCGCCCGGTGCCGCCAATCCGCACTTCGCTGTAGCCATTCATGGAACGGAAGAGGGCGACCGTTTCACACATGCCCACTTCGATGGCTCCGGTCGCCAGCCCAATCAAGGCTTCTGTACTCGAGCCACCGCCTGAGCAGTCCATATAAAAATCCAGACGAATGCCCAGATCCGACGCGACCTCCGGGCTGACACATGAGTCACCGCCGTGATAACTCAGCATGCCATTCACTTGGGACGCAGTGAGCCCCGCATCCCGCATGGCATGGCGCACTGCTTCCACAGCCATAGATCGCGTGGTCCGTCCCGAATCCTTGGTATAGGCCGTCTCGCCTACACCGACAATACAATACTTGTCCGTCAATCGGCCCATGCTTGCCTCCGCGTCTTACGCTAACTTCTCGTAGTACTCCACGATCGGTGGTCCATCCAGCATTGCCCCGAGATCAATGTCCATCACGCGTAGGTGCGCACGGTGGGCCTCCAGGGCAGCCTGATCATCATACTCTTCGTAGACCATAAAAACACGCGGGTCTTGCATGGAACGGTGAAAGATATACGCCCGGTTGCCCGGCTCTTCTCGCACTTTGGGGACCGCAATGCGCATGATGCGCTCAAACTCCTGCTCCTGTCCTGCCTTCACAGTGAACTTGGCGGTGAAAGTGAGCATCACGGTCTCCTTACTCTTAGCATTTGGAAGTATTCGGTGATTCTCCCCACTTACTTTCCGGACTAAATCACCCCAATGGCCTTACAGAACCTCTCATTGACTGCTAAGGTCAGCATCCGGCTAAGAAAACAGTCCCTGGTGCTGAACAGCTAAAACTAGCATCCACAAAATTACCAATTGTGAACTCAGCACCGCCCGTTACAGTGAACATATCGTTAAAACGGGTAGTTTGGGCAGTGAAGGTATAGGTTGCCGTATAGGAAGGATTTGCACGCCCCGGCTCTCCCCTAGCAGCACAGTATTCGTTCTTGGTACGTAGAGGGACGAAAGGTAGTGTGACTGTCACTGTCTGGCCAACAGGAACGAGAATGTTTGTGCCAGACACAGTGAAGCTTGTCAGTGGTGGACAACCCGTGGCTGCGGTGGGACACTGATTGAGCCTGTAAGAGACTGAGTAGCCTACAATTCTAATATCAAAGCCAGTACCGGTGGATGTAGGAAACAGCTCGTTGCTGAAGGTAATGTCGGCATCATGATCGGTAAAGGTCTCACGCGACGTTATCGTTGGCGGAACTGTGGTCGTGTCCACGCAGAGTTCCGGGAACGCGTCGACATTGGACGCATTCCCCCCTGCGCTGCTCGTGGGGACAATACTAGTGATACTAAGGCATGACACAGATGCTTCAGTGCCACCGCAACCCTCTGCTGGATTATCACTACCGGGTGCAGAACAGCTTGCCAAGATCAGTATCACCAGGAAAAGGCTCTTGAGACCTTGCTGAGTCATCTGCCACCGCCTCATTATGCTATGTCTCCTCCTGAGTGGCTGTCTACCCCGTTTGAGGAGACTGCTTGTGCCGTTTGAACATTTCTGAAGAGAAAAAGGTATCGAAAACGTTAAAGTTAGAAACTTTTCTTGTCAAGTAGAATTTTGTACCCAGGATGATTTCTGGCTTGCGCGCGGGGCGCTTTTCACGCATGCTTGGGCGAGTGGTCGAGAGGGTCTCCTGGCACGTTCTGCATAGTCGTGTAGTCCACGGTTCGTTAAAATGATCCCAGTGCGCCAGGCATTGTACCGTATGGCGGAAACGAGGAGAATCAGTCATGCCCATAGCACAGCGCGTGCGTCAGCACATGCAGGCCGCGTCCTGGATCCGCGGCATGTTTGAAGAGGGCATTCAACTCAAGCAGCAGTACGGTGTCGACAACGTTGCCGATTTTTCCCTGGGCAACCCGGTGCTGGAGCCGCCACCCCAGTTTTACGAAGCTCTGCATCAGCTCGTGACGCATCCCCAGCCCGGCATGCACCGTTATATGCCCAATGTGGGTTATCCTGAGACGCGCGCCGCTATTGCGGCACAGCTCGCGCGTGAGACTGGCACGCCCTTTACTGCCAACCACATCGTCATGGTGGTTGGTGCGGCCGGGGGCTTGAATGTGGTCTTGAAGACGCTCCTCGACCCTGGCGATGAGGTGATGATTTTTTCGCCCTACTTCGTGGAATACCACTTCTATGTCGAGAACCATCAGGGGGTCACGAAAGTCGTCCCCACCGATGCGCAATTCAATCTTGACCTTACGACCATCGCTCAAGCCCTCTCTCCGCGCACAAAAATGGTCCTGATCAATTCGCCCAACAATCCTTCCGGTGTGGTCTATCCTGCCACGACGATTCAGGCCTTGGGGGAGTTGTTGCAGCAGAAGCAAGCAGAGTTTGGCACGCCGATCTATCTGGTGAGCGATGAGCCTTACAAAAAGTTGCTCTACGATGGCCTGACCTACCCTGAGGTCTACCCCTACTACGCGAATAGCATTGTCGTGACCTCGCATGCCAAAGACCTGGCGTTGCCGGGAGAGCGCATCGGCTATATTGCTACCAACCCAGCCTGCACCGATATGGACGAACTCCAGGATGGTTTGAGTTTTGCCAATCGTACCCTGGGCTTTGTCAATGCCCCTGCCCTCATGCAACATGTGGTGACGCAGTTACAAGGGGTGACTATTGATATGCGCCAATACGAGCGTAAGCGAGACCTCTTGTGTACGACCCTGGCCGCGATGGGTTACCAGTTCGTCAAGCCCCAGGGTGGCTTTTACCTGTTCCCACGCACCCCTATCCCGGACGACGTTGGCTTTGTCAAGGCACTCCTCCAGCGCCGCATCCTCACCGTCCCGGGAGCGGTTTTGGCACACCGGGTTATTTTCGTATTGCCTACTGTGTCGAGGATCGCACGATTGAGCGCGCCTTCGACGGTTTCCGCGAGGTCGCCAGGGAGTATGGACTATCGTAGCAAGAGGAACAATGACGAAGCTTGACGAGTTGAAGACGACAGTGAAACTCTGTATGTTCGACCTCTACGGGACGATCGTCGACATGCAGTCGGGGCTCACCGCAGCTATACGACCGTATCTCCAAGCGAAGGATTGGCGTGGCGAGCCATCGCGTCTGGTCACCTGGTGGCGGCGTACGCACTTCGAGAACTCGATGATCGACGCGCTGCTCCACCGCGAGCACTTGCCCTATCGCGAAATTAGTCGGATATCGCTTACCTACACGTTAGAGCGGGCTGGTATAGCGCATACGCAGGACGAGGTGCAGACGCTGGTCACCGCGATCGAGCGCTTACAACCTTTTCCCGACGTGGTCGCGGCGCTTGAGCGGCTCGCCCAGCGCTACCGGCTTGTGGTGCTCTCGAACGGCGACCCTGACATGCTGGAAGCGGCGAAGCCGCATATCGGCTTTGCGTTCGAGCGCATGATTTCGGTGGCGGTGGCCAGCACATACAAGCCGCATGTGGCGACCTATCGCACAGCCGCTGAGGTAGTGGGCCTGGCGCCACATGAGATCCTCTTCATCGCCAACCACGCGTTTGATTGCGTCGGCGCCAAGGCGTTTGGCATGGCGACGTGCTTCGTCGACCGGCGCCAGCGCCCGTTCGGCAACTGGCCCTACCCACCTGACCTCATTGTCGGACATTTTGCAGAGCTGGCCGCGAAGCTTGTTTAGAAGCCATGCAGACGAGGCATCACACCTGAGGACCGCATCTATCAGGGGAGCACGTAACCTCAGAAAACCCTCACTCTCCCCCTCTCCCAGAAAGAGAGGGGAGAAGTGGGGTCTGGTGTACTACGACGCACTCATACCTACCACCGCAACAGCGAGGCGCCCCAGTTAAAGCCAGTCCCAAAAGCTGCCAGGAGGCACAGGTCACCACGCTTAATGCGGCCTTCCTGGAGCGATTCGTGCAACAGAATAGGCACGGAGGCAGCAGAAGTGTTGCCGTATTTGTGGATGTTCACAGGCATCTTTGCCATGGGAATATTGAGGCTGTCGGCGAGAGAGTCAAGGATACGCACGTTTGCCTGATGAAACAGGAAGTGATCCACTTCATCGATACTCAGCTTGTTGGTCTCCAGGCACTCCCGAATGACTTCACGGAAGCGCCGGATAGCCTGGGCGAATACGGCACGGCCTTCCATACGCGGTCGGACGCGGTCGTCGTCAATCTTCTTTTTTGCCATCGGCGGGAACGTGGTGGTGCCGAACAGCTCCGCGTAGAGTTTGCCGAGCAACGTCCCATCGGTATGCAAATGATGGGAGAGGATGCCACTCGGTTCGTCGTCTGCAGCTGGCACCACGATGACAGCACCAGCGCCGTCGGCAAACAGCACCGACATGTCACGCCCACGGTTGCTGTACTGGAATATCGCTGAAAGCAGCTCTGCCCCCACCACGAGAATGGTCTGATACGTGCCTGTCTTGATGTATTGATCAGCCAGGGAAAGCGCGTAGATAAACCCGGCACAGCCCTGATTGAGACTGAACGTCGGTGTCGAGGTGATGCCCAGCTTGGCAGCCAAGACACACGCGACACCCGGAAACACGTAATCCGGGACGACACTCGTCTGAATAATCAAATCCAAATCCTGTGGGGTCATGTTGGCCTGCTTCAAGGCGTCTTGCGTCGCCGCCAAAGCCAGGTCCGCTGTACTCATGTCGGCGTCGATCTTGCCATCCACGCCGGTGGTATACAGCGTCTGCAGATAGGCCTCCTTGTCAGGTGCACGGGCCAATTGTTGGAGCATCTTATACGTGTCGGAGACCATGCGGCGTTCTTTGATGCCAGTGCGTTGGGTAATCCACTCGTCACTGGTATCCATGGCCTGAGCCAAGAGATCATTAGTCACCACATAGTCCGGTACGTACATGCCTGTGGTGAGAATTTTCGCTTTGCGCATCGCCTCCATCCTCTGTATGAGATATTTATGAGTCCACGCGGCCCGACACAATAGCCCACTGTTCCCCATATGTCAAGTAAATGCTTACAAATGGTGAAGGACTAGTGAAGGGGGGATACAGGGGAGAGGAGCAGGGGAGCAGTGGGCCTGGGGACTCTCGCCCTTGCCCTCTCCCGAGGGAGAGGGCATAGCATCAGGGCAGATGAGTAAGGCCCATCAGATAACGGTCACACTCTCTAGCAGCGCCGCGTCCCTCGTTGATAGCCCAGACCACCAAACTCTGACCGCGCCGCATGTCCCCAGCGGCGAAGACGCCAGGCACGCTGGTGGCGTATTGGCCATACTCGGCTTTGGCGTTCGAGCGTTCATCACGCTCCACGCCAAGTTGTGTGAGAATTGTCTCTTCTGGACCAAGGAAGCCCATAGCCAGCAAGACCAAATCTGCCACCCAGATCTTTTCGGTGCCAGGCATACGTTGCGGCACGAACCGACCCCGTTCATCTCTGCCCCACGCAATATTGACCGTGTGCAATTCCTTGACGTAGCCGTTTTCATCCCCGACAAATTTTTCTGTTTGGATCAGGTAAATGCGAGGATCATCACCAAAGCGTGCCTTGGCTTCCTCCTGGCCATAATCGAGACGGTAGATACGTGGCCATTCTGGCCAGGGATTGTCAGGTGGGCGGGTGTCTGGGGGCCGTGGCAGGATCTCAAACTGCACGAGGCTCTGACACTGATGTCGCATGGATGTGCCGACACAGTCCGTGCCAGTATCGCCACCACCAATGACCACCACATGCTTGTCGGCAGCCGAGAGGTAATTGCCGTCAGCGTGTCCGGAGTCCAGCAAACTTTTGGTATTCGCCTGCAAAAACTCCATAGCAAAGTGAATGCCTTTGAGATTCCGGCCTTCGATAGGCAAGTCACGCGGCTTGGTTGCTCCACAACACAGTACCACGGCGTCAAAATCCTCGCGGAGCTGCATGGCTGGAATATCGACGCCAATCGCCGTTTTAGTAATAAATTTGATACCTTCCTGGGCCAGTAGGTCAATGCGTCGCTGCACCACCGTCTTGTCGAGTTTCATGTTGGGAATGCCATACATAAGAAGCCCGCCAATACGGTCCGCACGCTCGTACACAGTCACCCAGTGACCTGCCCGATTCAGTTGCGCCGCACAGGCCAGGCCTGATGGACCCGACCCCACCACCGCCACCTTTTTCCCCGTACGTTTTAACGGGGGTTCTGGGAAGACCCAGCCCTGGCTAAAACCTGCGTCGATAATCGCGCACTCGAGATTCTTGATGGTCACCGCTGGATCAGTGATCCCTAGGACACACGACCCCTCACAGGGAGCAGGACAGACCCGACCGGTGAACTCGGGAAAGTTGTTGGTCTTATGGAGACGTTCAAGAGCCTCGCGCCAGAGGCCGCGATAAACTAAATCGTTCCACTCCGGGATCAAGTTATTGATCGGGCAGCCAGAGGCCATGCCACTGATCAACGTGCCGGTGTGGCAGAACGGGATACCACAGTCCATGCAGCGACCTGCCTGCTGCTGGAGCTTGAGCACCGGGAAGTGCTCATGGAACTCCTGCCAATTGTACACTCGTTCAAGCGGCAAGCAATCTGGAGGCAGTTCGCGTTGGTATTCCAGAAATCCGGTCGGTTTGCCCATGTCTTCCCCTTCAACTGCAAAGCACCCGTGGTGTCTGGTGCGTCTTCGACTAGTTCCCGCTGACACGGGCAGCGTCGTTCTTGTTTTCCTCAAAAGCCATCATGACAGCCTCATCCCCGCTCAGGCCAGCCGCTTCGGCCCGCTGGACGGCTTCGAGCATACGCTGGTAATCCTTGGGCATGACTTTGACAAATTGGGGTATCAGTTCGTTCCACCGCGCCAGGACGCGCCAGCCGAGCTCGCTGTGGGTATACTGGGCGTGGCGCTGGACCATCTCCTTGACCTTGGCAATCTCTTGAGGATCCTCCAGGGCCTCGAGGCTCACCGTTTCCGGATTACAATGGCGGCGGAAAGCACCAGCCTCGTCCAACACGTAAGCAACGCCACCGGACATGCCAGCCCCGAAATTGCGGCCAGTCTGACCGAGCACCACCACGCACCCACCCGTCATATACTCACAGCCGTGGTCCCCAACGGCTTCAATCACCGCTCGCACACCGCTATTACGCACACCGAAGCGCTCGCCAGACATGCCACGGATATAGGCTTCACCGCTGGTGGCCCCATAAAACGCCACATTGCCGACAATGATGTTCTCTTCCGGTACAAAGGTCGAACCCGCTGGCGGATAGAGGATGATCTTGCCCCCTGAGAGTCCTTTGCCAAAATAGTCGTTGGCATCCCCTTCCAGTTCGAGGGTGATGCCTTGGGGCACAAACGCACCAAAACTTTGCCCAGCCGATCCCTGGAAATGCAGGTGAATGGTGTCTTCGGGCAAGCCTTCTGGGCCAAAACGCCGCGTCAATTCGCTACCCAGAATGGTGCCGACCACCCGATGCGTATTGCGGATGGGCAGCGTTGCCTTGACGTGCTGGCCTCTCTCCAAGGCTGGCTCGGCCAGATCGAGCAGCATCTGGTTGTCGAGCGCGTTCTCTAAGCCATGATCCTGGGGGATCTGGCAGTAACGGCCAATCTCTGCTCCAGCCGGTGGTTGGTAGAGGATAGCTGAGAAATCGAGGCCTGCGGCCTTCCAGTGATGCATAGCTCGGCCTGGCTCGATTTTATCGACACGTCCCACCATCTCGTTGACCGTACGAAAGCCCAGCCTGGCCATATGCTCGCGCATTTCCTGGGCAATGAAGTACATAAAATTCACCACATGCGATGCATCGCCGGTGAAGCGCTTGCGCAGTTCGGGGTTCTGGGTTGCCACACCCACCGGGCAGGTATCCAGATGACACACGCGCATCATGATACAGCCCACAGCTACCAGGGCCGTGGTGGCGAAGCCAAACTCCTCCGCCCCCAGGAGGGCTGCCATGACCACGTCGCGCCCGGTCTTGAGCTGGCCATCAGTCTCCACCGCGATGCGGCTACGCAAGTTGTTCAGCACCAGCGTCTGATGCGTCTCGGCCAGGCCTAGCTCCCAGGGCAACCCGGCATGCTTGATGCTCGTCTGCGGCGAGGCTCCCGTGCCCCCGTCGTGCCCACTGATGAGCACGACGTCGGCATGCCCTTTCGCCACCCCAGCCGCAATGGTGCCCACACCGACTTCCGACACCAGTTTGACGCTGATACGCGCATGGTGGTTGGCATTTTTCAGGTCGTGGATCAGCTGTGCCAGATCCTCGATCGAGTAAATGTCATGATGGGGCGGCGGCGAGATCAGTCCTACCCCAGGAGTTGAGTGGCGCACTTTGGCGATCCACGGGTAGACTTTCCGACCTGGCAACTCACCCCCCTCGCCCGGCTTGGCACCCTGCGCCATCTTAATTTGCAGCTCTTTGGCCTGGGTCAGGTAATAGCTGGTCACCCCAAAGCGCCCTGACGCCACCTGCTTAATAGCGCTGTTTCGAGAATCGCCGTTGGCGTCAAGGACGTAGCGCGCCGGGTCTTCCCCGCCTTCTCCCGTATTGCTCTTGCCGCCAATGCGGTTCATGGCAATCGCCAGCGTCTCGTGTGCCTCTTTACTGATCGAACCATACGACATGGCGCCTGTCTTAAACCGTTTCATGATCGCCTCGACGGGCTCTACTTCGTCAAGTGGCACTGGCTCGCGGGCGTATTTGAGTTCGAACAAGCCGCGCAGCGTCGCCAGACGCTCTGCCTGGTCGTCGATGAGCTGGGTGAATTCTTTAAAGGTGGCATAATCGTTGGTGCGGCAGGCTTTTTGCAACAGGTGGATGGTTCTCGGGTTAAACAGGTGCAACTCACCGTCCTTGCGGTACTGATACTGACCATGCA
>WNGB01023132.1_pt1 | contig 11040 bp, 5 predicted proteins | sample 5400681 | NCBI WGS metagenome assembly WNGB01 (sample SAMN13153367, study PRJNA577476) | soil metagenome | isolation source: 115 cm soil or saprolite under grassland replicate 2 | place: USA:California | collected 2016-06-15 | reverse complement strand
TCTTTGCGGTCGAAGCCTGGACCGACGCGTTCGCCACTTGGCGCCGCGCGTTGGAGGCGAAGCGCGCGGCCGGGCAGGACGTCGGGCTGGAAGCACGGGAAGGCCGGCAACTCATTGCGTCCTTGAAGGCGCGCGGCAAGGCGGCGAGGACCATTGCGCACGCTCGCCACACGTTCGATGAAACCGGCGATCTCGCGGCGCTCGTGTCCGACGAACTAGCTGCCGCGGCCGCCGAAAGTCAGGATCGGCCGGATCTGACGCGCAGCGCCTCGTACCCGCTCACCGCCGAGCGGCCGCTTGCCCGTGCGGGCGCCTGGTACGAGATGATGCCGCGCAGCCAGGGCCGGATTGCCGGCCGCCACGGCACGTTCGACGACTGCATCGCCCGGCTGCCCGAGATCGCGGCGCTCGGGTTCGACGTGGTCTACTTGACGCCGATCCATCCGGTCGGGCGGATCAACCGCAAGGGCAGGAACAATTCGCTCACCGCAGGGCCCGATGACCCCGGCAGCCCTTATGCCATCGGCGCGGACGAAGGCGGCCACGATGCCATCCATCCGCAGCTCGGCACGTTGGAGGATTTTCGCCGGTTCGTGGCGGCCTTGCACGAGCACGGAATGGAGCCGGCGCTCGACTTCGCCATCCAGTGCTCGCCGGATCATCCATGGGTGCGCGCGCATCCCGAATGGTTCACCCGGCGGCCGGACGGGTCGATCCGCTATGCCGAAAACCCGCCGAAGAAATACGAGGATATCGTCAACCCGGATTTCTACGGCGCCGATCGCGACGCCCTATGGGCCGCGTTGCGCGACGTCGTCCTGTTCTGGCTCGACCAGGGAGTGCGCATCTTTCGCGTCGACAATCCGCACACCAAGCCGTTTCCGTTCTGGGAATGGCTGATCCGCGAGGTGCAGGACCGCGATCCCGGCGTCATCTTCCTGTCGGAAGCCTTCACTCGTCCCAAGGTGATGAACGCGCTGGCGAAGCTCGGCTTCAGCCAGTCCTACACCTACTTCACCTGGCGCACGACAAAGGCCGAGCTCAGCGCCTACATGCACGAGCTGACGCAATACCCGGTGTGCGAATATTTCCGGCCGAACTTCTTCGTCAACACGCCGGACATCAATCCCTTTCACCTGCACTCCGGCGAACCGTGGATATTCAAGGCGCGCGTCGCGCTGGCGGCGACGCTCTCTCCCAATTACGGCATCTACAACGGGTTCGAGCTGCTCGAGCACGAGCCGATTCCCGGCAAGGAGGAATATCTCGACTCGGAGAAATACGAGCTCAAGGTGCGCGACTGGAACAAGCCCGGCAACATCAAGGACTACATCGGCCGCCTCAACAAGATCCGCAAAGACAATCCGGCGCTCCTGCAGACGCGCGATTTCCGCCTTGCCCAGGTGAACGACGAGCAGGTGATCGGCTTCGTCAAGGAGTCGGTCGCGCGCGACAATGCGGTCGCGGTCGCGATCGCGCTGGCCGGCGACGGTTCGCGCGAGTTCTGGTTCCATTTCGGCGATCTCGAGATCGGTCCGGACGACGCGCGGCGTCGCGTCGGCGCGGTCGAGAACCTCATGACCGGCGAGCGGCATCCGATCGAATGGGGCGGCGTGCGCCTGCGCATCGATCCGGCGCAGGATCCGGCCCTCCTGTTCCGGTGCTTGGCGTGAGGCCGCCGTGAACATTGCGCCCCAAATCGCCGCCGATCGCGACGCGCGCCACGACGAGCTCTGGTACAAGGACGCCATCGTCTACCAGCTGCACGTCAAGGCGTTCGCCGACAGCAACGGCGACGGCATCGGCGACTTCGCCGGCCTGACCGAGCGGCTCGATTACCTGCACGAGCTCGGCGTCACGGCGCTGTGGCTGCTGCCGTTCTATCCCAGCCCAGGCCGCGACGACGGCTACGATATCGCCGACTATCGCCGCATCAATCCCGACTTCGGGAGCATGAAGGACTTCCGCCGCTTCATCGTCGAAGCAAAGCGGCGCGGACTGCGCGTGATTACCGAGCTCGTGGTCAACCACACCTCGGACGAGCATCCTTGGTTCAAACGGGCGCGGCGCAGCAGTCCGCAATCGGACGCGCGCGCCTGGTACGTCTGGAGCGACAACGATCGCCGCTACGCCGGGACGCGGATCATCTTCAACGACACGGAAAAATCGAACTGGGCCTGGGACGACGTGGCGCAAGCCTATTACTGGCACCGCTTTTTCTCGCACCAGCCGGATCTCAATTACGACAACCCGCGGGTGCTGTGGGCGATCCTCCAGGTCATCCGGCGATGGCTCGATCTCGGCGTCGACGGCTTCCGGCTCGACGCGATACCCTACCTGTGCGATGGCCGAAGCAAATCAATGGCCGGAGGACGTGCAGGAATATTTCGGCCGCGGCGACGAATGCCACATGGCCTATCATTTCCCGCTGATGCCGCGGATCTACATGGCGATCGCGCAGGAAGACCGGTTTCCGATCACCGACATCCTGCGCCAGACGCCGGATATCCCGGGCAACTGCCAGTGGGCGCTGTTCCTGCGCAATCACGACGAGCTGACGCTGGAAATGGTGACCGATTCCGAACGCGATTATCTCTGGTCCACCTACGCGTCCGATCCGCGCGCCCGCATCAATCTCGGCATCCGCCGACGGCTTGCGCCCTTGATGGACAACGACCGGCGCAAGATCGAGCTCATGAACTCGCTGCTGCTGTCGTTTCCGGGAACGCCGATCATCTATTATGGCGACGAGATCGGGATGGGCGACAACATCTATCTCGGCGACCGCAACGGCGTGCGCACGCCGATGCAATGGACGCTCGACCGCAACGGCGGATTCTCGCGCGCAGACCCGGCCATGCTCTACCTGCCGCCCATCATGGACCCGGTCTACGGCTATCAGGCGGTCAACGTCGAAGCCCAGTCGCGCAGCCTGTCGTCCCTGCTCAGTTGGACCAAGCGTCTCATCTCGGTGCGCAAGACAAGCCGGGTATTCGGCCGCGGCACGATGACGTTCGTCCGTCCCGCCAACCGCGCTGTGCTCGTCTACGTGCGCCAGTATGAAGACGAGGTGCTGCTCTGTGTGGCGAACCTGTCGCGATCCGGGCAGGCCGCGGAGATCGATCTTTCGCCGTGGCGCGGCCGCGTCCCGCACGAGATGCTCGGCCGCACCCGCTTCCCCCGCATCGGCGATGGACCCTACGTGATTACGCTCGCCCCTTACGGGTTCTTCTGGTTCCAATTGCGTGACGAGTCCGAACCGAGCACCGAAGCTGCCTCTCACGGCGCGCGCGAGCCTCGAACGCGACGTCCTGCCGGCCTTCCTGGCCGGACGGCGCTGGTTCGCCAACAAGGGAAATGCGCGCCTCGGCGCAACGCTCGAGACGGGGATCGCGCTGGATGGCGGCGATCCCGGGATCATGCTGGCCCTCGTCGACGTCACCGGCGGAAGATCGCATTCGCGTTATGCAATTCCGCTTGCGATCCGGTGGAGCCGCTTCGACAAGGTCCCATCGGGTCCCGGGGCTATCCTTGCCGCGGTCCGGCGCGGTCCGCGCGTCGGGACGCTGGTCGACGTTTGCACCGATCGCGATTTCCTCTCTCTTCTGCTGCGCAAAATTCACGCCGGCGACACGATCAAAGCGGACGACTGCCGGATCGAATTCCGGCCCACGGACGCGTTTGCGGCGATGCCGGTGCCGGTCGTGGAGGCGGTGAAGGGCATTGATGGCGAACAGTCGAACACGACCGCCGTCGTCGAAGACAAATACGTCGTCAAGGTTCTCCGGCGCCTGCAGTCCGGTGTGCATCCCGAGATCGAGATCGGAAGGTTCCTCACCGATCTGGTTCATTTCCACAACGCGCCGCCGTTCCTCGGCTCGATGGAGCTTCGCGCGGGCGACGCTTGCACCGCGCTCGCAGTCGTGCATGGCTTCATCGGTAACCAGGGCGATGCCTGGACGGTGACCAACGCCTATCTCGATCGCTTCATCGACGAACAGCGCGTGCTCGCCGCCGACGCGCCGGGCGGCAGCAGCGAGCTGACCTCCTATCTGCACCGGATGCAGCAGGTCGCCCGTCGCTCCGCGGAATTGCAGAACGCGCTGGCGAGCCGCCCGGATATCCCTGAGTTTGCGCCGGAGCCGGTCACGCCCGAGGACGTCACGATGTGGACCGACGCCCTGGTGCGGCGCGCGGAGGCAACCTTCGACGAGCTGTCCCGTCGCCGGTCCGAGCTCAACGAGTCGACCCAGGCCTTGGCCGACCTGGTTCTTGCCGGCCGCACCGAAACCCTCGCCTGCATCGGCGCCCTGCTGCCGATCACGATCGAGGCGCTCAAGATTCGCCATCACGGCGACTTCCATCTCGGCCAAGTGCTGTTCGCCAGGGACGACGCCTACATTCTCGATTTCGAAGGCGAGCCGCAGCGAACCCTGAAAGAGCGGCGGCGCAAGGCCCCGGCCGCGCGCGACGTCGCCGGCCTGTTGCGCTCGATCGATTACGCCGCTTCGTTTGCGTTCGAACGGGCGCTGGAGGCATGGCCCGACGAGCACGCGAGGCTCCTCGATGCCCTGGACGATTGGCGAAAGCAGTCGGTCGAGACCTTCATGGCCTTCTACGGCGAGGCACTGACCCATGCGGGCCTGTGGCCGGCCGATGGCGCCCAAGCCGCGCGCCTGCTCGATTTCTTCCTGTTGGAGAAGGTGTTCTACGAGGTCAATTACGAGCTGACGAACCGTCCGGGCTGGTTACGCGTTCCGCTCACGGGGCTGCAACGGATCCTGTCCCAGAGAACGTGGATATGACCCAACTTCCGAAAGCCGCACTCGCCGTCATCGGCGGATATCATTCGGACCCGTTCCAATATCTCGGGCCGCATACCGACGGCGACGCCCATGTCGTTCGCGTCTTCATGCCGAATGCCGCGCGCGTCGCCATCGTCGACGACGGCGGACACGAAAGCGAGCTGCCGCGCCTGCACGACGCGGGCCTGTTTGCCGGGTGCGTTCAGGTGGATACCGATCATTATCGCCTGCGCGCGCAGTTCGGATCGGACCTGGTCGAGCTGGAGGACGCCTATCGCTTTCCGCCCATCCTGTCCGATTTCGACCTCTATCTGTTGAGCGAGGGCACGCATTTACGGCTTTACGAAAAGCTCGGCGCCCATCCGCTCGTGCTCGACGGCGTGGCCGGCGTCGGCTTTGCCGTCTTTGCCCCCAATGCGCGGCGGGTCAGCGTCGTCGGCGATTTCAATTATTGGGACGGGCGGCGCCACGCGATGCGCGTGCGCGGCAACGGTTTTTGGGAAATCTTCATTCCCGCTGCCCGCGCCGGCGACAAGTACAAATACGAAATCCTTGGACCCCGCGGCCTGCTGCCGCTCAAGTCCGATCCGGTCGCCTTCGCCGCCGAAACGCGTCCGTCCAGCGCCTCGGTGGTGATCGACATGAACAGGCGGGTTGCTCCACCGCCGCTGCAGCAGAATGCCAACGGCGTGAACGCGCCCATATCCATCTACGAGGTGCACCTGGGCTCCTGGCGCCGGCAGCCGGACGAAGGCGGGCGCTGGCTCTCGTACCGCGAGCTGGCGGATGAGCTGCCGGCCTATGCGAAGGACATGGGCTTCACCCATGTCGAATTCCTCCCCATCATGGAGCATCCCTTCGACGGCTCGTGGGGGTATCAGCCGACCGGCCTTTATGCGCCCACCAGCCGTTTCGGGCCGCCCGACGATTTCATCGCGCTCATCGACGCTTGCCATCGCGCCGGCCTTGCGATTCTTCTCGATTGGGTTCCGGGCCATTTCCCCGACGATCCGCACGGCCTGGCGTTGTTCGACGGCACCGCTCTCTACGAGCACGCCCATCCGATGCAGGGCCGCCATCTCGACTGGAACACGCTGATCTACAATTACGGACGCGTCGAGGTGGCGAATTTCCTGCTCGCCAATGCATTGTTCTGGCTCGACCGGTACGGCATCGACGGGCTCAGGGTCGATGCCGTCGCCTCCATGCTCTATCTCGATTACAGCCGGCCGGCCGGCGGCTGGATTCCCAACCGCGAAGGCGGCCGGGAGAACCTCGAAGCCATCGCGTTCCTGCGCCGGTTCAACACCGAGGTTTTCGCGCGCCACCCGCAGGCCACCACCGCGGCCGAGGAATCGACCGCCTGGCCCATGGTGTCGCGCCCGGTCGACTGGGGCGGTCTCGGCTTCGGCTACAAATGGAACATGGGCTGGATGCACGACACGCTGAGCTACATGTCCAAGGACCCGATCTATCGCAAGCATCATCATGGGGACATGGTGTTCGCGCTCCACTACGCCTTCTTCGAGAATTTCATCCTGCCGCTGTCGCACGACGAAGTGGTGCACGGCAAAGGCTCGATCCTCGGCCGCATGCCGGGAGACCCGTGGCAACGGCTCGCCAACCTGCGCGCCTATTACGGCTTCATGTACGGGCATCCGGGCAAGAAGCTTCTGTTCATGGGCAACGAGTTCGGGCAGGAACGGGAATGGAACCATGACCGCAGCCTCGACTGGCACCTCACCGCCCAGCCGGCCCATGCCGGCATCCAGGCGCTGGTCCGCGACCTCAACCGGCTTTATCGCGCGCTTCCTGCGCTGCACGAGCTCGACTGCGATTCCGCCGGCTTCGAATGGATCATCGCCGATGACTGGCAGCAGAGCGTGTTGGCCTGGCTGCGCAAGGGACGCGACGCGAGCGCGCGCTGTCTGGTCGTCGTCAACTTCACCCCGGAGGTGCGGCGCGATTATCGCGTCAAGGTTCCCTTCAATTGCAATTGGCGCGAGACGTTGAACACGGACGCGGCCGTCTACGGCGGCGGCAACGTCGGCAACGGCGGCTCGGTCCCGGTCGTGGTGAACGGCGAGCATCCCGAGCTCCGCCTCACGCTGCCGCCGCTCGCTGCGCTGTTCCTCGTTCCGGAGATCTGAATGCGCGTCGAGGAGGGCATGCCGCATCCCTTGGGTGCAACATGGGATGGGCGGGGAACCAACTTTGCCTTGTTCTCCGCCCATGCCGAGAAGGTCGACCTGTGCCTGTTCGATCCCCAGGGGCGGCGCGAGCTCGAGCGCCTCGCGCTGCCGAACCGCAGCGACGACGTCTGGCACGGCTACCTGCCCGACGTATCGCCCGGCCAGCTCTACGGCTACCGGGTGCACGGCCCCTATGAGCCGGAACGTGGGCACCGCTTCAATCCGAACAAGCTGCTGCTCGATCCTTACGCCAAGCGGCTATCCGGCCGCCTCGTCTGGAGCGACGCCCATCTCGGCTACCGCGCCGGCACCGTCCGCGCCGACCTGTCGTTCGATCGGCGCGACAACGCGCGGGGGATGCCCAAGTCAATGGTGATCGACGAAGCCTTCACCGGCACGAGTGCGCGCAGGCCACGCATCCCGTGGGAAAACACGATCATCTACGAGGCCCACGCCAAGGGGCTTACCCAATTGCGCGAGGACGTGCCGCCGGCGTGGCGCGGCTTTTACCCGGGGCTGGCGGCGCCGAGCGTGATGGATCACCTCAGGCGTCTCGGCGTGACCACCATCGAGCTCCTCCCCATCCACGCCTTTGCCGACGATCGGATCCTCGTCGAGCGCGGCTTGCGGAATTATTGGGGCTATAGCCCGCTCGCGTTCTTCGCGCCGGAGCCGCGCTACGCACCCGACAGTCCGATCGAGAGCTTCCGCTCCACCGTGTCGCGCCTGCACGACGCCGGCATCGAGGTCGTCCTCGACGTGGTGTTCAACCACACGGCGGAAGGCAATCACCTGGGACCGACGCTTTCGTTTCGCGGCGTCGACAACGCGTCCTACTATTGGCTCAAGCCCGACGCCCCGCGCTACTACGAGGATTTCACGGGGTGCGGCAACGCCCTCAACGTCACCCATCCGCGCGTCCTGCAGATGGTGATGGACTCGCTGCGCTACTGGATTGGGGCCTATCAGGTCGACGGTTTCCGCTTCGACCTTGCAAGCACGCTCGGGCGCGGCCCGAACGGCTTCGACGGCCGCTCCGCGTTTTTTGCCGCGGTCCTTCAGGACCCGGTACTCGCGACCGTCAAGCTGATCGCGGAACCGTGGGATCTCGGTCCCGGCGGTTATCAGGCCGGCGGATTTCCGTCCGGCTGGTCGGAATGGAACGACGTCTATCGCCGTACCCTGCGGCGCTTCTGGCGCGGCGACGGCGGCCTGCTCGGCGATCTCGCCGGCCGCATGACCGGATCGGCCGATCTGTTCAACCGGCGCGGACGGGCGCCGCGCGCCGGCGTCAACCACGTCACGGTGCATGACGGATTCACCCTCGCCGACCTCGTCAGCTACAACGAGAAGCACAACGAGGCGAACGGCGAGGCGAACCGGGACGGGTGGAATGAGAACTTCAGCACGAATTGCGGCGTCGAGGGGCCGACCGACGATTCGGCCGTCATCGCGCTGCGCCGACAGCTGCGGCGGAACCAGCTTGCCAGCCTGATGCTGGCGCATGGCGTACCGCTCCTGCTTGCCGGCGACGAAGTGGGAAACAGCCAGGACGGCAACAACAACGCTTATTGCCAGGACAACGAGATCGGCTGGGTCCGGTGGTCCGCGCTCGGCAAGCGGGACGAAGACATGACCGGCTTCATCGCCCGGCTGACCGAACTGCGCCGGCGCTTTCCCCAGCTGCGGCTGCGCCATTGGGTCGAGGGCAAGCGCCCCGACGGAACCTACGGTCTCCTGTGGCTCACGCCGCACGCAACCGAGATGACGGTGCCGGACTGGGATTTCCCGGAAGGCCGCTTTCTGGCCTATGTGCTCGATGCCGTTGCGGGCGGCGCGCCGCTCTACATCGTGCTCAACGCAGCCCCCGAGCCGATTGCCATCAAGCTCCCGCCCTGGCCGGGTTGCCGCGGCTGGAAGGCGCTCCTCGACACCACGGTTGCCGACGGGGGCCCGAACGGCGCGATGCTCGACATGGGCGCGATGTCCGAAGCGCCGCCGCGCTGCGTCCTGGTGTTCGAGGGAGTGCGATGAATGATGCGGCGCTGTTCGGTCCGCGCGTCGGCCGCGATGAAGTGACGTTCCGCCTGTGGGCGCCGGCGGCACGCCAGGTCGAGCTGATGCTCGACGGCGCCCGGCAGATGCTGCGATTGGCCGACGGCTGGCACGCGTTGACGGTGCCGGGCGCATCCGCAGGCACGCGCTATCGCTTTCGCATCGACGGCGAGCGCGAAGTCCCCGATCCGGCGTCCGCCTTCCAGCCGGACGGCCTCGAGGGGCCGAGCGAGGTCGTCGATCATCGGTTCGATTGGCAGGCCATGGAATGGCGCGGCCGACCGTGGCACGAGGCCGCCTTCCTCGAGCTGCACGTCGGCGCCTTCACGGACGCCGGCACGTTTCTCGCGGCGATCGACAAGCTGGACCACGTGGTCGATTGCGGCATCACGGCAATCGAGCTGATGCCGATCGCCGATTTCGCCGGCGCGCGCAATTGGGGCTACGACGGCGTTCTTCTGTTCGCGCCGGCGAGCGCCTACGGCCGTCCGGAACATCTCAAAGCCCTGATCGATGCGGCGCACGCGCGCGGGCTGATGGTTTTCCTCGACGTCGTCTACAATCACTTCGGGCCGGAAGGAAACTATCTCGGCCGCTATGCACCCGCCTTCTTCACCGCGGCGCACACGCCGTGGGGCAGTGCGATCGATTACCGCGTACCGCAAGTGCGCGCCTTCGCGATCGAGAATGCGATTGCCTGGCTCAGCCACTACCGGTTCGACGGGCTCCGGCTCGATGCCGTGCACGCGATCGTCGAGCCGGGCGAGCCTTCGATTCTCGCGGCGCTCAGCCGGGCCGTCGGGCGTTTGGCGGCGGAATCCGGCCGCATGATCCACCTCGTGCTGGAGGACGATGCAAACCGTGCCGGCCTGCTCGATCCCCTCGCCGATCCCCCCGACGGCCGCTACCGCGCGCAATGGAACGACGACTACCATCACGCCTGGCATGCGCTGCTGACGGGCGAGCGTGCCGGCTATTATGGCGACTATAGCGAGCAACCGGGCCGGCACCTTGCCCGCTCTCTTGCGTCCGGCTTCGCCTACCAGGGCGAAGCTTCGGCGCACCGCGGGGGTGCGCCGCGCGGCGAGCCGAGCGGACATCTCCCATCCACGGCCTTCGTCGATTTCCTGCAGAACCACGACCAGGTCGGCAACCGTCCGCTGGGCGACCGCCTGACCGCGCTCGCGTCCGCGGCGGCCATCGAGGCGGCCCTCGCCGTCACGCTGCTCGCGCCGATGCCGCCGCTGTTGTTCATGGGCGAGGAGTGGGGCGCGACCGAGCCGTTCCCGTTCTTCTGCGATTTTTCCGGCGAGCTGGCCGCGGCCGTGCGCAACGGCCGCAAGCGAGAGTTCGCCAAGGCCTATGCCGATCGTGCCGGCGACTGGCCCGACCCGCTTTCGGAAGAGACCTTCCGATCGGCAATCCTGGACTGGGGCGCGCGCGGGCGGGAGCCGCATCGCCGGCGACTCGCGTTCGTGCGACGCCTTCTTGAGACGCGCCGCCGCGAAATCGTCCCGCGGCTGCCGGGCGTTCGCTTCGGCCAGGCGCAATTCGACCGCGGCCTGACGACGGCGCAATGGCGCATGGGAGACGGCAGCGGACTTCGCTTGGTGGCGAACCTGACCGACGGGCCCGTTGCCTGTCCGCGTGAGCTTGCGCAAGGCCGGCCGGTCTGGGGCGGTTCTCCGGGCGAGATACTCGAACCCTGGTCGGTGCATTGGGCGATCGGAGAGCCCTGATGCCATCCGGGATTCCGATCGCCACCTATCGGCTGCAACTATCGGCGGCCTTTACCTTCGACGATGCCGCGAAGCTGGTGCCCTATCTGAAATCGCTCGGTGTCAGCCATCTCTATGCTTCGCCGTTCCTGAAGGCGCGTGCCGGCAGCACGCACGGCTACGACATCGTCGACCACAACCAGATCAATCCGGCGTTCGGCGGAGAAGAAGGCTTCGCCCGATTATCCCAGGCGCTGGCCGAGGCCGACA
>WNGB01013414.1_pt1 | contig 11040 bp, 12 predicted proteins | sample 5400681 | NCBI WGS metagenome assembly WNGB01 (sample SAMN13153367, study PRJNA577476) | soil metagenome | isolation source: 115 cm soil or saprolite under grassland replicate 2 | place: USA:California | collected 2016-06-15 | reverse complement strand
TCAGGAGGTTGATAAACAGGTGCAAAAGGTCCTCTGGGGAGCCTGTCACCTTCGGCAATTCGGGCAGCGTCGTGCGTATTCGAACGCTCTCTCGTCCGTCGCTGGGGATTCGGAAGCTGGTCTCGGCGATGTCCACGCTCGGATACCTACCGTCCATTCCTCTAGCTCATCAGCCAACGTGTACCTGATGCAGAAGAAATATGGCGCCGTAGAGGAGAAGCTCGTGGTCCCCTGTGGCCTGAAATACCTCGCCATTGGCGTTTCTGCACCCAATGGAAAGGAACCCACGTGGCTGGCGCCAGGTAGCATGACGAAGATCCCTTGTGGAGAATCCATCGCGGTGACGATGAATCCTCGAGCACGTAGGTGAGTGCGGCCGCCGGCACGTCGTTCTCCGCCATCGTGAGCGAGATCGGCGAAGCACTGACTCGTCGTTAGCCGCGATCGCCTTCCCCGAGGGCTATTTGCGTGACCGCGGCCTGGCGGCTTTCAGGCCTACGAGCGTTATTGCTCTCGTTTGTGCTGCTTTATCCGGAAGCATCCGGAGGATACCCTTTGCGATGGCTTGCGGGATCGTCATGCCGAGCTCATTTGGCTTGGTGCTCAGGATGCGAGGGATGCCTGTCAATCCTTGGACGGCCACGTAGGGGCTGGCGAGCTCCGCGCGAACGACTGTGCTGTCAGAACCGGGGTACAGCGACCAGTCGCCGTTCTGTTCTTGATACAGCACGACACTGCCGGTCACCCGACGTGTCCCTGATTCGGGCGGACCACGACGCGACATTCATTCCCCCCCGCCGAGATCGGCAGCAGCGAAGGCGCTGCGAATCTTGCAATCGATGTCTTGTGTTCTTTCCTTGCCACCGACCGCCGTCGGAACGTGCTGCGTTGCGTAGCCAGGGCGCCGCGCGCCTTGCATCATCCCGGGAAGGTCGCTCTCGTGTTTCATCGATGCGATGCTCGGCCGCTCGGGGGCGCTTGGGCTCGGGTTTCGTGATGCGCTGCCCAACACGAGGTACACCACAATTCCACCGTTTTGCGATCCTCGCTATCAGACGCGACGGTGAGTCGCCAACCACGGTAGATGAGCGTAAAGCTCGTGTCCGTTTTGGGCGGCACGGATCCACAGCGTACGCAGGGCTGCGTGGAGCGATTCATCACTCCCCCTTTTGCCACCATTGTGTCACGAAATTGCGTGGTCGGCGAGGCACGCCTCGCATCCGTTCTCACGGAAGATGGAAGGTGGCTGCCACACATTGTCGGCGTAGGGACGCTCGTTCGCCCGTCAGGCGGGTTCGCCCACAGCGACGCGTGCGCGCGAGAGAGATTCATTGCCCTCTTAGGCCTGTTTCTATGTCGTTTTCTCTTCCATCCGCAGATGTGCGCGCCGGTCGCATCGATGAGCTCCGTAGTCATCGCCGTGGCCGTGCGCACAGAATGGATTTTGAGCCACCGTCGAGCCCGAAAAGAGTGCTGCTGCTGGGGAGGGCACAGAAGGGTAACACCGCTGAAGCTGCTTCCTGGGCCGTGGTATCAACTCGTTTCGTGGGGCATTGTTATATTTGACGATAGCAGAATGTTACAACCGGTGACCTCGTCGTGCCCGCAGTACGAGGATGTGGTCCTCTCGATCATTCGTCTCATCGAACAACGGACTGTGACGCGTAGCTGCAGAAGCGATAGACTCGAGTCGATGAGTGCGTCGGCGCGATCCAGCGGGCGGGCACAACGACCGCCCATCGCCGGGAACGTACCAGCGAACGGCGATCGGCCTGGGCGTGTCGGCGGTGCCGAATTTTCTCGACCTCGACGATGAGGATACCGTCGCGTATGACGCGCGCCGCACACCGGCAGTGTCATTGCCCGCGCTTCGTGCGGAGTGCAGCGGTGGGGTGAGATCGCGCAGCGCCGGGGGCGCCGGCGCACGTCCGAAACACCCGGTCGGGCCGCCGCAGCGACCCCTCGGTCATCTCTTTGAGCGACGCTGACATCGAGATTGTGCCGACGACGGAGTCCAATGCCGTGGAATCGAACATCCATCCCGTCTCGGCGAATCGGATCATCGATGACCTCGCGCCCCCGGCGTCCAACGCCCGAGTTTCCGGCTATGCCAAGGCTCCTACGGAACGCGTTGCGGTCCCGTCGTCGAACCGCCGGGACCGGGTCAGCGCGTCGGATTTCCTGACCAAGCCGCGCATGGCGCTGCCCGAACCTCTACGCGTTGGCGTGTCGAGCCGCCCGCCGCAAAGCGTTGCGCCGGCGGTGGATCGTCCTCGTCGGTCGGCCAAGCGTTCTTTTTTCGCCAAGTTCTTGTTCCTGATGATTCTGACGGCGGCGTTGACGCTCGTCGCGATGGAAATCTCGATTGCGCGCGACCTGCCGTGGCTCGATCCTCGGCCCTTGCTCGTCAAGCTGTGGAATCTTGTCGCGCGGACCATCCCTTGGGAGAATCTTCCAAAGCTGCCAAAGCTCTAATCCCGGAGATCTGTTGGGTTGATGGTCTCCATGCGATCGACCGGCCGGTTTTGCCAGGGTGATCGGGCCTGCAGACTTCATCCATTCAACTTAGCACCGGGATTAGATCACTCGATGCGAGCCACCGCGTCGCATCGGAATGAACATCGGTACCGAGGCGCTCGAAAGGGCTTGCAGCGTGGACGCTCTCTGAAGCCGCATACGAGTCATCGGCTATTAGAACGGCCCTTCAGACTGCACCACTCTGCCCGCGCCTCTGCCTGAATGATCAAAGCCAGAGCACGCTGCGTTAGAGGGTCGCGGCTCAAGTGCATGGCCAGCATGGCAGCCTCTTCGATGCGTCCGGGGAAATTATCATTCGCCGGACGGTCCCAGGCTTGCAGCTGTTTGCGCAGACGACTCGCCCACGCCTTTCCTTCAACGCGAGCAAGCTCGCGCAACTCAGCCATCACCAGACGCTACCTCCCCCTTGGATGGGACACAACTGGTCAGAACGCTTGTCACGCAATTCAGAAAATAGCGACACTTCCGGCGGCGCCTCCACGGTTCCTCAACACCACAAGCATGTGCAAGTTTCGCAACTCTCGAAACAAGTTAGGAACAGAAAAAAAATGTAGGAACGACTCTCACCGGGGGTGTCTCAGTCGATGGAAGAGAAGGCACGCCCTTCGTGGAGCGTTGCGGGAGCGTTGCGATCCACGTGGGGTAAACGCCTCTGAACTTGCTCGAGAAGGGAACGCACCACGTCCTGGTTCCAAGCCGAACCACGAGTCTGTCGATCGAGTCTTCCGAACAGCAATGCCAGCTCCCGCAATACTCGCGCTCGCATGCCCGCACCCTCCTTACTCCTCTGTGCGATCGGAATGGTCTCGCGCCGGCCGACGTCAACTTCGACCTTGGGCGATCCGACGAAGGAGAAGGCGACGGTTCTTTCTTTCATGCAACCGGAGACGCGCTGTTGTTCTGACCAGATACTCAGATCCTTTCTTGGAGAGAAGACGAAGCAGATGTGGCTGGTCGCTACGCCGGAAGGGCATTGCGAAGGACCCATCCGCTGCTTTCGACGAAGCCGATCCATGTCTTCTTTTGCGCTCGATCGGGAATTCGACGCACATTCCCTCCATCGAGCGTCCCGCGGCTCACACGACTCTCCGGCACGCAACGGTTGTCGGTGGTCCAAGGCAATTTAGATGATCGAGGTACCGACCACGTCTCGAGTTCGCGCCAGACTTTCGTCGAACTGCCTCGCACGACCCACGCGTACCAACCTCGCTACGTGGTCCAACTGTCGCGGGAAAGGCACATGGCGCGGCCACGAGATGACGGGATGCGTCAGACGCGGATGGTCATCGTCGTCGAGGACCATCCGGCTACGCAGTCGGCGCTCGCCGACGTTCTGACGGAGCAGGGTTGGGAGGTAGCTCTCGCCTTCGACGGTGAAACGGCCATTCGACTTGCCCGAGAAGTCCATCCCGCGGTGGTGTGGCTCGATTTGAATCTTCCGACCATATCGGGTTTCGACGTATGCGAGCAGATTCGAGCCGACCCGATGTTGAACGACGTGAGTATCGTCATGACGAGCGCGCGGCACTCGCTCGACGTGCGCGCCAATTCACTCGAGGCCGGAGCCGATGCATACTTACCGAAGCCCTACGATGTCGACGAGTTGATGAGGGTCGTGGAACACGTGTGTCGGTCCAGGAACGCGCCCTGATTGGGCTTTGTTTTCGCGCGTCGGAAGTGCGCGCTGGAGGCGCTCGATCGTTCGTCGTACGGCAATCGGATGAACTCGGCCTAGTTCTCGTATGAGATCGTTCCTTGGCCACAATGGCGAGAGAATTGGTGCCACCGCTGGACGGAGGGGGGTACATGACGACGGGGGATCGTGTCCGAGAGGGAGACACGCTGGGAAGATATGAGCTGCTTTCGCGCGTAGGTCGCGGCGGCATGGCCAATGTCTGGGCGGCCCGGCACCGCGGTGCACATGGTTTCTCGAGAATCGTCGCCCTGAAGACGATGTTGCCGGAGCTTTCCGACGACGCGGACTTCCAGCGGATGTTCCTCTCCGAGGCGACGTTGGCGGCACGCATCCGGCATCCCAACGTGCTGGAGACGGTCGACCTCGGAGAGGAGAAGGGAGTGCTCTACATCGCAATGGAGTGGATGGATGGCGAGACGTTGAGCGCCATCATGAAGTCGGCCAGGCTCCAGGGAGCGGTGCCGCTGCCGATTGCGCTGAAACTGATCATCGACGCGTGCGCCGGGGCGCATGCCGCGCACGAGCTCTGCGACGACGAGGACCGGCCTCTCGGTCTCGTACACCGCGACGTCAGCCCGCCGAACGTGCTCGTTTCCTACAGCGGCATCGTCAAACTGGCCGATTTCGGCGTGGCGAAGACGATTGAAGTCAACAATGCACTTACGCCCGGTGGCCACGTCAAAGGTAAGCTTCGCTACATGGCGCCCGAACAGCTGCTCGGCGCGGAGATTGATCGCCGGACCGACCTCTTCGCCTTGGGAATCAGCCTCTATCAGCTCACTACCGGCCGGCATCCGTGGCCCGGGAATACCGCTGCTGTGACGATGCGGAAGATCGTGTCCGAGACCGCGACGCCGCCTTCGAGTTTCGTCGAGAGCTACCCCGCCGAGCTCGAACGAATCGTCCTGAAGGCTCTCCAACGGAACCCGGCGGAACGCTTTCAGACCGCTGCGGAGATGGCGCTGACGATCGAGCAGTTCGCCCGTTCCGCCGGCGCCGTCGCAACCACGCGCGAAGTGGGAGCCTATGTGACCGAGCTGCTTGGCGCACGTGGAGCCGCGCGCCGCAATGCACTGCGCAAGGCCCTCTGCGACATCGACACGCGCGGCGTGCGAGGCAAAGATCAGCAGTCGCAGCCCATCGACCAAAAGTCGGAGGTGCATCCCATTCCGCCGCTTCTCGCAGAAGCGGAAGACGTCGTACCGCCGCATTCCTACTCACGCCCGCCCGCGCAGGTCGTGACCCCTCCCCGGTCGAGGCGCACCTTGCTTTTCGGAGTAGCTCTCCTCGTGCTGACCGCCGTCTATGCCTTCGGGGGTGATCGATCGTCTAGCGTCACCGCGCTCGCCGCATCACCGGCAGCGGGCGTCGCATCCGCACGGCCGGCGGAGGTTTCTGTCCTGGAATGCGTCTCCGTCGCTACAGCGGCGCAGCCATCTCCGACAGCCGACACGCCTCCCGAAACGAGCGTGCGCAAGGACGACGGCTTTCGCCCCCCTGCCGCCCTTCAACGTAGAAGGCCTCGCGTCGTGGCGAAGCCCAGAAATCAGCGGGCGAACAACCCGGAGCCGGATGTCGGATTCTGATGAACCGCAACTCCGTTTCGTCAGCAAACAAACGAGGCGCAAGAGACGTCTCCTTGAATTCGTCCCGAAGTCGGATTGCGACGCGAATCGTTCTTCAACTAAGGAGAGGCCAAATGGTTCGGTTGCTGACTGTAGCTTGGATCCTTGGATTGACGATAGTGGCCGTGACAGGATGCGGCGGGGGCGCGTCCGGCGGAGATTCGTCCGACACGATGACGGCGACGCAGGGCCTGGTCGATTGCGAGAGCTACGATGGGTACACCGCCGCGATTGCCGAGGCCACCATCGACTGTATCGGTACGATTGGCCCAGACTCCTTCGTGGTCAACGCATTGGGGCTGCTGGTGCGGGGATTCTCTGCGTGCACCCTGCAGGGCGATGTCGGTTCGCTGCTACGGATCGATCGGCTTTTGAGCCTTCAACTGCGGTCCGACTTGGTGCTGGCGAACCTCTGTATCGCGCAGGCCTGGACGAACTGGCTGACCACGGTCGTCGTCCCCCAGAACATTTCGGTCTGCCCCGTGTGGACCAAGCTGTCGGCAACGGGAAGCCCCGCACTCGAAAATGTGGCACAGAACACCCAAACGCTCCCACCTTTGCCTGACAGCAATCCGAACACGGTCGTCCCGTACGGCAAGGAGCAATTCCTGTACGCGGTCACGCTCCCCACGCCGCCACCGCTCCTGCAGCAGTGCAAGACGGCTCAGTCCTGCGCAAGTGCGTGCACTGGAGGATTTGCGGGGTTTTTCGTGGGTCAGTCGGGCGACGACATCATCGGCGATCCGTACTGGTGGCTCGACCCCACCGACTATGGCCCGGATAGCCCATACAGAACCGAAGGTTACTACCACCCGATGTCGTATGCACCCGACGACGTTCCGGGCGCTATCTACGGAGATTGGGCGCGCCGCGCGGACGCCTGCAGCTGGTGGAACGGCATGCAGCACGTGTTGGGTACGCTGCTGGAGGACAAACTCGTGGCATCCGATCCGAGCACCTGGATGAGCCGGTGCGACTAGGCGTAGACGTTCGTCTGTCTCAATTGCCAAGACCAGAAACTCGACGGCGCCGAGGCCGGACGCCGTGGCGCGCCGGTTTCACCGATCTCCCGACCATCCTCGTCGACGGTCAGGACGTGGACGCCCATACCGGATCTAGAACGGCCACCAGCGCGGACGCTTTGCGCTCGCTGCGGCAGAGAGTCAAACGCCTGCTCGGTCTCGAGAGCGTCGCTGCTGCCCGCACTGTGCAGGTACATCACCCGTCCGCCCCTCGTCCAAGAGCGCTCACGCGTCGCGCCGACGGGCGGCTCGAACTCGAGCTGAAGAGGGCTTGGAGAGACGGCACGCGCGCGCTCTTCTCGAGCCGTTCGACCTGCTCACTCGCCTGGTGGGCCGCGGTGCCCCCTCTGAGACTGCATCTTCGCGGTATTTCGGGCGTGGGATCATCCTCGGTCAGGATCCCTGGCCAGCTCGGCCGCGAAAGGGCAAGCTTGAGGCTCGCAGACGGACGATGACGCGCTGACAATTACGGCCACCAGCGGAGCCGACGCCACACATCGGCCTCCATCATCCCACTGATTGGATGCTCGGTTTCCCGCCCGGCATCCACACCGAGCGCCCTCGCGCTGGACGCTGGAGTCACGGAGCCGTAGATCCGTAGATCGAGTAGATGGCCATTGCGAATGCGAGGGTGGAGCTCCGAAAAACGGAGATTGCCACGCCGCAGAGCTTGTCGGACTCGATTGCAGAAGGCACCGAAATCGCTGGCAGGTATCGGATCCTCTCGCTCATTGCCGAAGGCGGAATGGGGGCAGTGTATCGTGCCGAGCATTTGCAGCTCCGCAAAGTCTTCGCGCTGAAGGTCCTGCACGCCCGCAACGCCGATCGCCCGCTCCTGGTGGCTCGCTTCGAACGGGAAGCCATCGCGGCGGGGCGAATCGAGCATCCCAATGTCGTTCCCGCGACGGACTTTGGAAAGTTGCCCGACGGCTCGTTCTTCCTGGTCATGGAATTCGTGAACGGTCGAAGTCTGCGCTCCGAGCTGAAGGCCGGAGCGATGCGACCGCCGCGGGCGCTCGGCATCATGCGTGGCGTGGTCGCCGGCCTGAGCGCAGCGCACGAAAAAGGAATCGTCCACCGTGATCTGAAGCCCGAAAACGTCATGCTGGTGGAGCGGGACGGCGATCCAGATTTCGTCAAACTCCTCGACTTCGGCGTGGCCAGAATCGATTCCGAGAAGGTCCCCGATCGCGGTCCGCACCTCACCGAGAGCGGTGCCATGCTCGGAACGCCCCAGTACATGTCCCCCGAGCAGATCCTCGGCCGCGCGATCGATGCACGATCCGATTTGTATTCCCTCGGCGTCATCCTCTTCGAGCTTCTGACCGGTCGCTGCCCATTCGCAGGCAACCTCGCGCTGCTTTTGGAACAGCACGTCACCGCAGCGCCCCCCGAGATGCCGCCTGCTCTGCCAGCCAAGGAACCGCGCCTTGCCGAAATCGTGCGCGCCCTCCTCGCGAAGGATCCCGCCAACCGTTTCCAGACGGCGAGTGATCTTGCGGCAGCACTCGAGGAAGCGTCGTGCCAGCGTGGTGGTCCGAGCGATGTCCGTGCAGCCTTGCCCGTGCAGGCGGGCGGCGCGCTCGTACTTGGCGTTGGTCGCTCTCTGCGAGATCTCGGCGGTCGCGCGCAGACGTTGTTGGCAAGAGTTGCCTCGTCGACGTCCGCCATCGCTTTGCAGGGAGTCTCGAGTGTTCGCGAGTACGCGGAGCGTTCGGTGCGTCACCGCCCGAATCGAAGTCACGCTCGAGGCGACGACCATTGGGTCGCTCGTACCGTCGTTGGTGCTCGACGGCTTGGTCATCAGATGACGAAGTCCGGGTGGCGTCTTGTCGGGTTGGCGAAAATGGCCTGGTCGAGGACGATTGCGTGCTGCCGCAAGCAGTTGCAGCTTCACGCGCGCGGTTGGATGCTCGCCGCATGGTGCCTGGCGGCGTTGGCGCTTGTCGTCGTGCTGTGGAAGGTTCAGAGCTGGGCGGCAGCGGGTGCTCCGGAAGGATCAGAAAGCTCTGATCGAGAAAGCGCTCGCCCGAGTCGAACGAGCACGGGTGAAACCCGCTCCACCAGCACGACGACTGCGACGCGAAGCCGGCTTTCCGTCGCTCCATCGAGCCAGACGAATCCTCCGCCCGCGGGCGCAGCTGGAAGTCCGAAATCGCGGCGTTAGCGTCGGTACTTCGTTCGGGGCGACGCCGGAGCTGCGTCACCTGTCGCGGGTGCGAGGGATCGACGAGAAGAAGCGGCTTCCTCATTCTCTGTTACCCGCCACCGCCGTCTGGATATCGTGCTTTGCGCAGCCAGGGCACCATGCCGCCCAGTACACGGTCCCATCCCCGGCGCGGAAAATGCTGTACGGTCTTGTCGACGCTGAGTCGCTGTCAGGTGGGGACGAGTCGAGGCGAGGCGGCTCTCGTGGTTCATCGACGCCACGCCAGCCGACCCCGGGGCGCTTGACTCGCCGTTTCGTGATGCGCGGCCCAACAGGAGGGACACCACAATTCCACCTAGCGACGAGGCGCCGTCTTTTGACGGTTGAAGCTCTCAGAGCATGAACGAAACGCCGAAACTTATGTACGGCCACCCCAGACGTAGAGTCAGGGCTATCGCGTCCGAGAAGTGATAGCGGCCGCCCACGAAGATGACCGGCTCGAGCCCCCAACGGCTGGGGCCGCAGTCGTAGCACCCGAACCGGTCGCAGCAGGGCTGAGGCCCGTAGTAGCCGCCCCAATCGGAATAGATGATGCCCAGCCCGAGCTCGCCGAACACGCTCCAATGCTTGGTCAGGAAAAAGTTCCACTGCAAGTCGACTGGAAACCAGAACGAGTTGTAGTAGCAGCCGGAATAGTAGTACCAGCGCCCATAGTAGCAGCCGCTGTAGTGGATCCAGTCGAGCCCGAAGCCGATGCCGACGTTGTTGTTGATCGTCGACACGAAGCCATTCTTCACGATGGGGATGGTGAACCGACCGCCTAGGCCGATGCCGGTAGCGCCGTAGCGAAAAAAAGCCGCCAAGAGATGCGGCTCGATTTCGACCGAATAGTTCGGATGATCCCCCGGACGTTTGATGATCGACTCGTCGGCTCGCGCATTCCTCGAGAGAAAGAACATCGCACCGAGCACACAAGACAGCAAGGCGATGCGAGAAGCGCACTTCGAGGTTCGAACCAACATCGTTGTCTCCTTGCGCCACTCGATGGCAAAAGCGCGAGTTGGTACTGCGAACTTCTCTCCCTACCCCTTCTTCTTCATTACCTCAGCCGCTCCGCGAAGCGCGACTGTTTTTGTGGACGAAGAGGGAGGCGCGAGTACGCGTTTGTAAGGCGGTGGGGTTAACCGAGAGCTCGGACGATTCGGATCGGGTTCGATGCCTTCCGCGTCGAGAGCAGGTTACGATCGATCCGTCGCATGGAGCTCGAAGCCAGGATCGGCACGGTGTTACGCGGCAAATGGAGGCTCGAACGGCTTCTGGGCTCCGGCGGGATGGCGGCGGTGTACGTCGGGTTACACAAGATCGGTCGTCGCGACGCCATCAAGATCCTGCATCCACAGATTGCCTGCGAGAGCCAGCTGCGGGCGCGTTTCGATCAGGAAGCCTACGCCGTCAACCGCTTCGTACACCCGGGCGCCGTCGAGATCCGTGACATCGATGTGACCGAAGACGGCTGTCCGTTTCTCGTCATGGAGCTGCTCGACGGCGAATCGGTGCGGGCGCGCTACGATCGTCTCGGCTCGCCCGATATCACCGAGATTCTGCGCATCGCCGATGATGTGCTCGATGTGCTCGCTGCGGCGCACGCGCAGGGAATCATCCACCGGGACATCAAACCGGATAATCTATTTTACCTACCCGACGGTCGAATCAAGGTCCTCGACTTCGGAGTCGCCCGCGTTCGCCAGGCGGCGAATGAGCTTCGAACCGGCACCGGCACGACTCTCGGCACGGTGGCGTACATGCCGCCCGAGCAAATCAAAGGCACGGATATCGATGCTCGGGTCGATGTGTTCGCTCTTGGCGCGACGATGTTTCGGCTGATTGCCAGGCGGCGCATTCACGAGGCGCGCTCCGATGCCGAGCTTGTCATCAAAATGGCGACGCTTCCGGCTCCTCCCCTGGCGAGCGTGGCGCAAGGCGCTCCGGCGAGCGTGTGCGCCATCATCG
>WNGB01013413.1_pt1 | contig 11040 bp, 6 predicted proteins | sample 5400681 | NCBI WGS metagenome assembly WNGB01 (sample SAMN13153367, study PRJNA577476) | soil metagenome | isolation source: 115 cm soil or saprolite under grassland replicate 2 | place: USA:California | collected 2016-06-15 | reverse complement strand
GCGGGCGACGACCAGATCTTCGGCGAGCTCGGCAACGATACCATCCAGGGCGACGGCTCGATCGAGGCCACGGTCGGCGCGAGCCGCAATGCCGCGGGTGATCTCGCGGTGATGGCCTCGGTCGAGGCGGCAAGCGACGGCGACGATTACATCGAGGGCAACGGCGGCAACGACATCATCTTCGGCAACCTCGGCCAGGACGACATCATCGGCGGCAGCTCGAGCCTCTTCAGCTTGACCGACCGGCTGCGGCGGCCCGACGGCGCGGATCTTCTCTTCGGCGGCGCCGGCACCGACTTGGCGCGCAGCAATCTGGGCGACGAAGCGGCAACCGGCCACGCGCGCGACGCCGATACGATCGCAGGCGACAACGCCGACATCTATCGCCTGGTCGGGACCAACGGCGCGTCGAGCGGCGCGTTGCTGAGCTTCAACTACGACAATTACGACGCTACGCTGAAGATCGCGCCGCGCGCGGTGCAGCTGCTCGACTACACGCCGGGCGGCGCGGATTACAACGCCGCCACCCAAGCGTCGGACATCGGCGCCGCGGACGAAGTGCACGGCGAGTCGGGCGACGACTTCATCTACGGCCAGGTCGGCGGCGACGTCGTCTTCGGCGAGGGCCAGAACGACAGCATCGTCGGCGGCTACGGCAACGACTGGATCTCGGGCGGCACGGGCGACGACGGCATCCTCGGCGATGACGGGCGCATCTTCGCCAGCCGCAACAGCACCGCCTTCGGCGAGCCGCTCTACGGCATCGCCGCGATTCCGGCGGCCCAGCTCAATGCGATCGTGTCGGACTCGAGGGGAACCACCGTCGCGATCACCAACGTCGACGGTAGGCTGAAGTACACGGCCGACCTGACGCCGTTCAGCGTCGACCCGAGCAATGCGGCGCCGAGCACGCTGATGCCGCGCGCGCTGTTCGCGAACGACATCATCTACGGCGGCCTGGGCAGCGACAGCATCCACGGCGGCGCCGGCGAAGACGCGATCTCCGGGGCCGAAGCGCCGGTCCTCTCGTACGTCAACAACTACAACCAGGCGGGCGTCAAGATCGCCGGACCGATCGAGAGTGACTACGCGCATCCGGTCAACCCGGGCAACGTGCTCGGCTACAACCCGACGACGACGAAGTTCGCGCTCTACGACGCCAACGATCCGCTGCGCAAGATCCTGCTCACTTCGAGCGGCACGCTGTCGAAGACGGGGTCGGGGCTCGAGTGGGCGCTCAACTTCGACGAGAACGAGGGACCGCTCGACACGAAGTGGGCGGTGGGCACGGCGTTCCCGGCGGTGCCGACCGACGGCGACGACGCCATCTTCGGCGATCTGGGCCACGACTGGCTGGTCGGCGGCACCGGCCGCGACAGCCTGTGGGCCGGCTGGGGCGACGATTACCTCCAGGCCGACGACAAGCTCACGACCTCCGGCGGTCTGAACAACGGGCCCGACACCAATCCCTCCTGGGAGGACCTGGCCTTCGGCGGCGAAGGCCTCGACGTGCTCGTCGCCAACACCGGCGGCGACCGCCTGGTCGACATGGACGGCGAGTTCAACACCTTCGCGGTGCCGTTCAACCCGTTCGGCCCGCCGACGGTGCTGAGCCGCGCCACCCAGCCGGATATGGAAGCGCTGCTGTACGCGCTCTCCAAGAGCCAGGGCGCCGACCAGACGCTCATCGCGCAGTACGGCGGCGCCGCGGCGCGCAACGGCGAGCCCTTCGGCGAGATCGCTCTGGTGAAGCAAGGCGACGCCGCCTTCGGCGCTCAACACGGCGGGCCGCGCGATCCTCAAGGTCCCTTGACCCATGCGAGCCGGGACGTGCGGGTGTCGGCAGGCAACCTGCCGCTCTGGCAGAGCGCCGCCGATCCGGACACGGTGACGACCGATCCCGACTCGCAGCCTTCGATCACCGAGTCGATGCTCGCGCCGATCGTCGAAGAGGCAAAGCTGCGCTGGACCGGTGCTTTGGGCGCCGGCGACAGCCGCCTCGCGGCGCTCGACAGCGTGACGGTCCACGTCGGCGACCTGCCGCAGGAGGAGATCGGCGCAACGCTCGGGCACGACATTTACATCGACGGCAGCGCCGCAGGGCGCGGCTGGTTCGTGGATTCTTCCCCCGCCGAGAGCAGCGAGTTCGCCGCCCGCCTCGACCGCGACGTGCTTGCAGCCCTGCCCGGGAGCGCCGCCTTTGCGCATATGGACCTGCTGACCATCGTGACGCACGAGCTCGGACATGTCCTGGGGTTCGATCACGACGATACCGGCCGGATCGCGGTGATGACGGAAGCGGTCGATAGCGGGGTGCGTTACCTGCTCGCGCCGGGCGGAAGAAGCCCGGTCGGGACGGACGCCGGCCCGGCCAGGTCGCTGGCCGCCCTGCCGCGTTTCGACCTGGAGGCCGGATCGAGCGGGGCCGGGTCCGGCGCGAGGATCGACTGGCAGGCCCCCGCGGGCGAGGGCTGGAGCGTGCAGCTCTCGCCGTACGGTCCGGTCAAGGCGGCCAAGGGCGCCGCGCCCGCCGTCTCCGACTTCCTGGTGAAGCCCGCCAGGGACCGGGCCGGGGCCCAGGACCCGGGCTACGACGGAATGGGTCGCGCTTTGCTCGGCGATAAGGCAAAATCTGCGTTGCTCGGCGACAAGGGCAGGATCGGCCGCTGAGCGGATTTTTTAGAAGATCCCTGGACGCGCTGGCCGCGTAGACCCGGATCGATTCACCCTGCGCCCGAGGGCGCAGCGGCGATTTTTCAAAACGAACAAGGGGAATGTTTCTACATCATGGCAACCAAAGCTGCAGAAAGCCCGGAGATCACGAGCGACGTCGGCGGCATGAAGATCAAGTGGGACGACTCCGGCATGAGGAGCGCCTACGCCAACGTCTGTAACGTCACCAGCAGCCGCGAGGAGGTGGTGATCCTCTTCGGCATGAACCAGGCGTGGAACCGCAGTCAGAAGGAGCTCACGATCCAGCTGATCGAGCGCATCGTCGTCAGCCCTTACGCCGCCAAGAGGCTGAGCTTGCTCCTGAGCAACGTCGTGAAGGAATACGAAAACCGCTTCGGCGCGCTCAACATCGAAGCGGGCGGCGGCGCCGACGCCAAGAAGTAGCGCTCGAGCACAGGGGAGGCGGGACGCACCGCCATGAGCTCGGTAAAGTCCGAGATCCACGAGCAGGCGGCCCACGGGAACGTCGCCGACCTCGCCGCGCGGCGCGCCTACGAGCAGGCCTGGGCGTGCTTCGCGCGCGAGCAGACGCCGGAAGAGTTCTGCAGCACCTGGCTGGTGATCCAGAGCCACGCCATCGGCGGCGTCTCCGACGGCATGGTGGTTCTGCTCAAGCCCGGCGCCCAGGCGTTCACGCCGGTCGCCTTCTATCCCGAGGACGCGCCCGATCGCGACCGTCTCGCGCGCATCACCGAGAACGCCCTGAAGGAAGGGCGCGGCATCGTCGAGCAGCAGGCGTCCCCCGAGAACGACGGTGAGCGCGGGCCGCGCTGGCAGCTGGCCTGCCCGGTGCGGCTGGACGGGCAGGTGCGCGGGGTCGCCGCCGTCGATATCGAAGCGCGCACCGAGGCGCAGTTGCAGGCGGCCGTGCGCCAGCTGCAATGGGGGTCGGGCTGGCTCGAGCTGCTGCTGCGGCGCCACGCCGGCCCGCAGGACGCCGAGCGCGTGCGCCTGAAGCTCGCGCTCGACCTCGTCGCCACCTTGCTCGAGCATCCCCGCTTCAGCGACAGCGCCACCGCGTTCACGACGGAGCTCGCGGCCCTGCTCGGCTGCGACCGGGTTTCGCTGGGGATCCTCAAAGGCAGGCGCGTCAGGATCGCGGCCGTCTCGCATTCTCCGCAGTTCGACCGGCGCGCCAGCCTGATGCTCGCGGTCGAGGGCGCGATGGAGGAAGCGATCGACCAGGAGGCGGCCGTGGTCAGCCCGCCGGCGCACGCCGACCGGCCGGTCGTGGCGCTCGCGCACGAGGCCCTGCTGCGCGAATCGCAGGCCGGCGCCGCCGCCACCTTCCCGCTCGCGCACGGCGACCGCGTCGTCGGCGCCGTCACGCTGGAGCGCGCCTCGGGCTATCGCTTCGACGCCGCGACGCTCGTGATCTGCGAGGCGGTGGCTTCGGTCGCCGGACCCATCGTGGACCTCAAGCGCGGCAACGAGATCGGCCTGCCCGGGCAGGCCTGGAAGTCGGCGCAGGCGCTCTGGGATCGGTTCGTGGGGCCCGGGCATGCCGCGCTGAAGCTCGCGACGCCGGCCGCCGTCGTCATCCTCGCCTTCCTCGCCTTCGCCGCGGGCGACTACCGCGTCTCGGCCAACTCGACCCTGGAAGGCACGGTACAGCGCGCGATCACCGCCCCGATCAACGGCTTCGTCAAGGAAGCGCCGCTGCGCGCCGGCAACACGGTGGCGCAGGGACAGATCATCGGGCGCTTCGACGACCGGGACCTCAAGCTCGAGCGCGTGAAGCTCGCCAGCCAGCGTGATCAGTACGTCAGGCAGTATCGCGAGGCGATGGGCAAGCGCGAGCGCGCGCAGGCGCAGATCGTCAGCGCGCAGATCGCGCAAGCCGACGCGCAGCTGGCGCTGGTCGATGAGCAGCTCGCGCGCACCGTGATGGTGGCGCCGTTCGACGGGCTGATCGTCAGCGGCGACCTGTCGCAGAACCTGGGCTCGCCGGTCGAGCGCGGGCAGGTGCTGTTCGAGGTGGCGCCGCTCGAGAGCTACCGCGTCGTGCTGCAGGTGGACGAGCGCGACATCGCGCATATCACGGCGGGCCAGCGTGGACAGCTCACCGTGTCCTCGATCCCCGGCGAGCGCTTCGGCTTCACGGTAAACACGGTCACGCCGGTGAACACCGCGAAGGACGGGCGCAATTTCTTCCGCGTCGAGGCGAGCCTCGAGGACCAGCCGGGAGCGCGGCTGCGGCCGGGAATGGAGGGCGTGGGCAAGGTCTACGTGGACGAGCGCAAGCTCGTGTGGATCTGGACCCACGGCCTCACCGACTGGGTGCGCCTGTGGCTGTGGACCTGGCTGCCTTGAGCGACAAAGACGGCCGCGCGCGCTAGGCCGGATGTCGACCGACCTGCACAGCCCGTCGTGGTACCGCGTCGCGGGCCTGAGGCCGCGGCTGCGCAGCCACGTCAAGATCCACCGCCACCACTACCGCGGCGAGCTGTGGTACGTGCTCGAGGACCGCGTCTCGCGGCGCATGCACCGCTTCAACACCGTGGCGCACTACCTCATCGGCCTGATGGACGGTCGCCGCACGGTGCAGGAGATCTGGGACAGCGCGGCCGAGCGCTTCGACGACGACGCGCCCACCCAGGACGAGACCATCCGGCTGCTCGGCCAGCTGCATTCGGCGGAAGTGCTGCAGTCCGAGGTCACGCCGGACGTGGCGGAGCTGCTGCGCCGCGCGCGCAAGGGCAAGCCCAAGACCTGGGTGCAGAACCTGCGCTCGCCCCTGTCGATGCGTTTTCCCCTGTTCGACCCGGACCGGTTCCTGGCGCGCTGGCTGTCCCGTTACCGGCCCTTGTTCGGCCGCGTGGGGCTGGCCGTATGGTGCGTCGTGGTCGGGACCGCGCTTTTTGTCGGCGCGGCGCACTGGGACGAGCTGTCCAAGGATTTCTCCGACCGCGTCCTCGCCCCGCAGAACCTGCTGCTGATGTGGCTGGTGTTCCCGGTCCTGAAGCTCTGCCACGAGCTCGGGCACGCCTGCGCGACCAAAGCCTGGGGCGGCGAGGTCCACGAGATGGGGATCATGCTCCTGGTGCTGATGCCGATCCCGTACGTCGACGCGTCCGCCGCCACCGCGTTCACGCAGATGCGCCGGCGGCTGCTGGTCGGTGCGGCGGGAATGGTCGTCGAGCTGTTCATCGCGTCGCTGGCGCTGTTCCTCTGGCTCGAGGTCCAGCCCGGCCTGTTCCGAGCGGTCCTGTACAACATCATGCTGATCGCGGGCATCTCCACCGTGGTGTTCAACGCGAATCCGCTGCTGCGCTACGACGGCTACTACATGCTCGCCGACCTGATCCAGATCCAGAACCTGCGCAACCGCGGGCAGCAATACCTCGGCTACCTGGTCGAGTCGAGGCTCTTCGGGCTGAAGCTGCCCGAGCCCGAGGCGAGCCGCGGCGAGAAGAGGTGGTTCGTCTTCTATACCGTCACGTCCTTCGTCTATCGCGCCTTCGTCATGCTGGCGATCGCGCTGTTCGTCGCGACCCAGTACATGATCGTCGGCGTGGTGCTCGCGCTCTGGGCGCTCGCCGCCTCGGTCGTCGTTCCGGCGGCGCGCGGCGTCGGCTACCTCGCGTTCCACGCCCGCCTGCGCCGGCACCGCGGGCGCGCACTCGGCGCGACCGCGGCGGTCCTCGGGGCGCTCGCGGTGCTGCTCTTCGTCGTGCCGCTCCCGCACTGGACGCGCGCCGAGGGCGTGATCTGGGTGCCCATCGACGCGCAGGTGCGCGCCGGGGCGGACGGGTTCGTCAGGCGGATCGTGCCGGCGCCGGGCGCGATGGTCGGCCGCGGCAGCCCGCTGCTCGTCGCCGACAATCCGGAGTTCGAGCCGAAGATCCGCGTCCTCCAGGCGCAGGTGCAGCTGCTCGAGGCGCGCGCGCAGGCGGAGCTGATGGTCGACCGCGTGCGCTGGGAGATCACGCGCGAGGAGATCAAGGCGACCCGCGAGGAGCTGGAGCACGTGCGCAGGCTGCGGGAGGATCTCACCGTGCTCAGCCCCACCAGCGGCACCTTCGTGCTTTCGGTCGCCGCGGGCGACCTGCCCGATCGCTTCCTGCGCAAAGGCCAGGAAATCGGCTACGTCATCCCGGCGGCGACCGTCACCGCCCGCGTGCTGGTCTCGCAGGACGACATCGACCTGGTGCGCATGCGCACCGCGCAGGTGCGGGTGAAGCTCGCCGGGCGCATGTACGAGACCTTCGACGCGACCGTGCGCAGGGAGGTGCCCGCGGCGAGCAACAAGGTCACGAATCTCGCCATGTCGAGCGCGGGCGGCGGGCAGGCGCCGCTGCATGCGCAGGACCCGCAGAAGCCGAAAACGCTCGACACCTGGTTCGAATTCGAGCTGGAGCTGCCCGCGACGCGCGCGTTCGTCCTCGGCGAGCACGTCTACGCCCGCTTCGAGCACGAGGCGGAGCCGGTGGCCTGGCGCATCTACCGGTCGGTGCGACAGCTCTTTCTCAAGCGGTTCTCGGCCTGATGGTCGCGGCGAGCTCGGCTTTCATCGGCACCGCGTATCCGGAGCGCGACGAGCCGCGCGAGGGGAAGCTCGATCGCCTGATCACGGCCGCCCGGTATCTCGCCGGCGGCCTTCGGACGCGCGGGAGGCTCGCGCGCATCGTCGAGGCGACGAACCGGGCCGCAGAGGATTTGGGCCGTCTCGAGGGGACCGGGACAGGCGCCTTGCCGCGGGAGGCGCTCCTCGCCCAGGCGTCGCGGCTGCGCGCGCGCCTGCGGCGCGACGGCTTCGCGGAGCTCGATGCCGCGGCGCAGTCCTTCGCCCTGGTGCGCGAGGCGTCCGCGCGCACCATCGGGCTGCGCCACTTCGACGTGCAGCTGATCGGCGGCTGGGCGATGCTGAACGGCATGCTCGCCGAGATGGAGACCGGGGAGGGCAAGACCCTGACCGCGACGCTTACCGCCGCGACGGCGGCGCTCGCCGGACGCGCCGTGCACGTCGTCACCGTCAACGATTATCTCGCGGAGCGGGACTTCGAGTGGATGCGCCCGGTCTACGAAGCCCTGGGGATCTCCGCGGGCTGCGTCAAGCAAGGCATGGACTCCGACGCGCGCAGGGCCGCGTACCGCTGCGACGTTACCTACTGCAGCAACAAGGAGGTCGCGTTCGACTATCTGCGCGACCGCAGGACGCTCGGCGGCAAGCCGCGGGCGATCGCGATGAAGATGGACGCGCTCGGCGGGGCGGGGGTGGAGCGGCGCCTGCTGCTGCGCGGGCTGCAGTTCGCGATCGTGGACGAGGCCGACAGCGTGCTCGTCGACGAGGCGCGCACCCCGCTCATTCTCTCCGCGCAGGCGGATCACGCGCAGGAGGAGGCGCTGCACCGCGAGTGCCTCGAGCTGGCCCGGCAGCTCGGCGCGGACGACTACCGGATCCGTGACGGCGCCATCGAGATCGGTCCGCCCGGGCTCGAAAAGCTGGAGGCGCTGTGCGCTCACCTGACCGGGGTGTGGCGCGGGCCGCGCCGCCGCGAGCAGCTGGTGCGCCAGGCGCTCAGCGCGCTTCACCTCTTCCAGCGCGACAAGCATTACCTGGTCCGGGACGACAAGGTCGTCATCATCGACGAGAACACCGGACGGCTGATGCCGGACCGGTCGTGGGAGCAGGGCCTGCACCAGCTGATCGAGATCAAGGAAGGCTGCCAGATCACCGGGCGCCGCGAGACGCTCGCCCGCATCAGCTACCAGCGTTTCTTCCGGCGCTACGTGCACCTGGCCGGGATGACCGGCACCGCGAGCGAAGTGGCGGGCGAGCTCTGGGCGGTGTACCGCCTGCGCGTGGCGGTCGTTCCCCCGAACAAGCCGCGGCGCCGCGAGCGCAGTCCCGATCGCATTTACGGCCGCGCCGACCTCAAATGGCGCGCGGTCGTCGCGAGCATCGCGAGCCGGCGCGAGGCCGGGCGCCCGGTGCTCGTCGGCACGCGCTCGGTGGCGGCGTCGGAGGCGCTCGCGAAGCATCTCGACGACGCGGGGCTGCCTTACCGTCTGCTCAACGCGCGCCAGGACCGCGACGAGGCCGAGATCGTGGCGCGCGCCGGCGCCGCGGGCTGCGTCACGGTGGCGACCAATATGGCGGGACGGGGAACGGACATCAAGCTCGGCCCCGGCGTCGCGGCGGCCGGGGGGCTGCACGTGATCGCCACCGAGCTGAACGACTCGGCGCGGATCGACCGGCAGCTGTTCGGACGCTGCGGCCGGCAGGGCGACCCGGGCAGCTGCGAGGCCCTCCTCGCGATCGACGAGGACCTGGTCAGCACCTTCTTTCCGTTCGCCGCGAGACGCCTGCAGCACCTCGACACGCTGCCGCCCAGGCTGGGGCAGCTCGTGTTCGCGGTCGCCCAATGGCGCGCCGAGCGCGCGCACTCCCGGGCGAGACGCGATCTGCTGGACCTGGACGATTACCTGGGCGACGTGCTCGCCTTCTCGGGCCGGGGCGAGTAGGCGCGCGCCGCGGCTAGGCTGCGAGCGCCGGAGCGGCGCGCGTCTCCTTGAGCTTGCCGTCGCTCTTGGCCGGCGGCGGCGCGGGGGAGCGGCTCGCGCCCCGCTCGACCTGGATCGTCGCGCGCGTCCTGACCGGCCCGGTGCCGCCCCGGTTGTCCAGCACGAGGTAATAGTCGCTCGACTCCGGGATGACGACCTCGAAGGCCATGCCGCGATCGACGACGCCTCGGAACAGGGCCTCGGGTCGCCTCGATCTCAGCTGCACCGCGCTGACGAAGGCGACCTGCAGCTTGCCGTCGGTGCTGATCTTGACCGCCGCGATCGCGCCGCGCGGCAGATTGCGCAGGCGCACGGTCTTGGTCTTCCCCTCGGGGACTTCGACGGCGATTCGGGCGATCGCCGCCGCGGCCTGGGGCGCGGCGCAGGCGAGCGTCGCCGCCACGCCGAGCGCGAGCAGCGCCCGCGACCTCAGAAACGCACCCGGCATTTGACTCCGGCCGGAATGCGGCCTCCGGGATTGGGAAGCCTGAGGCGCACGCCGAAGGTGCCGCTCGCGGCGTCCATGTTCCGGTCGACGATCTCGACCCGGGCCGAGTACGTGCCGCCCACCGGCGGCTCGAGCGTCACGCGCGCCCGCTGGCCGACCTGGATCTTTCCGTACTCGCCCACCGAAAGGATCATTTCCACGTTCAGCGGGTCGATCTCCATCATCTTCACGATCGGGCCCCTCTGGCTGGAGCTGGCCAGCTCGCCCGGCCTGAGGACCACGTCGACCACGACGCCGCTCACGGGGCTGCGGATCGTGCGCTGGGCGAGGACTTCCTCCGCGCGCTTGACCTCGAGCTCGGCGAGTCGCCGGTTCTCCTTCGCCGCGCGCAGCTGCTCCTGCGCAAGTCGGTATTCCGCTTCCGCCTCGTCGCGCGCGTTCACCGACACGAAGTTCTTCTTCACCAGCTCCTCGGCGCGCGCCCATTTCTTCTGCGCGATGTCGCGCCGCGCCTCGGCCGCCATGATCTCGCCTTCCATGGTCGCGCGCGAGCGCGCGAGATCGAGCGCCGCGCGCTCGGGGCCGGAGGAGAGGATCGCGATCTCCTGGCCCTTCCTCACGAAAGCGCCGCGCTCGACCAGCATCGACTCGACCACGCCCTCGACCGGGGAGCGGATCTCCAGATCCTGGCGCGCCGCGACCATGCAGTCGAACTCGCGGGGCGTCTGCGCCGCGACCGCGCCGGAGAGCGCGATCAATCCGCTGCAGCACGAAATTGCAAGGCGTCTGATCAAATCGGGACCGATGGACAAGGCAAAGGGCAAGTTTATCGGATTTTCTTCTCATGTCGGCGACGAAACGCACGGACCACTTCTTGCAGATGATCTGCTGGCGGCGAGACGGTCAGGCCAAGTCGGAACGCCGCTGGCGCCGAGCGGCGCTCGTGCCTTTCCTCTTCTTCTTCGCCGAGCGCGCCTTCGGGCCTTGCGCCTTCACCGGCGCTCGCGTTGGATCGCCGCCCTCTTCGGCGAGGACGAAGGTTCCGCCCTGGTAGAGCTCGGTGCGCGGGTCTGCGCCGGGCTTCTCGTTCCTGAGGATCTCCTCCGCGTAGGATTCGCTGTCGTCCTGCGGGCGGTAGCCGAGCCGCTCGGCGTTCGAGTTGTCGTACCAGCGGCGCTTGTTGCCGGAGATCCCGTACACGATCTCGAAGCGAATGCCGGGGCGGTCGATCGCGAGCGACACGAGCTGCGCGAGATCGCGCGGCGAGAGCCAGATCGAGAGCCGCCTCTTGTCCATCGGCCGCGGATTGACGTTGCCGATGCGCATGCAGACCACTTCCATCCCGTACTTGT
>WNGB01013412.1_pt1 | contig 11040 bp, 11 predicted proteins | sample 5400681 | NCBI WGS metagenome assembly WNGB01 (sample SAMN13153367, study PRJNA577476) | soil metagenome | isolation source: 115 cm soil or saprolite under grassland replicate 2 | place: USA:California | collected 2016-06-15 | reverse complement strand
TTCGACGTCGTCGGACACCTGATCGACGGTGAGGCCCCGTGCTCACCGACCACCTGGTGCCTCGTTCGTGACCATGTCCCGGCGGGACTTCGGGGCCTCGCCCGCGGTACGACGATCGGGCACCGAAAGCTCGATCGGTTCGACCCCGCGCCGGCGCGGAAGGTGCGGGTAGTCGTGAAGGACGCCGTCGCGACGCCGCGCCCCTTGCGGATCGGACTCTACGGGGCACCTTCTCCCTGACACATCAGGAGGTCCCATGCGCGTCATGCTCGTCTCCGCCGGTCTGCTCTTGGTCCTCGCGCCCCCGCTGCCCGCCCAGGCGAGTCCGCCCGCTCCGGCCGCGCCGTTCCATTGGGGACCGGCCCCGGCCGTGTTCCCGCCGGGGGCCCGGATGGCCGTGGTGAGCGGCGACCCGTCCAAGGAAGGGCCGTTCACCATCCGGTTGTCCATGCCCAACGGCTACCGTATTCCGCCGCACTTCCATCCGACCGACGAGGCGGTAGAAGTGGCGCGGGGCACGCTGTTGTTCGGCATGGGTGACACGCTCGACGTCGCCAAGACGCAGGCGATGAAGGCGGGCGCCAAGGGGTCGGTGGCGGCGAACATGCATCACTTTGTGATCGCGAAGGGGCTGACGGTCGTTATCGTGACCGCCATGGGCCCGTTTGCGATGACGTACGTCAACAAGCCATGAAACGTGCGCTGATCGTGCTGTGCCTCGCGGGCGCGCAGGCACTCGCCGCTCAGCAGGCGCCGGTCCGCTTCGCGCAGGGGCTGGTGAACGCGATGGTGCGCGCTCACGAGGCGCTCACCGCCGTCGAGCTGGCCGTAGATTCCGCGGGGACGTGCAAGACGATCGCGGCGACCGATCCCAAGGACGTGGGCGAACGCTGCGACGACGATGAGATCGGCCCGATGCGCACCGGTGAGCCGGACGTCGCCGCCCCGACGCGGGACGACCCCGTCTACGACGTCACCCAGGCGCTGCACGACGCCACCGGCCGGTTGATCGGCGCGGTCGGCATGGACATCCAGCCGTCCGCCGGGCAGGACCGGGCCGCCGTGCTTCGAGTCGCCCACGCGCTGCTGCGCGAGCTCGAGGCGCAGATCCCGTCGAAGCAACGGCTGTTCGAGCCCTGATTCACAGGAGGTTGCGATGACCGCTGTGGCCGCGCTGTGGCTTCCGATCCTGCTGTCGGCGGTATTCGTCTTCGTCGCGAGTTCGCTCATTCACATGATGACGCCCTGGCACAAGAGCGACTACCCCAAGATCCCGAACGAGGAGAAGGTGATGGACCTCTTGCGTCCCCTCGCCATCCCGCCGGGGGACTACATGATGCCGCGCCCGGGGAGCCGAGAGGAGATGCGCTCGCCGCAGTTCCTTGAGAAGTTCAAGAAGGGCCCGGTCGTGATGATGACGGTGATGCCGAGCGGGTCGATGGCGATGGGGAAGCAGCTCACCATGTGGTTCCTGTACTCGGTTGTGGTCGGAGTCTTCGCCGCGTACATCGCCGGGCACGCGCTGCCTGGGGACGCCTCCCGTCGCGCCATCTTCGTGTTCGTTGGCGTCACCGCCTTCCTGGGCTACGCGGCAGCGCTGTGGCAGATGTCGATCTGGTACCGCCGCGCCTGGATTACGACGATCAAGGCGACGGTGGACGGGGTGATCTACGCGGCCGTCACGGCGGCTACCTTCGTCTGGCTGTGGCCCACGATGTAGCAAAGCGCCGTTGCAACCACGCAACGCCCGGCGGCTAGCGGGAGCAGTGGCGCCAACTAGAATTCCGTCCCCATGTCATCACTCCTCGCCGTCGTCCTCCTCGCCGTTCAAGGCCCCACGGCCCTGGACTCCGCACTGCTCGACGCGTACAAGTGGCGCAACATCGGCCCCGACCGCGGCGGCCGCTCGATCGCCGTGAGCGGCGTCCGCGGGCGCCCCAAAGAAGCGTACTTCGGCGCCACGGGCGGCGGCCTCTGGAAAACCACCGACGGCGGCACCACGTGGTTCCCCGTCACCGACGGCCAGATCAACAGCGCGTCCGTCGGGGCCGTGGCGGTGAGCGAGTCCAATCCCGACATCGTCTACATCGGCATGGGCGAGACCTGCCTGCGCGGCAACATCATGCCGGGCGACGGCGTGTACCGCAGCACCGATGCCGGCACGACGTGGACCCACGTGGGCTTCGCGGAGTCGCACGGGATCGCGAAGATCCGGATTCACCCCACCAATCCCCGGATCGTGTTCGTCGCGTCGTTCGGGAAGTACAGCGCGCGGAGCGCCGAGCGCGGGGTGTTCAAGAGCACCGACGGCGGCCGCACCTGGCGCAGGGTGCTCTACCGCGACGACAAGACGGGCGGCATCGACATCGCGATCGACCGCACCAACCCCAACGTCGTGTACGCGGCACTGTGGGAGGCGTATCGGAAAGAGTATCAGATGTCATCGGGCGGGCCGGGGAGCGGGCTCTTCAAGAGCACGGACGGCGGCGAGACGTGGACCGAGATCACGCGCCATCCCGGCCTGCCGAAAGGCGTGGTGGGCCGAATCGGCGTCGCCGTGTCGGGCGCGAACTCGAACCGTGTCTACGCGCTCGTCGAGAACGAGCAGGGCGGCCTGTACCGCAGCGAGGACGCCGGCGCCACTTGGGCTCTGGTGAACGACCGCCGCGCCATCCGGCAGCGCGCTTTTTACTACACGCACGTCTTCGCCGATCCCAAGAACGCCGACGTCGTCTACATGCAAAACACAGCGATGTTCAGGTCGTCGGACGGGGGCAAGACGACGGCGTCGGTCGGCTCGGGGACGCACGGCGACTTCCACGATCTCTGGATCGATCCCGATGACCCAGGCCACCTGGTGGTGGGGAACGACGGCGGCGGCGCCGTCTCGACCGACACCGCCCGCAGCTGGACCGACGAGGACTATCCCACCGAGCAGTTCTACCACGCGATCACCACGGCGCACATGCCGTATCACGTGTGCGGCTCGCAGCAGGACAACAGTACGCTGTGCACTCCCTTCAACTGGAACGCCGGAGCCTTCGCGGCGCCGCCGCCCGACACGAGCGCCAACGCCCGGCGGCGCGACATCACCCAGGACGGGATGCGCGTTTCGTACGTCGTCGGCGGGGGCGAGCCGGGCTACATCGCCCCCGATCCCCTCGATCCCGACATCTTCTATGCGGGAACCAACAACGGCGGCTACGTCGACCGCTACGACCGCCGCCTCGGCGCGGCGCGCGAGGTGAATCCCTATCCCTGGTTCTATTCGGGCGAGCCGGCGAAGGACATTCGTGAGCGCTGGCAGTGGACGTTCCCGATCATCTTCTCGAAGGCCGATCCCCACACGCTCTACGTCTCGTCGCAACGGCTCTGGCGCACGCGCGACGGTGGGAAAACGTGGATGGCCGTCTCCGGCGACCTGACGCGCCACGACCCCACGACGCTCGAACGGTCGGGCGGACCGATCACCGGCGACATGAACGGTCCCGAGGTGTACGGGACGATCTTCTCGGTCGGGCCGGGGAAGCGCGACGTGAACGTCATCTGGACCGGCTCGGACGACGGGCTGGTGCACGTGACGCGCGACGGTGGGGCGACCTGGACGAACGTCACGCCGCGCGCGATGCCGGACTTGGGACGCGTCAGCCAGATCGACGCGTCGGCGTTCGACGACGGCACCGCGTACATCTCGGTGCGCCGCCCGCTGTTGAACGACTTCGCGCCCTACATCTTCAAGACCACCGATTCTGGGCGCACCTGGACGAAGATCACGAACGGCCTCCGCGCCGACGCCTACGTGCACGCCGTGCGCGAAGACCCGACGCGCCGCGGCCTGCTCTACGCCGCGACGCAGCACGGCGTCTACGTCTCGACCGACGACGGCGCGTTGTGGCAGCCGCTGAACCCCGGGCTCCCGGACGTCCCGGTGGCCGATTTGATCGTGGAAGACAACGAGCTGGTGATCGCCACGCACGGACGGGGTTTCTGGGTCCTGGACAACCTCGCCCCGCTGCGCCAGGCGACGGCCGAGGCCCTCGCCGCCGACGCCTGGCTCTTCACGCCACCCAACGCTGTGCGCTCGGGCCCGGGCGTGACACTCAGTTGGCGGCTCAAGACCAAGCCCACCACCCTCCGGCTTGAGATTCTCGACTCGGCGGACGCGGTACTGCGCACCTGGGAGCCCGACACCACGCCTCCCGAGCGGCGGCAGGCCGCGGGCCAAGCAGGCGGTGGAGGGGGAGGCGAGGGCGGGGGAGGACCGCGCACGCAATGGCTCCCGGTTGCCACGGGCGTGAGTCAGCTGCCGTGGAACCTCCGCGCCCAGCCGTTCGTGACGTTCCCCGGGATGATCATGTGGGGCGTGCGGAGCACGGGGCCCGCCGTGCCACCGGGGCGCTACACCGTGCGGCTGAAGGCTGACGGCCGACCGCTGACGGCTCCGCTCACCGTCGAGCCCAATCCCTGGATCCGCGACGTCACCCCGGCCGATCTCGCGGCGCAGTACACTTTTTCACGACAGGTGCGGGACCGCGTGAACGAGGCGAATACGGCGGTAATCGAGATCCGGTGGGTGCAGGCCCAGCTCGACGATCGTCTCAAGACGTCGACCGACGCGCGGCTCCGCACCGCTGGTGCAACGCTCCGCACCAACGCGTCGGCGGTGGAGGGAAGCATCTATCAGGTACGCAACCAGAGTAACCAGGATCCGCTCAACTTCCCCATCAAGGTGAACAACCGCCTCGCGAACCTGATGTCGATGGCCGAGCGCGGCGACGGCGCGCCGACGAGCAACATGCCGGAGTTGTATCGGATTCTCTCAACCGAGCTGCAGGGCTACCTCGATCGGCTGGCGCAGGTCTGGGCCAAGGACCTCGCCGCCGTCAACGCCGAACTGACGCGATTGGGGTTGCCGAAGGTCGATCCCAAGACATCCGTCGCCGCGCAGGAACCGTCGCACAGCCTGTTCAACGGCAAGGACCTCGCCGGCTGGCACGCCGACATCCCCGCGGCCGACACCAACGCGCAGCTCCCGAAAGCGTTCATCGTCCGCAACGGCATGCTCGTGAGTCTCGGCGATCCTCGCGGGCATCTCATCACCGATTCCGTGTACCACGACTACCGCCTCGAGGTCGAATACCGTTTCCCCGGCAAGCCGGGCAACGCTGGCGTGCTGGTGCACGCCTCCACGCCGCGCGCCCTCTACAAGATGTTCCCGCGCTCAATCGAGGTGCAGATGGAGCACGGCAACGCGGGCGACTTTTGGTGCATCGTGGAAGACATCCGCGTGCCGGACATGGAGCGCCGGCGCGGGCCTCCGGCGCAGTGGGGAGGCACGGAGGGGAAGGCGCGGCGCATCCGCAACCTTACCGACGACTCGGAGAAGCCGCTCGGCGAGTGGAATACGATGGTGATCGAAGCCGTGGGCCGTGCGATCCGCGTCTGGGTCAACGGCGACCTGGTGAACGACGGCACGGACGCGACGGCGGACCGCGGCCAGATTGCGCTGCAGGCGGAAGGGTCAGAAGTCGAGTTTCGAAAGCTGGAGCTGACGCCGCTTCCTAGCGCAGGACGCTGAACTGGAAGACGGTCGTCGACCGGTACTCCCGCCCCGGCCGCAGGATGGTGGACGGGAAGTTCGGGTGATTCGGTGAGTCGGGAAAATGCTGGGTCTCGAGGCAGAACCCGTACCGATGCCGGTACACGCGCCCGTCCTTTCCCGTGATGGTGCCGTCGAGAAAGTTCCCCGAATAGAACTGCATCCCGGGCTCCGTCGTGAGGACGTCGAGGGTGCGGCCGGAGGTCGGCTCGGTGACCCGGGCCGCGAGAGCGAGGCTATCCCCGGCGCGCGTCAGCACCCAGTTGTGGTCGTACCCGCGCCCCCGCTCGAGCTGGACGTCCTGCTGCCCGATTCGGGCCCCGATGGCGGTCGGGGTCCGGAAGTCGAACGGCGTGGCGGCGACGGAAGCGATCTCGCCCGTCGGAATCAACGTCGCATCGACGGGGGTATAGCGGTCGGCGGCGATCGTCAGCACGTGCCGGAGGATGTCGCCGCTGCCGGCGCCCGCGAGGTTGAAGTAGCTGTGCTGCGTGAGGTTGACGGGCGTGGCCCGGTCGGTGGTGGCCAGGTAGTCGAGCCGCAGCTCGTTCTCGTCGGTCAGGGTGTAGGTCACGCGCACGGCAAGCGTCCCCGGGTACCCCTCCTCGCCGGCGGGACTCGTGTACGAGAGCGCGACGGCGGCGCTCGTTTCGGTCTCGGAGGGCGACGCGCTCCAAACCACCTTGTCGAACCCCCGGACGCCGCCGTGCAGGTGGTTGGGCCCGTCGTTGGTCGCGAGCCCGTACGTCGCGCCGTCCAGCGTGAACCGGCCCCGCGCGATGCGGTTACCGTAGCGGCCCACGATAGCCCCGAAGTACGGGGACTTCTCGAGGTACCCGGCCAGGGTGGGATAGCCCAGCACGATGTCGTCGAGCCGCCCGGCCCGGTCAGGCGTCCGCAGCGACACGACCGTCGCGCCATAGGTCATGATCGCCGCCTCGAGGCCGTGGGCGTTCGTCAGGGTGAACAGCTCCACGGGCTTCCCGTCGGCCAGCGTGCTGAAGGGGACGCGAGTGATGCGCGGGCGCCTCATGGCGGGACGTGTGCCTCCGCAAGCGGCTGGTCCGACGACTCCCAGCGCCACGACGAACAGGACGGTGGAGCGTGACGCGCGACGCACGGCGCAATGGTACACCGGTGGGGCGCAGCCGTCGAGCCCGATGACCGCGGAGCCCCCGGTGCGGAGACCGCATCCGGGGGCCTGTGGTTAGCGCTGTGCGACTTCGACTTGAATCTGCCGCGGCTTGGCCTTCTCGACCTTCGGCAGCGTGACGGTCAACACGCCACTCTCGTACTGCGCCTTGATGTGGGCCGCGTCCACCGTCGCGGGGAGGGTGAAGGTTCCGCTCGAACCCGCCTGTCAGCTTTGCGGACCTCGACCCATCCTCTATCTTTCCACTCCTCTATGCGGCTCGTCTCTGCGGCAACGGTCCTGGTCGCCGGGCTCAGCCTCGCCCAGGCCTCCCCCGGATACCGCATCCTGGTGTCCAGCGAGTCGGGCGACATCGTCACGCAGCTCGCCTGGACTGGAACGGCCCTCACGACGGTCAAGGTCGTGCCGGTGGGCCTGATGCCCGTGGACATCGACGGCCCGCACAACGTCGCGGTCTCCCCGGACGGCCGGTACTGGTACGTGACTATCGCGCACGGCACGCCCTTCGGGACGCTGTGGAAGATGGCCGCGGAGGGCGACACGGTCGTCGGCAAGGCGCCGCTCGAGATGTTCCCGACCACGATCGGCCTGACGCCCGACGGCGACCTCGCCTTCGTGGCGAACTCCGACTTCCACGGCGACCACCCCCGCACCAACGTCGTCACGATCGTCCACACGGGGACGATGACCACGCTCACGAACCTCGCGGCCTGCGATATGCCGCACGGGGTCAAGGTCAATCACGCGGGAACGCTGGTGTACGTGTCGTGCATGAACTCCGATGAGATTCTCGAGGTCGACCGGCAGTCGTTCCGGGTCCAGCGGCGTCACAAGACGGGGGCAGGCTCGCCGCAGGCGATGGCGGGGATGCACACGGGCACGGCGTCCGCCGTCCCCGCGTCCTCCCCCGACTGCTCGCCGACCTTCGTTTCCGTCTCGCCCGACGATCGCCGTCTCTACGTCGCGTGCAATCACGGCAACACCCTCCAGGTCCTCGACGCCGCGACGCTCGACCTGGTGAAAGAGATTCCCGTCGGGGCGGGGGCGTACAACGTAGAGCCGTCCGCCGACGGGCGGTGGGTGATCGTGACCAACAAGAAGGCGCAGAGCGTCTCCCTGGTGGACGCGCCGACGCTCGCCGAGGTCGCGCGGATCCCCACGTCGAAGAAGCTGCCGCACGGCGTGGCGTACTCCCCCGACGGCCGCTGGGCGTTCATCTCGGTCGAGAGCATCGGGGCCGACCCCGGCGCTGTCGACGTCATCGATCTGACGACGCGCACGCGGGTGGCGAGCGCCGCCGTGCCGCGCCAACCCACCGGCATCGCCATCCTGCGCCGGCCATGATCCACACGACAGCGGTGGCCCTGCCGGCGGCGGAGGTGCTCGAGCGCGCGAAGGCGTTCTTCGCGGAGCGCGTGCCGCACGCCGCCGCGTACGTGGAGAAGGCGGGCCCGCGCTTCGTGGTGCTGCGCGGGCAGGGGGGCGAGGAAGTGGCGTTCAGCGCCTGGGAGGAAGGCGGCGTGACGCGGGTGCGCGCCTCGACGCTGTTCTTCGATCAGGCGATCGATCGGTTCTTCTCCACCCTGCCGCTGGTCTCCGCCGTGGAGGTGGCATGACGGCGGTGGACGAGCGATTCGCGGTGCGCGTCATGGTGACCCCGGTGTGGGATCAGGTGTTCCTCCCCGTGGACTCGGATACGACAGTGGCGCAGCTGAAGCGGGACGCCCTCCAGGCGGCCCTGAAGCGCTCGGGTGTCGATCCGGCCGCGTATGTCGTCAAGTTCCGGGGCGCGCAGGTACTCGACGAATCGGTCACGCTCGGGCGGCTCGGTGCCGTGCCGAACGCCCCGTTCATCGTGCTCCCGGCGCGGCGCCAGCCGGTCCGGTGAAGGCCCTCACGATCTTCGCCGTCGGGTTTCTGCTGCTCGACGCGACGCTGCTCACCTGGGCGGGCGTCAGGCTGGGCCGCCCGTGGCTCCTCCTCGCCGCCGCGGCGTGCGCGACCGCGAGCGTGCTTCCGGTCGTCGCCTGGCGCCGCTATCGCCGGACCCTGGCCGAGCTCGAGGACGACCGCCGGGAGATGAAGCGCGAGGTGGAAGAGCTCCGCGAGCTGCTGCGGCACCGCTGATGACGGCGGTGGTCTGGCATCCCGCCACGCGGCGGCACTACGCGGGGGCGGGGCATCCCGAACGTCCCCAACGCATCGAAGTCGTCCTCGACGCGCTGCGCCAGCCGGCGCTGGCGTCCATCGTCCAGTGGGTCGAGGCGGCGCCCGCCCAGCGCCCGGCGCTGGAACGCGTCCATCCGCCCGCGTACCTCGACATGCTCGAGGCGCTCGAGGCGCGCGGTGGCGGCGCGCTCGACGCCGACACGTTCCTGGGCCCCGGCAGCTGGGACGCCTTGCTGGCCGCGGCGGGAGTCACGCTCGCCGCCGTGGAGCAGGGGATCGCCCGCGGCACGGCGTTCGGCGCCACGCGGCCGCCGGGCCACCACGCCCTCGCCGCCCAGGCGATGGGGTTCTGTTTCCTTAATTGGGCGGTCTTGGCGGCCCGCCACGCGCAGGCGCTCGGCTACGGGCGGGTGCTGATCGTGGACTGGGACGTCCATCACGGCAACGGGACACAGGCGCTGGTGGAGACCGACCCCACGATCCGCTACGTCTCAATGCATCAGTATCCGTGGTACCCCGGCACCGGCGCGGCGGACGAGCGCGGCGTCGGCAACGTCTTCAACGTCCCCCGCCCGGGAGGCCTGCCGCGGGAGGTGTACGCGCGCGACCTGTTGGCGGCCGTGGATGCCGCGCTCGCCGGCTGGGGGCCCGATCTGTTGCTCGTGTCCGCCGGCTTCGACTCGCTGGCGGGCGACCCGCTCGGCGAATTCACGCTCGAGCCGGACGACATCGCCTCCTGGACTCACGCGCTGCGCGAGCGCATGGGGACGCGCCCCGTCGTCGCCGTGCTCGAGGGTGGCTACCGGCTGGACCGTCTCGCAGCGGGGGTCGTCGCGCTCGCGCGCGCGCTTGCCTGACCCGGCCGTGGTCCTATACTTCACGTGTGACCACGACCGCTGCGCCGTCTGCCCCGCAGGCGTCCAAGCACTGGCCCGCCAGCATCTACCGCCGTCCCGACGGGAAGCTGGAGCAGGACCTCGCCCCCGCCCGCATCCGGGAGATCGTTCAGGCAGGGGAAGGGGAGCTGTGGGTGGACATCGACAGCACGAACATGCACCAGCACGCGCTGCTCGAAAAAGTATTCGAGTTCCACCACCTCTCCATCGAAGACACCCTCTCCCCCGACACGCGCGTCAAGTTCGAGGAGTACCCGCGTTACGTCTTCGTGGTGATGGCGGGGGTGCGGTTCGACGAAGGCACGCCCGACCCCTTCGACCTCGAAACCGTCAACCTGTATTTCTTCCTCGGCAAGAACTTTCTGGTGACGGTGCGGGCGGTGCCCCATAAGAGCTGCGGCATCGTGCGGGATCGCCTGGTGCGCAATCCCGAGCTGCTGGCGCGCGGCGCCGAGATGACGATGCATAACGTCATCGACCAGGCGGTGGACGCCTACTTCCCTCTGGTCGAGCAGCTCAACGCGCTGGTGGACGGGCTCGAGGAGCGGCTGTTCGAACATTTCGACGAGAAGCTGATCCACGAGATCTTCAAGGCCAAGCGCGCCGCGTTCTCGTTCCGGCGCCACGTCGGCCCGCTGCGCGAAGTGCTGAACATCCTCACGAACCGGCCCTGTACCTTCATCCGCTCCGAGACGCAGCTCTACTATCGGGACGTCTACGACCACACGATCCGGATCATGGAGTCGCTCGACACCGTCCGCGACCTCCTCGCCGGCGTGCTCGAGACCTACCTCTCGCAGACCTCCAACCGGATGAACAAGGTGATGAAGCAGCTGTCGATCGTGGCCACGATCGCGCTGCCCCTGGTGGTCGTAGGCGGGATCTTCGGGATGAACTTCAGCCAGATGCCCTTCACGCATCACCCGCTCGGGTTCTACGCCGCCTTGCTCAGCATGGGGGCCGTCTCGGGCGTGATCCTGTGGTGGCTCAAGAAGAATCAATGGCTTTGAAGCTGGTCGTCGAGCAGTCCTCCATCACCACCCGTCATCCCTTCGTCATCGCCCGCGGCTCGACGAACGGGTACAAGCGCGCCTGGGTCCGCCTGATCGACGACGACGGGGTGGAAGGATGGGGGGAGGCCGACCCGTCGTCGTACTACGGCGAGACCCTCGAGACGGTGCTGGCGGCATTGCAGCGGCTGGCCGCGCACCTGCCGCAGGATC
>WNGB01013411.1_pt1 | contig 11041 bp, 7 predicted proteins | sample 5400681 | NCBI WGS metagenome assembly WNGB01 (sample SAMN13153367, study PRJNA577476) | soil metagenome | isolation source: 115 cm soil or saprolite under grassland replicate 2 | place: USA:California | collected 2016-06-15 | reverse complement strand
AGCTTCCCCGTGGCGGTGTGCGGCAGCTGCTCGACGAAGGTCACGTCGTCGGGCATCCACCACTTCGCCACCTTGCCTTCGTAGTGCCTGAGCAGCTCCTCCCGGGTCAGGCTCGCGCCGGGCTTCCTGACGGCGATCACGAGCGGCCGCTCGCCCCACTTCGGGTGGCGCACTCCGATCACGGCGGCTTCAGCGACCGCCGGATGCGCCACGGCGATGTTCTCGAGCTCGATCGAGCTGATCCATTCGCCGCCCGACTTGATCACGTCCTTCGAGCGGTCGGTGATCTGCATGTAGCCGTCCGCGTCGATCGTTGCGACGTCGCCCGTGGGAAACCATCCGCCGCGCAAGGGGCCGCCGCCTTCGTCCTTGAAATATTCGCGCAGCACCCACGGCCCGCGCACCAGAAGGTCGCCGAACGCCTTGCCGTCGCGCGGCAGCTCCTGTCCTTCGCCGTCGACGATCTTCATCTCGACGCCGTAGATCGCGCGCCCCTGCTTGCACTCGATCGCGAACCGTTCTTCGCGGGACAGGACGGCGTGCTTGCCCTTCAGCGCGCACAGGCTCCCGAGCGGGCTCATCTCGGTCATGCCCCAGGCGTGCTGGCAGCGCACGCCGTACTCCTCGCGGAACGCGGTGATCATCGCCGGCGGGCACGCCGAGCCGCCCACCACGACGTGCCTGAGCGTGCTGAACTTGAGTTGGTTCTGCTTCATATAGGCGAGAAGGCCGAGCCACACCGTCGGCACGCCGGCGCTCGTCGTCACCTTCTCGGACTCGAACAGCTCGTACAGGCTCCTGCCGTCCAGCCCCGCCCCGGGAAACACGAGCTTCGCGCCGTTGAGCGGCGCGAAATACGGAACGCCCCAGGCGTTGACGTGAAACATCGGCACCACCGGGAGGAACACCGACTGCGCCGAGCAGTTGAACACGTCGGGCATCGAGGACGCGTAGGCATGCAGGATCGTCGAGCGATTGGCGTAGAGAACGCCCTTGGGTCTGTCGGTCGTGCCCGAGCTGTAGCACAGCCCCGCGGCGGTCCACTCGTCCAGGCGCGGCCACTCGTAGTTTCCGTCCTCGCGCGCGAGCAGCTCCTCGTAGCAGAGCAGGTTCGGGAGCTTCGCCTGCGGCATGTGGGCGCGATCGGTCATCGCGACCCAGCCCTTCACCCTCTTGCACTCGAGCGCGAGCTTTTCCGCGAGCGGCGCGAACGTCAGGTCGAAGAACACGTAGGCGTCTTCGGCGTGATTGACGATATAGACGAGCTGCTCGGGGAAGAGCCGCGGGTTGACGGTGTGGATCACCGCACCCATCCCCGACACGCCGTAGTAAAGCTCGAAGTGGCGAAACCCGTTCCAGGCAAGCGTGCCGATCCGATCGCCTTCTTTCACGCCGAGCCGCGCGAGCGCCTGCGCGAGCTGCTTGGAGCGCCGGTGCGCCTGAGAGTAGGTGTAACGGTGCACGGCGCCGGCGCCGTCCTTGCCGGGCCCTTCCACGGTGCGCGACACGATCTCGGTGTCGCCGTGGCAGCGGTCCGCGTGCGCGATCAGCGACGAGACGAGCAGCGGCATTTCCATGATGAGGCCGCGCGGCATGCTCTCCTCCTCCGGGTGCGTTTTTCGTGACCGGGACGGCGCAAATTACCCTGCGCGAAAATCCGTGTCAATCTACAATCGGCCTCATGAGCGCGGCAGAGTATTCCGTGCGCGGCGCGGTCGCCGCGATCGGCTTCAACAACCCGCCGATGAACACGCTCGCGCACGCGCTGCGCGCCGCGGTGCGGGGGCATCTGCAGAAGGCGATCGACGATCCCGCGGTCGCCGTGATCGTGCTGATCGGCGGCGGACGCGCCTTTTCCGCGGGCGCGGAGATCCGCGAGTTCGGCACGCCCGCCACGCTCGCTTCCCCCACCTTGCGCGAGCTTATCGCGGCGATGGAGGCCTCGCCCAAGCCCGTCGTGGCGGCGATCCACGGCGTCGCCATGGGCGGGGGGCTCGAGCTTTCGCTCGGATGCCACTACCGGGTCGCCTCGCGGGGCGCCCAGCTCGCGCTGCCCGAAGTAAAGCTCGGGCTCCTTCCCGGGGCGGGCGGCACGCAGCGGCTGCCGCGCGCGCTCGGCGCCGAGCGCGCGCTCGCGATGATCGTCTCGGGCGATCCGATCCCGGCGGAGACCGCGGCGGGGACGCCGCTCGTCGACGAGCTCATCGAGGGCGATCTGCTCGAGGGCGCGGTCGCCTTTGCCCAAAAGATCGCCGCCGAGGGGCGTCCGCTGCGAAAGCTGCGCGACCTGCCGGCGAGAATCGATAACGCCGGCGCGTTTTTCGCCCGCGCGCGCGAGAGAGTCGCAAGGGAGTATCGCGGCTATCCCGCGCCCGCGAAGTGCGTCGACGCGGTCGAGGCAGCGGTCAGGCTTCCGTTCGAGGAAGGCGTGAAATTCGAGCGCCGCTCGTTCGAGGAGCTGGTCGTGAGCCCCGAATCGAAGGCGCTGCGCCATGCGTTTTTCGGCGAGCGGGCGGTCGCAAAGATCCCCGGCATTGCGGAGGACACCCGGACCTTCGAAGTTCGCAACGCCGCAGTCATCGGCGCAGGCACCATGGGCGGGGGAATCGCCATGGTCTTCGCCAACGCCGGCGTGCCGGTGAAGCTTCTCGAGATGAGCGAGGCGGCGCTCGACAAGGGCCTGGCCGCGATCCGAAAGAACTACGCCGGCAGCGTCGCGCGCGGCAGGCTGACGCAGGACGAGATGGACAGGCGCCTCGCGCGCATCTCGCCGACGCTCGCCTACGAGGACATCCGCGACGCCGACATCGTCGTCGAAGCGGTGTTCGAGGATATGCAGGTGAAGAAAGAAGTATTCGCGAGGCTCGATCGCGCGATGAAAAAAGGCGCGATCCTCGCCACCAACACGTCCACCCTCGACGTCAACGAGATCGCCGGAGCGACCTCGCGCCCCGAGGCCGTGATCGGGACGCATTTCTTCTCGCCCGCCAACGTGATGCGGCTGCTCGAGGTCGTGCGGGGGGCGAAGACTTCGAAGGAGGTGCTCGCGACCGCCATGAAGCTCGCCAAGGCGCTCGGCAAGGTCGGCGTCGTGTCCGGCGTCTGCGACGGCTTCATCGGCAACCGGATGCTCGAGCGCTACCTGCAACAAGCGGGGTTTCTGCTCGACGAAGGCGCGCGCCCTCAAGCAGTGGACAAGGCTCTCGAGAACTGGGGCATGGCGATGGGGCCCTTCGCGATGTCCGACATGGCCGGCAACGACATCGGCTGGCATATACGCAAGCGCCGCTACCTCGAGCATCCGGACTTCGCCTACTCGAAAATCCCCGACCGGCTCTGCGAGCTCGGCCGCTTCGGCCAGAAAACCGGGGCGGGCTTTTACAGGTACGAGGCCGGGAGCCGCACGCCGATCCCCGATCCGGCGGTGGAGGAGCTGATCGGGGACTGTCGCAGGCAGGCCGGCATCCGGCCGCGCGCGATCGGCGAGCAGGAAATCGTCGAGCGCTGCATCTTCGCCCTCGTGAACGAAGGCGCGCGCATCCTCGAGGAGGGCATCGCGCTCCGCGCGGTCGACATCGACATGGTCTATCTCGCCGGCTACGGCTTTCCGCGCCGGCGCGGCGGCCCGATGTTCTACGCCGACGCCGCGGGCCTCCGGAACGCGCTCGCCGCGATGGAAAAACACCGCAATGGCTATCATGGCGAGTGCTGGCGGCCCGCGCCGCTGCTCGCGAAGCTTGCAGCCGAAGGCAAGACGTTTAACTGAATCGAACGTCCTGAGCCCTTCGACTCCCGCGCCGTTCGTCCGGCACGTTGGGCCGTCGGGCCATCGAGCGGATGTCGATCTCGTCCCTGGAAACCGGTGCGAACCGCGTACGACGCACGAGCCTTGTCGCTCGCCGGGGCGCGTGGCAGTATAGGCTGAAACCACGCAACGCGGCACAGGACCGCGTGACGCGATACGGGGTCAAAGGAGGAGACATGGACGCGATCTCATCGTATCTGTCCAGACCCTGGACCCGTTTCTACGAGCCGGGGACGCCTGCGACCGCGGTCGTTCCCTCGAAATCCGTGCCGCAGGCTTTCGATGAGGCCACCGCGCGGTTCGCGGGCCAGACGGCGCTCTACTTCTACGGCCGCGCCATCAGCTACCGCGAGTTGCGCGAGTCCGTGGACCGGCTTGCGGGGGCGCTCGCTCGCCTGGGGCTCAGGAAAGGCGACCGGCTCGCGCTCTACCTGCTCAACAGCCCGCAGTTCGTCATCGCCTATTTCGCCGCGCTCAAGTGCGGCTGCGTGGTGACGCCGATCAGCCCGGTGTACACCTCGCACGAGGTCCGCTTCCAGCTCGAAAACAGCGGAGCGCGCGCGGTCGTCTGCCAGGACATCCTGTTGGAGAATATCCGCAAGTCGGGCGCGGCGCTCGATCACATCGTCGTCACGAGCGTCTCGGAATATCTGCCGTCGCTGAAGAGATTCTTCGAAAGGATGTTCAACGGTTCGCGTCCGAGCGACCTGGGCCGCACGGGCAAGGTGCACCGGTTTCAGGAACTGCTCGCGCAAGGCGGCGGCCCGCCCGAGGTGGCGATCGACCCCGCGACCGATCTCGCCGCCCTGCCCTACACCGGCGGCACGACCGGCAACCCCAAGGGGGTAATGCTCACCCACCGCAATCTGATCTCGGCGACGGTGATCTCGCGCTCGATTTTCCCATTCGAGCAGGAAGGCAAGGAAGTGATCATGGCCTTTCTGCCGTTTTTCCACATCTTCGGACAGGTCGTGTTGATGCTGAACGGCCTGCTGCGGGGCCACTCGATCGTGCTGTTCACCACGCCCGACACCGAAGGGATTCTCGAAGCGGTGGAGAAATACCGCGTCTCGCTCTTCTACGGCGTGCCCACTTTTTACGAATACCTGAAGGACCACAAGGACACCGGCAAGGTCGACTGGAAGCGGCTGAAGCTCATCCTCTCGGGCGCCGACACGCTTCACGAATCCACGGTAAACGGCTGGAAGGGCCGCACCGGATCGGCGATCTGCGAAGGCTACGGGCTGTCGGAGACCTGCGCGACCAGTCATCTCAATCCGTACAAGCGCATGAAGACCGGCTCTTTCGGCGTGCCCGCGACCAACGTTCTGGCTGCCGTGATCGATGCCGAAACGCGCGCCGTCGTGCCGCCCGGAGAAATCGGCGAGCTGATTCTCTCCGGCCCCAACGTGATGCAGGGCTACTGGAACAATCCGGCCGAGACTGCCAGGGCTTTCGTCGAGATCGAGGGCGTGCGCTGGTTTCGAACAGGCGACCTCGTGCGCATGGACGAGGAGGGTTACTTTCACTTTCACGACCGTTGCAAGGACCTGATCAAGTACAAGGGGCACTCGGTATTCGCCAAGGACATCGAGGACGTGCTCTACGCGCATCCGGCGGTGAAGGCGGCGGGCGTGATCGGCGTTCCCGACCCCGCGGTGGGGCAGCGCATCAAGGCGATCGTGGTGCCGCAGCCCGAGGCGCGCGGCAGGCTGACCGCGGAGGACATCGCCGCCCATTGCAAGGAGAAGCTCGCCGCCTACAAGGTGCCGCACATCATCGAGTTCCGCGGCGAGCTCCCCAAGACCGACGTCGGCAAGGTTTCGCGCCGCGAGCTGCGCGAAGAGCAGACCGCGTGAGCTCGCCGTTCTTCCGCGTCGAAGGGCTGACCAAGCGCTTCGGCGGCCTCACCGCGCTCAACAAGGTGTCGTTCGAGCTGCGGCGCGACCAGATCGTCGGCGTCATCGGCCCGAACGGCGCGGGCAAGACGACGCTCCTGCGGCTCATCACCCGGATCCTCGCGCCCGACGCCGGCCGCGTCGTTTTCAACGGCGCGGACCTCACGGCCTCTCGCCCCTGGGACGTGGTCAATCTCGGCATCGCCGGTACCTTCCAGAACGCGCGCCCGTTCCGCCATCTGCCGATCGTCGCCAACGTCATGGTACCCTGCCTCAACCGGCGCGCCTCGCGCCGCGGCGAGTGGGTGAAGCGGGTGGAGGCGCGCGCCATGGACGCGCTCGAGTTCGTCGGCATCTCCGATCTCGCCCTCGAACCCGCCTCCGCGCTCTCGCAGGGCGACCTGAAGCGCCTTGAAGTCGCGCGCGCCATCGCCTCGGAGCCCGAGCTGCTGCTGCTCGACGAGCCCCTGGGGGGGCTCAACCCGGCGGAATCCGAGCTGCTCGCGAAATCGATCAAGCGGCTGCACAGGGGCGGGCGCTTCGGCCGGCTGCACTCGGAGGGACCCGCGGTGCTGATGATCGAGCACAAGCTGAAGGAACTGATGGCCATCGTCGACCGCGTGATCGTGTTCGACCACGGCGAGATCATCGCCGACGGCGTCCCCGCCGAGGTTGTCAAGGACCCGCGCGTGATCGAAGCTTATTTGGGAACTGAGCTGGGAAGCGGGCTCGCGGGCGCCCATGGCCCTGCTTGAAGTCCGCGACCTTTCGGTCCGCTACGACAAGGCCGTGCTGCTCGCCGGCGTGTCGCTCGCCGTGGACGAGGACGAGCTGGTCGGGCTCGTCGGGCCGAACGGGGCCGGAAAATCGACCCTGCTCCGCGCGATCTCGGGCCTCGTGCGCTGGGAAGCGCGGGCGAATCGCGGAGTCTTCGGCGACATCGTCCTCGAGGGCGAGGTCCGGTTTGCGGGCGAACGGATCGACCGGCTGCCCGCGCACGAGATCCGCAGCCGGGGCCTGGTGCACTGCCCGGAGCGGCGCCGCCCGTTCCGCGAGCTGACCGTGACCGAGAACCTGCTCGCCGGCGCGTTCTTGAGCGACAGCAAGAACGGCGTCGCGCGCGATCTCGAACGCTGCTTTCAGCTCTTCCCCGCCCTGAAGGCGCGCAGCGCTCAGGTGGCGGGCACGCTCTCGGGCGGCGAGCAGCAGATGCTCGCCATCGCTCGAGCGCTCATGTTCCGGGCGAAGCTGCTTTGCATCGACGAGCCCTCGCTCGGTCTCGCGCCGAAAATTCGCCAGAGCATGTTCGCCGCGATCAGCGCGATCCACGCGGACGGCATCCCGGTGATGCTGGTCGAGCAGGAAGTGAGCAAGGTCTTCGAGCTCGCCGACCGCAACTACGTGCTGTCGCAGGGGCGCATCATCGCCGAGGGGACGGGCAAGGCGCTCATGGCCGACGAGAAGCTGCGGGCGGGATATCTCGGGCTGTGACGGCTGGCCGGCGGGACGCGGAAAAACGGGTCTGTCCCCGGTTTTACTTCAGCGACGCGCCGCAGAGCCGGCAGTTGCGCCGCATGAAGGCGTTGCGGTTCTTGCAGCGCGGGCAGGCCGCCTCGATCTTGTCGCGCACCCAGGGCGCGAGGCCGCGCGGCATGAACAAGAGCACGAGCAGTACGACGACCGCGAAAATGAGCAGCCGTATTTCCTTGAAGGTCTCGAACACCGCGAGCAGCTCGGTGAGCGGGTACAGAACGAACACCGCGATCACCGGCCCGTAGATCGTCGCCGCGCCGCCGAATATCCCCCAGATCACCGCCTGGAAGGAGAGCGCCACCTCGAGCGTGGAGGGTCCGGCAACCCGCAGGAAGTGCGCGAAGAGGGCGCCGGAAACGCCAGCGAACAGCGACGAGAGCGCGAACGCGAGCAGCTTGTAGCGGGTGGTGTTGATGCCCGAGGCGCGCGCTGTGAGTTCGTCTTCCCGAATGGCGTGGAAAATAAGGCCGGTGTTCGAGTCGCCGATCTTCCACATGACGAACACGAGCGCGAGCATCACGACCACGGCGAGGTAGTAGTTCCCGAGCGGCGACGCCACCACGCGCCCGAAGCCCGAGATGCCGAGCTCGCCGCCCGAAAAATCCGGAAACGCAAACAGCACGCCGGTCAGGATCAGCGGAAAGGCGAGCGTCGCGAGCGAAAGATAGGCGCCGCGCAGGCGCAGGCAGAGAATGCCCGCGAGGACGCCCGCGGCCATCGCCGCGAGCGACCCCGCGGGCACCGCCAGCCAGGGCGACCAGCCCAGGCGCAGCGTCAGCAGCGCGGACGTGTACGCGCCGACCCCGAAGAAAAGCGCATGGCCGAAGCTCACCTGTCCGGTATAGCCGGCGAGCAGATCCCAGCTCGCCGCGTAGATGGCGAAGATCGCGGCCATGGTGAGCACGCGCAGCGCGTAGGGATCGTCCCAGCCGAGCGGCAGCGCGAGCAGCGCGACGCACCCCGCGAGCACGAAGCTGCGGCTCGGCAGCACCAGCACCTCGTTCTTCAGGTTCGCCAGAAGCCAACGCGGAAGGGCGAGCAATGTCCTCACCGCTCCTCCTCGAACGCTACGCCGTACAGTCCTTCGGGGCGGACGAGCAGCACCACGACCATGATCGTGAGGGCCACGGCGCCTTTGAGATACGCCCCCGCGGGAACGGCGAACACGGTGATCGCCTCGACGAAGCCGATGACGAAGGCGCCGATCAGGCTGCCCTTCAAGCTCCCCAGGCCGCCCAGCACCACGATCGCGAGCATGGTCACGAGCGGCGGCAGCCACATGAAGGGATCGACGACGAACACCGGCGCCACCACCGCGCCGGCGACGGCGGCGAGCGCCGCCGAGAACGCCACGGTCAGCATCGCCACGCGGTCCACGTTGATGCCCATGAGGTTCGCGACCTCGAGGTCGTTCGCCGCCGCGCGGATCGCAAGTCCGAGCCGGGTGCGGTTGAGGAGCAGCCAGACGGCGGCAAGGACCAGCGCGACCGCCGCGAGCACGACCAGCCGCTGGTAGGAAACGCGCACGCCCAGAACCGAGGCGAATCCGTCCAAGATCGCGGGCACGCCCAGATAGTGGCCGCCGAACGCGATCAGCAGCGATTCCTGGAAGATGAGCCCGAGCGCGATGGTGGCGATCAGCACCGCGGCCTCGTGGCGCCTGACCGGCTCGATCACCAGCTTGTAGCAAGCGAGCGAAATCGCCACCACGGCGATCACCGACAGGGGAATCGCGACGGCGAGCGACAGCCCGGCCTGCACCGCGAGCGCGTAGAGCGCGTAGGCGGCGAGCATGTAGAACGCCGTGTGCGCGATGTTGACGATGCGCGCGACGCCGAAGATGAGCGAAAACCCGAGCGCAAGCAGCGCATACACGCCGCCGTTCACCAGGCCGGTGACGAGGATGTCCTGCAGCATCGGCTATGTCTCAGCGCGATGAACGGCGCCGCGCCGCGGCGTCCGTTCCATAGCGCCGGCGTAAAGCCGCACGCTTCGCGTGCCGGCTTTACTGGGATTTCGGGAGAACGAAGGGCTTCATCCCCTTGTAGCTCACGCCTTGCCAGCCGTTCGGCCAGAACGGGACTTTCTCGCCGTTCTGCCACTGCACCGCGATGCCGGTCACCCGTCCCGGTCCCCAGACCGGGTCGTGGCGCTTGTCGAACTCGAGCACGCCCGCCGTGCCGGTGTGCACGGTCTTCTCCAGCACCGGCACGAGCTTGTCCGCCTCCAGCGCGCCCGCTTTTTCGATCGCGTCCTTGAGCACGTGGATGGCGTCGTAGGTGGCCGCGTTGTAGGTCGGCGCCTTCTTGTAACGCTGCTTGAACGCCTTGACGAACGCCACCGTCTTCGGCGTGTACTCGACTTCGCTGTACGTATCCAGCGTCGACACATACTGGCCCTTGCCGTTCGTCGCCTGCCAGAAGGCGTCCTTCTGCGCCTCGACGTTGATGCCGAAGGCGATCGCCGGCAGCTGCAGCTCGCCCATCTGCCGGCCGATGACGATGCCGACAGGCCCTGACAGGATGGTGAAGACGATGTCGGCGTCGGCGCGCTTGATCGCCGAGAGCTCGGCGGTGACGTCCGTGGCCGTCGCCGAAGGCTGCCAGACGCCGACCGTTTCCATTTTCATCTTGGGCAGGTTGTCCTGCGCGGCCTTCAAGAGCGATTCGACCCACGCCGCCTTTTCCGCGACGATCGCCACTTTGGGTTGCGGCTTCTTCAAATCGTTGCGGATCTGCGCGGCGATCGAGCCGAGCACGGCGAACAGCTGGCGGCCGAGGTCCAGGTCCTTGTGCGGCGAGATGCGGAACCAGTACTTGTAGCGCTCGTAGTTCTGCTCGACGTTGAGCCCGAGCTTGGAGTGCGCGGCGCCGGCGCCGAGGAAAAGCTTCTTCGCGTCCATCGCCACTTCCTGCATGGCGAGCACCGCCTCGGTGCGAAAGCCGCCGATCAGGAAGTCGGCGCGGTCGCGCGTGATCGCGCGCTCGACGGCGTTGGTCGCGTCGGGCACGCTCTGGATCTCGTTGGTGTCCACCTTGACGATCTCGATCTGGCGTTTCTTGCCGCCGACCGCGATGCCGCCCGCGCGGTTGATCTCGTCGCGCGCCATCTCGGCGCCCGCCCAGTGGTTCTCGCCCTGCACGAAGGCCATCGGCCCGAGAATCGCGATCTTGACGGTCTGCGACCAGGACGGGGCGCTGAGCGCCAAACCCAGGATCGCCAGTGCGGAAAACAGCGCGCGCGGCATGATGTCCTCCCTTGGGAAAAATCCTGGCCGGAGGTATCCTGCCACTTCGGATGCCCGCTGTCCATTCGCCGCTGCCTCCCGCGCAAGCACGAACCACCCTATAGTACGGGGCTTCCCACGGGTTTCGGAGCGCGGGTCGATCCCGTGGCCCGCCGGCCGGCACAGCCTGGAGCACACACGAATGAGCGTTAAGAAGCTTTTGGATCTCACGGGAAAAGTCGCACTCGTCACCGGCGGCTCGCGCGGGCTGGGGCTGCAGATCGCCGAGGCACTCGGCGAAATGGGGGCGAAGCTCGTGCTGACCGCGCGGAAAGCCGAAGAGCTGGCGGAGGCGCGCGCGCATCTCGGAAGGCAACACGTGGAGGCGCTCGCGCTCGTTTGCGATCTGTCCGAGCCCAAAGCGATCGAGCCGATGGTAGGAAAGGTCCTCGAGCGCTACGGCAAAGTGGACATCCTCGTCAACAACGCGGGCGCCACCTGGGGCGCGCCGGCCGAGGATCACCCCCTGGAGGCGTGGCAAAAGCTCGTGAACCTGAACCTGACCGGCACCTTCCTCGT
>WNGB01027195.1_pt1 | contig 11042 bp, 12 predicted proteins | sample 5400681 | NCBI WGS metagenome assembly WNGB01 (sample SAMN13153367, study PRJNA577476) | soil metagenome | isolation source: 115 cm soil or saprolite under grassland replicate 2 | place: USA:California | collected 2016-06-15 | reverse complement strand
GCAGCAGCGGTTCCACGCGGGTGAATGCCTGGTCGGTGAGCTCGAACATCCCGCCGCCTCCTGGGCTGGTGTGCTTCCAGGACCGCGACGCTATCGGCCAGCACCATCATCAGCAGCCAAGTGCGGCTGTAGTACTAGCGGGGATCGGGCAACCTAGGCCGGCGCGGCCCACTCGAGCTGCAGGTCGCCGCCGCTCCAGCGCGCCAGCCGCTCGGCCTCCTCCTCGGCCCCGCGCCTGGCCCAGGCGGGGAGCTTGGCGAACGGCTCGATCCGGATCTGTCGCCGGCGGCCCTTGGTCTCCTGCCGCCAGGTGCCGTCCATGCGGCCGCCGACCAGCAGCACCGGCGACAGCCAGCCCTGCGGCCGGTAGATGCGGTCGGCGAACGGGCCAGGCAGCAGGTGGGCGGCGTGCCTGGTGGCGGTGACGACGTACTGGTCGAAGGCGGGCAGCAGCCGGACCGTGCGGGAGGGCGTGGCCGCCGCCACCTCGGCGGCCTGCTCGGCCAGCATCCAGGCGCCGGTCCCCTCCACCTCGACCGCGGCGACCTCCTCGCCCAGCCGCTCGATCAGCTTGCGGGCCTTGGCAGGGCTGGGGATGCCCCACCAGCGGGCGTAGTCCTCGCGGGTGACCGGGCCGGAGGCGGCCAGGAAGCGGCGGGTCACCGCGTCCATGGCGGCGTCCGGGTCCTCGTCGTGCCAGCCGCCGAGCCACCGGTCCGGCCGGGTGAACTGGACCTGCTGGCCCCGGTTGGGCGCGAAGCAGAGCTGGCCGCGGGAGGCTGCCGGCTTCAGCACCGCCCCCCAGCTCTCCCGCAGCTTGTCGCCCAGCTCGGCCGACCCGGTCAGCTTGGCGACCTCCTCGGCCAGCTCCTCACGGGTCAGCGGGCGCTCCTGGAGAGCGTCGCCGACGGCGGCGATCAGCCGCTCCAGCTCCTCGCTGGTGACTCCGAAGGCGCGCAGCCACGCCCCGGCCTGGTAGCCCCTGCGGGTGCTCAGCGCCGCCTGCCACAGCGGGTACTCGGCGGCGGGCAGCAGGTGCAGGGTGCCGCGCATCGCCCAGGTCTTGACCAGGCTGCGCTCCTCCCACAGGGCGCGTTGCAGCGCGTCCCGCTCGAGGCCGTCCAGCCGCGCCCACAGGGTCAGCTCGGCGGAGGACATCACCTGGGCGTGGAGGCCGGCGATGCGGGCGACCACCTGGAGGGCGTCCCCGGCCGGGACGCGTTCGTGCAGCTGGTGGCGGCGCAACCGCCAGGCCATCACCTGCTCCCACCCCAGCGCGGTCATCGGCGTGTCAGGCGAGGAGGGGGCGAAGCGCGTCCTCGATCTGGCCGGCGGTCACCGGGCCTTCGAACCGGGCGCGGATCACCCGGTCGCGGTCGACGACCAGCAGCCATGGCTCGGTGGAGAAGCCGTACTCGGTGAGCGCCCGGACCGGCCTGCCCGGCTCCCGGTCCGGGTAGATCTCCACGTGGATGAAGCTGGCCCTGCGGCCGAGCTTGGAGGCCACCACCATCTGCTCGTCGACCACCGGGCCGCACATGCGGCTCTCGCACAGCAGTGGGGTGGCGAAGTTGACCACCGTCGGCCGGCCGGCGCGGAGGGCGCCGTCGAGGGAGATCCCGTGCAGCGGGCAGGCCGGTTCGCGGGTGCAGATCTTCTTGCGGCCCGCCGCGGTGGTCGCCACCGGGGTGGCCACCGCCAGCGCCTCGGCGCCGACCGCGGCGGGGACCTCGGCGGCCACCGGCACCGCGCCCCTGCCGACCGCCCGGGCGCCGTCCAGCTCCAGGGCCGCCGCCACCATCCAGTTGCCGGCCTGCGGCAGCTCGACCTCGGCGCCGTAGAAGCCGGTCAGCTCGCTGCGCGGCGACCGGTCCCTGGTGCGCTCGTAGGCGTGCAGCTCGTACCAGCGGGTCGGGAAGGGGCCGAGCGCCTTGCTGGTGTCGTCGGTGGCCGCCCACACCTGCGGCGTCCCCCCGGCGACCAGCTGGTTGTCCGAGGTGGCCAGGCCGAAGGTGAACAGGCTCCTGCCGGTCTGCAGCTGGCTCTGCGCGCCGAGCAGCGAGAGCTGGCGGGCGTCGGCCTGCAGTGCCTGGAGCGACCCGGCCGGGGCGGCCGGCGGCGAGGAGCCGCCGCCGTCGCAGGCGGCCAGCAACGCCGACAGCCCGAGCGCGCCCCCGCCAACGCCGGCCAGCCGCAGCAGCTCGCGGCGAGAGAGCGCATGATCCGTCATCGTCGCCCCCACCTTACCGGAGCGGCCGCCGGTCGGTGCTCAGCGTCCGCCGGGCGGGCCGCCTTGCCGCCCGGGCGTCCCGAACAGGCTGTTCAGCTCGTCCTGGAGCCGCCGCAGGCTGGGATCGTCGGCCAGCCGCTTGGCCGACGCGGTGAGCTGCTGGTAGCGCTCGCGGCCGGCGCGGGTGCCGAGCACGTAGCCGGCGGCGAGGCCGACGGCCAGGCCGAGCTTGCCCTTCATGCGCTGCTCCTTCCAGGTGGTGCTGTACACCGAAGGGGGGACGGTAGCCCGCCGCGCTGCCGTCACGCCAGTCCCGCGGCTCGGCCGCCACGCGGGTAGCATCCTCGGCATGACCGACATCGCCATCCTCGCAGAGGGCCTCACCAAGCGGTTCGGGGCGGTCGTGGCCCTTGACGGCATCGACTTCCAGGTGCCGGCCGGCTCCGTGTTCGGGCTGCTTGGGCCCAACGGCGCCGGCAAGACCACCGCGATCCGCATCCTGACCACGATCCTCCCGCCCGACGGCGGGCGGGCGGAGGTCCTCGGCCACGACGTGGTCCGCGACCCCGACGGGGTCCGCTACCGGATCGGGCTGGCCGGCCAGTACGCGGCGGTCGATCCCAACCTGACCGGTCGTGAGAACCTCCGGCTGGTCGGGCGCCTGGCGCAGCTGTCCGGTCGCGAGGCGGGCGTGCGCGCCGACGAGCTGCTGCAGCGCTTCGACCTCACCGACGCCGCCGACCGGCCGGTGCGGACCTACTCCGGCGGGATGCGCCGCCGGCTGGACGTGGCCGCCGCACTGGTGCAGCGACCGCCGGTGGTCTTCCTCGACGAGCCGACCACCGGGCTGGACCTTCCCAGCCGCAACGAGCTGTGGGAGATGATCCGCGAGCTGGTCGCCGAGGGCACCACGGTCCTGCTCACCACCCAGTACCTGGAGGAGGCCGACCGCCTGGCCGAGCGCATCGCGGTGGTGGACGGCGGCCGGGTGATCGCCAACGACACCCCGGCCGCGCTCAAGGGCCAGCTGGGAAGCACCGTGATCGAGCTGGGGATGGGCGATGCGGCCCGGGCCGCCCGCGCCGAGGAGCTGCTCTCCCGGATGCTCGCCACCCGCCCCGAGCAGGAGGGGGCGACCATCCGCCTGACCTCCGGCAACGGGTCGCGGGAGCTGATCGACGTGCTGCGGGCCCTGGACGACCAAGACCTGGCGCCGGCGACCCTGGCGGTGCGCGAGCCGAGCCTCGACGAGGTGTTCCTCGCCCTCACCGGCCATCGCACGGAGGACGACACCGGATGACCACCAACGCCACCGACGCCGCCGACGTCCGCCGCGCCCGCAAGTCCGCGCTCCGCCCCGTCCGGGACGCGACCGCCGTCGCCGGGCGCAACCTGATCGCCTACCGGCGGGTGCCGCAGTTGCTGGTGTTCTCCACCATCCAGCCGGTGATCTTCGTGCTGCTGTTCCGCTACGTGTTCGGCGGGGCGATACAGACGCCACCCGGCGTCCCCTACGTCGACTACCTGATGCCGGGGATCTTCGTCCAGACGACCGTCTTCGGCGCCATCGGCGCCGCCGTCGGCCTGGCGACCGACCTCAAGAGCGGCCTGCTGGAGCGGTTCCGGTCGCTTCCGATGGCGCGCTCGGCGGTGCTGGCGGGCCGCACCACCGCCGACCTGGCCCGCAATGTCTTCGTCGCCTCGCTGATGGCGGTGGTGGGCTTTCTGGTGGGCTTCCGCATCCACACCAACTGGCTGTTGTTCCTGGCCGGCATGCTGCTGGTGCTGCTGTTCGGCTACGTGATGTCCTGGATCTTCGCCACGGTCGGGCTGGCGGTCGGGGACCCGGAGACGGCGCAGGCGGCGGCGTTCCCGGTGATGGCCCCGCTGGTGTTCGCCTCCTCGGCGTTCGTGCCGGTCAGCACCATGCCCTCCTGGCTGCAGCCGTTCGCCGAGCACCAGCCGGTCTCGGTGACCGCCTCGGCGGTCAGGGCGCTGATGATCGGCGGGCCCACCACCTCCTACCTGCTGCAGTCGCTGGCTTGGTGCGCAGCGATCCTGCTGGTGTTCGTGCCGGTGGCGGTCTGGCGCTACCGCCGGACGGTGTAGCGTCTTACCGTCAGCTTAGGTTCCTGCGGATAGGGTGCCGCTCGTACGGCCGTCGAGAGCAAGGAGGGTTGCTTGTCGGATCAGCCGGTCGCGACGGCGCGGACGGGATGGCGGATGGGGCGGATGCTCCTGATCGCCGCCGTGCTCGCCGGGCTGGCGGTCGTGCTGTTCGCCACCAGCGCGTTCAGCGGCTCCAGCCGCTCGCCGGGCTCGACGGGGGGGACGCCTGGCTACGAGCAGGTCCAACAGACGCCCGGGCAGGGTGACCAGGGCCGAGACTGCCCCAACAAGTCGGGGCGGGACCGTTCCAGTGATCCCAGCAACGCAAGCCTGGACGTGTAGGCGTCGTCCACGTACCCAGGAGTGTCCGGCCGGCGACGGCCGGGCACTCCGCTTCGAGCGACAAGGGGGGCGGGATTGGGGAGCCGGCGGGTCGGCATCATCGGGGGCGGGATCATCGGCATCGCCCTTGCCCACCGCATCGTCAACCTGCGGCCGGACGTCGCCGTGACGGTGCTGGAGAAGGAGCCGAAGCTCGCGCTGCACCAGACCGGCCGCAACAGCGGCGTCGTCCACGCCGGTCTGTACTACGTGCCCGGCTCGCTGAAGGCGCAGCTGTGCCGCAGGGGCATGCTGCTGCTGCACGAGTTCTGCGCGGCGCACGGCCTCGCCTACGACGAGTGCGGCAAGGTGGTGGTCGCGCTCCACGACGGCGAGCTGCCGCGCCTGCGGGCCATCCACGAGCGCGCCGTCGCCAACGACGTGCCAGGCATCCGGCTGCTGAGCGGCGAGGAGCTCCACGAGCTGGAGCCGCACGTCCAGGGCGTGGCGGCGCTGCACTCGCCGAAGACGGCGATCGTCGACTTCCGCGCGGTGACCGAGCGGCTGGCCGCCGACGCGGTCCGCCTCGGCGCCACCATCCGCACCGGCTGCCAGGTCACCCGCATCCACGAGGGCACCGACCACGTGGCGGTCGGCAGCGACGGCGAGCAGTGGAGGTTCGACGAGCTGGTGATCTGCGGCGGGCTCCACAGCGACCGTCTGGCGCGGCTGGCCGGCGACGGCGACGACCCGCGGGTGGTGCCGTTCCGCGGCGAGTACTACGAGCTGCACCCCGATCGCTGCCACCTGGTCGGCTCCCTGGTCTACCCCGTGCCGGACCCGCGGTATCCCTTCCTCGGCGTCCACCTCACCCGCCGGGTGGACGGCGGGGTGCTGGTCGGCCCGAACGCGGTGCTGGCGCTGGCGCGGGAGGGCTACCGCTGGGCCGATCTCCGCCTCGCCGACCTGCGCGAAACGCTCGCCTGGCCGGGATTCCGGCGGATGGCCGCGCGTCACTGGCGCACCGGTGTGCGGGAGGTGGTGGGCTCGCTGAGCAAGCGGGCCTTCCTGCGTGCCGCCCAGCGGTACGTGCCGGAGGTGCGGCTGGGCGACCTGCGGCGCACCAGGAGCGGGGTCAGGGCGCAGGCCGTGGCGCGCGACGGCGCGCTGGTCGACGACTTCCGCATCAGCCGCCACGGGCGGGTGGTGGCGATCCGCAACGCCCCCTCGCCGGCGGCCACCTCCTCGATGGCGATCGCCGAGCACATCGCCGGGATCCTGTTCGACGAGCAGGGAGACAGACGATGACGTCCGACGCTCACGGTCCCGTGCTCTCGGTGGTGCTGGACGTGCCCGATGCCGCAGCGGCCGCGCAGTGGTACGCAGAGGCACTTGGCGGCCACCCTCGGTAGGGCAGCAGCGCACCAGCCGACGAGATCGCCGAGCACTCCGCCTCGGAGGCGACCAACCACGGCGCCACGATGGCGGCTGGCACGCATCGAAGGAAGACGAAGCGGTCGTGGCGGTCACTGCGGCGGCACTGAAGCCGTCTGACCGCTGGATGGCCAACGGCGTCCACTACGCCCCGACCACGTTTCCCTCCGTCCTCGACCAGCTCGTGGCGCGTGGGGCGGACGCCGCGATCAGGGTCGACCGCCCGCGCGACGAGCTGGCCGCGGCGATCGCCGCTGAGGGGCCCTACGACCTGATCGTCGACTACCTGTGGGGCGCGCCGGCGGAGGCGGTCTTCGCCGCGCTCGTCCGCAGCGACCTGCACGCCGACGGTGCCCCGCAACGGACCCGCTATATCCTGGTCGGGATGAGCGCCGGCGAGGTGGCGGGGCTGCCCGCCATGACGCTGCGCGCCGCACCCGTCCAGCTGGTCGGCAGCGGGATCGGCGGACCGGCCGCACTCGCAGATGCCGCGGCCGGCTATGACAGCCTGCTCCAGCAGGTTGCCGCTGGCGAGATCGTCCTCGACGTTGACCCCGTGCCGCTCGCCGATGTCGAGCACGCCTGGCCGCAGGCCGGAAGCGACCGGCGCACCGTCTTCGTGCTCTGACGGTGGCGGGCAGGCTGGCCGAACCCAGGGAAGCAGGGCGGTGAGGTCCAGGTCGGCGGCGGCCGCGTTCTCCTCCAGGTAGCGGAGCTTCTTGGTGCCGGGGATCGGGACGACCTGCTCGCCGCGGTGCAGCAGCCACGCGAGGGCGGCCTGGGCCGGGGTCGCGCCGTGGCGTGCGGCCACCGCCCGGACCCGCTCCACGATCGCCAGGTTGGCCTGCAACGCCTGCTCGGCGAACCGCGGCAGGCCGGCGCGGAAGTCGTCGCCGGCGATCGACGCCGAGCTGACCGTGCCGGTGAGGAACCCGCGTCCCAGCGGCGAGAAGGGGATGAACGCCACCTCGTGCGCCTGGCACCAGGGCAGCACCTCGGCGAGCGGGTCGCGGGTCCACAGCGACAGCTCCGACTGGACGCTGGCGACCGGGTGGATCGCGCTGGCGCGTTCCAGCTCGGCGACGCCGACCTCCGAGAGGCCGAGCGCGCGCACCTTGCCCGCTTCGACCAGCTCGGCCATGGCACCCCACGACTCCTCCAGCGGCACCTGGTCGTCGACCCGGTGGAGCTGGTACAGGTCGACCACGTCGGTCCGGAGCCGTCGCAGGGATGCCTCGCAGGCGCTGCGGAGGTGGTCTGGGCGGCCGTCCCGGTGCATCTGGAAGGTCGCGGGGTCGTCGACCACGAACCCGGCCTTGGTCGCCAGCACGACCTGGTCGCGCCGCCCCTGCAGGGCGCGTCCGACCAGCTCCTCGTTGGTGAACGGCCCGTAGGAGTCGGCGGTGTCGATCAGGGTCACGCCCAGGTCGACCGCCCGCTGGATCACCCTGGCCGACTCCCGGTCGTCGCGTTCCGCCGAGCCGTAGGCCCACGACATCCCCATGCAGCCGAGGCCGACCGCCCCCACCTGTATGCCGCTGGAGCCGAGCCGTCGCTGCCGCATCCTCCACCTCCATGTCGCCGCCGGCGGTCGCCATTATGGTGGCCGGCGCCGCCGAGCGGGCGGCGAGACCTGGGAGGTGCCATGCGGATGGGGATCACGGGCGGCCGAGCCCGATGAGCGAGCGCATCACCGTCGACCGTGACGGCCACGTCCTGCTGATCGGGGTCAACCGGCCGGAGAAGCGCAACGCCTTCGACCTTGCAACCATCGAGCAGCTCGCGGCGGCCTACGAGCGGCTCGCCGACGACCGCGAGCTTCGCGTCGGCGTCCTGTACGCCCACGGCGAGCATTTCTCCGCGGGTTTGGACCTCGCCGAGGTCGGGCCGGTCGTGGCCTCGGACGGCCCGACGGCGCTGACAGGCGGCGGACGCTACGACCCGTTCGGGGTGTGGGGCCAGGCCGTCCCCAAGCCGGTCGTCATGGCCGTGCAGGGCATCGCCTTTACCCTGTCGATCGAGCTGGCGCTGGCCTCCGACATGGTGGTGGCCGCCGCCGACGTCCGCTTCCGCCAGTTGGAGATCGGCCGTGGCATCCTGCCGTTCGGCGGCGCGACCTTCCGAGCGCCTGCCCAGCTGGGATGGGGAAACGCGATGCGGTTCCTGCTGACGGCGGAGGAGTTCGGTGCCGAGCAGGCCCAGCGGATCGGGCTGGTGCAGGAGGTCGTGGCCGCCGGGCGCCAGCTGGACCGCGCCGTGGAGCTTGCTCGGATGGTGGCCGCCCAGGCGCCCATGGGGGTGCAGGGGACGCTGGCCAACGCGCGGACGGCGCGCGCGGCGGCCGAGCGGGCAGCGGTCGAGCAGCTTCGGGAGCTGCTGCCCGGCATCCTCGGCAGCGACGACGCGGCGGAGGGGGTTCGCAGCTTCGTCGAGCGGCGCGCGGCCCGCTTCACGGGTCGCTGACGCGGCGCTCAGGCCTCCAGCGGGTCGACCCGGAACCGCTCACGGTCGGCCTCCAGCAGCACGCCGGCCCCCTTGGCCAGCGGCGCGACCAGCTGGCCGGTGAGGCCGAGCACGGCCGCCTCGTTGGTCGGGCTGTGCCCGACGACCAGGGCCCGCTCCCCGTCCTCCAGCCGCTCCAGCACCCGGCCGAGCGCCGCCCCCAGCCTGGCGGCGTCCTCGGCGACCAGCTCGGGGTCGGCGGCCCGCAGCGCCTCCAGGTCGCCGCTGCCGGCCCGCCGGTAGGCAGCACGCCAGCGCTCCTCCTGCTCGGAGCGCAGCCCCGGCTCCACGATCGCGCCGCCTGGCACCGGTTGGCCAAGGGCGGCCAGGAAGCAGGCCAGCGTCTGGGTGGCCCGCTGGGCGCCGCTGGAGACGCCCAGCCGGTAGCCGCCGCCAAGGCCGGCGCCGACCCGCAGCGCCGCCGCAACGCCCTCTTCGCTCAGCAGGTCGCCGTCGTTGTCGGTGTGCCGCCGCAGCTCCACGAACCGTGCCATGGCATCCTCCTGGTTGTACCCGGAGCCTGCAGCCGCGGGCGGGGCGCAGGCCCGCTACCCTTGAGCCGAGTCTGATCGCTGGGGGAGAGCGGGATGAACACTGCACTGGTGATCGTCGACATGCTGCAGGACTTCGTGGACGGGCGGCTGGCCAATCCGGCCGCCGTGCCGACCATCGAACGGATCGGCGCGCTCGCGGAGGCTGCCCGCGGCCGCGAGGACTGGATCGTGGTCTATGGCAACGACGCCCATCAACCCGGCGACGTGGAGCTGCGCCTGTTCGGTGAGCACGCCATGGTGGGCACCCAAGGCGCCGAGGTCATCGAGGCGCTGGCCCCCGCCGGCGGGGACATCGTGGTGCCCAAGCGCTACTACTCGGCCTTCACCCAGACCGACCTGGAGGCCACCTGCCTGGTGCACGACGTCGGCCGGGTGGTGATCGCCGGCCAGCACACCGACTGCTGCGTGCGGCACACCTCCTACGACGCCTACATGCGCGGCCTCGAGGTGGTCGTGCCGGCCGATGCGACCGCCATCTTCCAGCCGCTCTCCGATGAGGCCGTCGAGACCAGGCAGCAGCGGGCGCTCGACTACCTGCGGACCTTCTACGGGGTGAGCGTGGTGCGCACCGCCGAGCTGCTCGGCTAGCTGGCGGGCGGGGGGTCGCCCGCCAGCTGCTCGGAGCGTGCCCGCGCCGCCGCCGCCCGCTGCCACTCCTGGCGTGCCCGGTCGGCGTGGCCGAGCTGCTCGTACAGCGCGGCGATCCGCTCGTGCAGGCCGGCCGCCTGCTGGAAGGCGAGGCGCGCCGGCGTCTCCGTCCTGCTTGGGCCAACGGCGGACGGAAGGGGCACCCCGGCGAGCACGTCGCGGGCGACGTCGACCACCGTGCGCCGCCCGGACCGGGCGACGCTTCGCAGCCGCTCGAACGCGGACGCCGCGTCCACCCCCTCCCGCTCCATCAGCACCCCCTTGCCCTGCTCGATCACGATGCGCTGCTCGAAGGCGACCTGGAGCTGGCGGGCCAGGCGGCCCTGCGTGTAGGCGACGACTGCGTGGGCGAGCAGGTTGGCCACCACCCCAGCGCAGGCCTGCAAGGCGCTGACCTCGCTCTCGTTCCAGTTGCGCGGGCCCCGCTGGTAGACGTCCAGGGTGCCGATCGGCCCGCCGGCCACCTCCACCGGCACGCTCAGGCCGGCCTTGAAGCTGGCGCCGAGCAGCACTGAGGCGATCTCCTCCTCGCCCTCCCGCGTGACGTCGCTGACCGGCACCGGCGCACGCTGCCAGAACGCGTCGGTGCAGGGGCCCTGCGCGACCTCCTCCTGCGCCTGCTCCATCTGCTGGGCCTGCTGGTCGGAGGCGGCCGCCCAGCGAAGCAGGCCGTCGGCACCCACCAGCATCAGGCCGGCGCCGTCGACCTCCAGCAGCCGCTTGGACATGGTGACCAGCTGCTGCACGCTCGGCCCGAGCCCTTGGCTCAGGTCGACCTCATCGAGCGAGCCAATCGCCTTGGCCAGCGCGGCGGGCTCGATCTGCATCACATCACCTTGCGACCTGCCGGGAGCCACCGCAGGGGAGTCTACGACGAACCGGAGCGGGGTGGCGCGGGGAAGGCGCCACCCCGTCGGGCACTTCCCGCCGTCAGGTGCGGCGTCGCCGGCGGGACCCGCCGAGCATGGCCGCAGCGCCCAGTCCCACCAGCACCAGCCCTGCCGAGAGCAGCGGCAGCATGCCCGTCCCGGTCAGCGGCAGCGCGCCGCCGGACGACGCCCCACCGACCGAGCTGGTGGGAGCCGACGAGGACGCGCCACCCACCGTGCTGGTGGTCGTGTCATCGCCGGTGGTGGTCGTCTTCTTGGACGTGGTCGTGGTCGTCCCCGAGGAGCTGGTCGCGCCGGAGCTGCTGGTCGCTCCCGTGGTGGTGGTCTGCTCCGGCGGGCAACCCGTGACCCAAA
>WNGB01013408.1_pt1 | contig 11043 bp, 8 predicted proteins | sample 5400681 | NCBI WGS metagenome assembly WNGB01 (sample SAMN13153367, study PRJNA577476) | soil metagenome | isolation source: 115 cm soil or saprolite under grassland replicate 2 | place: USA:California | collected 2016-06-15 | reverse complement strand
GGTACAGGGACTGGGACGGATCCCTGGCGCCCCCGGCGTTGAACACATCGTAGGCCTTGGCCGCCTCGTACTTGGCGCGCGTGTCGGTGGACACGGCGCTCTGGGCACGCGTGCCGCCCATTGCCAGGCTGACCGCGAACAGGCCGATGGTCGCGACGAACCAGGCGACGATCACCGGCCAGCGGTGGCGGGCGCTCCACATTGCCACCCGAACCGTCCACGGGCTGGCGACCGGGCGGCTCGCGACGTTCATCGGCTCATGTTCCCTCAAATGCCGGGCGGAAAGCCATCGCGAAACGGGTGTGACGCCCGTCGCGGGCCCGAGAGCACGGAGTCTACGCGAGCGACCGGACGGCGACTCCGAGGACGTTCGCGCCGTGGCCGAAGCGGGCCATGTAACGCCGGGCGTCGATGTTCGTCGGGTATGCATCGCCAGGTCGGCGAAGGCGCCTTGTGCCGCCGTCGCCCTCCAAGCGGGGGACTGCCGCAGTCCGGCCGCAGCCGAACCGAGGTGGGCGGCTGTCATGTTGGCCGTACCGCTCACCGATGAAAGAGGACACCCTGATGGACGGAGACGAACAGCCACCACAACCCCTGCCAGATCGGCTCGGCCCGCCGGGCCCGGATGGCGCTGCGCACATCGATGAGCACCTGCCTTCCGGCCCGGCGTCTCCCCTGCCGCGGCCAGCGCGCACGCTTCCGCGCTGGCTGGTGATCCTTGGGGCGCTCGTCCTCCTTGCGAGCATCGGCAGCGTGGCGGCCTGGGGCTACACCTCCATTCAGGAGCTGGAGCGCCAGAAGTCCGCCCTGGCGTCCGCGAAGCAGGACCTGGCCGCCAGCCAGAGCGAGCTTGCCGGCGTCAACGGCTCGCTCGCGACCGTCCGCCTGACACACAGCGAGGCGGCGAGCAGGTCGGCGTCGCTGACAGCCCGGGTGGCCAACCAATCCGCTTGCATCGACGCGCAGGCCACCGCCCGAGAGGCGATCTCGAGCATCACCCAGCTGCAGATCGACACGTTCAACCTGACCACGAAGAATTCCGTCTGGGCCAAAGCCGAGATTGCCCGGGAGAAGGCCCTGTTCAGGGCCGCCGAGGATTACTACGCGGCGTTCAAGAGCGCGTTCCTGGGTAGCACCTCGGCCGCTGCTGCCTCGTACCGGAAAGGCCAGGCCGAGGTGGCGACCGCGAACGCCCAGCTCAAGATCCAGAACGACGAGCTGGCGACCGTGTCCGCCAACAACAAGACGATCATGGCCGCCCTCGACGCCTTCACGGCGACGCTGGCAAACGCGACCACCACCTGCGCGGTGGAGTGAGGAAGAGGACGATGGACCCCGAGACCAACCCATCCCGCCAGCCGCACCGCGGGGCGCGCATCCGCGTCAGAACTGCGGCCGTCGGCGCGCTCGTGCTCGTCGCCGCCCTGGTTGCGACGACGGTCTGGGCGGTCGGCGTGAAGGCCGATGTCGACCGCAAATTTGCCGAGGCGACTTCCACGCGGCAGGCAACGGCTGACTCCGCGGCCAAGGTCCAGCAGGCCAAGTCGGACCTCGGGGGCGAGCAATCCGCCATAGCGCTGGCCAATGACATCAACGCCAAGCTGGAGCGTCAGATCGAGAATCAGGCCATTTGCGCCTCGGCCCAACAGGCCGACCTCGCGAGTCTCCGCAAGGTCTTCGACGACTCACGCGCGAACTTCGAGAACGCGACCAAGGGCTCCAAACTGTTCGCCGCCTATGCGGCGAACAAGAAGGCGCTCGACGCAGCGGTCGCCGATCTGGTCAAGGCATACCGGGCCGCGGCGGCGGGCAGCCTGACCACGGCGAACAGCTGGATACGCGCGAGCAACACGCAGATTTCGATCGCCATCAGGCAGGCAAAGATCCTCGACAAAGAGATCGACAAGGTAAACGCGACCACGGATCGGATCACCGGTGCCCAGAGGTCACTCGACCAGCGACTGGACGTGACAGCGGTCACGTGTGGCGGCTGATCGTCGCGTCCAACCTGCCGCCGTCTAGCGGCTCGTCGAGGGTGGCGGCGAGCCGCTTCGGCGCGGTCAGGCGCCACGCCTCCGCGAGGAGCGAATGCAGCTCAGTCGGCCCGATCCGGTCGAGTGAGACCCGTACCCACCCGAACCGGCCGACATAAGCGGCCACCGAGAAGGTCGCGGGGTCCAGGTCGATCAGCTCGGCCTGGGTCGCCGGCGTCGCCTTGACCGACAGGGTTTCGCTGTCGTCCGCCCCGATCGCGTAGATCTTGCCGCGAACGCGGAACGTCACGTCGGTCCCCCAGGTCAGGACCTCCTCGGTTTCCGGCAGCGATCCGGTGATCCGCCGGACGTCGTCGATGGTGGGCACGCTTCAATCCTCGGCGATGTCGCGGAGTCGTCCCATCGATGTCAGTATCCCGCGGCGAACGCAGTTGAGGATCACAGACCCGCGGAGGCCGGTCGAGTCCATTCGCGTCCGCGAGGTGTGCGGGTGTGTGCGCTCGCTGCGCCAGCCGGTCGGGATCTACCTCAGCCCTCTGGAATCTCCGACGGCCCAGAGCGCGGTCCACGGAACCGGTTCACGAGATACGCGCTGAGCAGGAGGAGGACGCCGAGGCCAGCGAATGACAGGACCCGGTATGCCACGTCGAGCGAGGCGAGATCCACGAGGAACACCTTTGCCGTGGCAAGCGCGAGCAGCCCCAGGCCAGCCTGGCGGACGAGCGCAGTTCGGAGGGCGAGCCCGGCGATGAGGGCACCGGCACCGAGCGCCGTCCACAACGAGCTCAGGCCAACCTGAGCCTGCTTCGCCAGCTGCTCGGTGGCCACCGAGCCCCCCACCTGACCCTGGAACGCCGCGACGACGCCGATCGAGCACAGATACACGAGCGCAGCGCCCGCGCTCGTCTCGAGCCAGGAAGCGTAGCGGGCCAGGCGGATGTCCCGGGCTCCTAGTCGAAGCACGCCCACGATGGAAGCTATGGCGATTGCCCAGCCCTGGAGGAGCGGCAACCCAGCCGTCGCAGCGAACTCGGAGGGCAGCAGTCGCGCCGGAGGGGCGACGAGGATCAACGCAACGGCGACCGAGCCGACGACGAATGCTGCGGCACTCACCCCGTACCAACGGAAGCCGTCCGGGTCGAGCCGGGCGGCAACGAGGGCGGCCAGCGCCAGGCCACTCCACAGGATGACGACGCCGTCCGCGAAGACCTCGAATGGGATGAGGTAGCCGGCGACGCCCGCGGCGGCGACCAGCGCGAGACGGCGACTCCGCCCGACCTCGAACACGGCCGCCACGAGCGCACCGGCAACGAGAAGGCCGCCGACCAACGCGCGCTCGTCGGAGAACGGGATCGCCGGAGGCATGGCCCGTCCCCAGTCCTCGGGTCGGAGGTTGTCGGCCAGCGCGAACAGGACGGCGCCGAGCCAGGCGACGCCGCCGGCGGCGGTTGCGAACGAGGCGAACCCGTTCGGGCTGGGCTCCGGACGGCCCGGCTGGAGCAGCCGCGATAGCCAGGTCGCGTTCGCGTGATCAAGAGGCACCCTCTCGAGCGCGCGGTCAAGGGCGAGTCCGGCGAGGAGTAGCAGGACGAGCGCCCCGATCAGCGCCGGACCGTCGAGCTCGAACGGCAGGGCGTAGGCCACGAGCAGCACACCGACCGCCGCGAGCGCGGACCGGACGGCCCGGCCCGGCACGATCACGGCAGCAATGAGGATCGCCCCGACGACGAACGCGATCGACGCGGCCTCGGCGTGGAGGAAGGCCGGTGCATAGAGCACGCCCCCGAACCCGGACGTCGGGTACTCCACCGTCATGAGGTGACCGACGGACAGGGCGGCGAGGACCGTGGCGGCCGCCAGCGAGTACCCGTGCCGACGGGTCGCGCCCAGCCAGGCGAGGACAACGGCCTCGGCCGCCCACGCGACTGGCACCATCGGAGCGCCCAGCTGGACCGGCGCAGCGAGCGCGATCAGGGCAACTCCAGTCCCAGCCAGCAGGTTGCCGAACCGGTGCGCCTGGCCCTGGCGGATGAAGAACCATCCGGCGAGCGTGAGGTGGGCGACGGCGAACGAGACGAGGAACGGCGCGCGCGACCAGGCGAGCTCGCCGTCGAGGACCGCGAACCCGCCCCCGATCAGGAACAGCGCGTTGAGGACGACAAGGGTCGCGCTGGACCCGCGCAGATCGTCGCGGCGGATTCGTGCCTCTTCGCCCGTGGCCGCGATCACGTTCAGGAACCAGAACCCCGTCAGCGCGACGAGGCCGATCGCGGCGTTCGGTTCGTTCCGGAGCCAGACGCTGAGCTGGGGCGCCGCCAGGATGAAGGCAAGCAGCGGCAGCCAGCGCCATGAGCGGAACAGGGCAATCGCGGTCGTGCCGATCAGCGCCGTGGCGACGAACGCGAGCGTGAGGAGATTCGGCGATGCGCCCAGCAGGGGAGGCGCGGCGAGTGCCGCGACCAGCCCGTACGCTGCCACGACTCGCGAGTTGGTGCGGAGAGCCACGCCCGCCGAGGCGACGGCGACGACGAGGGCGCCGGCGAGGCCGAGCTCCACCGGGATGAGGCCATAGAGCCGTGTCGCCGCCAGGAGCGCGATCGACAGGACGCCCGCGCCCACGGCCGTCAGGACGTTCCCGAGGAGCGCATTCGCCCGGCCGAGGAACCAGGCCCCGCCGGCGAACACGGTCGCGCCCGCGGCGAGGCCGATGACGACCCGGAGCTCCTCGCCGATCCAGCCGCGGCCGAATGCGAGACTCAGGAAGAAGATCGCTGCGGCAACGAGCGCGAGGCCGCCCGTCCACGCCAACGCGCGGCCGGCGAAGCGCTCCTCGAGGTCGCGGAGGGAGAAGGACGGTAGGGACGGCAACAGGACATCGGACGAGCCTGCCTGGACCCCGTTGACCGCGGGCCGGGCAGCCGGCTCGGGCTTGGCGACCGGCTTCGGGGCCACACCGCCGGTCCCCCAATACTGATCGGGCGGCTGCCGGGCACCTGCCGGCGGAGTGGCGGCCGCCGGAATCGGAGTCGCTGGGGCCGGTGGCCAAGACGCGCCAACGTTCCAATTCGTGAAGGACGCGGGGGTTGCGGCCGGCGGCGTCGTGGCCACTGGCGTCGTGGCCGCCGGAGACGGGGCCGCCGCAATCGAGGGCTGGGTCGTCGCAATCGAGGGCTCGGCCGCAGCGGGTGCGCCCTCGAGCCTGCCAAGGCGCGCCTCGAGCTCGTCAATTCCGCATCTCGAGCCGGGCGACACGTTCGTCGTGCCTGGGTCCGCGGGCCTCGCCGTTCGTCACGGTCCCTCCTCTGCTGGCTTCACTGTATGACGCGGCCAGCAGCCGATCGTTACCGTTCGAGGACTCGGGGCAGACGCCGGACCGTTACGACGAGGACTGGTTGTCGATCTGGGCGCGCTGAAGCCGACCCGAGAAATCGACGTAGATCGACTTCCACTTGGTGTACGTGTCGAGCGCGGCATGGCCGGCCTCGCGGTGGCCGTTGCCGGTCGCCTTGGTGCCGCCGAACGGGAGGTGCGTCTCGGCGCCGATCGTGCCGGCGTTGACGTACACGATCCCCGTCTCGAAGTCGCGCATCGCCCGGAACGCCGTGTTCGCGTCGCGCGTGTAGATGCTCGACGAGAGGCCGTAGCGGGTCTGGTTGAGGGCGGTCACGGCCGCGGGGTAGTCCGAGACCGGGATGATCGAGAGGACCGGACCGAAGATCTCCTCCTGGGCGATCCGGTCCATCGGCTTGACGCCGGCGAAGATCGTCGGCTCGAAGAAGTAGCCGTGCTCGAGGTCGGGATCGGAGGGCCGTCGCCCTCCGCTCACGAGCTCGCCCTCCCGGCCGCCGACCCCGATGTAGTCCTCGACTTTCTCGCGCGCGGCCTCGTTGATCAGCGGCCCGACGTCGGTGGCGGGCTCCAGGCCATCGCCCAGCCGGAGGCCCCGTGTCCGTCGCTCCAGCCGCTCGAGCAACGGCTCGACGGCGGCTCGCTCGACGATCACTCGGCTGCACGCGGTGCATCGCTGCCCGGTCGTGCCGAAGGCCGACCAGAGGATCCCGTCCGTGGCCAGGTCGAGGTCCGCATCGGCCATCACCACGATCCCGTTCTTGCCGCCCAGCTCCAGGCTCACACGCTTGAGTCGTCGGGCAGCCTTCTCGGCGATCCCCTTGCCGGTGCCGGTGTGGCCGGTGAACGAGATGACCTGGATGTCCGGGCTCTCGACGATGGCGTCGCCGACCTCGGCGCCGGCGCCGGTCACGAGGTTGACGGTGCCCGGCGGGAATCCCGCCTCGGCCATCAGCTCGACGAGGAGCGTCGCGCAATGGGGCGTGTCGCTGGCCGGCTTGAAGACGACGGTATTGCCGGTCACCAGGGCCGGCATCATCTTCCAGCACGGAATGGCGATCGGAAAGTTCCAGGGGGTGATGATCCCGGCGATCCCGATCGGCTCGCGCACGCTCATCGCCCACTTGTCGGGCAGCTCCGACGGCGTGGTGTCGCCGAACATCCGGCGCCCCTCGCCGGCCATCAGGAACGCGATGTCGATGCCCTCCTGGACATCGCCGCGCGCCTCGGCCAGGACCTTGCCCATCTCGCGGGTCATCGCCCTGGCCAGGCGCTCCTTGTGGTCCGCCATGAGCTGACCGAAGCGATACAGGATCTCACCGCGCTTGGGGGCCGGCGTCCGGCGCCACAGGAGGCCCGCGGTCTCGGCGGCCCGCGCGGCCTGCGCGACGTCGGCAGCCGTTCCCTGCTGGAACCGGCCGATGACATCGCGGCTGTCCGCCGGGTTTCGGCTCTCGAACGTTTCCCCCGAGATCGAGTCGACCCACTCGCCGGCGATGAACAGCCGAAAGACCGGGATGTCCGCAGGATCGAGACTGCCAGCCTTCGCGTCGGGTCGCGCGGCGGTGTTGGTCATGCGAGTCCTTGCGAGGGTCCCTGGCCCGGAAGGCGAGCCAATAGCGCCTGGACCTCGGCAAGCTCGTCGGCCTCCTCTCTGCCCAGCGTCGAGCGAAGCAGGCCGAGCGCCGTCCGAACGAGAGCGAGCTCGTTGGGCGTGAGCTCGATCACCGTCGTCGGCTGGGCACCGCCGCGATCGGGAGCGGGTTCGGACGTCATCGGCGATCCACCTCGTCTCGGTTCCGATGCCCGAGTCTACATCGCACCCGGCGCGGGTCGCGGTCGAATAACCAGCCGATGATGGCCAGGCGTCATCCTCGACCGATGAGAGACCAGGACGTGGGCGCTGCCGTCCGCGCAGTCCGTATTCGTCGCGGGCTTCGTCAGTTCGATGTGGCGGCCGCGGCCGGGATGTCGGCACCAACGGTGTCCCGGATCGAGCGCGGCCATCTGGAGGAGGTCGGCCTCTCGGCCGTCCGTACGGTCAGTGGAGTGCTGGATATCAAGGTGGACGTGGTCGTTCGCTGGCGGGGCGCCGAGCTCGCCCGCATGTTCGGCCGGCGTCACGCCGGACTCCACGAGGCCCTCGCACGCAATTTCGCCAAGCTGACCGGCTGGCGGCTGCTGGCAGAGGTCTCGTTCTCCATCTACGGCGAGCGCGGCACCATCGACGCTCTCGCCTGGCACGCTGCGACACGGTCGCTGGTTGTGATCGAGTTGAAGACCGAAATCGTGGACGTCCAGGGCTTGCTCGGCGCCGTCGATCGGTACGGCAGGCTCGCTCGAACCGTCGCGCGCGACCGTGGATTCAACCCACTCGCAGTCTCGGTCTGGGTCGTTCTGGCAGACGGCCGGTCCAACCGACGGGCCCTCGCGGACCACGTCACCCTCCTGAGGGGCCGCTTCCCGGTCGACGGTCGAGGAATGAGGCGATGGCTGCGCGATCCGCGCGGCGAGGTCAGCGCCCTGACATTCCTGCCTTACGGTCACGTGGCGAACGCTGGGCAGCGATTGTCGACGCCGCAGCGGGTCAGGACGCCTCGGAGGCCGACCTGATCGACCGATCCGTGCATGAACCGTCGCCTGTCGCACCGGCGTGCGGCCGAACAGGTTGCCCAACGTTCGCCTGGCGACAACAGGGCATGAAATAGGCCGAGGGCGCGCGGCCGAGAGCGCGGCCGCCTGTGCGCCGCGGTCCCGTGTGCCGCCTTAGCTTAGCCGGGGGCGTGGCGGCGCAGGACCTCGTCGGCGACGATCAACCGGTGAATCTGGTTGGTGCCCTCGTAGATCTGGGCGCCCTTCGCATCGCGCATGAGCCGCTCCAGGCCGGTGTCCCGTGAGTAGCCACTCCCGCCGAACAGCTGGACCGCATCCGTCGCGACCCGCATCGCGGCGTCCGAGGCAGTCCACTTGGCCAGCGACGAGAGCTCCGCCAGGGGCTCGCCGCGATCCTTGGCCGCGGCCGCCGTCCGGGTAAGGGCACGCGCGGCGGCGACCCGCTGGGCCATCTCCGCGATCATGAAACGAAGCCCCTGCTGATCGGCCAGCGGCTTCCCGAACGCACGGCGCTGCTGGAGGTACGCGGCCGCCTGCTCCAGGGCGGACTGGGCAAGGCCGACGCAGGCGGCCGCGATCGATATCCGGCCCTCGGCCAGCGCCGACAGCGCGATCTTGTAGCCCTGGCCTTCGGCGCCGAGCCGATTGGCGGCCGGCACGACCGCGCCTTCGAAGATGAGCTCGGCCGCGGGGCAGGCACGGATTCCCATCTTTCGCTCCTTGGACCCGAAGCGGAAGCCGATCGTGCCCTTCTCGACCAGGAAGGCGCCGATCCCCTTGGCCCGCCTGGCCGGATCCAGGGTCGCGAACACCAGGTACCGCTCGGCCTCGGGCGCGTTGGAGATCCAGATCTTCGTCCCCTCGAGTCGGTAGCCGGCCACGCGCGTCAGCGGCGCGTCGAGCGGCAGCGCCTCGCCATCGCCATCCACCCGCACCGCGCGGGTCCGGATGGCCGCCGCCTCGGAGCCGGCGTGCGGTTCGGTGAGGGCGAAGGCGCCAAGGAGCTGGCCCGACTGCATCGGCCGGAGCCAGCGTTCCCGCTGCTCGGGCGTGCCCCAGGTGACGACCGGGTACTGCGACAGGATGTGGACGGAGAGGCAGACCGCCGAGGCCATGTCGGCCCGGGCCACCTCCTCCATGACGAGCGACCAGCCCAGGTAGCTGAAGCCCGCCCCGCCGACGGCCTCCGGGAACGGTGCCGCGGTCAGCCCCAGTTCACCCATCCGGGTGAAGAGCGACCGATCGAACGCCTCGTCCTCGTCACGGCGGCCGGCGCCCGGCGCGAGCTCACGCTGGGCAAACTCGCGGGCCGTGGCCTGGAGCAGCCGCTCTTCGTCGGTCAGGGGCCAGCTCAGGGTACGCCTCCGCGTGGCCGAGATCCGGGCCGGGGCGGCCCGAGATCAGGGCAAGGGCCCGGCCGAGCCCGGGGCAGGCGTAGGATACCGTCGTGGGAGAGCCCGAGGGCGGCCGGCCGCCAGAGACGGCCTCGGCAGCGGCCACGCTGGAGGCACTCATCGGTCTCACCCGCCTGCCGGTCGATGCCGGCGACGAGCCGACGCTGGCCCGATCGCTCGTGGACCGGCTCCGGACCGCGCTCGGCGCCCGGTCGGGATTCTTCATCCGACTCGATGGCGAAACGAGCCGTGCGGTCACGGCCGACACGGGCGTGGACCCGGGAGTCCGTGCCGCCTTCGATGCCCTGCCTGTCGCCGAATCCACGACGGTCAGGCGCTTCCGCGGAGGTGGCTCGGCGTTCGTCGAGATGCTCTCCGGCAGCTCGGTGGATCAGGACATTGTCGACGCGGCGGGCCGGGCCGGCTACGTTGCCTGGGCAGCTTTCCCGATCCGTGACGACGGGCGGCTCACGAGCTATGTCGTGCTCTATTTCGACGAGCCACCCGATTGGATGAGCGTCGACTCGCGGACGCTCGATGCGATCGGCGCGATCGTCTCGATCTCGATCGCCAACTTCCGCCTCCGCGAGGGCCTGGTCGTCTCCGAGGAGCGCTACCGGACGCTGTTCGAGGAGTCGCCCGAGGCTTACCTGGTGCTCGATGACGCTGGCCGCGTGGTCGCGGCCAACACGGCCGCATCGCGGCTGTACCGGCTACCGGATGGCACGATCGCCGGCCACCACCTGGCCGATCTCCATGAGATGTCGAACGACCGGACGGACGGCCCCACGGGCGGCCCGGAAACGGATGGCCCGGGCCCGGATGGCCTGGCAGGCGATTCGGCGGAGGATCGGGCCACCGAGGTCGACCGCCTCCTCGCGCCCGGCGGTCGCGGCACCATGCGAGGGACCGGCCTCCGGGCGGATGGCAGCCGCTTCCCTGACGAGGTGTTCCTGTCCCGCGTTGCCATCGGCCACGATCGTCGAGTTCTCGCCCGCGTCCACGACCTCACGGAGCAGGAACGCCTCCAACAGGAGCTCGTCCAGGCCCAGAAGATGGAAGCCATCGGGATGCTCGTCTCCGGCGTTGCCCATGAGCTCAACAACCCGCTGGCGGCGATCATCGGCTACAGCACGCTCCTTCGCCGCGACGAACGCTTGCCCGAGGAGATGCGGCACGACGCGGTCATGCTCCTCCAGGAGGCCGACCGGACGCGGCGGATCGTCCAGAACCTGCTGGACTTCGCACGTCAGCGGTCGCCGGAGCGCCACTCGACCGCCGTCCGGGCCCTTGTCGCGAGCACGCTCCAGCTCCAGTCCTACAGCATCCGCGCCGGCCGCATCGACGTGAACGTCGCGATCCCGTCCGGGCTTCCGGCGGTTGACGTCGACCGCGCCCAGATGCAGCAGGTGCTGCTCAACCTCACCCAGAACGCCATTCAGGCGATCCGGGACGGCGGCCAGCCAGGCTCCATCGACGTCACGGCCGAGTCGGGCGCCGGCCGGGACGGTCGCGCAGTCGTGCGCCTCCGGATCACCGATTCGGGCCCCGGCGTGCCGCAGCACCTTCGCTCGCAGCTCTTCCTGCCGTTCTTCACGACGAAGGCGCCGGGTGAGGGCACCGGCCTTGGGCTGTCGGTGTCGTTCGGCATCGTGACCGCCCACGGAGGCCGCCTCTGGTTCGAACCCGGACCG
>WNGB01013401.1_pt1 | contig 11047 bp, 11 predicted proteins | sample 5400681 | NCBI WGS metagenome assembly WNGB01 (sample SAMN13153367, study PRJNA577476) | soil metagenome | isolation source: 115 cm soil or saprolite under grassland replicate 2 | place: USA:California | collected 2016-06-15 | reverse complement strand
GCGCGCGGCGGATTCGCTCCTCGATCTCACTCGCGCGGGCGTGGGCGTCCGCCAGCGGGCTCGTCGCATCCAGCCCCAACGTGAGGTAGGCGAGCAAACCCTCGTCCGTGCGGACGAAACGCAACTCGCGCGGCTCCTGCCCCGTCAGCTCGCGGACGATGCCCAGCACGACTTCGCGCTCGGCCGTGTCATCGGCCATCCGGCGCCCCTCGGCGGCCTCGGCCAGCGGCTCGAGGTGCGTCTGCACCGAGTCGACCTCCGGCACGGCAGCCACGATCGCGCTCTCGACCTGATTCGCAACCTCGTGCGCGTCCTCGAGCGCCAGCTCGCCGGGAAGCTTGAGGTGGAGCGACAACTCCGTGCGTCCGCCGACGTCGAGCACACTGACGTTGTGCACCTCGCGTACGCCCGGCACGCCGAGCGCGGCCGCATGCGCGCGCTCGCGAATCGCCGCCTCGTCCTCCTGCGGCTCGACGTGGACGACGACGTCGCTTCCTGGCAGTACGTCGTGCAGCGTCTCCTCGACTTTGTCCGCGGCCGCGTGCCCCTGGCCGACGGCTGCGTCCGGGGAGACCGTGATCACGACGTCCGCAAACTGGCGTCCCCCGGCCTGCCGCATGCGCAGGCGTCGAAGTGTCACGGCGGGCTCGATGCCGGCGATCGCCGCACGCGCCGCCTCCTCGGCATCGGCGGGCGCGCGATCCATCAGCACGTCGACGTTGCGCTTCATCAGCCGTGCGGCCGCAAGCAGCACGAGCACGGCGACGAATAGCGCCGCGGCGGAGTCCGCTCGCGCGTAGCCCGCACGCACGAGCAGCAGCCCGACCAGGACGGCGCCCGAGCCGGCGAGGTCGCTCCCGAAATGCAGGGCGTTCGCGGCCAACGCCGCGCTGCGGTACCGGCGCGACGCGCGCCAGGAGACGACCGTGCGGCTCAGGTCGACGACGATGACGATCCCGATCACAGCGAGTGCGTACCACGTCGCCTCGACCGAGGTTTCACGGGCGCCGACGAGATGCGTAATTGCACGCCAGGCGATGAAGCAGCTCGCGGCGACGAGGATCGTCGCCTCCGCGAGAGCGGAGAGATGCTCGGCCTTGCCGTGGCCGTACTGATGCGCGACGTCGGCCGGCCGCACGGCGACGCCCACGGCGAAGAACGTCAGCAGCGCGGCGATGAGATCCATGCCGGAGTGAGCGGCCTCGGAGATCAGCCCGAGGCTGTGCGAAGGAAGACCGGCTCCGAGCTTGAGCACGATGAGCGCCGCCGCCGCGCCCACCGAGACCAGCGCCGTCCGCCGCTGAGGATCCACGCGGCTAGCTAAACAGAAGAAGAGCCCGCCGAAGCGGGCTCTTCATTGAATCGGTTCGAACGGGGGAACTATGAGGAGGCGATGTCGCCGTGGAAAACCTCGTGGAGCATGGTGCCTGCGCCCTTGCCCCGGTCCTGCCAGTGGCGGAACAGAAGCCGCGGACGGTTCACCGCACGGCTCGGCGCCGTGTAGTTGAAGTTGAACTTGCAGTCGGTGCTGTTCGTGTCGCACGAGAACACCGCTCCCGCACCGAAGAACGCGGAAACGAAGTCGCTCGTAAAGCACGCGGTAACGCACGTCGCCTTCTTGTTGAAGGTGCCGCCGGTGATCGTGCCTTCGAGATAACCGCCGAAGCGGCCCTTCACGCCGGCACGGATGGTGTGACCGTGCCTGCTCTTGTTGTCCGTGCAGTTGCCCGGGCTGGTGCCGGGGAGGGTGGTGAACGTGCCTCTGTCGACGCGGCGAAGACGGAACGTGCCGTCCGAGTTCTGGTGAACCTGGTACGTGCGCGTTTCGTCCAGGGTCGCCCACGATCCGCTGCCGTCACACCGGTTGTCGGTGTTCGTCAGCTTGAAGGTGAACCTGTTTTTGCCCTGCGCTTTGCCCTTGCCTTTGTCGCCCGGATCGGCCAGGCCGGCCGCCGCGAGCGCGAGGACGCCGGCCAGCAAGACAAACGGGATGACGATGCGACGCATGTCTCTTTCACTCCTTTTGCGGGATTTTTTTGTCCTCGGAGGAGATCCCGCCGAAGGCCTAGGCTTGCGCTGCGCTCTCCAGCGGCCAGAGCACGACGTCCTGCCGCGCTGAGTAATACGTCAGCGGATCGTTGCCCGGGCTCAGGCGAGGCGGCATCGTGTTGAGGTCGACCTGCGCGTCCGCGGGCTGCAGAGGCCACGGCCGGTGGTGGATCTCCGCGCGATACAGCCGCCCCGCGTGCTCGGTGTAGAGACAGTAACGCTCCACCAGAAAATGCTCGAGCGAGCCCGGCTGCGCCTGAAACACTGCGCCCGCCGGTTCATACGTCGTGCTGAAAGCCTTGCCGTCGTCACGGCTGCAGTCGTAGACGATTCGCCGGCCGCGACGGCGAAGCGAGATGTTGGCGTGGTAGTACGGAAGCCTGTAAAGGCGCCGCGCGGCTTCGACGGCTAGCTGGCTCGAGGCGTCGAGCGAGAAGAACCAGATTCCCGGCTTCCCGTCGCGTGTGACGTACGTGCGCACGTTCAGCTCGAGGAAGCTCGACACGAGCGGCAGCGGCGGCAGCCCGCGCGCACGAAGCCCGGTGATCGCGAACGGCGTCACGCCGAGCCAACCACTGGCCGAGTGCTCCTCGACCTCGAGCCCGTCGGGAACGAGCTGCTGCAGCTGCTCGACCGGAACGCGGTAGTGCACGAACAGCAGGTCGTCCCAGGTCTGCCCCATCACCCATGGGCGAGTGGGCAGCGGCCACGGGCGATGCTCGGTTTCTTGGAGCGTGGACGCCTGCCGGACAGGGGTCTGCAACAGGTCGAAGCTAGAGATTTCCTCTGAGTGCTTGTTCTCGCTCGATGGCCTCGAACAGCGCCTTGAAGTTCCCCTCGCCGAAGCCGACAGCGCCGTGGCGCTCGATCACTTCGAAGAAGAGCGTCGGCCGATCCTGCGCGGTCTTCGTGAAGATCTGCAGGAGGTACCCCTCCTCGTCGCGGTCGGCTAGGATGCGGAGCCGGCGCAGGTCGTCCCACGATTCGCCGATCTCCCCGACTCGAACCTCCACGTCCTCGTAGTAGGCGTCCGGCGTCGAGAGGAAGACGATCCCGCGCTCCTGCAGCGACTCGACCGCGCGGACGATGTCCTCCGACTGTAGTGCGACGTGCTGGACGCCGGGGCCGCCGTAGTACTCGAGGTACTCCTCGATCTGGCTCTTGCGCTTGCCCTCGGCGGGCTCGTTGATCGGGAACTTGATCTTCCCCTCGCCGTCCGCCATCACCTTGGACATGAGCGCGGAATAATCGGTGTGGATCTGCTCGTCGCCGAAGTGGATGATGTTCGTGAAGCCCATCGTCCGCTCGTAGAACTCGACCCAGTAGTTCATCCGTCCGAGCTCGACGTTGCCGACGACGTGGTCGATCGTCTTCAGGCCGACGCCTGTCGCCGGCTGGCCGTTCGTCGTCACGATCTCCTGGTACCCCGGCAGGTACGGGCCCGCGTACTCGCGGCGGTTGACGAACGTGTGGACGTTCTCGCCGTAGGTGGCGATGGTGCCGAGCTCGACGCGGCCGAAGTCGTCCTCGACCCAGTGCGGCTCGACGACGCCGCGGGCGCCGCGTTGCACCGCCTGACGGTATGCCTCGCCTGCGTCGGGAACGGTGAGCGCAGTGTCCTTGACGCCGTCGCCGTGAGCGCAGGCAAAGCGCGTGATCTCGCTGTCGCCGCGGAGCCCGCTCGTCAGGACGAACCGGATGTCGCCCTGCTCGAGCACGTAGGAGGCTCGGTCGCGAACACCCGTCTCCGGCCCTGCGTACGCGGTGCGCGTGAACCCGAACGCGGTCTCGTAGAAGTGAGCGGCCTGCTTCGCGTTACCGACGTAGAGCTCGAGGTGGTCCCAGCCGTCGATCGGCATGAAATCGGCGTTCTGGCCCACAGGAAAAGCTTACTCGGCGGGCGGCTCGGGAGCGGGCAGCGCGCGAGGCGCGAGGGCAATCCCTCCGGCGATCGCGAGGCCGCCCGCTATTTGTGCCGTCGTGATCCGCTCGGCCAGCACGATTAGGGCCACGATCGCGGCCAGAAACGGCTGCAGGTTCGCGAAGATCGACGCGCGCGACGGTCCGACCCGGTCGATGGCGGTGAACCAGAGGAGATTCGTGACCACGAGCGGGCCGAGTACGGCGAAGGCGAAGCCGATCCAGACCAGCGGCCCGAAGTCGAATTCCTGGCTCGAGAGCTGTCGGCCACCGAACAGCACAAGCGGCACCGTCACGGCGAGCAGGAAGACCGCGCTGAGACGGAACGGGCTGTATGTCCGCATCAGTGGCGCGATCGCAACGGAGTAGGCCGCCCACGTCGCTGCCCCACCGACGGCCAGAAGATCGCCCTTGAGATCCGCCGACAGATCGCCGCCTGATCCGATCGCCACGAGGGCAACGCCACCGAAGGACAGGAGTGCCGCCGCCCAGAAGCGCACGCTCAGGCGCTCAACGCCCGTACCCCTCGCCAGTAGCGCCGTGAAGATCGGCAGCGTGCCGAACAGGAGCGCCACCGTGGTCGCGGTCGTGAACCGGAGCGCATAGATGAAGCAGAGCTGGTTCAGGAAGAGGACGATCGTTCCGCCCGCGATCAGCGGCACCTCGCGCTTGCCGATCCGGAGCGAGCCCTCCCAGGCGAGCGTGATGGCGGCGAAGATCAACGCCGCCGCCGCGTAGCGCACGGAGGAATACGCCAGCGGATGGAACCCCTCTTCGAGGATGTACTTCGAGACGGTGAAGTTGAGCGCCCACAGGCTGACCGTCCCGAGCAGCATCAGATCGGCGGTCGGGCGGCGCACGGACGCCCGACCCTAGCCGTTCATATCCCTCGTTTGAGGGAGAGGAGGCGCCCTGGAACGCCGACTTCTACTTGGTGCCCCTGCGCACCGTCTGTTGGCTCCTGCTTGCCGTCTTTGCCGGCTCGACGATCGGCTTCCGGATCGCGCTTCCCGGATCCGATCCCGCCGCCGTCTCGGCCGCCTCGCCGACCCGGCAGACGGGGTCTGCGCTCACATTTGCGCCTCCGGGCGGCCGCCGGGTTGTGCCGACGGGGCTGAATACGGGGATGGCCTCCGCCCCGGGCCTCCGCCCCCTTTCCGGCGTCGAGGCCGAGTCGGTGGCTCTGAACGGGAGTCCTGCCGCGGCGGATTCCGATGCGATCGCCTTCAACGCTCCGTACGGACGGGCGCTGACCTTCCTCGCTCTCCCCGACGAGTCGGCCCCACCGACGACCACCTCGCCGACCGAGACGACGACGACGCCGGCGCCTGCCATCCCCAGCGGGCCGCCGCCGGAAATCCAGAACGTGCACACGGTCTCCCTGGAGCCGTTCTCGGCGACCGTCTCGTGGCGGACGAGCGAGCCCGCGACCTCGCGCATCGCGTACGGGCTCGACGGCCCCGTGATCTGGACTGCGCCGACGGTCGCCTCGACCCAGCACCAGGCAACGGTGACGGGGCTGACCTCTTCCAGCTCCTACGCGCTCGTCGTCACCGCGACGACCGAGGACGGAAGGACAGCCACCGCCGAATTCCTGCTCACCACTCCCGGTCGGAGCGGCGTCGTGCACATGTCGACGGACGCCGGCGCGATCCTGCTCGACGGACAGCCCTCCTTCCCGAAGATGGTGTGGGGTCAGTGTCCCGACGCCGTCGCAAGCAATCTCGCCGTCGGCATCGACCTCTTCATGGGGAACGAGTGCGGTAGCGGCGCGCAGCTCGCGAGCTGGCTCGGCGGAACGGCGTTCGTCCTCGCCGATGCCCACGACTCGGCTGCCGAGCGAGCCGGTACGGTCGGCACGCACCTCCCGGACGAGTGGGACACCCATCTGCCCGGGAACCTGACCGCCGCCGAAGCGCAGCGGCTCGTTCCGGCCGTCCCCGCCTCCGGCCCTCGCTTCCTGACGCTGACGAACCACTTCTACAGCCGCGCGGAGCCGCTCCCGCAGGGTCGCGGGATGTATCCCGCGCTCGTCTCGAGCGCTGACGTGCTCGGCTTCGATCTCTATCCCCTGCAAAACTGGTGCCGCTGGGACAGCTTCGGCGACGTCTTCGACTCCCAGCTGGATCTCGTCGCGCTCGCGCGGGGGAAGCCCACGTTCCAGTGGATCGAGACGCGGCGCATGGACTGCTTCGGAGCGCAGCTCGACCCGACGCCGGAGACCGTGCGTGCCGAGACCTGGCTTGCGATCGCCGGCGGCGCACACGCGATCGGCTACTTCCCGAACAATTGGAGCCCCGAGGTCGGCGCCGAGATCGCCCGCACGAACCACGAGATCCAGGGGCTCGTGCCCGCGCTCGTCGAGCCCAATATCGCAGCGAGCGTCTCGCTCGGCAGCCTCGTCAAGGTCGGCGCACGCGACCACAACGGCGCGGTCTACGTGATCGCAGTCAATGCGAGTCGCGCGCCGACGACCGCGACGATCACCGTGCCGGCGCTCGGCGATCGCGTCCTGATGAGCCTCGACGGGCAGCATCGCGTGACCGCGGCCGGCGGTTCGTTCACCGACGCATTCGGCCCGCTCGAGGTTCGCGTGTACGTCGCGGCGCCCGCCCAGAGGTAGACCGTTAGGCTTCCCGCCGATGCGGGAGCCGACGAAAGAAGACATCGATGCCCTCGTCGGGCCGGCGACGCCGCACTTCGCCTACCAGCTGCGGGCGCGGGTCGAAGAGCTCGTGCTCGACCTCCCCGAGTCGCATCCCGTAAGGCAGTACGCCGCTGAGAAGATGGAGCTTCTGGATCGCCTTGGCTACGCCTCGTCGAAGGCCGAAGAGGGCGGGCGCGAGCCACAGTCGCGGCTTGGGTGGGACGAGATTCCTAGCTCGGCGCCCGCGTACGACCCGCTCCCGCGCCGGCCGTGAAGCTCGAAGGCCGCTCCGTCCTGGTGACGGGCGGGACGCGGGGGATCGGCAAGGCGATCGCGCTCCGGCTCGCCGCAGACGGCGCCGCGCGGATCGCGCTTGGATACCTCCGCAACGACTCTGCGGCCGAGACGGCAGCCCGGGAGGTTCGCTCCGCCGGAGCGGAGCCCGTGCTCGTTCGCGGGAACGTCGCGTCGGAACGCGTCGTCGCAGAGTTCGCGTCCCACGGGCCGTACGCGGCCGTCGTGCACAACGCCGCAACGGGCGTGATCCGGCCCGCCATGGAGACCGAGGACAAGCACTGGGATTGGACGCTGGCGACGAACGCGCGCGCGCTTCTGTCACTCGCGCGCGCGTGCGCGCCTGACATGGAGAGCGGCTCGTCGATCGTCGCAGTCTCGTCGCTCGGCTCGACCCGAGTGCTCGAGAACTACCTGCTCGTCGGCACCTCGAAGGCTGCGCTGGAGTCCGTCGTCCGTTATCTCGCCGTGGAGCTCGCGCCGCGCGGCATCCGCGTCAACGCCGTCTCGGCGGGCGTCGTCGAGACGGAAGCGCTCGACTACTTTCCGAACCGCGAGCAGATGCTGCGCGCGGGCCGCGAGCGTACACCCGCCGGCAGACTGGTCGAACCGGACGACGTCGCGGGCGCCGTCGCGTATCTCTGCTCAGCCGAGGCAGAGATGGTGCGCGGCCACACGCTCATCGTCGACGGCGGCTACTCCCTGCTCGCATGACCGACCGAAGCGGCCCCCTCCTCCGCAGCCCAGTCCTGGTGTCAGACACCGTTACAAAAGTGTCACAAGCAATCCACAGCTCCGCGCGCAGCCGCTTGGTAGCGCCAGGGGAGCACCTCCTTCCGCACGACGGCCGGGTGTCAGACACCGTGCCTGGGGTGTCACGGAAAAGGGACTGAGATGGAACCGACGGAACACAACCGGCGCGCCTGGGACGAGATTCACCGGCAGCGTGCCGAGGCGCTTGCCGGGGAGCGCGGTCTACCGACACCCGTTCGCCATGCCCTCGCCGACCTGAGCGAGAAGCGCATCCTCCACCTGCAATGCGGGACCGGCGAGGCGAGCGCAGAGCTCGCCGAGCTCGGCGCCGTCGTCACCGGCGTCGACTCCTCGGGCCAGGCGCTGGAAGCCGCGCGCCAACGCTGGCCCTCCATCCTCTGGGTGCAGGCGGACGCACAGAATCTTCCGGCCGAGCTCCGACGGGCCCGCTTCGACCTCGTCTACGCGGGCGCCGGCTCCCTTGCGCAGATCACCGATCTCGATGCGTGGACGCGCGGAATCGCAACAGCGCTGCGATCCGGCGGCGACCTCCTGCTCTTCGAGGAACATCCCGTCGCCCTCTGCGTCGACGGCCTGATGCACTGGCGGGAGAGCTACTTCGCCGAAGGCTCGCGCCGGCTCGGGCAGGTCGTCAACGCCGTGACCCGCGCAGGCCTCGCCGTCCGCGCCCTCGAGGAGTACCCCGCCGGCAGCGAAAGCTTTCGCCGCCACGACGCGCGTATCCCGGGGACGTTCCTCCTTTACGCCCAACGGGCATAGGCTCCTCGTGGGCCTCCCCGTCAGCCTGATCCTGATCGCCGTCGGCGCCATCCTGGCCTTCGCGATCCACCAGGATCCGAACCCGTCGGTCGACATCGACGTCGTCGGGTGGATCCTGATGGCGGTCGGGCTGGTCGGGCTCCTCCTTTCGCTGCTCTTGTGGGAACGCTGGGGCCCCGGATACTGGGGTTGGCACCAAGGCGGCCATCCCGCCGAGGGTCCCTATCCGGCACGCCGGTGGGGCGCTCCCCGCCGCCGGACGGTCGTCGAGGAGGACGTGGCGCCGGGTCCGCCGGGCCCGCCTCCAGACGCACCCCCGCCGCCGTAACCACCGCGACGTCAGCTCAGCCGGCTGAGTGCTTCCTCGATCTCGCCGTCGGTGATCGTCAGCGGCGGAGTCGCCGAGATGAGCGAGCCGTCCTCGCCCGCCGGAATGACGATCACGCCGTTTCGCTCCGCCGCCTGAGCGTCGCCCCGACGCGCGCGCATCAGCCCGGCTCCGTGCCAGCCCTCTGACTCGAAGCGCTCGCCGGCGACACGAACGCGGTCAAGGAGCCTCGGCACTTCCTCGAGCACGACGAGCGCTGCCGCGCACGCGAGCGGGTTGCCGACGTGCGTATGCGTGAGGACGTCCTCCGGGCCGAGATCCCAGGCCTGTTCGAGCTCTGGCCGAACGAAGAGCGTGGCGGACAGCGGCAGCCCGCCGCCGAGCGCCTTGCCGACGCAGATGAGGTCCGCGACCTGCTCACCCGGCCACATCTCGCCGACGCGACCGAGTCCCGCATAGATCGCGTCGACGATGAGCAGCGCACCCGCCTGGTCGCAGCGGCGGCGAAGCGTCTCGAGCCAATCGGCGGGCGGAACGCGCGCGCCCGCTCTGCCCTGGACCGGCTCGGCGATGATGCAGCCGGCGTCATCCGGTAGCCGGCCCGGATCTTCGCCGTACGTGCGCCGGTGCACCGGCCCGGGAAGCCACGCGGCAAACGGCTTGCGAAAGTGCTCGAAGCCGGTCGCCGCGAGAGCAAGCAGTCCGGTGCCGTGATAGGCCCCGTCGAACGCGAGGATTCCAGGTCTCCCGGTGACGAGCAACGCTGTCCGCAGCGCGATCTCGACGGCGTCTTCTCCGCTGACGCCGAGCTTCGCCGGCCACGGCAGCGCTTTGCGGAAACGCCGCGTTACCTCCGCCTCGCCGAGATCGCCGAGCGCGTGGGCGACCGGAGCCGAGGCGATCGCCTGCATCACGCGCGGGTTGCGGTGCCCGAGCGCCGCGACGCCGAAGCCCGCGGAGAGGTCGAGGTACTCACGCCCCTCCGCGTCCCAGACGCGGCAGCCTTCGGCCCTCGCCCAGATCAAATGGGCTCGACGCGCATGCCACCGCCGCCACGCCCGACTTCTTCGAGAAAGAATCGACCCCAGACGATGCGATCGTCGCGCACGCCGACGATCGTGACGCCTCGGACGTCGATCTCTGAATCATCCGCGCGCCTTCCCCGCCACCGCCATTCGTTCCAGACTTCGTCGCCGGCCACGGCGGTGCGAAGGATCTCCGCGCTGAAGTCGGGTACCTCACGGAAGATCGAGGTCCAGCGCTCCTCCACCGTGTCACGACCCCGAATATCGCGATCCGGGTTCACGGGTTGCACGCTCTCGTAATCCGGGTCGAAACAGTCGAGGAGCCCGTCGAGATCGTGAGCGTTCATCGCCCGGCAATACCGCTCCACGACTGCAGACTCATTCATCGCGTTCCGTTGCGGCGCCCGACGAGCCGCCCGATCGTGTCCGCGGCAATGTAGCCCGCGATCTTGGGATTCTCCTGCAGCCGCCGCAGCGAGTACGCGTACCAGTGCCGGCCGAACGGGACGTAGATCCGCAAACGATGCCCCTCGACCACGAGCTCGTCGCCGAGCTCGGAACGGACGCCGAGCAGCATCTGGAACTCGCACTCCTCCCGGCTCAGCCCATGCTCGGCCACTAGCCGCCGGCCCTGCTGGAGTAGCCACTCGTCGTGCGTCGCGATCCCGACGTAGCAACCTGCGTCGAGCAACGCCTCGAGCGCGCGGACGAACGAGGCGCGCACGGCCTCGTAGTCCTGATACGCAAGCTCGGCCGGCTCGAGGTAGATCCCCTTGCACAGCCGCACGCTCGGCTTCAAGTCGGCCAGCGCGTGGATGTCCGCGAGCGTCCGCCTCAGCGTCGCCTGCAGGACGACGCCAACGTTGTCGTGACCGTCGCCGCGCAGCTCGCGGTACAACCGCAGCGTGTCCTCGGTAGTGGAGGAGTCCTCCATGTCGATGCGGACGAAGTTCCCGCGCGACGCGGCATCCTCGACGACGACACGCAGGTTGTCGCGGCACAAGCCGTAGCCGAGCTTCAGTCCGAGTCCGGTCAGCTTGACGCTGACGTTCGAGTCGAGCTCGCAGCGCTCGATGTCGGCGAAGACGTCCTGGTAGGCGCGCACGATCGCGGCCGCGTCCTCCTCGTTCGTGATCTCCTCGCCGAGGACGTCGATCGTCGCCATCCTCCCGTCGGCGTTGATGCGGCGAACGGCCTCGCGCGCGTCCTTCAGCTCGGGGCCTGCGATGTAGCGCTCGGAGAGCTTCTGCA